>Ga0181524_10002233_pt1 | contig 20373 bp, 21 predicted proteins | sample PEATcosm2014_Bin_34_FD_119761 | JGI IMG/M metagenome (GOLD analysis project Ga0181524, IMG submission 119761) | Peatland microbial communities from MTU Mesocosm Facility, Houghton, MI, USA - PEATcosm2014_Bin05_60_metaG | ecosystem: Environmental > Terrestrial > Soil > Wetlands > Peat | place...
GCTCAAGGCCAGCCTCGGACGCGGGACGGGCGCCCCGCTGACGTTCGATGAGTGGGGCGAGATGGTTGGGCGCCCCGGAAACACGCTGGCGAGCTGGTGCGCCGACGGGGAGGCCCACCAGATCCAGGCCCTGCTCGCATCGCTGGAGCGCCTGCCCAAGCCGGACCGGCACCGCATGGTCGAGGATGCCTGCCGGCTATACGCGACCCTCCGGCATAAGCGCCTGGCGCACGACTTCGTCGCGATGAGCGAGCTGGCGGCCCTCCTGCGCCAGGCCACCGGCTTCACCGCCATTCAGGGCGTCATGGATCACCTCCGCACCTTCCTGCTTACCGCTCTGGGGAACTCTTTCGAGGGGGCCGGCCCGGTTGCGGGGATCGATGCCCATCGCCCCGACGGCTTCGTGCCCGTCGTCGGTGTGAGCTACCCCGACGATCCGAGGGATGCGGCGGGGCACGTCCGCCGGGCGTGGCCAGATGTCCGCAGTACTGAGGCGTCCCTAATCCTCCTGAACGGCGTCTGGTCCGTGGCGCCGGAGCTGCGGCCGGAGATCCTCGACCTGGCGCGCCGTGCGCACGTCGTCGCGGCGGACCTGACTGTACTCTCGCTGGACCTGACTGTACTCCCGACCGGATCCAAGGCGCCCCTTCCAGTCCACCTGGTTACGGTCTCGCCTGCGCGGGAGCGCCCGGAGTGGGTCCGCGTTGAAGTGCGGGCGCCTTAATCAGCTCATGCGGCATCCGCATGAGAAACCCGACAAACGAAAAGCCATGCAAGCAGGAACATTGGTCAGAATAACGAGGACCAAGGCACCCTGCGGCTTCGCCGTCGACTGCGCGATCGAGGGCGTGCTGCTCACGGACGTGGAGGCCGGGAAGCCGGTGTACCTGGCGACCATGGAGCGCAACGGCGATCTGGTGGACGGCGTGTTCGCCTCGCCTCCCGTCGCTTCTGCCGCCTCCGATGGCTTCTCCGTAGCCGAGACCACCTACTGCGTCGAGGCGCTGGGAGAGCCGGGGGATTTCTCGCTCCTCGCCGAGGTCCTCCTCCGGGAGATGAAGCCCTACGAAGTGCAACCGATGTAATGAAGACGAAGCCGAGCATGAAGCTGAAGATGACCCTCATTCTCGTTGGCTGGGGGATCCAAGTCGAACAGATCGATCCTCGCTTCCTCCTGCTGAAGGAGCCGATGGCCAAGCAACCCGCCGAGGGTAGGCTGCTGGTCGAGATGGGCGGCGTTCAGCGCGCGTGGAGCGTCCTGCTCCCCGATGGGATACATCTCGGGTCTCGCCGGCTCCGGATAAGGACGAAGCCGGATTAACCCGGATTAACCCTGCTACGGAAGCTAGACCGGCCTGATCCCCTTCCACGCCGGCTCGCCCTTCGGCATCCACGAGAGCTTCGGACCGTTCCCTTGGGTCCAGTGCGGGGGCACCCCGCCGTACACCTTCTCAAGCCTACCCACGCCCCCGATGTGGTTTATCTCCCTGGCGATCTGCGAGTCCGAGATGCCGTTGCTTCGCCGGACCAGGACGTAGAAGGCCCGGAGGCCGTGCGAGATGATCCTCTTTGCGATGGCCTTGTTTCGGTGCAGCCGCCGCAGGGCGTGGGAGAGGGCGCCCCGGCCGACCGGCCTGCCGTCCGCCTTCTCGCGGCCGGGGAAGTACCAAGGAGATTTCGGAGATTCGGGCGACTCCGGATACCGCTTGGCGTGCCATGTCTTGTGGGCGGCCAGGAGGTCCTTCAGTCCGGCGTGGACCTCGATGTAGGGGTTATCCTTGCCGACCCTCTTGCTCCGGCGCATGCACGGGACCTGCCTTCCTCGGTCAAGCCACCCGGCTCGTCGGGCCCGGCGTCCGTGCGCAGGGACAGCGCCTCGTTCGTCCGTAGGCCCGTCGGCGCCTCGAAGAGGACCTGCCAGCCGAGCGCCTCCGAGCGCGGGTCCGAGCGTAGCTTGCCCGCGATCTTGTGCGGCTCGTCGGCATCGGCCGGCGCCAGGTCCTTGCAGTGCATCGAGTCTGCCGCGCTGTGGTAGCGGGCGCGGCCGATCAAGGGGTTGGCCTCTATGGCCTCTGGTTCAGCATATCGGATGATAAGCCCTGGGTAAGCTTCATCCCCGAGGCTGGAGGATACCAGGGGATGCGCAAGGAACCGGTCCCACCAGCAGAAAAGAGCGACGCATGACTATGAGGGCCGACATTGATCTGATGCGGCAGGCCGACTCCGTTGCCGACGGCGCGGGTGTGCATGGAATCTCGCGGCTCCTACTGGCCTACTCGTGGCTCTTTCGCACGGGGAATCCGAAGGCGGCGCAGGCCGAGGCGGAGATAAGGGCGGAGCTGTTTAAAAGACGCATTGCGAAGGGGAGGTTCGAGGGGCTATGCGCAGGACCATGAGCGCACAGGACGAGGAAGGTCGCCAAACGAGATCTGCATGAAGCAGATACTACTCGACCCCAAGGTATTCAACTACGTCATCCTCACCCTGTATGCCATCAACGCCCTCCGATGGGGCATAGATCGCAAGATCGCCGACGTGTGCTACTGGCTGCCGGCCTTCGCGATCACCGCGACCGTCACGTTCCTCTACAAGCACTGACACTATGCAGAATGGAAAAGGCAGAGGTCCGAAGCGCGGTCGCATAAAGATGAACCACGAAATCGCGATGGCCGCGGCGCTGGATGCCGGGAATCGCAGCAAGAAGGCGGGTGGGCGCAAGGTTTGGAGCGTCGATGACTGGAACGTAGCCTGCGATGCCTATAACCGCCTCATGGGCCCTCCACCCGAGGGCTAAGGGGCTCCCTTTTTCCGGTGCGAGCTTTCGAAGCCTCGGGAGCTGCTGGCCCAGGCGAAGCAACCGGAGGATCCTTGCTCGGCTTGGCTCCCTCCACTGCAATTACTTCTTTGGACATCTTGAGCACCTCGGCAAACTCGTTCACGCTCAGTCCCTCGGTTTGGGTTACGACGGAGCTGTCGGTGCGCGTGACCATGACCTTGCGGCCCGATTTTGCCCGGATCCAGGCGACGAGTACCGCGGCGATGGCCATTGCCCAGCCGGCGTGATCCTTCATGTACTTGGCCAAGTCCACCAGCTCCCCGCTGTTCATTATGACCCCTGGCCTAGGCAGGCGGATTTCATACTCGATCCCGGCTGCGGTCAGATCGTCGAGCAGAGACTTGGTCTTCATGAATATCACGAGCCTGAACATGACCCCACGGTGCCAGGGGCGCGGCCCGAAGGCAAGCAGGTATGTTTAAGGCATGAGCAAAAAGCTTTTCGGTAATCTGAAGAAGGGCCCAGGCGATTCCTCAAGCGGGGCATCACGATCACCAGCCGAGGATGCCACAACAGATGCTGGCACTGTAGCGTCTGGAAGCGGGAACCAGCGATCATCGAGCTGCCCATCCACAACGGCTACTGCCTCCAGGATGATGATCTGCTGGCCTGCTCGGAGCGACACATCCGCGCAGTGTTCATGATGCTCGGCCGGCAGCCGAAGCGGGCAGAGTTCCCCGGAGGGCTGGAGGCCAAGCTTGCCTTGTCTGGCCCAATCGAGCAGCAGCGGCAGTTCCTGCGCCAGATGGTCCGACACGCCAATGATTTCCGCCTCCTTGTTCAGCATTTGGTGGTAGGGAGCGATCTCGAAGGATTGATCGGTGATGCCGGCCAGGGCGGCCCGGCCGAAGATCGCCAGCGAGCCAACCGCCTGCCGCATCGTAACCGGAAGCCCAATCAGCTCCAGGGCGACATCCACCCCCCGCCCGTCAGTCCGGCGGAGGATTTGCCCGACCGGGTCCTGGTCAGCGGCATTGATCGGCACCGCACCGAGCTGCTCCGCCAGCTTTAGCTTGCCCGGCTGGATGTCCACCGCGAAAACCCTCAGCGCACCGAAGGCCCGGGCGAGCTGGATGGCGGAGGAGCCCAACCCGCCCGCGCCGAACACTGCCACGGTCTCGCCAGGCGCAAGACGCGCCTTGCGCAGGGCATGGAGCGCTGTCGCGGACGAACACATGAGAATGGCCCCCTGCTCGAATGGGAGTTCGTCCGGCAAGCGGACCACGCTCCGGGCAGGCACCACAATGAACTCCGCGAACCCGCCGTCGCGGTGCTTGCCAATCATGGCGCCGGAGATGCAAAACTGCTCGTGGCCGCGTCGGCACCAGGCGCAGTCGCCGCAAGTCGCCAGGTAGTGCAGGCAAACCCGGTGGCCGGCCTGGAGCGCCGACACCGCGGCTCCCGTTCTTTCGACGACTCCGGCTACTTCGTGGCCGAGCGTGAGTGGCAGCGGGTCCACTCGCGATGTGCCGGCCCGGTAATGGGCGTCGGAGTGGCATATCCCCGCCGCCTTGACGCGCACCAACGCGTCCCGAGGGCCAATCTCCGGCACCGGAACGGCCTGGTGCTCGAGCGGGCGTCCCGGCTCGACCAATCGCACCGTTTTCATCATCGTCCCTTAATTGTGAGAAGCCTGCCACCAGTGGGCAAGTACAAGCCGGCTTGGCACGACCTAACGCCCGCTCTCATAACTCCGGCCAATATTCTCCATCCGATCTCCGATTCCATCGCCCATCGCTATTCCATCAATCTCTTTGAGCAGCAGCATAGCTCCTACAACCTCCGTGCGAGGTCCGGCGATCATCAAACAGCCGGAAACGAACACGTCCGTCCGGTCGTTGGATTGCCCAGCCGCTTCGCCTGCAGCCTGGTAGCGGGCGACTCGGGTTTCGGCAAGAGAGATGCGCTGCGCCTCCGCTCAGAGCACTCAGACAGCCTGCGCGATCAGCGCGTCGGCATCCTGACCCGGCCCCAAGCCAAAATGGCCGAGTTGTACCGCGAGCTGGGCCATCCCTTTAGCGTAGCCCTCTCGCCCAGCAATCGGTGGCATAGCTCCAAGAGCTTGCGTGAAAAGTGGCTCGCTCACACTGAGGCGGTGGTTTATCGGCCCGTGTTGATCATCGACCAAGCCCAGGAAATGAACTCCCTCGTCTTGTCCGAGCTGCGCCTGCTGGCCAGCGCCGACATGCACTCCCGTTCGATCCTGACAATCCCTTTGGGCGCAGTGGAGGCGCCGGCACCGGAGTCGTTCTTGCTCGCGAGGTTTCACCCCCGTTAAGCTCCAGTTCGCGGTGAAGAAACCAGTTCCTGCCCGTACGCCGCTTGCTGCCTCCGCTCTGCTGCTCGGCACATTCTGCCTCATCGCCACCCTGGCTTTGGCCGCAGAGCCCTCCTCCGAGACCATCGTGAGAGATTCAACACACCGAAGCGGCCGTACGCCGGATCTCCTGGATCCTGGCCTGCACGGATTTACATCGGCCGCCACCGTATGCCCGGGTGACTTTGACCAGGGCCTTTCTTCAAGGTAACTGATTTTACCACAATGACTTAGACGACATTCCGGCTTGTTGGACCCAAGGCCGGACGAGCCTTTAGTACCATGCAAACGTCCCGATTTTCATCCCGTTTGGGAAATCTGGATCTTCGGGGGGTGCCCTGCTCAGAACGCCATACAATGGAGGTGGTGAACGACAGCACAGTCAACGGCCTGGATTCCGGCGACGCCGGCGGGATGGAATACTCGCTCTGGCTTGCGAAGGTGGGCTTGTCCCGGCCCACGGGCTACCGGTATCGCCGCGACCGAAAAGTGGTCACGATCAACATCGAAGGCCGCGAGTTCATCACGACCGAGGAAATCACCCGTTTCTGGCAGCGAGCCAGGGCTGGCGAATTCGCCAAGAAGCCCCGTGGCGCAAGTGCTCAGGCCGGTCGGGCTTCTTCCCAGCCTTCTGGCTGTGGCCGTGCGCAGGACGGCGGTATTCCGTCGGACTCAAAAGCACTTCCTCCAAATGGTCGACGCAGGACCAGGTGAATCCCCGTTCAGTGCCAAACCCCGTTGAGCTTCTTCGCCGCCTCCTGGCCGTGGCCGGGAGCGAGGTGGCCGTACTTTTGGAGGATCAACAACCCCTCGTCCAAGTGCCCGACCCACCGGGCAATCGTCTTCACGTCCACGCCCTTCATCACACACCAGGAAATGAAATAGTGCCGGAAATGATGGAAACCCAGAAACAGCATGTTGCACGCCGTGCGAACCCTGTCCAGTTGCTTCCGGTAGGACTTCACATGGTCGGTCGCGTCCTCGTTGGGAAACATCCAGTCGCAGTTGGGATTCCGCCGCTCGCACATGTCCTTCAGGTGGGCCTCCAATTTGTCGAAAAAGTCGATCTCGCGAGGCTTCGCCGCCTGCCTGGAGCCAGCGCCCCGTTTCGTGCCGCCCTTGCGGCCACCTGGAAAATGGAACTTCTTCTGGTTCCACCACACGTTGGGCCATTGCTGTCGGAGGGTCTCCTGCTCGCGGGCGCCGGTTAATGAAAGCAGCGTGAGAAAGTCGCTGAAGTTCTGCCGGGCAGCCTTCAACTCCTCAAGGTAATTGCTCAAGCTGGCTTTGGGCTCCCCGCCCTGAGACATCAGGCCAATTTCGGGAACGGACATGGCAGCCGCGCATAGGGCATCGACCTGTGCATCGGTCAGCAACTCGCACTCGTCGGGTTCCTCGGCCAGCGCCTCCCATTGCCACCCTCCTGGGAAGCCCGGCAGCCAGTTCTCGAGCACGCACCAGCGAACCACATTGGCCAACGCGGTGACGTTCAAATCGATTGTGCGGCCGGAGATGACGCGGCCCCGCTTCTTGGCGTCCCTTTTTCTCCAGACTGCGAAATCCTTCAACAACTTGGCGTCGAAGCTCGCGGGCGCGATGAGCAGATCCGGCTTCCACTCCACCCATTTCTTGAGGCCGCTGTCCTCCCGCTTCCCGGTCTTGGGGTCTTTCTTCTCCAGGGCATTACGGTCGGCTTGGTATCCCGCGACGGCGTCCTTGAGGGTTCGCGTGCTTACTTCTGTGCTTACTTTTCTGGCCTGGTCCTCCCGCTCCTTAGCTTCGGCTTCGGGAGGGGTAAGGAACTTGCCGGACTTGATTTCCGCTTTCAGGACTTGCCGGGCGGCCACGGCATCGGCTACTGTTCCGGCGTGCAGGCGAACCTGGCCAGTCCAACCGCGGATCTTGACCTGAGCGTAATAGAGACCATTGCGCTCCCAGAGTCCACGCACGCGTTCGTTGCGCCGGTTGAACACCGGGTTGTATTTCAGGGCGGCGTCAATGCCCTTGGCGTCGCTTTGCGTATCTTCGCGCATCATTTTGCAAAAGTAAGCACAAAAGTAAGCACGATTGCAAGCGCGAAGTTGAAGAATCGCTTGTTTACATAGGGTTGCCAGAGTAGCTCAGGGGTAGAGCAGAGGACTCATAAGCCTTTGGTCGGGGGTTCAAATCCCTCCTCTGGCACCATATCTAAACCCCCTGTAAAATCAGGCATTTCATCGTTGTTCCTGCTCCAAACTCCTCAGCTTCTGAGCCGCTGGCTGGCCACCTCCTGCCAATGAACCCCCCTGGGTTCATTGGCCCCGTGCCGCCCCTTTTGGGGGCTTTGATTCTCCTTACGTCGTCTCCTACAATAGTCTGCGGAAAACTTTGTCACTGGCCCTGCCCCACGCAGCCGATGATTTGATTATCCGGTTGACAGTCACGCGAAACTCGCCCTGACTACTCTGGCAAATGAAGCGACGCACCTTCCTTAAGACTGCGGCCACCGTAGCGGTGGGATTCCAGATCGTGCCTCGATATGTTTTGGGCCAAGGGCTTGCGCCCCCGAGCCAGAGGCTGAACATTGCGGGGATCGGCATCGGCGGCCAGGGCGGCGGCGTGCTCAACGACATGAAGAGCGAGAACATCGTGGCGCTCTGCGACGTCGATTGGGCCAAGGCCGCGGGCACCTTTAATGCCTTTCCGAGCGCCGAACGGTTCAAAGACTACCGGGTCATGCTCGAGAAACGCAAAGATATCGAGGCCGTGATGATCGCCACGCCCGATCACATGCATGCTCCCATCACTATGGCCGCCTTGCGCGCCGGCAGGCATGTCTATGTCGAGAAGCCCATGGCCCATTCCGTCGAGGAAGCCCGGGTGATGACGAAGATGGCCATGCAGACGGGGCTTGTGACCCAGATGGGCAACGCGGGTCACGCGGGCGAAGGAATCCGTCTGACCCGCGAATGGATACTCGCCGGTGTCATCGGCGCGGTGCGCGAAGTGCATGGCTGGACCGACCGCCCCGGGAACTGGTGGAAACAGCCGGCATTGCGCCCAATGGACACGCCGCCGGTTCCGGCCGGCCTGGATTGGGACCTGTGGCTCGGTTGCGCCCCTGAACGTCCTTACCACAAGGCCTACCACCCGTTCGCCTGGCGCGGGTGGTTCGATTTCGGCACCGGCGCCCTTGGAGATATGGCCGTTCACAATCTTGACCCGGCCTTCTACGCGCTGAGACTGGACGCCCCCCTTTCTGCTGAGGCGCAAACTTCCGGCTTGGGCCCGGAAGGCTATCCCGCGTGGCAGATTATCACTTTCGAGTTCCCCAGCCGCGGCACCCGGCCGGCCCTGAAAATGGTCTGGTACGACGGGGGCAAACTGCCGCCGCGTCCGGATGACATTGAGCCGGATTTCGCCCTGCCCGACAACGGCATCCTATTCCACGGCGACCAAGGCAGCATCCTGTGCGGCGGTTGGTCGGGTCCGCCCAGGCTCTTTCCCTCGAGCCGCCATAATGACTTCCGGCCACCGCCCAAAACCATTCCCCGCTCTATCGGCCACCGCCAGGAATGGATGCGGGCCTGCAAAGACAAAAAGCCGGAGGATGCCACAGCCGGCTTCGCCTACTCCGGACCGTTCACCGAAGCGCTCCTTGTGGGAAATCTCGCCGTGCGCCTGCGCCGGCGCATCGAGTGGGACTCGGCCCAAATGCAAGCGAAGGGCGCTCCCGAAGCTCAGGCCCTCATCCGCAAACGCTATCGCACAGGATTCGGCATCTAACCGTCCAGCCAATGACGCAGGCTCATGACGGGATGTTTCCACACCATGCGCGGTCCGGCGTAGCGCATGGCGGCCCTGATTTGTTCGCGTCGCCTGGGCTGGTAGCAGTGGACGGGGCACTTTGCGCACGTTGGCTTTGCCGGGCCGAAGCGGCAGCTTCCCAGCCGCGCGTTCGCATAGTCCAACAGTCCCCGGCATTCCAAGCATAGCATTGCGCCTGACCCATGATGGCGGCGGCAATGAATCGCAACCATCACCGCCATCGTCTTCGATTCGCGCGCCATCCGTTTGCTTGCAAAGCCGGCAGTCCGGGTGTCCGGCGCGGCGGAGGCAAAGGCGCCGGGCGCAATCGGTTCAACCGTCGTTTTCATGCCTTCATCCTCGCACAGCAGCCATCAGGGACTTTTGATGCAGGTCAAGGTCTTGATCAATTGATGGCGCGCGCTAGAATAAGGCCATGCCCACGCTAGCCGAACTCAAAAAAAGCGCGATCGTCAACTCCCTGCGAAGCTGCCAGCTTTTCACCGGGCTGCCGCCGCCGGATTTGGAAAAGATTGCGGAAATCACAGTGGTAAAATCGCTGGAGAAGGGCGATTATCTTTTTCACGAAGGCGATCCGGCGCACGGGTTTTACGTCGTGCAGCGCGGCGCCGTCAACGTCCATCGCGTCAATGCCTCCGGCAAGGAGCAGATCATTCACGTTTTCCGCGCCGCCGAATCCTTCGCCGAGGTGGCCCTGGCGACGATGACCGGTTATCCCGCCGACGCGCGCGCGCTGGAGCCGACACAGGTTTTGCTGGTGCAAAAGGATGGAATCCTCGCGCTGCTCAAGCGCCAGCCGGAACTCGCCCTTCGGATGCTCGGCTCCATGAGCAGCCATTTGCGGGTGCTGGTGGGGCAACTTGAAGACCTGGCGTTGAAGGATGTCGAAACGCGGCTGGCAAACTGGCTCGTGAAGCGTTGTCCGAATCCGCAGGGCCAAACGCCGGTGACCATCGAGTTGACGATGACCAAGCGCGTGCTGGCGGCGGAACTCGGCACGGTCGGTGAAACTTTTTCGCGCACGCTCGCGAAGTTCCGCCAGCAAAAGCTCATCGCGGTCAAAGGCAAAACGCTTACAGTATTGTCACCCTTGAAACTGAACGCGCTGCTGCGGCGCAATTTGGGGGAATAAGCCGGATATTTACGGTTGTTTGGACATTTGCCTTTCAGGGCAGGGGCGGGTCGCTTTCGGTGAGCGGGAGCGACAGGTGCGGCTGGTGATCGCTGTTCCAGTAGCGGGCCGTGTTGGTGGCATTCCACAAATCCGAGGGCCTGACCCCGGCGACGTGCTGATCGCAATGCAGCACGTTGAAAGTCGCGCCATGCTGCGGCGGGCGCTGCACCGCCAGGCCGTAGTTTATGGAAAAAGCATCGAATGGCACCGCAACTGACGGTCCGTTTCCCAAGTACACCGGGTCGGCGCCGCTTTCGGTCGAGTAGATGAGGGAGTCGGTGATCGCGAACATTTCACTCGGCACCCGCACTGCAGATTCAGGAACGGCCGGCGTCACGTTCGGTCCATCACCAGGACAAATGGTCCGCCACCCAAGGCCCAGGGTTAGGTCGGTAGGCAAATGGGGCTCCTTTACCCCACGGCAATTGTAGCCGTAGCTTCCGTAGCCTCCGATAGGCGGATCGTTGCGAAGGTTCCCCTTGTAGCCGGGACATTGAATCGAGGAGTTCGTCCACTGCGCCAGGCAATAGGGCTGCAAATCGAGGAACCACGTCGAAGGGGGCCAATCGGTCCAGCAATGGGGGTAATGTTGGTTATCGATGACATACATTCCGAGAGCCAGACCCCACTGGCGAAGATTGCTCCTGCACTTGACGGATCGGGCCTTCACCCTGGCCTGCGAGAGCGCCGGCAACAATAGCGCGGCAAGGATGGCGATGATGGCGATAACGACCAGAAGTTCGATGAGGGTGAACGCCAGACCGCCGCTGAACCTCCTGCCAGGTCCGAAACTCCTGACCGGACTCAATTTCCGACAAGGCCCTTCCACAAGATCGTGTGTCTGTGTCTGTGAGATTAGACGCCACGCGAGCCGCGAAGTCAAGAACATTTAGATGTCCGGTGTAACGGCGCCATCACTTTAGACTGCGGTGGCCAGCGCGCGTTTGACTGCCATCAATGATTTGCGGGTTTGCCTGCAAAAATCTTTTCGGTGACAGTCCCGGCGGGTTTGGTCATGCTCGGGTGATGAAGCTGATTCCAGGCTTGCTCGCGGCAGTCATTCTGCAAGCCGGCATTCCCGCCTCGCTGGCCCAGAACGCCACCCTGCGGGGGACCATTCAAGACGAGGCGACCGGCGCGCTCACGCCCTGCACCGTCACCATCACCGACGCCAATGGAAAGATATGCGTCGAGAACGACTCCTTCAAAGCCGGCTTTCGTTGTTCCGGGCAATTCGCCAAGTCCTTGCCTCCCGGCCGGACGCGCATCCGCGTCACTCGCGGGTTCGAGACCGAGGCGGCTGAACGGGACCTCGAGCTGGCGGCCGGCCGCGACACGGACGCGGTCTTTGTGCTGCGGCGGCGAGTCGACCTGCGCAAACGCGGGTGGTATGGCGGTGACAGCCACGTCCACATGCTTCATGGAGAGCGCGTTGTGCCCGTCAGTTTCGATTTCGTGGCGCTCAGCGCGCGCGCCGAGGACCTCCAGTATTTGTGCCTCGCGCAGAACTGGACCGTCGAGCCACCCACACCGGAAGCCCTCGATGCGGAACTGCAACCGCGCTCGACGCCTGATTGCCTGCTGTCCTGGAACCTTGAGGCCCCGAAAAACTATTACAAGGGCGACGCTGGCCGATGCCTGGGGCACTGCTGGAACCTCGGAATGCGGGGGCGAACCGCCAAGGGCCTGGATGTCATTCATCTCCTGCTGGAGGCAAGCGCCTGGGATTACGAGTCCAGCAAGCCGGCCTACGCCAACTTCGATTCGCATCGCCTTATCCACTCCCAGGGCGGAGTGGTCTTTTATTCCCACCCGGCGCGATGGTGGATGGGGTCTTGGGGCGGACAGGGCGGCTATCCGAAGGTGGACCGGATGCGGGTCTCGAATATGGCCGTCGAGCTGCCTTTGGACACGCTGGCAGGGCCGACCTACGATGGCCTGGACGTGATCACCACTTCAGGGGAATACGCCGCCAATGCGAAGGCCTTCCAATTGTGGTCGTTGCTTCTCAACCATGGTTACCGGTTGGCTGCCACCGCCTCGTCAGACGCCTGCTTCGATCGGCCCGGCGGCGGAGTGCCTGGCATTGTCCGCACCTACACCTTCGTGCCGGGCCAATTCTCCCTGTCCAAAGTTGCCCAGGCAACGGCCGCCGGGAGGACCTTTGCAACCACCGGCCCTTTGCTCATCGCCACGATGGACGGGGCACCCCCAGGCTGCGCCCTGGCCGCGAACGGACGGAAACACCTCCTGGCCGTCGAGGCGCATGCCTGCGGCAGCGATCCGGGGGGAATCGCCCGCATCGAGTTGCTGCGCGACGGGCAACCGTTCAAGCAGGCCGTATTCGACGACACGCCCACCTCCATCCGCACCCAATTTCCGCTCCAGGAGACCCAGAGCGCCTGGTACTGTGTGCGCGCTCTGGGCAGCGATGCCCAAAGACAAGTCGCCCTGAGCGGCGCCTTTTACTTCGCGGCAAAAGACTATCGGCCTCCCCCGCCCGTCCGCGCGCAAGTCCGCGCCCGGATTGCGGATGCTCAATCCGGCGAGAGCCTCCCCGGCCTGCTGACCGAAGTTACTCTCGAAGGACCGGTTGGCCGCGACGGCAAACGCCACCCGTTGAACACAGGCCAGGGACAAATCTCGGTGCCGGCCACCGTCCGCCTGCGGGCCGAAGCCAAAGGCCATGTCCCGCTCACTCTCAGCCCGTTTCTGGATTCGCCCAATATCGTGCAAACCGTCACGGGCCTGGCCGACACAGACCTCCTGGACTGGAAAACCTTCGAGCGCCTCCGAGAGCAGCTCGCCAATATCCAGTTGGTGTTCCCTTTGCCCCGAAAGCCCGGCGAACGGCGGACTTCGTCGCAGCCTTAATCGCGACCTTTGTCGAATTGGGCATTTTTCGACAAATGCGCTTTGGCCCGCCGTTTGCGTCGCCGTGGTTGCTCTGGCGGATGAAGGCCTCGACCCACCGGGAAAAGGACGCGCTGGACCTGGTCTTCCTAAGGCAGTGGTTTGCGGAGCGGGGTGAGGAACCGCCCGCAGTGGGAGGACCGCCGCCCGGGATTTAGAGCCGGGCCTTGGCTGGACAGGCGCTCCAAAAGAACGACGAGGGTGGCTGCGCCGGTGCTACAAACGGGCCGGAGACGGCTGCCCGGTCTCCCCCTCTCCAATTTCCAGTTGTTCGCCTGCCAGGGACCAGCCGGTTTTGAGTCCGAGTACGAACCAGCCGAGGCTGAGGGCGCCGAGTGCGAAAACCGAGTCGCCAATGACGCGCAGCCAGCGCAAGTGATCCATCACGCCGGTTTGCAGGAACTCCGCCGAGCGGGCATACCACATGCCGTGTTCCACGCTGGCCCAGGTTTGCAGCAGGCCGACCGGCAGCAGGCTCAACAGGACCATGAGCGCCAAGCCGGCGTTCATGAACCAGAAGCTGACCCGCAACGCGCCTGGTCTCCAGGCTTCCTGCCGCGTCAGCCCGCGCAAGCAGAAGAGCATAAGCCCGATGCCGAGCATCCCATACACGCCGAACAGCGCGGTGTGGGCATGCACCGGCGTCGTGTTCAATCCTTGCATATAGTAGAGGCCAATCGGCGGGTTAATGAGGAAACCGAACAGACCCGCGCCGACCAGGTTCCAAAAGGCCACCGCGACGAAGAAATAAATCGGCCACTTGTAGGCGGACACCCACGGACGCGCCCGGCTCAAGGTCAGGTTTTCATAGCCTTCAAATCCAATCAAGACCAGCGGCACAATCTCCAGCGCGCTGAAGGTCGCGCCCAGGGCCAGCACCGCCGTGGGAGTCCCCGTGAAATAGAGGTGATGGAAAGTCCCGAGAATTCCTCCGGACAGAAAAATGACGGTCGAGAAGATCACGGCCGGTGTCGCGGTGGCGATGCGCAAAAGGCCCATGCGCGTAAACAGGAACGCGATGACCACGGTGGCAAATACCTCAAAGAAACCTTCGACCCACAGATGCACGACCCACCAGCGCCAGTATTCTGCGATGGCCAGGTTGGTTTGCCGGCGCCACATCAGTCCCGCGCCATAGAACAGGGCAATCGCCGCCGAAGCGATGAGGAATAAGGCGAGCAGGTGGCGATTGGGTCCCGGATTCCTCAGGGCAGGCCACAGCGCCCGGCCCATGAGAAAGAGCCATAGGAAAAGACCGACGAGCAAAAAGATTTGCCAGAACCGGCCCAGGTCCACGTATTCGTAGCCTTGTTCCCCGAACCAGAAATTGGCATTAAGCCCCAGCCTTTGCATCTCGCCCATCCATTCGCCCGCCAGCGAGCCGGCCACGATGATCAGCAGGCAGACGAAAAGGAAATTGACGCCCAGGCGTTGCCCGCGCGGTTCGTAACCGGAAACCGCCGGGGCGACAAACAGACCGGTGGCCAGCCACGCGGTGGCTATCCAAAAAACGCCCAGTTGTGTGTGCCACGTGCGTGCCACCGAATACGGCAGCCACTTGCTCAAGGGAATCCCGTAGAAACCGTCGCCCTCTACGCCGTAGTGCGCTGCGACGGCGCCCAAGCCGACCTGCACCACGATGAGCGCCGCCACGACCCAGAAGTACTTCAGGACGGCTCGCATGGAGGGCGTGGCTTTGAGCGCGAGCAGCGGATCGCTTTTGGGGGCCGCCGGAGTGTCTTCACCGTTGTGATGCCGTTGCGCGGCAAAGTACCAGACCATCGCCCCCACGCCCGCCAGCAGCACGACAAAGCTGATAACCGACCAGACGACAATCGAGCCGGTAGGACGATTATCAATCAACGATTCGGGCGGCCAGTTCTGCGTGTAAGTGGTTTGGCTGCCCGGACGGTCCGTGCCGCACGCCCACGCCGCCCAAAAGAAAAACGCGTTGATGAGTCGCCGCCGGTCCGGCGTCTTGATCGAGTTCATGGGAATCGCATAGGCCTTGCGCAGATTTTGGAGCGCCGGCTCGCCGCCAAACAGCGCCATGTAATGCGCGCCCACGGCGCGGATGGCCTCGGCGCGCGCGGGAGAAACCACCAAGTCGCCAGTCGTGGCATCGTAAGCGTTGGAACGGATCTCTATCTTCAACCGTTCGCGCAAAGCGGCCTGCGATTCCGCATCGAGCTGGTCATAGGTCTTGCCGCCGGATTGTGCGGCCCAGTGGTTGAGCAGCCAGACGCATTCCCGATGCAGCCAGTCCGCGGTCCAGTCCGGCGCCACATAAGCGCCGTGCCCCCAGACCGTGCCGACTTCCTGGCCGCCCATGGATTGCCAGACGTTCTGGCCGTCCTTGATCTCCTGGGCGGTGAACAGCACGGCGCCATCGGTCGTCACGACCCGCGCGGGAAGCGGCGGCGCCAGGCGATAGATTTCGCGGCCGTAATAGCCGAGGACCAAAAAGGACAAAGTGATGACTATGGCCAAACTCAGCCACAGCTTGCGATAGGAGCGCGGTTTCGCTGTCATAAACTCGTTTTCTCCGTTCATCTGTTTCAGATGCTCCATTACTTTAGACTGCGGCGGCCAGCGCGCGTTTGACTTGCATCAATGATTCGCGGGTTTGCATGCACAGGTTTGACCCTCTCCACGTTGTTTCCATACGGCCCAAGGCACGGCACAACACCCGCAAAGCCGCCGCGTAACTGTTCGCGTCGGAGCGTGGGGCAGACCACCGCCCTGGCGGTTAGGCGGGCCTCCGGCCCGGAGTTTCGGCTCGCGCAAGGACACCTCTGCCGGAGGCTCCGTGAACCGGCAGACCAGGAGGTCTGCCTTCATATTCAATACTCTCATATCCGTCTATTACCAGAAGCAAGCCGCTCGAGAGGTTACAAAGAATTTTGGCGACTGTTCAGGCGTGGGGCAGACCACCGGGCTGCTGGTTCACGGGGCCTCCGGCTCCCGAGGCAACGCTCCACCGCCACGGACTCTGGATGACTCGCCGTTTTCGGAGCTTAATCTCCCTTCACCCTGACCCTCTCGGCCGGATGTCAGACGCCGGTATTTCCTTGCCCTTGGGGCTGTTTGGTGAGAGTTTCGGTGGCGTCCGCGCGGCGACAACTCGAGAGCGACGGTTCGGGTTGGCGGCGTTGTCCGGTGGTGTAAGGGTAGCACAAGAGTCTTTGGAGCTCTTTGTCTTGGTTCGAATCCAAGCCGGACAGCCAGTTTTATTGGGAAAATTGAAGAATCTGGCCCCTCTGACACAGTTTTGACACAGCAAACGCCCGAATCCCGGACGGAACCGGAAAAGGACGTGAAATTCCCCAAGCGCATCAAGTTTCGTGGCCGGCTCTTGGCGACAATTTACCGCCCCTCCAAGAGCTATCCCAACTATCGCGTCGCCTGGACGGCGGGCGGAAGGCGGATGATGAAGGGTTTTCCTCGCTACGGGGATGCCAAGAGCCACGCCGATCAACTGGTCAAGGACTTGGCCAAAGGCTCGCAAGTAACCGCCCTGACACCGGCCCAGGCAAGCGATGCCCTGGCCGCGCTCGAACGGCTCCAACGCTTCCACGTGGACACCGGGCGGCGCGTGTCCCTGCTGGCCGGCATCTCCGAGTATTGCGAGGCTGCCGCGAAGCTGGGCGGGCATTCCCTGGGCGCGGCGGTGGACGGCTACCTGTCCAACGTGGCCACGGTAAAACGCATGGACCTGGGGCAGGCCGTTGAACAGTTCATCGAGGCCCGCAGGCCAAAGACCGTCGCTAAAGACGGGAAACGCCCGCAACTCTCAGAGGGCTATGCCTACAACGTCGCCATGTGGGCGCGGGAGTTCGCCAAGACCTTTCCCGCTTACGCCGTGTGCGACCTGACCAAAGAACTGCTGAACGCCTACATGGCGAATCATGGCGCCGTCTCGCCCAAGACCCGGAACGAGCGGCGGAACGTGGTCCGCATGTTCCTGAAATGGTGCGTCCGGCAGGATTACCTGGCTGCCAACCATCGCCTGTTCGAGGCCGATGGCATGGCCCAGGAGAGCTATGAGCCGGAGAGCATCGAATTCTATTCCCCCGCCGAATTGTCCAGCCTTCTCCAGGGCGCCAGCGAAAAGCCGCAGTTCAAGGGGCTTGTCCCAGTGATCGCCCTGTGCGGACTGGCCGGACTCCGGTTGCAAGAGGCCGCGCGCCTGGCCTGGGCGGACGTTTTCCACGTTGACGGCCATGTCGAGGTATCTGCCACCAAGAGCAAGACGCGCGCGCGCCGTTTGGTGACAACCTGCCCGGCCCTTGCGCGTTGGCTCGAACCATACCGCGCCTGTGAAGGCCCGCTTTGGCAGCAGAGTCTCGACACCTTCCATGCCGCTTTCAACGCCCTGCTTGAGTCCCTGGGAATTTCGGCCCGGCGCAACGGTTTGAGGCACGGCTTTGTTTCCTATCACCTTGCCCTCTACTCGAATGAGAACCTGACTGCGGCAGAGGCTGGCAACTCGCCCGCGATGATTCATGGCAATTACAAGGGACTCGCCACGAAGAAAGAGGCCGAGAAATGGTTTGCCATCGCCCCGGCGCGGCCCGCCAACGTCATCCCGCTGGCCACCCCGACCTGCGCGGAGCAACCGCATTAACGCTCGACACGAAGTTGACTTGGGTAACGTAAATGATACCCTGTGAACGGCTCTTTTGAGATTCGGGAATACGTTGAAAACGGGCGCTCGCCGTACGCGGAATGGTTTGAAGGGCTGGACGACGTAACCGCGTTGAGAGTTCAGCGATACCTTCGTCGGCTTGAAGCGGGCAACTTTGGCGCGGTCAAAGCACTGCAAGAGGGCCTCTTTGAAGTGCGAATGGATTTCGGGCCGGGCTATCGCGTCTATTACGGGCGGCAAGGCCGGACCACGATCATTTTGCTTGGCGGCGGAAGCAAACGACGGCAAGACGCCGATATTGCCGCAGCGGTGGAACGGTGGAAGCGACACAGACAGACCGGAACATAAAATGATAACGACCCGAGACTACAGAGAAACGATCATCGCACGGATAAAACGGGAGCCTGAGTTTGCGAGGGGGCTTTATGCCGAAGCGATTAACGCAATCCTCGAAGGCGAAACGGCGGAGGCGCTTTCGATGCTGCGCGATTTGGTTCACGCCCAAATCACCTTCAAGGAACTGGCGCGGCAGACGGGCTTGGGTGAAAAGTCCCTTCACCGGATGCTCAACCGCAACGGCAACCCCACCGCCCGGAACTTGGGCGTCATCGTCAAGCGCATCGCCGAAGACCTGGGCATCAAACCCCGCGTCGAAGCGGCAGCGTGCGCTTAAGAAACGGCGGCGGTGCAAACGGGCTACAAGGGACTCGCCACGAGGAAGGAGGCCGAGAAATGGTTTGCCGTCGCCCCCGCCCGGCCCGCCAACGTGATCGCGCTGGCCGGACAAAACGCCATGGAGCGGCCAAGCTAAGTACTCTCTGGCATAAATAATATGACGTATTATTGTTTGCCTTTTTTGAGGGAATGGAGCAGATTTGGCATATGCTTGGTCGCATATACCATGCCAAGATATAGCGCATATCCCATCGTCCTGACGGAACACGAAAGGACCACTCTCGAAAACCTGGCCCGAAAATATACGTCACAGTATTTTCAGATCGTTCGAGCCAAAGCCATCCTCCTGGCCGCCGAGGGCCTGCGCAACGACCAGATCGCCCAGAGGGTTTCGCTGCCCAGACAGAGCATCAGCAAATGGCGCAAACGGTTTTTCGAGGAGCGCTTGGACGGCCTGGACAATCTTCCCCGTTCCGGGCGCCCGCCCGTTTTTCCCCCCTGAACTGGTGATGCAGATTAAAGCCTTGGCGTGCGAACTGCCCCATGAACAGGGCCTGCCCCTCTCCCGCTTTAGCGGCCAGGACTTGGTCCGGGAAGCCACCCGCCGCGGTCTGCTGTCCAGCATCAGTGGCCGGACCATCTGGCGCTGGCTCGATGAAGACGCTATCCGGCCCTGGCAGCATCGCAGTTGGATTTTCCCCCGCGACCCGGATTTTCAAATCAAGGCGGAGTGGGTGTTGGACCTCTATCAAGGATCGTGGAACGACCAAGCATTGGGGGCCGAGGACTACGTCGTTTCGGCCGATGAAAAAACCAGCATCCAGGCCCGCCTTCGCCTACACCCCACTTTGCCGCCGCAACCGCGCCAAGCTATGCGCGTTGAGTTCGAGTATGAACGTGGGGGAGCGCGGGCGTATCTGGCGGCTTGGGATGTACGGCGGGCCAAAGTGTTTGGCCGTTGCGAGGCCACCACCGGCATCGAACCCTTCGGCCGGTTGGTCCAACAGGTGATGGAGCAGGAGCCCTATCGCCATGCCCAAAGGGTCTTCTGGATCGTCGATAACGGCTCCTCCCATCGTGGGACCGCCGCCGTGCAACGGCTCCAAGGTGCCTATTCCAACCTAATTGTGGCCTGCCGCGAGCACATCGGTCAGCCGGATTCTTGCCTGGCCGCTACGGACGCAGCAGAAGGGTGTCGTGCTGCCGGCCAATTTCAGCGGCGAGCCCGCGGAAAGGATGGCGGTTCGGTTCCGCTCGGCGGCGCCGGTGAGCAAAGTGCGCTCGCTGCGAAGCGGCGAGGTGAATTTCAAGGCGGAGGATCAAGGCGAGTTGGAGCTCGCCGTGCCGATGCGCGAAGTGACGGACGTGCTGGTGGTGGAGTGAGAGGAGGGAGAAGGACCCCTATGGGGAAGGCACCCGCATAGTCCTGAGGCGGCGAATGTTATAGACCCATGAAATATTGCGTGTTTCTTCTGGCGTCCGCGATCGGCGTATGGGCAGCCAGCCAGGAGCCCATGACGGATAGCTTCAAAGACTCCGCCGCCAGCCGTTGGCTCGACAAAAAAGTGATGGCAAGCCGCGTTCTGGACGATATGGAGAGTCCGGCCCACTGGACCGCCTTCACGACCGGCGCCCCCGAGGTGGTGGATGCCCGGGCGTCCCCCAAAACCACCGAACCCAGCCGCGTTGTTGCTAAAATAACATTCTCGCGCGAGCGCTCACGCGACGGTCGCCAATCGCTCCAGGTACGCATGCCCACTCGGCTCGATGTCCCGGGGCCCAAGAGCGGTCGAGGGTGGGGCAGTGCCGGTGTTCGACGCCAATTCGACGGCGAAGACTGGCGCCAGTTCAATCGCCTCTCGTTGTGGATTTATCCGGACTGCCCGGGGTTTTACGTCGTGGCGCTCGAGTTGCGCCTCTACAACGAAGGCGTAGAGAAGCTTCCCGCCCCCTTCGGACAGGAGGGCGAGACGACGGTGGTGTTGCGCAATCATGAATGGAAC
>Ga0181524_10002236_pt1 | contig 20364 bp, 21 predicted proteins | sample PEATcosm2014_Bin_34_FD_119761 | JGI IMG/M metagenome (GOLD analysis project Ga0181524, IMG submission 119761) | Peatland microbial communities from MTU Mesocosm Facility, Houghton, MI, USA - PEATcosm2014_Bin05_60_metaG | ecosystem: Environmental > Terrestrial > Soil > Wetlands > Peat | place...
CAAGCAAGCACTTTTTGAAGAAAAATGCAGGTCATTAGGAACCCGGTAAAATCAGGGCGAATCAACGCTCCTACCGCATGCTGCCCCGCTGTAGTGTATAAAAACTAGGTCGAATTCAGGTCATAAAAAACTCAGTCTTCGGGCCGCTCGCCATGCGGCGCCATCTTCACGAGCTTTGGGTCAAACCGGCCGAGCACCTCGACCAGGTCGCTTTGGGCGGCCATGACCTCGTGAATGTCTTTATAGACCATGGGCGCCTCATCCAATCCGGCGGAGATCAGCTTGACGCCTCGCTCCTTGAGCAGGCGGTTGACTTTCTCCCACTCGAAGGTCTCGAGGGCCTTTGTCCGGCTCATGACCCGGCCGGCGCCGTGGGAGGCGGACTTCAACGAGGCTTCGTTGCCCTTGCCGCGAACCAGGAATCCGGGCGAGGCCATCGAGCCGGGGATGATGCCCAGCACCCCGATGCCCGCGGGGGTCGCGCCTTTGCGATGCACGACGACCTCGCGCTCCAGCCCGTCAATCACGTGGCGCTCTTTCCAGGCGAAGTTGTGGTGGTTCTCCACGTCGAGCACGACCGCCAGGCCGAGATGCCGGGCAATGTGTTGATGGATGAGCGAGTGGTTGGCTGCGGCGTAGCGGCCCATCAACTCCATCGCCGCCCAGTATTCCCGGCCCTCGGCCGAATCAAGGGCGAGCCACGCCAGGTGGCGGTGTTCCTTGGGCAGATCGGGATGCCGGGCCATGGCCAGCTTGCTGTAGTGGCCGCATACAGCCGCGCCGGTTCCTCGGCTGCCGCTGTGGCTCAACAGGGCCGCGTATTGCCCCGGCTCCAGGTTTCGGATTCTCTGTGTGGCGGTGAACAGGCCGAACTCGACAAAGTGATTGCCGCTGCCGCTGGTGCCAAGCTGCGACCAGGCGCGGTCCTTTTGCTGGCGCGTAACCGGGCTGACCGACCAGTCGGCCTCGAGCACCTCATGCTGGCGGCGTTGCTCGAACGCGGCCCCGATGCCAAAACGGGTTTCGGCATGGATGGCTTTGGTCAGTTGCTCGCGTTTACGTTCCAGTTCGCGCACCGGCAAGTCCAGCACGGTCAGCTTCATTCGGCAGGCAATGTCAACGCCCACGGCATACGGTATGACGGCGTTCTCAGTCGCCAGCACACCGCCGATAGGCAGACCGTAGCCCACATGCGCATCCGGCATGAGGGCGCCAACGACCGCCACCGGCAACTGGCAGGCCCGGCCCATCTGGTTGACGGCTTCCGGGTCCAGCCCTTGGCCCCACTGCCGCCAGGCCGCCGGGGCCTGGCGGATCGGCCGCTCGACACGAGTGAGCGCCTTGGCAAACTCACCGCGCAACTCATCCTGGACAAAAGCAGCGGGGTTGCGGACAACCGCTTCCAACTCTTCCGCCAGCTTCGCTTTGTCGAGGCCCTTCAAGATGTACTTGGCGATGAACTCCATCCCCCGCCGGTTGGCTTCCCCGGGCGGCACACCCAATCGAATCAGATCTTTCGTATTCATATTCTTCCCGTCAATGTCTCCCGAGGGCAGTGTGGCCCGGCGCCCGGCCGGCGTCAAACCGCCCCCATGATATATCTGAACTCGACTTGGCTGCATGAATACTTCACTCTCCAGTTTCAGATTTCGGATTTCAGATTTCAGGTTTTATATTTCTCGTGAGACAGCGCGTCTGGACCAAGGCCATCAGGGCTTCTGCGGATCCGCAGCGGGCGAAGCATTACCTGGACGCGCTCGAGGCTGCCGCCGGCGGGCGTGCGCTGCCGGAGCCTTCGCCCGAGCAGGCACGGATACTGACGGTTCTTTTCTCCGGCTCTGAGGCGCTGAGCGCGCTGCTGGCAGCCAAGCCGCAATGGCTGAGCGTCCTGGATGAGGCCTGGCTCAAGCACCCGCGGCGGAAACAGGGTCTTTGCAATGAAACCGCGGGCTGGTTCAAGCCGTTGCTGGAGCGGGGCGATTACGCGCTGGCGTTCGAGCGGATGCGCCAGTTCAAGCAACGGGAGTTGCTGCGCATCGGCGCGCGCGACCTGGCGCGGCTGGGAGAGGTCTCTGAAATCACGCGCGAACTTTCCGACCTGGCGGATGTCTGCCTGGAGAGCGTCTGGCAGATCTGCCACCGCCAACTGGTGGAACGTTGCGGCTGGCCATATCACCAGGATGCCTCCGGGGGCTGGCAGAGGACCGCAGGGTGCGTCCTGGGCCTGGGCAAGCTCGGCGGCCAGGAGTTGAACTACAGCTCGGACGTGGATGTCATGTTTGTCTATAGCGAGGAGGGAGGCGTCTTCAAGGAGCGGCCGGACAAGGCGGCAGCGCGGCGTCCCGTTCTGTCCAACCACCAGTTCTTCAATCGCCTGGCGGAGTCGTTCATCGGGGAGGTGTCGCGCCTGACTGAGGAGGGCATGCTTTATCGGATTGACCTGCGGTTGCGGCCCGAGGGGGATGCAGGGCCGCTGAGCCGTTCACTGGAGAGCTACGAGAACTATTACGCGCAATGGGGCCAGACCTGGGAGCGCATGATGTTGATCAAGGCCCGGCCCGTGGCGGGGGATGCGGCGCTGGGCGCTGAATTCCTCGAGATGATCCAGCCGTTCCGCTACCCGCGGTCGGTCAACCAAAGCGTCCTGCGCGAAGTGGCGGCAGTCAAGGACCGCATCGAGAACGAGGTTGTCAAGGCCGGCGAGCTGGAGCGCAACGTCAAACTGGGCCGTGGCGGCATCCGGGAAATCGAGTTCATTGCCCAATCGCAGCAGCTCTTGCGGGCTGGGCGGCAGCCGTTTCTTCAGGGCGCCAAGACCCTTCCATGCTTGGCCAAGCTGGCCCAGTACGAACACCTTTCCGGCGAGGAGGCGCGGATGCTCTCGGAGGCATACTGCTTCCTGCGAGATGTCGAGCACCGTCTGCAGATGGAGAACAACCTCCAGACCCACACCCTTCCCGCCGCCCGTCACGCGCTCGAGCGCCTGGCCCGGCTTATGGGCCTGCGCACGCTCGCGGAGTTTGAGGCGGCCCGCCGCGCGCACGCGGCCAACGTGCGGCGCATTTTCGAGAAACTGCTGCGGGCTGAAACGCCCCCATTCGAGGCCCCATGGCCCTTTCCACGCCAGTTCGCGGGCGCCGAGGCCCAGTGGAAACAATTCCTCTCGGAACATTCTTTCCGGGACGTCGAAAGGGCCTTCCGCGTCCTCCGCGAATTCGTTGAGGGGCCGGGCTACATCCATGTCTCGGCCCGGACCAGCGAGTTGGCCTGGCAGTTGTTGCCGAGGCTGTTCAGAATGACGGGCGGTTGGGCGGCCGGCCCCGCATCACAAGCCGGGGCCGAGAGGCTCTCGGACCCGGATCGGGTAGTGACGCGCCTGGACAGTTTCATCGGCGCTTACGGGGCCAGGGGGACGCTCTTCGAGCTGTGGAACAGCAACCCGGCCATCCTGGAGTTGCTCTTGCGGCTGTTTGACCGCTCGGAATTCCTGGCCGAGTTGGCGATTCGCGCGCCGGACCTGGTGGATGAACTGGTCACGAGCGGCCGGTTGCGCCAGCGCAAGACAGCCCAGGAGACGCTCCGCGACCTGCACCACGGTCTCGGGGACCCGGATCAGCGCCTGTGGCTCAGGCGCTATCACCAGGCCGAACTGATGCGCATCGGTCTGCGCGACATCCTTGGCCTGGCCGATTTCGAGCAGTACATGACCGAGCTTTCCGCTCTGGCCGAGGCCTGCCTGCAATACGCCCTGGAGGTCGTCATGCGCCGCCACAAACTCAAGACCCCGCCCTTTGTCATTATCGGCTTGGGCAAACTGGGCGGTGCGGAAATCGACTACGGCTCGGACCTGGACATCCTCTTCATCGCCGGTCCCAAGGCCAGGGGCCTTGCCGAGTTGGCCCAACTGGCCCTGGAGGTCATGGACCTGGTCTCCAGCCGCACCGAGCAAGGGGTCGTCTTCCACACCGATGCCCGCTTGCGGCCGGACGGGGACAAAGGGCTGCTGGTCAACACCCTCGGGGCCTGCGGGGCCTATTACCGGGAACGCGCCGAGTTGTGGGAAATCCAGGCGCTGACTCGGACCCGTCCTGTGGCGGGCGACTTGAAACTGGGCGTCCAATTTCAGCAACTCGCCGCCACCCTGAGCAATTTCAAACAACCCAGCCACCCGCTCGCTGCCTTCAAACGCGACTGGAAACAAACCATTCATCGAATGCGGCTGCGCATCGAGAAGGAGCGAACTCCGCCCGGCAAAGACCCATTGGCCATCAAGACCGGGCGTGGCGGCCTGATGGACGCCGAATTCATCGCCCAGACCCTATGTTTGGAGAATGGCTGGCAACAGGCCAATACCCTCCTGGCCCTCGAACGCGGCCGCTCCGCCGGCGTCTTGCCCGACGCCGGCATCCTCATAGAAAACTACCGCCGCTTGCGTCGCGTCGAGGGCATCCTGCGGCGTTGGAGCTGCGAGGGCGAGACCGTGCTTCCCGATGACCCGGCCCCGTATCACCGGGTCTCAGTCCGCTGCGGCTTTCCCACGCCCGAGGCTTTCCGCGACGCCGTGGCCGATTGGCGTCAAGCCATTCGGACGGTGTACGAGAAGGTGCTGGGGAGACAGCGGTAACGGGGCTGCGATAAACTGCATGTCAGGGCACCACGGTCCAGAGCGATGACATGCCGCTCCTCTGGAGCTTGGCTTGGCGCGCCGGTTTTTTTGGGGCGGGGGCAGGGTCCGGCACCAGAGACGGCCCAACCGCTCATTTCGGCCGACGGCAGGGAGCGGCTTCTGTTTGTTGTGGTTGCGTGAGCGGCCCGCCTGATTGAGGGGCTGAACCAGTAAATGAACCCGTTTTGGCGTGTCAAGCTCGAGTGCCGGAACGAGCAACGGCTTGACAATTTGGCTTGGCTTTGCAGGGCAAAACTCTAAGCTTCTCAGCATGCCCATCTACGCTAAACCAGTACGGCTCCTCATGAAGGACATGGCTGACGAGTTCGCTCTGCAACCAGGCCAGTCGTTCACGAGGAAACAGGCAATCGAGTGGTTTGCCCACGATTACCCCAAAATCAAAACTGGCACAATCCTTTGCCACCTGATTCGCCTTTCGACAAACGCGCCTACTCGCCTTTATTACAACGCGAAACCCCGCGAGGACGACCTCTTTTTCCAGTTGGACGGTAGCCATTTTCGCCTTTATGATCCTGCCCACGACCCGGTCCCGATTCACCAGCCGACGGCCCAAGCCGGCGGGCAACCCCCGAGGGATGAAGACGCGGAACCAGCAGGTTCGGCGGAGTTTGCCTACGAAGCCGATCTGCGGAATTACCTGGCAAAGAACCTTTCAATAATCGAACCAGGACTGAAGCTCTACCAAGATGAAGGAATCACCGGAGTCGAATTTCCGGTTGGTGGTCGATTCATTGACATACTGGCGGTTGACGCGAAGGACGCTCTTGTCGTTATCGAACTCAAGGTTTCCCGTGGATATGATCGCGTGGTTGGCCAGTTGATGCGCTACATGGCGTGGATTCGGAAGAATCAGGCGGAACCGGGGCAGCAAGTGCGCGGCGTAATCGTGGCCCGCGAAATCAGCGAGGACCTACTGCTGGCTTGCTCGGAAATCCCCGGGGTCCAGTTGTTTGAATACGAATTGGCTTTGAAGCTGAAGCTGGTGAACACCGCAGGCAGCACATAACCAGGCGCTGCAGCGGACCGGGGCCGCCGTCCTGGTTTCGCGCGACATCAGGCTCTTGCAGCGGCCCCGGCGGGTGAGCATGGTCGTTCTGCGGAGAGGTGACACGCTATGCTGCCGCTCACGCCAAGACTAAGAATTACCATCGCTGACCGTGAAGCTCGGGCCAGGAACCAACAGCGCGTTGCGGTGCCGCCGTTATGAATCTGGCGATGAACTCGCCCGGCGTGATGGGCCGGGGTTTGTAGCCAGCGTTTTCCAACGCCGCGAAATCCCGGTCTTCGGTGACCAGGCAATCGGCGCCCGCGGTCACCGCGCAATCGGTGAAGATGTTGTCGTCAGGGTCGGATGTGACAATCTGGAAGCGAAACGAAGGCGTGACGCGGAGGAGGCTGCCGGTGGTTACTTCCGCCAAATCCATAAGCCGCGCGAGCTTCCGCCACCGCGCCGGGCCGCTCAACCGAGTTAGCACTTCCTCATACTCCAGCAGAACCTCAGTGGAGACGGCCCACGTGAAGCGCCCGGCAATCCACCAGTCAAGAATTGGATGAAAACGATGCCCCTCCGCGAGTGCCTGGATCACCGTGTTGGTGTCGAGGCAGACTATCATCCTCTGCGGAGTTCGGCGCGCGCCTCGGTGATGACCTCGGAGAGCCGATCGAATTTGCCGGCACGGCGATCCGCCTCGGCTTCCGCCGACAGCTCGCGCCAGAGCCGCTCCTTCTCCAGGCGCAACAAGACACGGTGGAGCAACAGCAGGCTGTCGTCATCCATCGCCTCGACGCGCTGGATGATGTCGGGCCTCAGTTTCTTCGACTCTAAAGTAGTCGCTTCCATGTGGGAATTATGCACCGGATTGCCGTCCGAAGCGAGGAAATAGAAGTGCCATTCTGTTCTCAGCCCCCCCGCTGCCGATTGGCCTCATAGAGGAACACGGCCGCGGCGCTGCCGACATTGAGTGAATCCACCGACGGGGGCATGGGGATGGCCGCAGCCTCCTGGCAGGCAGCCAGCACGGCTGGGGAGAGGCCGTGGCCTTCGCTGCCGAACACCAGGCAAGAGTCGCCCGAGAAATCCGTCTGCGACAACAGGCGACGTTGGGCGTGCGGATGGGCGGCGATGCTCCGCACGTCCCGGGCGCGGAGTTGTCCGAGCGTCTTGACCAGGCTGGCGGTCTCAAGCACGGGCAAATGAAAGATCGCGCCCATGGAACTGCGCACCGCCCGGCGTAGAAAGGGGCTGGCCGAGGTTTCGCCGACGAGCAGGGCCTGGACGCCAAAGGCGGCGCAATTGCGGACCAGGGCGCCGAGGTTCTCGGCGCTGGACAGACCGTCCACAGCCGCCAGCAGACGCGGACGCGCGCTGCGCTCCAGGATGGCCTCCAGGGAAAGGGGCGGTGGCACTCGTCCCACCGCCAGCAAACCCTGGTACATCGAAAAACCCGTCAGCGTCTCCAGCAGCTTCTTGGGCGCCACAAAGACGGGCACGTGCTCCGGCCGCGCCCGGAGCAGGGGCTCGAGTTCCACCAGCCAGTTCTCCGGGAGCAGGACCGAAACCACCTCGAGCCGGCTCTCCAGCAGACGCCGGACCACCTTCTCGCCCTCTGCGACGAAGATGCCCTGCTCCCGGTGGTCGAACTGCCGGCGCAGGGTCCGATACGGTTGAAGGCCGGGCAGATCGAAGGCTGTAATGGGTTGGGCGTGAAACAAGAGATGCGCTGGATAGGGTAAGCCCTCAGATGAGCAATTCGCTTTGGACTGAAGGTCCCGGAGGCGGCGCCGGCAGGGGAGGCGCGGCAGCCAGGCTTTGCGGTCCTGCGGCCTGTGCGTCGAGGGTCAACATCGGGCAGGGTGCGCGCTGGGAAGTCAGTTCGACGCGGACATGTGAGGCGCCGATATTGAGGAGCCGTTCCTGCACGACCCGGTAGGCTAGGTCCGGACGATTGCATTCACGGCTCAGATGACCCAGGTAGAGGTGGCGCAAATGGGCGGACATAATCTGCTCGGTGGCGTCGGCGGCCGCATCGTTGGAAAGGTGGCCATGACGGCCCAGAATCCGCTGCTTGAGGCTCCAGGGGCGCGTCGGGCAGTCCTGAAGCATTTTGACATCGTGGTTGGATTCGAGCACGAGGACATTGGCCGGGCGGACGCGTTCGAGCACCAACCGCGTTGCGTGGCCCAGGTCCGTCAGGAAACCGAGGTTCCCGGCAGGCGTGCGCAACAGGTAGCCGACCGGGTCCTGCGCGTCATGAGGGATGCTGAAGGTCTCGACCCGGATGTCCCCCACCTCGAAAGTGGCGCCGGTGGCGAAGACGCGGCAATCGAGTCGCGTCTGGAGCTGGTATTCGACAGCTTCCAGGGTTGGGCGGTTGCAATAGACCGGAATGTGGAGCTTCTCCCCAAGGGCTCGCAGGCCATGGACGTGGTCCGCGTGCTCATGGGTGATCAGGATGCCGGTCAGGTTCTCCGGCACCCGGCCAATGGTGGCAAGGCGCCGGCGAATCTGGCGCAGGCTGAATCCCGCATCGATGAGGATGCGCGCTTCATCGGTCTCCAGGTAAGCGCAGTTCCCGGAAGAACCACTGCCGAGAATCGTCAGACAAACAGGCACGCGTTACCATAGTTGCCGCGGCCGGGCCGGGCAACGTTTTTTGTTAAAAGTTCGGCGCGGTTGCTTGACATTTTGAGCTTGCATCAGGGACGGGAGGACGCAGGATGGTCGGGACGTTGCGATTTGGGCAATAATGCCGGCGCAATCAAAACTGCTATGAAGAAGATATCGGTGTTGCTTGTGGACGATCACACCGTCGTGCGCCAGGGCTTGCGCGCCCTTCTCCAGGCCGAAGACGACCTGGAAGTGATAGGGGAGGCTGAAAACGGGCGTCAGGCCGTGGTGATGGCCAGAAAAAGCCCGCCCGACGTGGTGGTCATGGACATAGCGATGCCGCTTCTAAACGGTCTGGAGGCGACGCGGCAAATCCTGAAGAATGTCCCTGCCACAAAAGTCCTGGTGTTGACCTCGTACGGGGACGATGAATGCGTTGCGCAGCTAATGCAGTCCGGCGCCAGCGGTTTCCTCATCAAGCAAACCGCCGCCAACGACCTGCTTAAGGCCATCCGCGAAGTCCACAGGGGCAACGCCTTTTTCAGCCCGGCAATCGCCAAGCGCCTCCGCGACCAGTCCCGCGAGGTTTTCGCAAGCGGACAGAAGCCAAAGAAGGCCGGCGAGTTGACTTCCCGCGAGACGGAGGTTCTCCAACTGATTGCCGAGGGCTTTTCGAACAAGCAAATCGCCTCCGAACTGAGCATCAGCATCAAGACCGTCGAGAAGCATCGGCAGCAGGTCATGAACAAGCTCAATATTCACGACGTGGCCGGCTTGACCCGCTATGCCATGTCCAAGGGCATGGTCGAGCGCACCGCGCCGACCATCGCAGCGTAGCCCCGACGTTGAAAGAGCCACAATTTCATTTGCCAGCCGCCCCCATTTCAGTATAAGGATATTCGGAATCGAACAATATATGCGTTATCTCGTCACTCTGTTACTGGCAGCGTTGCTGCCACTTTCCAGCCTGGCTGAAGGAATTGGCTCTGCGGTGCATCACGGCCCGGCGGCCAAGCACCTGACTTTGGCCGGAGCCAAGGCAAAAAAGGCGACCAAGGGCAAGAAGGCAAAAAAGGCCCCCAAGCCCAAGAAGGCAAAGAGGGCAAAGAAGGGCCGTTCCTCCTACAGGAGGTGATACATCCGGGCTAGCGTTTGGCTCGGGCTTCCTGTTTTGTCCCCAGGACGGCCTGCTCGGCCTCGAGGATGCTTTGACGCATCGAGGCGGCATCAGGCGCGGCCCGCAGTTGGGCGAGGATGCCGGTCTTTTGAGCCATCAGGCAGAGGCGGGCCAGGGTATGGAGGTGAAGACGGTCGTCCGGACAGCCGAGCAGGAAAAAGAGGTCTGTTGCGCCCCCATCCGGGGCGCCGAAGGGGATTTCCTGAACGGTGCGGCCCAGAACGATAAAAGGCGATTCGAACATGTAGGCGTCGGGAAATCTGGAATGCAGCAGGGCCAGGCCGCCGGGAAGGCCGGTCGAGCAAAGTGCTTCGCGCGCCTCCAGGCCCGCCAGCAGGCCCTGCGGGTCCCAGAGGCGGCCCGTTTTCTCCGCCAGGGCGGTCATCTGGCGCAACACCGAGGCCTTGGTCTTGGCCGGCAGCGCGGGTTCGATGAACTTAGGCTCTATCAACTCGGGCATGATCGCCTCGCGCGCGAGGAACCGCCGCGTGTCCCTGGAGCTTGTCTGGTGGTACTCGTCGAGGGGTTGGCCTTGCAGGCCGAGGATGCGTTGCGAGGCCCACGCATCGATGTCCACCTTGCGAAACACGAGGCGCTCGCCGTGTTTTTCAAAGGGGATGTCCTGGTTCTTGACTAACCGCTCCAGGTCCCCTCGCCCCAGGTGCAGGTAGCGCGCCACTTCCTCGATGTCGAAGGTCCGGTGCGGCATAGTCGTTAGAGGGCAATCCTGGGCTCGCCCCGGCCCAAAGTCAATGCGGCTGTGGACAAAGTCGTCGGGCAGGCTCCGCACGCTTCGCCAGTCAATCCGCCTTGGCCCAGGCGAGGCCATCAGCCCCGCTGCCGGCGGCAATTGGCTTCTCGACTTTCCAGTCTTTCAGGTCAATGACGGCGACCTGGGCAGAGGCATCGCAAGAGACGTATGCGGTTGCGCCATCTGGCCGGACGAGCACCTCCTGCGGGGCCGGCGGCACGTCCAGCGCGCGGACCACCTTGAGCGATTCCAAGTCAACGACCACTACCTGCCTGGCTGCGGGCACCGCGACCAGCAACCAGCGCCCATCCGGAGTGGGCGCCGTGCCGTAGCCCAGGCCCGGAAGCGGCACCCAGGTCTTGACCTGGTTTGCGGCAGTATCGATGACGGCCAACTGCGGTTTGGTCTGATCGGCGGTGAAGACCCAGCGGTCGTCCACCGAAAGCGAGATGCGTTGCGCCCGGCCCGAAATTGCGAGCACAGCCAGGACTTTTTTTGCCTCGAGGTCCACCACGGAGACCGTCCCCGGGCCGACGTTGCTCGTGTAACCGCGGCGTCCGTCGCGAGTAATGGCCAGCATGTGCGACTCGGGTTGGCCTGTAGGGATGGTCTGCACGATTGTCAGTGTGCGCGGGTCGATCACCGTGATCGAGTTCTGCAGTTCGGTGGTCACATAGAGCAGACCGTTCCTGGGACCCATGACGGCACAATGCGGCCGCGCCCCTTTGCCGAAGTCCACGGTGCCGGACACCCGGCGGGTTGCAAGGTCAATGACCCTCAGAATGCGGCCATCGGTGCCGGGACTGCCCACGCCCGAATTGCCGTAAATCGGAACAAAGGCCAGCTTGCCGTCGGATGAAGCGGCGACCTCGTGGCCCGTAACGCCATCCTCCTGCACGGCGGCAATTTGGCGGCCGGCAGCGGGATCAACGATGCCCAGGGTCCTGTCCCCTTTATTGGCGACCAGGAGCAGGCCCGCCGGCTTGCTGCTGCCCGGCTCGGCCGCATGGAGAACCGGAGCGATCCCCAAGCCGGCTGCCCCGAGCAGGAGCCAGGACAAGGCGGTTTCAGCAAGAAGGGAGTTGTATTGGGCACAGCCGGGTTGTTGCTTCGGTGGAGTTTCCGGATTCATTGTCTGGCACCATCAATCCAAATCCGGGAGAAGTCAAATGGGCGAGCCACCTTTTCTAATCCTAAGAACTAGTTTTGTCTCGCGCCGGCGCGCCGGCCATAGAGGCCCGACACTGTGTAGCGGCTACCCACGACAGCGATGTCATGCCGAACACCGCCAGGAAAATCATTGCGCGCCACGACAGACATGGATGCGAGTATATGCGATAGTTGGATTATGATGACTAAAACCTTGGAAGTCATAAATGAGGTTATCCACGACCCCAGACACCCTTTCCGCAAGGTGGAGAATCAGCCCAAGAAACCCCGGAAGCATCGTTATGAGCGCAGGAAGATCCGGGGTTATCTCCACCTGGGCGATTGGAGGACCGCAGAAGCGGCTTAGGGCGCGTCGAAAAGGCAAAGTCCGGGATTTGAATGCTTGGGGTGGAGCGTGAAGCATGAGAGTGTAGAGCGTGGCGAGTGCCACGATGCCCTCGCGCTACACGCTCCGACGCTCCACGTTCCGGACGTGGGTTCGGAACAGGAGCGGCCCTCAGCTCCTGGCGGCGAGGATAATCGAGTCCAAATGATCCACGATATTTCGGAGGGAGGTGGTTTCGGAGTAGAGTTGAGCCTGGCGCATCGCCAGGGCCAGTTCCTTGGGTTTCTCAAGCAAGTCCGGGCGTCTCTTTGCAAATTCGATGCGGGCCTTTCTTGCGTCCTTGTTGCTCATCCTGGCAAGGGGGGTCCATTTGAAGGCATCCAGGACGATTTTCCTGCCCTGCTCCGAGAGCAGGTTGAGGGGCGCGCCAGGAGAGGCCTCGCGCAAGATGTCCCTGAGCAGTGAAATCAAATGGCCCGGCACAGGCTCAAGCCACTTGCCGGGGTCGAGCGTTCCATCCGGTCGAGGACGAAACTCGAGGGCGCCGGCAGAAAAACACGGAGCGTCCTGGGTGTTTTTCCGATCTTGCGGACAATACCATCCAATCGAGGCAGTGAGCCTTCTGCCGTAGGAGAACACGTCCATCAGGTAAAACCCAAGCTCGGTCAATGCCGGCTTGAACACAGCCCTCGGCTTGGAATTGGGGAAGAAAAGCGTTTTTTCCAAGGGCAAGGAATCGCGGAACTCGGTCAAAAACCCCACGAGGGGACGAGCAACCTCCTGGCCCTGATAGAGCGCCACAATCAAACTGTCCAAACCGACGAAGAGACCGGTTTCGGTTTGGACAGAATTGTACGGCCTGTAGCTCATGGGGAAGGGAGCATCCTGCTCGCGGAACAGGTAATCCGAAAAGTCGCACTCGCTCCCGTCATACCGTCGATAAATCGGAATTCTGGCGCCCTGGCTGGCACTGGAGAATTCGAGAACGTAGCCGGTGTTCTCCACATTAGGGAGCGCCAGCGACTTCCCCGAGGCACGCGTCAGGAATGGGCCGAACGAAATCATGCCGGACATCCTTGAGTTTCACCGGCTGCGGCGCAAGTGAAAATGAACAGAACATTGAACCGAATCAGGATGTCTGAGGCTCTAATCCGGCTGCCGCACGGTCACAAGAAAGAGGCCGGCTGCGGTGATGACTGAAACCACCGCGATGGTCTTGGCGAGGGGCTTTCCGTGGAGCAGCCCTTTGGCCTCTTCCATGAGCACGCTGCCCTTGCCGCCGTATAATTCCAAGTCCCTGAGTTGCTTGCGATCATCGAGCGGCGAGAGAAGGACGTCAGCATCCGCAGCCTGGGCGCCCCCATTTTCGCGCTCAATCCTATCCTGGGCGCGCCATACGAAGATGCTGCTCGCCAGACCAACCACCAGAATCACAACCGCGGACAACCGGAGCGCATTTTCGAGCAGGGCAAAGGGGCGCAACCAGTTTGGAATCATAATCTCTTCCTGGCCGCCGATTCGTGATCTGGCGTTTCTGTCGAATGTCCGATCATAATATCGAAGGCTAGCATACGGGCGGCGGTGGTTCCAGTCGATGCGGCGGCAGGGCCGGCGAGAAAACCCAGTCATTCAACCCAGGAATAATCCTGAATGGCGTGCCATGGGAGACAGGTCACACCGTTGCGCTCCTGCTCTTCCATTCCGCCATAGACCACAGCGGCAGAAACCGCCTGCTTCATTTTGGCAAACAGTTGGGCGACCGTCTGCGAATTGGCAGCCCAATCGGAGGAAATGGTCTGCCCGGCCTTGATCTCGACAATAAATTGCCCCTCCGCCGGGGTAACCTGTGAACGGTTACGCATGGCTCGGCAAGGGATTGCGAGCGTGGCGGGGTGGATGCCACGGCCATTCCCCGGGGGCAAATCCACCTGAGTCGGCAGCACATCGCGCAGCGGAGAGTTGAAAGTGCCCACGTAGGCCATGAGCGGGGCGTCGCCCCCAGCGGAGTTTCCTTTTGTCACTGCCGTCCAAAGCGGGGCACTCCCAGCGAGCACCGCGGAGGCTTTCAAAAACGAGCGACGGGAGACTTCCCGCGAAATTGGATGGAATGGGGGATGCATATCGGGCATCTTGTTCGTCTTTCGGACCCGTTCGCTCATTTCGTGCCGCCGGCGGCAAGCTGGTTCTGGCGCCACAGGTAGAACGGCGCGCCGGCCAGCCCGCCCCAACTGTCGGGTTTCATGGTCCTCTCGAATTCGGTCTGAAACTCCGGGCAGTACGGCACCAGGGCGGACCAGGACCGCCGCAAGGCCTTTCCCGTTCCGATCAGGTCGTCGAGGTCCTGCCGGGTGAAGACCAGACCGTGCTCGTAGGCGTCCACAATTGCCATAAGGTCGATCTGGTAATAACCGCCATTGGGGTGAACGCCCACCCAATGCTTGGGACTCCTGCCGTCGGGCTTGTAATCCCACGGGCCGGCCGGCTCCCAATAGTTCCACAGCTCGTACGTCCCGTCCTGTTTCTGCTTCTGTTTCATGCGGCTCTTGAGAAGCTTGAACCACCTCTCGGCGTGTTCCCTGTAAACGCCCTTGCCGGTCACGTCCGACATCGCCAGCATCCAGCGGGCGACGTGGTTGGCCTTGTTGTTGGGGTGCGAGAAAGCCAGGTTAGGGTCCTGCCGCGCCTCGGGCCCGGCGGTCCAGTTGCCGTCCTTGTCGAGACCGTAATAACCCACTACCGAAATCAACCCGCCGTCCTTGGTTTCGCGCCAGCCGCCGCGCTTGTCCCATTTCTCGTAAAGCTGCTCGGCGAGCTTGAGGTAGCTCTCGGCCTTGGCACCGTATTTCTCCTTCAGGACGGGGCGCTTGAGGATTTCGCCGGACATCAGCACGATCGGGCGGAAGACCATCGCGTCGCCCAGCATGCTGTCCCCGAAGAGGCGGTCCAGGCCATCCACCTGCGTGCCGTGAGGATCCTTGCCCGGCCAGCCCACGTAGCCGTCCGGCTCCTTCACCGCCCGCTTGATGAGGGAGTCCGCCCAATCCACTTCCTTCTCCACCCATTTGACGTCCTTGGTGGCCATGTAGCCGTAGTAGAAGCCGTCCATGAAGGGGGTCATCAACCAGGCGATGTCCTCGCCCACCGCCTTGTCGCAATAGCGGTTCCGCTCATCGTTGATGATGTTCTTTTCCCAGCGGGCCAGCCATCCCTTGGCCTTGGCCTCGTCCATGTTGGCCATCTTCCATTCCTTAATGATCCGGGTGTCTTGCGCGGAAGCCACTGGCAGCAGCGCAGCGATAATAATGAGGGATAAGATGGCATTCATAAGCTGGGCATAGTTGACCCTGTTCCATGACGATCTCGTACCAGAGCATCTTGAATCGAGGGCCACTGCCGGGCAGCGGCATTCAAGACTTTTGCTTCGGTTCGGTCAAGTTCGGACTGGTCCCCGGGTGCGATTAAAAGCGTCGGGCATTGGGTCCCGGGGTTTTTGTCCCGGAGGGGAATTTTGAGAATAGCCCGGCGTTTCAACGCCGGGATCCTGGCCCGGAGCGATCGAGTCCCGAAGGGACGGCCGAGACGAAGCGCGCCTTCAGCCGTCCCTTCGGGACTTGTCCCTCCGCGCGCGTCCACCCGGCGTTGAAACGCCGGGCTAATGTCGGAAGCCCCTCCGATGCACAAAGGCGCCATGGGGTGCCCGACGCTTTTAATCGCACGCCTGGTTCCCCGTGCTTGCGGGCTGAGGCTCTGGGACGTGACGGTGGATGCTTTATCGGCTGGCAGCGACACCGTGCGCGGATTTAAGATTGGGCCGTGACTCATAAGAAATTGGTTTTTTGCCGCCCCGCCGGTTATTGACGGTGCGCGGGTCACGTTATTTTTTCGCTACGCCCAAGCGAATTTAAGCGAATTTAAGCGAATTTAGGCGGACGCAAGGCAGTTTGAACCGGTGACGGGGTGGGCCACGGGCCCTGGTTGGGAAGGGGGCTTGTCTTCGAGGTCAGATCGAAGGCGGCGGCTGGGGCCTCGGCGAGGTCTTCGGCTTGCCGTTCGGCGGCGCGGCGGCGACGGAAGCGGCCGACGCTGGAGGCCGTGGCCTGGAGGCCAAACTCGCGGCGGAGGCGCTCGACGGTTTCGGAGCAGCCAAGGTTTTCCTCGAACAGCCAGGTTTCGGGCGGTTCGCGAATGGGCGCGCCTGTTTGAAACCGCCGGCGTCGCCCGGACGGAACGCAGCACCCCGCGGGGCATCCAGCGGCACCTTGGCCGCATCTCGGGCTCTTAGACCGCATCGACCTGCACGCCGAGGTGCCGGCCGTCAAGGTCCGGGAGACAACCGGCGAGCGCACCGGCGAGAGTTCCGCCCAAATCCGGGAGCGGGTCATCCCCGCTGGGCGGCGCCAGCGGGAGCGGTTCAAGCACAAGCCCAGCATCACCTGCAACGCCCGCGTGGGCAACCGCGAACTCAAGCAGTATTGCCCCTTGGAGGAGGCCACCCTCGAGATGCTCAAGTTCGCCATGTCGACAGAATATTAGATTCTCATTGACTGACCCTGTTAGACCCCGTTATGACCCCGTTACGGGCGCGGCGCTTTGGCCCGCAGGATAGCCTTGAACCACCTCGCCATCATGGGTGAGGTCTTCCAGAGGACCGGGACGGTTTGGGAGAACTATGCCCCGGATACTTCGGCTCCAGGACGGCCGGGCAAATCGGACTTCGTCGGCTGGAGCGGCATCGGACCGATCCTCTATCTGCTGGAATTTGCCGTTGGTCTCAAGCCGGATGCGGCCTCTAACACTCTGGTGTGGGAGGTGGCTTCGGCCAAACCGCTGGGTGTCGAGCGGTTCCGATTCAACGGGCACGTGGTCTCGCTCAGGGCTGAATCGGCCGGGGGGGATGGACGGTCGCTCAGGTTGTCAGTGGCCTCGGACCGGCCCTTGAGGCTTGTGGTCCGGCACGACGGACGGGAGGAAATGTACTCAATTGCCAACGGACAAAGCGTGTTTCATTTCGGCGGCTGAAATCGTCTATGGCATCACTCCGCCACCATTTCGACCGATTTATGCTGCGCGGTTTCGCCTTTTGGCAGGTAAAGAAGCTGGTTCTAATGACCCGTAAAGCGTGCTCATGATCAAGATACAGACACAGAACCTCACAGAATCCGCTCCGAAACGCCTGCGGGTCGCAACGGTCCAGATGATAGCTTCTGGGGAAGCTGGGCTCGCTCAGCCACTTGACGGGTTCACCGCTTTGTGAACATGTCGGCGCTGTCTCTCGTCTATTGGCTGTGATCTGGTTTCGCTGGAAGGCCTGGCTCAGGATGGACGAGGCTGCCGGCATCCCCTCTGGCACCCCGACGGCGACGGGGAGGGCGGAAGTGACGGTCTCCGCCAGTATTGACCGGCCAGTGCGCAAGCTGGACGAGAAGGCGCTCATTTGGGGCCGGGAACAAGTGCTTTCGACCGCCACGGAACATGTCGGCACAGCGACGCAGAAGTTCGTCATTGAAGTTCAGTAAAGACTTCCAGAGGCCGCCCGAGACTCTGCCCCGCTCACCGGGCCACTGGGTGGAGTGGGTCAACTTTGCCAAGGGCCAAGGTCCGGTGCCGGGCTCGAATTTCCGGTACTCCGGCTCGAGGACCGAAGCGAACCACCTCGGCAACGTGGCCTACCGGACCGGCAAGAAGATCGGGTGGGACTACGCCAGTTTGCGCGCTACGAACGCGCCAGAAGCCGCCCCGTTCATCAAGCGCCCCGTGTACCGCAAAGGCTGGGACGATATTCTGAAGGCGTAGCCGAGGTTCATCTGGACTTCCGCCCGCTGACTGAGCAGCCTGGTCTGCCGCCCAGACCGCGCGAATGGCGTCCTCGTTGCCAAGCCCTTCGGGAACTGCTGGGCTTGGGCGGTTGGCGCAGTACCACCGAAGGTTGTCGCGTGGCGATCGTGCTGTCCGGCTGCCGGGCATTTCCAGATAGCCGTTCGGGTCCGTCCGCCGCACCCAATCCCAAGCGCATTGCAGCCAGTTGCTTCGATACTGCTGGTTCTCGGGCACGTCCAACCAAAACACAAACAGTTCGTGCTTTCCACGTGACCGTCTGGTAGAAACCCCGCCATGAAAGCGAATGCCCGCTGTCGGCACTTTCAGATTCCGTTGAACCCGGACAAGATCATGTCGTCGCTCAGCCTGGCGGCGGCCATTGCGATCCTGGCCGCGACCTCCCTGCTCGTGGCAACCGCTGAGGTCCCCCAGGCAAGCAGTGCGGAGCCAGCTCCTGCGCCCATTGTGCAATCCAAAGTGATGGCGGCGCAAGGGCCGCTGCGCGTGCATCCTGCCAACCCGCGCTACTTTACCGATGGCAGCGGCCGGGCCATCCTGCTGACCGGTTCACACCCTTGGGGCAACCTCCAGGATTACCGGTATGCGACGCTGCCGTCGCCTCCGCCCATGGATTTCGGCGCTTACCTGGCCTTCCTGCGCCGGCACCACCACAACTTCTTCCGGTTGTGGGCCTGGGAGACCGCTTTTAACCCCAACGCCAAACAGGGTACGACCTTCTTTGACCCCATGTCCTACCAACGGCCTGGGCCCGGCAAAGCTTTGGACGGGAAGCCGAAGTTCGACCTGGCTCTCTTCAACCCAACCTATTTCGACCGCCTGCGTGCCCGGGTGAAGGCGGCGCGCGACAGCGGTGTTTACGTCTCGGTGATGCTCTTCAACGGGTTCAGCATCGAGGCCAAGGGCAACGACGGCGGCGACCCCTGGCAGGGACATCCCTTCAATCCCCGGAACAATGTCAATGCCATCGATGGCGGCGGCAGCAGAGCCGTCCACACGGTGACAAATCCGGCGGTCACTGCCCATCAGGAGGCCTATGTACGGAAGGTCATCGACACGGTGAACGACCTGGACAACGTTCTTTACGAAATTTCCAATGAGGATACCGGCACTGCGGATGACATCGCCTGGCAATACCATCTGATCCACTATATCAAGCAGTACGAAGCCACCAAGCCTAAGCAGCACCCGGTGGGCATGACCGCCTGCTGGCCCGATGGGAATGACGCGACACTGCTGGCAAGCCCCGCCGATTGGATTTCACCGGCGGCGAAACTGCCTGCGGGCGATGGCCGCAAGGTGATCCTCAACGACACCGACCACTCCTATTTTTGGATCGGCTTGAAAGCCGACGGCCCGGCGGCCCAGCGGGCGTGGGTCTGGGAGAACTTCACACGAGGGAACCAATGCCTTTTCATGGATCCCTACCTCGATCCCAGCCATGACCCCGGTCGCAACCATCCCACTCTCGTTCAGCCGGATTCCTACTGGGATACCCTGCGCCAAGCTATGGGGCATACGCTCTCGTGCGCGGAGCGCATGAATCTGGCTTCCATGCGGCCGCATGGCGAAGTCGCCTCCACCGGGTTTTGCCTGGCCGATCCGGGTAAGGAATACTTGGTCTATCTGCCTCAGGGAGGAGAAGTGACAGTGGACCTTCGCGCTGCTTCGGGGCAGATGTACGTGGAATGGCTGTGTGCAGCCAGAGGGACTCTGACGCATGCAGAACCGGTCCTGGGTGGCAGTCAACGGACTATGAGGGCGCCCTTCGACGGCGATGCCGTCCTGCACCTTTGGAGCAAATAGCTAAAGCACCTTCCTCGTCGCCTATGAGAAGAGTGTTCCGGTTCACGATAATCTGGGAGATTATTATCAACTGGAGAGTGGAACAGTCATGCAGCCAAGTCGAGTTCAGACATATCATGGAAGCCCGCTCTTTGCGGGTCAATCTTACGGGCCAGGAATTTCTTGAGGGTAGCGGCGGCGGGCGAACAGCGGAGAAAATCGGGCCAGGTGTAGCGGAGGGCGTGGGCGACGACCCATTCGGAGGGCGGGGATGGAGCGTTGACATATTCCGATACTATAAGTATGGTATCAGAAATGACAACCAATATTCGTCTTCAACACCTCGAACAACAAATCGCGCGGATCAAGAACGACCTCCTGGCACTGGGACCGCTGCATCCGGGCAGCCTTACCCGGCAATACAGCGTCTGCGGCAAGGCCGGTTGCCGCTGCAGGGACCCGAGACGTCCGCGCCGGCACGGCCCCTATTACAAGGTCAGCTACGTCTACCGCGGCAAGTTCACCTCCCGCTTCGTCCCTGGGCCAGAAGCCAGGGCAGTCCGCACCGAATTGGCCAACTACAAACGGATGCGGAAGTTGATCGAAGCATGGGTGGGATTAGCGATCCGCCTGGCCAAAGAAAAACGGCGGTCGGTTGCTTGACTTTCGGTGAGAACCTTTCACTCTCGTGTGACCTGCCTGCATTTCGATGACGGGGGCGTGCAGTTTCACTCCGGCGACATTGCCGTCCAGAAGGGCAAGCCCTACACCCTGCGCCTGTGGATGAAGGGCGACGTGACTTCTGGACTACGACGGCCGGCCCAAGCCGGCCATGATGGCTTACAGCGCGCTGGAGGCCATGCTGGTGGATGCCACGCCTGCCGGAGTGGTGCGCCGGGACGGGCTCACGGTCCATTTGTTCGGGCGCGGCAATGGCGCCGTCGCAGTCGCCTGGAGCGCCCGCGCGCGGCCGCTGTCAGTGCCACCCGAGGTCTCGGTGTTCGATCTGATGGGCAATGAGATGCAA
>Ga0181524_10002237_pt1 | contig 20362 bp, 15 predicted proteins | sample PEATcosm2014_Bin_34_FD_119761 | JGI IMG/M metagenome (GOLD analysis project Ga0181524, IMG submission 119761) | Peatland microbial communities from MTU Mesocosm Facility, Houghton, MI, USA - PEATcosm2014_Bin05_60_metaG | ecosystem: Environmental > Terrestrial > Soil > Wetlands > Peat | place...
ATATCGCCAGAAGCCATCAGTCTTCTTGCCGATGACATGCCTCAGCACCACTTCATCTGTCAGGATATTGCGGCACTGAGTTTCCCGTGCGAGAGTTTCGATGTCGTGAGCTCAGTGACGGTTCTGCAACACATGCCGCAGCGGAAACAGCAGCTCGCGCTTAGCCTTGCGTCGCAATGGGTCAAGCGTGGCGGGTACCTTGTGCTGTTTGAGAATGTCCTGGCTTTTGACGCTCCACACGTATTCCCACACCCCACCGATGAATGGGTCAGGATGGTTGAAGCCGCAGGTTTGAGGTGCAGGTATTGTTGGGGCAGCAACTTCGAAGTCCTCTTCAGGGTTGAGGCGCGCATCCTGCGTCAGCTTCGCGGGAATAAACCGTCCGGAGAGGCCATGATTCCCTCGACGGGGCAAAATGGACAACTCTCCTTGAAGTCTCGCCTTAAATCCGGAGCCAAGGCGGTGCTGGCAGGTTTGTCGTTTCCCATGGAGTGGGTATGTCAGAGGGTGCCGCTCGCGACGCCCACGCACAGTGTCATGATTTTCAGTAAATAGATCACGCGGCAATAAGCCACGCACGCGCTTGCCTGAGTCGAGCGCCTCAGAGGACGCTTGGACTCGAACGAATTGCCAAAGGTCAGGGGGAAGGGCGGTGGTCCGCAGATCAAGGGACGCAATGAGGGTGCTAGTGCTCGCCCCGCCCATGGCGAGTGTCGGCGGAATCCAGCGATACACGCACACCCTCGTGCGGGCACTCAAACACCTTTTAGGAGATGGAAGTGTGCGCTGCCTCGCGATTTCCGAAGCTCCTGATAGAAACGGAGGGAGACGATTCCCTGCGCGCTCTAAGTTGAGTTTTGGCTGCCACGCTTTGTGGGAAGTGGTCTGCTGGCGACCGGATTTAATCATCTGTACCCATCTGGCTCTGGGGCCGATCGGGTGGCTGGCCAGGACGCTCGCCGGTCCTCCTTACTGGATAGTTGTGCACGGCATCGAGGCTTGGGGCGTGCTCCCCGGGTGGAAACGTGGAGCTTTGCGTCAAGCCGACCGGGTTATGGTGACCAGCGCTTTCAGCCGGGAGCAAGTTGTGAAGCGGCACCAGATTGACGAAAAGCGCACATCGAGCCTACCCTGCACGCTGGACGAGACACTGTTAAGTGCCGAGCCTGCGGAAGGGGGCGCTTGGGCGCGGATCTCCGACGGGCAACGCCTGGTCTTGACCGTGGCGCGAATGGCGGCGCGGGAATGTTACAAGGGGCACGATGTGGTGCTTCGAGCCCTGCCGTCGGTGGTGGGCAAAATACCGAATCTCACTTACATAATGGTGGGAGGGGGCGATGATCGACCTCGGCTAGAAGGGTTGGCTCAAGAGCTGGGACTTACCAAACACGTGGTCTTTACCGGCGAGGTGGCCGATTCCGAGTTGGCAGCGCTGTACCATCGAAGTGAGGTTTTTCTGCTGCCGGCCAGGACGGTGATAGACAAATACAACCCCAAGGGCGAAGGCTTCGGAATTGTCTTTGTGGAGGCCATGGCGTTTGGGAAACCGGTTATCGGACCAAACTACGGGGCACCCGCAGAGATCATTCGACAAGGACAACACGGTCTTCTCGTGGATCCCGAGGATTCTGCGGCAATCGCAGAAGCGCTAGTGGACCTGTTGACCAACCCCGCGAGAGCCCGCGAAATGGGTGAGGCCGGGAGCGAGTGGGTAAGGCGGCATTACTCCTACGACTCCTTCCGCGAGATGCTTCGGGAGATACTTGCTGGCGGTCACGCCGCGGACCGAGACGAGAACATCATGTCAAATGAGAGCCGCAAAACGGCCATCGCAAGGCCCCTCTTGGAAGGTTTGTTTGTACTCTGGGTTATTGTGGTCAACCTTCTGTATTACTTTCAATTTAAAGGCCTTTTGGTAACTCGTTTCGCACGTCTCCTACATCGATGGCACTAATCACAGCGTTTTTCTACTTAGGTGTGGTTTTGGTCATGGCCTGCTTGGCGGTCGCCCTCGGCCTTCGCCTTTTGCAATGGTTCCGGCTTGCGCAGGACGTTGGGCCCTTGGAAGGAGCGCTTTACGCTGCGGGCCTCTCTTTTGCCATTCTTGGAGTGGCCGCCTTTGGGTTGGGAACGGTGGGCTGGTTGCGCCAAGGCACGGCACTGATCCTGCTAGTCGTTGGCGGGCTTGTGGCTGGGGGAGGATGGCGTCGGCTATATGAACTGATGACTTTGGTCCCTGGCGTCGGAAAGAGAATCAGGGATTCGGGAGTGGCGTTGCTTTTAACTCTAGCGATTGCCGGCTGCGTGGTTTTGGATTCGTTGTTAGCCATGGCGCCTCTGACGGGTTCTGACGCGCTGGTTTATCACTTCACAGTGCCGATGCTCGGGCTGGCCAAAGGAGCTGAACCGCTCTTTTGGTTGGTAAAGGGCTTCTGGACCGGCCAGGGGCATGCGCTGATTGAGCTAGGCCTGGCGCTGGGAAGTGATCGGATTTCGATGGGTTTGATTCTTGTTGGAGGGCTCCTCGCCGCGGGCGCCCTCTTTGTGCTGACACGCCATCTGACGTCGAAGCGCTGGGCGGGTCTCGCCGTTCTTATCTTTCTCTTAACACCGATGGTGTTCTGGCAGATGGGGACGTCAGGTTCTCCGGACATCTGGATGGCATTCTATACAACCCTCGCGGTCATGGCAGTCAACAGGGGGATACGTTTTGGGGAGAACCGGTGGCTCGTACTGGGGGGGGTGCTTGCCGGGGCTGCGGCCGGGGTCAAGCTTACAGGATGGGCCATCCCAGTGGGCATTGTAACTTACTGTCTTTTTGCAACGCGCTCGCTACATCGGACCGTTGCCTGCGGGCTTTCGTCGCTGCCGGCTGGAATCCTTCCATTTGTCCGCAATGCGTGGTGGACTGGCGATCCGTTCTTTCCTTTTCTTACGCGCTGGCTCAGACCCGAGAATCTTAACTATTATGCACTCAGGGCCATTCAGGCGGACACCCATCCGGTCGGGTTCCACCGTAGTGTCTCTGGACTTTTGGCTTTTCCCTTTTTGCTTTCCATTAAAGGGGATGCATATGGGGTCGGCCAGTATTTCGGCCCTAGCCTCCTAGCCCTCGCCCCCCTACTCCTGTTTGCCTTCCGCAGAGGGGGATTGGCGCATGCCGCTGCATTTGTCTGGGCTGTAGTCTTCTTGTCGATTGACCTTACATCGCAATTTGGGCGATTCCTGCTTCCCGTTTTCCCACTAGCTCTTGCTCTAATCTTTGTTGGAGTGGCTGAGGCATTTCGCAGGGGCTGGCGGGTGGTTAAAGTGGGGTGTGCGGGGACCCTCCTGTTGACTCTTCTCTTCGGGGTTGGTTCCGAAACGCTCTACGCCCGAGATTTTCTGCCCGTGGTTGTCGGACTCGAGAAACGGGAGGCATTTCTGGAGCGTATGGCGCCTGATTACCTAATGACTTCTTTCGTAAACCGCTCATTGGAAGGGCAGCAAGGCAAGGCGATGGTCTTCTTTCAGCACGTTTACTATTTGCGTATCCCTTTTTTGATTGGGGACCCGGATATTTCGTGGCTGATGGATCCGGACCGGCTAACGGGTACACAGGCGTTGCTGCAACTTTTCCGTCAGCAGAATGTCCGGTGGGTCGTGAAGGCGCCGGACTACCCTGAGCCTTTCGCTGCCGCCTTTCAGACCCTCGAAGACGAGGGCAAGCTACGCCCTATGTTTTCGGCAGATGCCTCGACGTATGCGGACTTCCGAATCTATGGGGAGAAGGTGCCCGTCCACTTGGTGATCATGGAAGTAGCTTCCGCGCCCTAACTGGCGTCATGAGAATTCTGAATGTGACGCAGTCATACTACCCCTTCTTGGACAAAGGTGGTCCCGCCACAAAGGTCCGAGCTATTAGTCGGACACTCGTACGAAGGGGCAATCAGGTCACGGTTCTGACTGCGGACCTGGGTTTTGGACCTCGCGAAATTGCGGCGGCCATGGTGGTTGGCGACCCGGAGGGCTGGCGGACTGATCTGGATGGAGTGGAGGTGGTTTACTTCAAAACTCGCTGTCATTACCGAAGTCTGACCGTGAATCCAGGCGTGCTGGGGTTTTGCCGGGGGCGCCTCAAAGAGTTTGACATTGTCCACATGTATGGTCTTTACGACACCTTAGGCCCCGCTGTGGGGCGCTATTGCCGAAAGTTCGGGGTACCATATTTTGTGGAGCCGCTCGGGATGACGCGCCCCATTGACAGGGGTTTTCTACTCAAGAAGCTCTGGTGGAAATTGTTCCGCCATTACCTGCCCGACGCGAGCGAAGTTGTCGCGACTTCAGAGATGGAGAGGGCGGAACTGCTGGCCGACGACTTTGCGCCGGATCGAGTGCTGCTCCGATACAACGGAATCGATCGAGAGGAGTTTCAGGAGCTTCCACCGCCGGGCGCCTTTCGCAAGAAGACGGGCATCGGTGAGGATGAGCGTTTTATCCTCTTTTTGGGGCGGCTCATTCCGCGCAAAGGCGCTGATCTACTTATCGAAGCGCTGCCCTTGATTGCTTCGGATAAAACGAAGCTCGTTCTCGCCGGCCCGGAGGGAGAAACCGGCTACCTGGCGTGTCTGCGAGCGAAAGCGCGAGCAATAGGAGTTCACCACCGCGTGCTGTTTACGGGGCCACTTTATAGCGAAGACAAGAAAGCGGCTTTAGCTGATGCGTGGGTTTTTGCCCTGCCATCGCGATATGAGAATTTTGGCAATGCGGCGGCGGAAGCAATTGCCTGTGGCACCCCAGCCATTGTTTCCGATCGTTGTGGGATTGCTCCCCTCATTAACCAACGTGCAGGCTTGGTGACTTCCTATGATTCAGGAGCGCTCGCCCGAGCTCTGAGGGAGCTGTCAGAGAACGCGGCGCTATATCAACGGCTCAAGGCGGGGTGCCGCGACGTGGCTGACGAGATTTCGTGGGACAGGCTAATTGGAGGAATGCAAGATTCCTATCAAGAGGCAATAAACCAATCTTTGCGGCACCGGCCGAATTGAAGCCCTTAATGATGAGGTTCCCGAAAAAGAAACAACTTGTGGAACTTTTCGCAGCCCCGAAGGGAATACCCTACGATGTTAGGACGAGCATGGGCCGGGCTCACGCAATGCAGTACCGCGGCTGAACACGGATGATCACGAAAGACCACATCTCTCCTGTGAATCGCGAAAAGGGCTCACCAACGGTCTCTCGCGGATTAATGACCGTGGCCCGGTTTGCCAGTAGGGTCTTCATGCTCGCTGCGCTCATCTTATTCGCCTACAGCTTGGCGTGGAATTTCTCCACTCGCAGGTATCTGAGAGGATTTGCTGACGCCATCGTTCCCCTCGCTGGCTCGCCAGAAGAGAAGACGGAGGCCTTGGTGGAGTGGTTTCACCATGAGCCCCAACGGATCGCCGCCCCCGTCACGGAGTCCACCGGGCTGCTGCACGACCGCAACCCCGTGGCCATCGTCCAGAACACACGCTTGCTGAAAATCTGCGGATCGGCAAGTAATGCCTTCATGAACCTGGCGGAAGCCGCTGGCCTTAAAGCGCGGCGTCTATTGCTGCTCGACCAGTCCGGCGATGTGATGCACGTGGCGGCGGAAGTGCAGTGGGGTGACCGATGGGTCGTAGTAAATCCTCAGCAGGGACTTGTGTTCAAGGATCACCTGGGACGTGCCCTGACCAAGGAGGAACTGCGCGATCCCGAAGTGTTCCGAGATGCCATCAGCAGGATGCCCGGCTACAGTCCCATGCACACTTTTGAGCGCACCATTCACATTCGTCTAAAACGGATTCCCATCTTGGGTGCGCTCCTGCGGAGAGTACTCGACCGTTTCGCCCCGGGATGGGAGGAGGCCATCAACTGGGCCTATTTTCCGGAAAACCCCCCGCTGTGGTTACTTTTTGTTTCCTTACCTCTGCTTTTATTGGGGATCCTAGCTAATTTGACGGTAAACCGATACGGTCGCAACCGGCGAGGCATCAAGTCGATGGGGTTTCATCAGTAACGGATCAGGGCGCGCCCTCCTGCTTCAATCAGCATAACAACGCATGTGTGGAATCTGCGGAGTAATAGGCTGCACGGATCCTGAACCGACGCAAAGCGTCGTGCGGCAAATGATGGGACAGATGTCTCATCGTGGGCCGGATGACGAAGGCATGTTCGTGGACGACTCGGTTACGTTGGGCATGCGCCGGCTCAGCATCATCGACCTTAGTGGGGGACACCAACCGGTGTTCAATGGGGACCGAACCGTCGTCGTCGTATTCAATGGGGAGATCTACAACTTTCAGGAGCTTCGGCGCACGCTGGAGTCCCATGGGCACGCCTTCCGCACGGGAAGCGACACTGAGGTGATCGTCTACGCGTATGAGGAATGGGGAGAGGATTGCGTGGACCACTTCGAGGGAATGTTCGCGTTTGCTCTCGCGGAGACCTCGAAGTCCACTCGGCGTGGCAATCCCCGAGTTCTGCTAGCGCGCGATCGCCTTGGCATCAAGCCGCTCTACTACACGCTCGTCGATGGCAACTTGATTTTTGCCTCCGAAGTCCGGGCTCTCCTGGCTTCCGGTCAGGTCGAACCGCGGCTTTCGCAGACCGCCTTGCGAAGCTACTTACTGTTCGGCTCGGTCGTGGAGCCCATGACGTTGGTGGAAGGCGTCTATTCCTTGCCGCCTGGGCACCGGATCACCATTTCGGCCGCCGGGCGGCACGCGTGTGTCCGTCCGGAGCCTTATTGGGATTTCGCGGCATCTGCTTGCCCATCTCTCAACACCAAAAAGCAGGAACGATGCTCGGCGACGGCGTTCCTGCGATCGCTCCTGGAAGAAACTGTCGAGTCCCATTTGACTGCGGATGTGCCCGTGGGAGTTTTCTTGAGCAGTGGCATCGATTCCACCGCCCTCGTCGCCCTCGCGACCCAGAAGAAAGCGGCTCTGAACACCGTAACGGTGGTCTTCCCGGAGCAGGAGTTCAGCGAGGCGGAATTGGCCCGCCGCACTGCGCAACGATTCGGAACGAATCACCAGGAGCTGACCCTGAGTGGCGACGACATGTTGGCACGCTTGAACGAGGCGGTGGGCGCCCTCGACCAGCCCAGCATGGATGGCATCAACACTTACTTCGTTTCCTGGGCTGCGCGCCAAGCGGGCCTGAAAGTGGCGCTTTCAGGTCTCGGTGGCGACGAGATTTTTGGGGGGTACAGCACTTTCCGCTCGATTCCGGGAGCGCAATCCGTCGCGTCCCTGGCGCGGACCGTGCCCGCGATCTTCCGCTCCACAATGGCCTCCGCGGCGGAAGGAATCCTGGGGCGTTTGCATAGAAAAGATGCTCACCGTAAGATGGTCGCACTGTGGCGTGATCCCAACTTTCTGCCGCACCCTTATTTCTATACCCGACTCCTTTTCACGCCGGCCCAGGTGCTGGGGTTGCTAGACTGCAACGGAATTGTCTCCCCGGAACCCTGGCAGGCTTGGCTTGAGCAAACTGCCCGGGGATCGGAACAACTTGATGATTTCACCGCTGTGTCTTGTCTGGAATCCCGATCCTATATGGTTGACACCCTGTTGCGTGACACCGATGCCATGAGTATGGCTCACTCCCTCGAGGTGCGAGTGCCATACCTCGACCACGCCTTAGTCGAGTTTGTGGCCAGGTTACCTGGATCGATCAAACACACTGCCGGGGTAGCCAAGTCGCTGCTAGTCGACGCCGTGGCCGACTTGTTGCCTGCGGAAGTCATCTCGCAGCCGAAACGAAACTTCACCCTCCCGTGGGAGCATTGGCTGCGGAGCGCACTTAAGAAACAAGTGGAGACGGAGTTGAAGACCCTGGCGTCGCCGCTCGAGCAATGTCTCAGCGTCCGTGCCGTCGGGCGAGTCTGGTCAGACTTTTTACACGGTCGCACTTCCTGGTCGCGCGTCTGGAGCCTGTTTGTTTTGAATCGATGGGCTCGCCGCCATCTGGGGAACTGACATGCTTCCTGAGAATGGCTTCCTCACCTTTTGCTTGTCAGGCCAGATATCGCGCCCATCGTTTGCCCTAAACGGGATTCCGCCAGTACCCTCCATTGAGCCGGGTTCAGTGATCATATCCTATGAACCTTCTGGGCATCAACGCTTACCACGCCAACGCCTCGGCTGCTATTGTCTGTGATGGCCGGCTGGCCACGGCTGTCGAGGAAGAACGCTTCAACCGCGTGAAATATGCGGCAGGCTTCCCCGCAAACGCCGTCCGGTACTGCCTTGCCGAGGCGGGGTTAACCATCAAAGATATTGATCACATCGCCATTCCCCGTAACCCTTGGGCTCGGGTCGCCACGAAGCTCTTCTATGCCGTTCGCATGCCCCGCTTTACTCTCGACCGCTACCGGGCCATGACCCACTTTAGGGGGATTCGGGAGGACCTTGCGGCGGCGTGTGACGTCGACCCGCAGGCTATTCGCGCCCAGCACCATCGCGTTGAACACCACGTGGCGCATCTGGCCAGCGCCTTCTTCGTCTCACCCTTCGGTCGGGCGGCGGTGCTCTCCACTGACGGGCTGGGGGACTTCGCCAGCACCATGTGGGCGACGGGAGAAGGCAACCGCCTCAACATTCATGGATCAGTGGCATTTCCCCACTCCCTCGGGCTCTATTACACCGCACTCAGTCAGTACCTGGGATTCTGGAAATTCGGCGACGAATACAAAGTAATGGGATTAGCCGCGTACGGCGAACCCCAACATGTGGAAGAGCTCCGTCGCGTTGTGAGGCCCGGCAACGGCAAGGGGTTTTCCCTCGGCCTTCAATACTTTTGTCACCACAAGACGGGACCGGAGATGACTTGGCGGGAAAACGGTAAAACTCCTGTCCTGGGCCGGCTCTTTTCACCCTACCTGGAGGAGCGGCTGGGAAAGACCCGAGCTGCGGACGAGCCGGTCGGAAAGAAACACCAAGACATTGCCGCCTCGATGCAAGCGGTCCTGGAAGAGGCGTATTTTCGCTTGCTAAACCACCTTTACGAGATCGCTCCCCAAGGCAAGGTATGCTTGGCTGGGGGCGTGGCTTTCAACTGTGTTGCCAATGGAAAGATCTTTGACGATACGCCGTTTTCAGAAGTCTACGTGCAACCCGCCGCGGGTGACGCCGGCCTATCCGTGGGCGCCGCCTATTACGTCCATCACCAAATTCTTGGGCAGCCGCGAAGCTTCGTCATGGACCATGCGTACTGGGGACCGCAGTTCGCGCCGGAGGCCATCGGACAGGCTTTGGAGAACAGCCAGGTTCGCGATTTGGGCTATCCCATGAAAAGGGTTTCCGATGAGGAGTTGGTGCGCCTTACCGCGAAACACCTCGCGGACGGCAAAATCGTAGGATGGTATCAAGGGAGGCAGGAGTGGGGTCCTCGCGCCTTAGGGAACAGGAGCATTCTCGTGGACCCTCGCCGGGCGGAAATGAAAGACATCCTCAATCAGAGGATCAAGCACCGGGAACCTTTTCGTCCGTTCGCTCCCTCGATTCTGGAAGAAGCCACCGGACAGTTTTTCGAGCGCTCCTACCCCTCTCCTTTTATGAACCTTGCGTATGCGGTGCGACCTGAAAAGCGGGGCATTATTCCGGCCCCGACGCATGTGGATGGAACCGGCCGCCTCCAGACGGTGAGCCGCCAAACCAACCCTCGGTACTGGGGGCTGATCAAAGAATTCGAAAAGCTGACCGGCGTCCCCGTGCTTCTAAATACCTCTTTTAATGAGAACGAGCCGATTGTCCTGACCCCTAGAGAGGCTCTCGACTGTTTCCTCCGCACCCGGATGGATGTTTTGGCACTCGGCAATTATCTGATTGAAAAGCCGTCGCTCGCTTCCTCACCGGAAGCGGCTGCGGCCGCGCAAGCGGGGATAGGGAATTCGAGGTAATTCTTCCCTCTCCCCTTTAGGGGAGAGGGGGGACCGCAAGGCGGTGGGTGAGGGGGTCAACCACAAACAAAGGCAGAGGGAGTTGCCTAATATTCCCACTGCGAACAGAATTGGGGCAAGACCGAGAGCATGAATTCCTAATGCGCATTCTTCTCCTTAACGAGTATTTCCCCCCGGACACCTCGGCGACTGCATATATGGCGGCGGTCGTGGTGGACGCATTGGCAGAGGGCCACTCCGTCACCGTGCTCTGCGGGCGTCCCTCCTATGATCCGTCCGAGAGGCACCCGTTTTACCTCTTTCGGCGTGACCGGCGAGGCCAGGCGGTGGTGGAGCGCGTGGGCTCGACCACATTCCCCCGCTTTCGGATGCAGCAGCGCGTTTGGAATTACCTCTCCTATGTAACTCTTTCGATTCCGCGCGCCCTTATTGTACGGACAGACTTGGTCATAGCCATGACCGATCCGCCCTTCGAAGGCATCGTGGGCGCATTCGTGGCCTGGCTCAAACGGAAGCCCTTCGTCTACAACATTCGCGACCTTTACCCGGAGATGGCGCTGGCGGGCAACATCGTCCGCCCCTCCTGGTGGGTGAAGATTTGGGAGAGACTACACCGATGGGCGCTGGGCCGGGCAAGCCGGGTCATCGTCCTGGGAGAAGACACGCGCGAGCGCATTATCGCTAAAGGCATTGATCCCGCACGCGTGGTGGTGGTCCGGGATGGCGCTCGAACCGCGAAGCCGGTGACGGCTCAAGACCATCCGGTCATCCGGGAGATTCGCAGCGGTTTTCCTTTTGTGGTGCTTCATGCCGGCAACTTGGGCTTTTATGGAGCTTGGGAAACGGTCGTTAAGGCAGCCGAGATGCTGGATCACGAAGAGGTCGGTTTTGTTTTCGTGGGTGAGGGGGCGCTACGTTCGCAGGTTGAAGCCGCCGCCCGAGACGTCGGCAAAATCAGGTTCTTGCCCTTCCGTACTCCTGATCAAGTGCCCTACGTCCTGGCAGCTGGAGACTTGCATTTGGTGACGATTAAGCGGGGGTTGGAAGGAGTCGTGGTCCCGAGTAAGCTCTATTCAATCCTGGCGGCAGGCCGCCCTGTTTTGGCACTGGCCCCCGAGGGAAGCGACGCGGCGCGGGTGGTGCGTCGCCTTGGCTGCGGAGTGGTTGTGGACCCGGACGATCCCGCTGCGGTCGCGGCCGTCGTCCGGGAACTGGCCCACGATCGCGAGCGTCTGGCCCAGATGGCGGAGCGAGCGCTTCAGGCCGCGGGGGACTTTTCGCGCGACGAGGAACTTCAGTTCTTCAGACGGGTAGTTGAGGACGTGGCTTGGCGAAGCAATTGAAATGGGAAAGCCGCAGGAGACCCGTTTCCAGCGTAGGCATCGGCCGATGGCCTCGCAGGGCCTCGGACAAGCGGGGCTCGGTGGCGCTGGGTGTTCCGATATGAAGGGCCAAATTGAGGAGGGACGATGCTGGGCGGAGTGCTGACGTTCGCCGTGGCTTTTGCGGCTTCCTGGGGCTTGACGGTCCCCATCCGGCGGATCGCCCTTCGCTGGGGGATGGTTGACTTACCCAACCCGCGCAAAATTCACCGCACCCCGATTCCGTTATTGGGCGGGGTCGCCATCTACTGCGGGACTGTTCTCTCCATCGTAGGGTTTGTGGAGAGTCGCGCTCGTGGTCAAATCTTCGGCATTCTCACGGCTTCAACGTTACTGCTGGTTGTGGGCATCCTCGACGACCGCCACCTGCTCCATCACCAGGTCAAGTTGTTTGTCGCCATGCCCTTGGCGGCCTTGACACTTGTGGCGCTGGGGGTCAAGACTCACGTGGGTTCCGCCTTTTTACCCGGCCCTGTGGGCCCTATCCTCGACATCGGGCTCACTTTGTTCTGGGTGGTGGGAATCACTGCCGCCTATAACATTTTCGATCACATGGACGGTCTTGCCTGTGGAGTGACCGCCATTGCCTCGCTGTTTTTCACGATCCTGGCGTTTCGCGAGGGCCAAGTCTTGGTGGCGACCTTGGGAGCTGCCCTCCTCGGCGGCTCATTGGGATTTCTGATCTGGAATTTCAACCCCGCAAAGATTTTTATGGGAGACGGGGGCGCCATGTTTTTGGGCTTCATGGTGGCCACCTTGGGGCTCAAGTTGCGCCTTCAGGACGTGCCGGAGGCTACCAGTTGGATGATTCCGGTGCTAATCCTGATCGTCCCCATTTTTGACACCACGCTGGTTTCGATCTCGCGAGCCCGTCGTGGACTGATTCCCTTTGCTTCCCCCGGTAAGGACCACACTGCCCACCGTTTGGCGAATGTGGGCCTCGGGCAGCGTGGAGCTGTCCTGGCGCTTTACGCCGTAGGGGCTGCCTCCGGTCTCCTCGCCTTGGTCGTATGCGGAACACGCGCGGCTTTCTCCTATGGCTTGGCCGTCGTTGTGGCCTTAGTCGCGCTGGCAACGGTCATTTTGCTGGAGCGGTTTCCCTATGAGCGCCAAGGCATGCCCGGGAACGCGCCTTAAGTCTTCTCGTCTCCCGCCAGGTGATGTGAGGTATCTCGCTCTGGCCGCCGAAAATTGGGTTATACTATGACCCTTTAGCTTGCCCCCCCAGGGGCGGGGAATTGCAGGGAAGATTTATTTGAACTTGAGCGCACACACGGCGGCTGGCATCAGCGCATGAGGATGATTGGCTAGGTATCAGCGTACGCACCAGCAAATCGCGATCGTCGGCGGATCGGCTGCAGGCCTCTTTACCGCCTATCTGCTCGCCCGCGCCGGTCGCGAAGCGCGGGTTTTTGAAGGGCAGGACCGCCTCGACTCGGCCCCCCGCACGCTGGTCGTCACGGATCGAATGCGGGAAATCCTCGGGGAACTTGGCGAAAAGGCAGTCGTCAACGAGATCCGCCAATTCGAATTGTTCACGGACGGGCGAGTGGCGAGAATCGCGCTCCGCCGGCCCGATCTGGTCATCGAGCGCAGCACACTGATCAATGAGCTGGCGGGAGCGGCCCAAGCGGCGGGAGCACGCGTTCTGTTCGGCCAGAAACTCCTCTCTCTCAAGCAATATGATCACACCTTGACGTTGACTATGGAGCGCAGCAAAGGCGGGCGTACCGAGGACGCACAGTTTCACACCGTCATTGGCGCGGACGGGGCCGTCAGCCGAGTGGCTCAGGCCGCGGGGTGGCCAAAACCGCGTACCGCCCCGTTGGTGCAGGCCATCGTGGATTTGCCCAACGGAATGACCCCGGACACGATCCGGGTCTGGTTCATCCCTGAGGACACTCCCTATTTCTACTGGCTCATTCCGCACTCGCCCACGCAGGGCGTTGTCGGTCTCATCGGCGAAGATGCATCGGAGGCACGGTCGGTTTTGGAAGGTTTCCTGGAAAAGCATCAGCTTAAGCCGCGAGGATTCCAGGGGGCCAGAGTCCCCATCTATACCGGCTGGACCCCTGTCCGCCGCCAATTGAGCGGCGGCGATGTGTTTCTGGTGGGAGACGCCGCCGGCCACGTTAAGGTCACCACGGTGGGCGGAATTGTTACCGGGCTTCGTGGGGCCCTGGGCGTGGCGGAGGCCATCCTGAATGGCGGTTCCAGCGGCGAGCTGCGTGCGCTTCGGCGCGAGTTGAATACCCACCTGCTTATCCGCAAGCTGATTCACGGTTTCACCCAGGCGCACTACTCGCATCTGGTGGATCTCTTGAATACCCGCGCCCGCAAGGATCTTGCAGCGCACACGCGGGACGAGCCCGGCAGCCTGCTCTTTCGCATCTGCCTGCACCAACCCCGCTTGCTGCTGCTGGGCCTGCGTGCCCTCATGACCGGTGGGACATTCCTCCGCCAAAATATCAGCTAACCGGGATTTCTCACTACGCTTTGCTGTCTTGGCTCCCTGGACCGGAAGGACGGGGTTTTACAGGCTGCGGAAAAACCCCTTGAGGCTGTCATCCTGAGGAGCCGCAGGCGACGAAGGATCTCGCATTGTCTTGAAAATACTGAGGGCGAGATTCTTCGCTTCGCTCAGAATGACAGCTTCGAAGCCTTTCCGCACATCAGGCGGCGGAGCCGCACACTAGATAGAAATATGTTATCATTTAGAATTATGTTATTTATAACTATTGACATCTCTCACCGGGTGCTGGAGCGGCTCCACCTGAGCGCCTTCGAACACGACTACCAGGAGGAAGGCCGGCCTGCTTACGAGCCTGTGTGAAAACTCTCTGCCAGTAGCGCTGTTTCTTCCGGCGCAAAGATTTTGAGCCCCATCACGCGAAAGTGGGCGAAGCGCTTTGGAGTGCGGCAGCTTGAAGAAGCAGAAAAACTGCCGCCCCTTCGCCCCGCTCAGGGCAGGCTCTGGAGCGCGCCTCTACGGAAAGCCTCCCACCGCCTGGCCACTTTCGCCACCGGTAGAAGAGGCCGGGTTGCGTCCTCCACTTAGGGCTTGACACGACAAAGATAAATGTTGGAGAATCTGGCGTGGTATAGTGACTACAAGTGTAAAATTGGGAGCAGGATCCCGAGGGAATAGCGGTAGTCAGGAGGAGGTCGCCATGACTCGCAATCGCTGGAGGCTGAAGTTGTGGACTGCCGTCGCGACCGTCGCGATGCTTGCAGGAATTACGGTGCAGATGTCCGCGCAGGTGTACCCGGCGCCCAGGTTTGGCAACGGTGGTCTGAGCACCGGCGTGGTGGACGATTGGACTCACCATCACCTCGTCTTTTCCAATCCGGGGACGGAGGAAGAGGCGATCCAGAAAGGCACCCACGACCACTGGCTCAAGGTCGTCAACGATCCTCGCTACATCATGCAGTTGGAGCGACGCCATGGGTCGAACTCAGTCACTTCAGAAGCTCCCGCGGTCTCGCCAGACTCGCCCCCGGAGCCCGAATGGCGTCCGTTGCGCCAGAAAAGCCCTCCGGTTCGTGACTGGAGTCTTTCACTGGGAACCGGTGGAGTGGCGCCGAACATGTCGCCGGCCAAGTTCAACTTCAACATCTACCAAACTGTTACAACCAGTAGCTGCGTGCACGATTATGTAGTCTTCGGACTGAATGTGGTAGGCACGGCGAGTCAGGCCAATCTGGTTGCTGTCGACTACTTGTATGCGGGCCAACCGGAGGGCGTATGCGGCGCCGCTCCCAATGTCAAGTGGGCGTACAATGTGTCGACTATCGGGGGCACGGTCACTACATCTCCGATCTTGTCCGATGATGGGAGCCAAGTGGCCTTTGTCGAGAGCAACGGCAGCGCTTCCGTCCTCCACGTTCTGAGGTGGGAGGACAGCAACGGAACTGTAACCGCCCCAATCACCTTCACGACCGCGACGGAGGTTGCCAGCACCGTCGGCTGCACGGCGCCCTGCATGGTCGGCCTGGAATATGACAGCTCGCACGGAACCACTCTCTCCTCGCCGTTTTACGATTACGCCTCCGACACACTTTACGTCGGTAACGACAACGGGTATCTCTACCAGATCACGCCTGTGTTCAACGGAACGCCGGCGGTCTCCACGGCCAACGGATGGAGCTTGACCGGCGTCCAGGTGGCCGGAACCGGTGTCACAATGAGCCCCCCGGTGCTGGACTTCACCTCCGGTAACATCTTCGTCGGAGGGTCGGACGGAAACCTCTATGCAGTCTCCTCGTCGGCTCCTGGCACTCAGACGCATATCGCGATCGGAAGCGGCTCCGCCAACGGAGGCGGCATTGTGGAGGCTCCTATTGTCGACGAGTCCACCGCCGTGGTGATTGCCAGCGCGGCGGCGAATGCCGCAAGCGTAGGTGGGACCAGCCTAGCTGTTAACACATATGCTGTGACCGTGCAGGCGGACACGTCAACGCCGTTGGGGTCAAGTCAGGTAGTTGCCTTAGGGCGGGGAAGCCAGGGCACCACCGCAAACCTGAACGCGGTTTCGGGCACATTCGATAACTCGTATTACAATTGGAGCGGTACCGGCGCCAATAAAGGCCATTTTTACATGGTCGGGACTGCTCTCACCACGACGTCTCCGACGTTGTACCAGATTCCTTACAGCGGCGTGGGTTCAATCCTTCTGACTCCTCCCGGCGGGTCCGGATACCATGCCCCGCTTGTCAGCATTACCGGCGATGGCTCGGGTGCGACGGCGACAGCCAGCGGCGGTGTTGATAGCATCACGATGACGAATGTAGGCTCCGGCTATACGGGTACTCCGGCAGTCAGCTTCACAGGTGGCGGCGGCGGGAGCGCCTCTGGGACCGCGAATGTAGTTAGTGGGGTTTCGAGCGTGACCGTCAATCCTGGTGGCTCCGGCTATACGTCTGCTCCGACAGTCAGCTTCACGGGTGGTAGCGGCTCGGGTGCCACTGGGACCGCGGTTCTAACGGGTGTGGTTTTGAGCGTGAACGTCATTGGCGGGGGCACCTACTCATCGGGACCCACGGTTGGCTTCACGGGTGGTGGCGGCACGGGAGCCACGGCAACAGCGACGTTTAATGGAGCTGTCACTGGCGTGACCGTCTCGAAAGGGGGCAGCGGCTACATATCGGTACCCACGGTCACCTTCTCAGGTGGCGGCGGGGGCGCGGGTGCGAGTGCGACAGCCAATATATCGAGTGCAGTAACGAGCATCACGCTCGGAGCCGCTGGCAGCGGCTACAGCGGGACTTGCACGGTGACCTTCAGTGGAGGCGGTGGTGGGTCCGGCGCGAAGGCGACTTGTACAATTGCAGCATCAGGAACTCATAAAGGACAAATCACGGGAGTTACGCTTACAGCAGGGGGCGGCGGCTACTTATCGGCGCCCACGGTTGGCTTCTCAGGTGGCAGCGGCTCGGGAGCCACGGCATCTGCGACGATTAGCGGCACTGTCATTAGCGTGACCGTCTCGCCCGGGGGTGGCGGCTACACAGTGGCACCCACGGTTGTCTTCTCAGGTGGCGGGGGCACGGGTGCCACGGGAACAGCGGCGATTAGCGGCCCTGTCACAGCCGTGAACGTCACAGGTGGAGGAACCGGCTATACGGGTCCTCCGACAGTCACCTTCACGGGTTCGGGGGGTGCCACGGCAACCGCCACGATCACAGAAGCTGTAAGTGAGGTGACATTCACCCCAGGCTCGGGATACACCTCGGCACCCACGGTTAGCTTCTCGGGTGGCGGCGGGGGCACGGGTGCCACGGCAACCGCCACGATCTCAGATGTTATAAGTAGCGTGACGATTTCCACGCCAGGCTCGGGATACACCACGGCGCCCACCGTGACCATTAGCGGAGGCAGCGGCAGCGGCGCGACCGCCACTTCGACAATTAACGTTACGAGCTTGAACCTGAATTATGGAGGAGGCGGCTACAGCACGGCGGCGGCGACCATCACCGATAGCGGCACCCCGTCAGTCGTCGCCGCGGCGACGGTTACGGTCAACAGCGGCAACGTCATGACGCCGGGGACCCCAACCACGAACTTGGTTGTAAGCTCGACGGCTGCCGTGCAAACTTCGCCAATCATCGAAATCTTCACTAACGCTTCGAAGGACCTCCTGTTTTATGGATACGGCTTGGCGGGGAGTGTCGGTGAAGTTGTGAGTGAGAACGTCACCACTGGTAGTATCGCAGCCGGCGCCACCCCCTATGCCGTGCCAGACGCAACCGGCGGCACCAGCGGCATGGTAATGGACAACGTCTCCACCGGGGCGCAGGCGTCCAGCATTTATTTTAGTACGCTTGCACCCATGCTAGTCACGAAATCAGTCAATATCGCTTCGGTGACAGTACCGCTCGCCGGCACCACATACACGGCGACCACGACGACCGCCCACGGCTTTTCCACTGGCCAGAGTGTTACGATCGCAGGCGTAAAGTGCAGTAATGGTACGGCCCCCCCTTGCAGCGTAGGGATCATCGGCGGGAGCGTGATGCCGAACGGGACGTTTACCATTACCGTCACATCGACGACTGCGTTCACTTTCACCAGCACCGATAACGAGGCCCTTTCAACCTATACCTTCAAGGCAAGTACTGGAACGGCCAGTGCCCAGGAGCCTGGGACAAATTACGGCGCCATCAAGCTGACGCAGGCGGGTCTAGACTAGAACACTACGGGAGGCTTATGAAAAACTGCGAAGACTGGCAACGCGCGCAACCAGCCGCGGGAATCGAGCCGGGCAGCCCCGGGAAGAAACTCTACCGGAAGCCCGCCTTCCGCCATGAGCGTGTGTTTGAAACTCAAGCGCTGACCTGCCCTAAGGTCAGCCCCACCCAAAGCTCGTGCGGCAGCCGCAAGACTTCCTGATAGACGGTGGGGACATGCGCGACGCAGTTAAGTGTGACTTGATCGCGGACGTGGCGCGCAGGTTCGGAGAGGTTCGTTTGAAGGTCACGGGAACTAGCATGCTTCCCTCCTTATGGCCCGGCGACATCCTCACGGTTCGCCGCCAGGGTACAGTTGAGATCCTCCCGGGAGAAGTCGTAATGTTTGCGCGGCAAGGCCACTTGGTGGCCCACCGGGTGGTCAGGAAGATCATCTGGCAGGACCGTACCCTGCTTGTCACTCGAGGCGACCGGCTGCGGAAACCTGATCCGCCGGTGTACGCTGAAGAATTGTTGGGGAGGGTGACGGCCATCGAACGCCATCGTGGGCGTCGTCCGCGCCGGATCGTCCCGAGACTGACGGTCTGGGCCTCGATGGCATCTTGGGTGCTTTGCCGCTCGGAATTTTGTACCCAGTTGCTGCTAAGACTTAGGGGCTGGGTGCTGGGGGCTGGGGATTAGGGGCTCGGGATTAGTGACTTGGGATTTGGGAAAGGCGACGCGGGATTCTTCCTTCCTGTTCCAGGGCAAAGGGTGTACTACAATCGCATATTCACAGCACCTTGGGGCTGGGTGCTAGGGGCTGGGGACTGGGGCTTGGGGGGTTAGTGGCTCGAACTTCGATACGCTCGTAATCCAGCCAGAGAGGAGATCGCCAACCTGGCAGGGCAGGTCGGCCGCATGCTACACGGGCTGATCCGCTCTCTGGAGGAAGGATAGATGGGGACTAGGTGCTGGGGACTGGGGGTTGGGTTCTGGGGGATTCTCCTTAGTCCCCAGTCCCCAGCACCTAATCCCCTGGCCAGCCCCTAGCCCCCAGTCCCCTATGTCTTCGCCCACATTGACTTCCATTCACGAGCTTACCATTGACATCGGCGGGATACCGATCATTGTGCGCACCGACAGTGCCGAATTCGCGCGCATGCTCGAGGACCGCTACGGTGGGTTTGCAACTGCGGACGCGCAGTACGCCGTGGTTGAGCTGGAAGTCGAGCTCATTGCGCCCGGCAACGTGAGCGACGCCGAGGACGTGAGCGTGCGGCTGGAATCCGGGCGTTGGGTGATGGAGCGGGGCGACTTCCGCGCGGAATGGGATCAACAATGCAACCGAGGCTGGGTGCGCCAGAGCGCGAATCCATACGCGATCGATGGGGTGCTGCGCATTCTGCACTCGCTCATCCTGGCCCGCGCTGGCGGCTTCCTGGTGCATGCGGCAAGCGCCGTGCGCAACGGCCGGGCGTTCGTGTTTGCGGGGGTTTCCGGCACGGGAAAAACCACCCTGGCGCGGCTAGCCCCGCCGGACGTCATCCTGCTAACCGATGAGATTTCGTATCTAAGGCCGGGAGGACAGGGAATAGGGAATAGGGAACAGGGAATAGGGAACAGCCCCAGCCTCCAGCCCCCAGCCCCCAGCCCCCAGCCCCTAGCCCCTGCTTTCGAGGCCTTTGGTACGCCATTCGCCGGGGAGCTGGCGCGCATTGGCCAGAAGGCGCGCGCGCCACTGGCAACGCTGTTCCTTCTGAAGCAAGGTCCGGAGAACCGGATCGAACCGCTGAGCGAAGCCGAAGCTGCGCGGGAGCTGCTGCGGCACGTGCTTTTCTTCGCGTGCGACGAGGAACTGGTGGGGATGATTTTCCAGACCGTTTGCGATTTTGTGAGGCGCGTTCCGGTCCGGCGCCTGGTGTTCACTCCGGATGCGCGCGTGTGGGAGTTGATCGCATGAGCCCGCTCTACATTGCCCGAAGCCGTGAAATTGCCGCGCGCCTGCTGGACAGCGAAATGATGATCATGTCCGCCCGCGATTCGACTCTGTTCAACCTGAACGAGCTGGGCACGATGATCTGGCAGGCGGCGGACGGCGCGACCTCGCTGGAGGAGATCGTCGCGCAGAAGATTTGCGTTGAGTATGACGTGGAGCCGGCCGAGGCCCTCGAGGACGCGGAAACCTTTGTCCGGGAGCTGGCGGAGCACGGAATCTTGCTGCTTTCCGATCAGCCCATCGGGGCGGGGGAGAACAGTGGCAGTAAGCAGTAGGCAGTAGGCAGGGGTAGATTCTCTCTTAGATTGCAAGAGTTTTTTCTTTCTAGAAGGGTGCGGGAAACCTCTTTCTTTTTGAAGGTCAGGAAGCGACGAGAACATGGGTCACCTCCTGGGCAGGGGTAGA
>Ga0181524_10002242_pt1 | contig 20328 bp, 14 predicted proteins | sample PEATcosm2014_Bin_34_FD_119761 | JGI IMG/M metagenome (GOLD analysis project Ga0181524, IMG submission 119761) | Peatland microbial communities from MTU Mesocosm Facility, Houghton, MI, USA - PEATcosm2014_Bin05_60_metaG | ecosystem: Environmental > Terrestrial > Soil > Wetlands > Peat | place...
CCGAAACCATCGGTGTGTTCCGAGTGGTCGAAAACTTCTCACGTAACGCATGATCTGCTTGGCCACATCATCGATGATGTGGTTGAGCGCCCCAGTGCATACGATGGCGCTGTAAAGCGCGGCTGCATTTGGCATCACGAAAGCTCCAAGCGCCGGCTTGAATTCCTTTGCGGTTGTTGGCTGCAGCCCAACCCGGAGGGAGTCCAACGACTCAAGAGCGTGAAAGATGTCTTCGAAGTTCGCTGTTCCAGGTGCGAAGTAACGGTCCAGGGCGTCGGCTATCCTCCGAATCGCCGGGACCCTCGCATGAGGATGTCGTGGATTTCCCGTCCATTGTCTCCGACGTTTGACCTCCGTGGTCAGTGTTCCAGTTGTTGGGCCGCCTATTCCGATGACCGCCCCCGCACCAATAAATGCTGTAACGCTCATAGTTCTCAAATCAGCTCCCTCTGCGCCGGACCGATGTCTTTCTGTTCATCCGCAAGACGTTTCAAATCCGGCCAGCTCAGGACCAGCGCGTTGTAGCCGATGGCGTCCTGCGCCCACTTGCGGCGTTCGCAGACGGTGTAAAGGCGGTAGCTCAAGTCGCGGGCGACCTCCGCGACCGCGCCCAACTTCCTCAGCAATGCGGCGGCCCCTTGCTCGCCACTGTCAAGCGACCGGATGAGATGATGTGTCGCTTCCCAAACGGTGAGCCGTTCGTCCGTGGCCGGGTCCCAATCCGCGTCCAACTCCTCCTTCCGTTTCAGCCGCACCCTGCCCCCCTTGGCCATAAGGATGCCGGCATCCTTCATCCCTTGCACACTGGTGTTCTTGGCGGTGCAGAGGGTCTCGGCCACGCCGTAGGCGCCCTCGGCGAATCCGTTTTGATCGAACCACGCCAGCGCCCAGCGCGTGTCCGAATCGAACTCGCCTTCCTGCTCGGCCAGAACTTCGTCTAGCGACTGGTTGATGAGCGACAGCGCGGTGCGCACGCTCATGGGCGAACCATCCGCCTCCAGCACGCGCGCGTAACGGCTGAACACAGCCATGCCCGGCCCGATGGCGGCCTGGGCCAGGTCCACCGGCGCAATGTTGCCCTTCTGCAAATTCCGCAGCGCCTCGGGCAACTCCCGCTTCAACGCGGCCAGGAAATCGCGGCGTGAGGCTACGCCGGTTTCGTTCGGTCGCGGCCGGCAAACCAGGATAATCGACGAGGCAAGGGCGTTACTGCCGGACTCCCTTTGCCGCCCGGGGCGCTCCGTCCGCATTGGCCAAGTCCCGTCAATTTGCCAGCCTGCGTCCAGCAAGCCTTGAAGGAATGTCTCCCATCCTGTTGAAGCGCGGCAAACGCTCTCGCGCTCGGTATCTGGGTCACCAACAGTCTCGTCTTCGGTCTGTTTAAATGCGTAATAGATTGTCGTGGGGAATGCGGGGTTGTTTGTTTTGCGCATCGCCCGAAAAACATCAGCGATCCCGCGCTCGAAAAACACCCGTGCCTCCTCCTTGCCGCCCTGGCGGAAAGGGTCCGCCACTAACTCCTGCGCCTTGGGAACGAGGACTGTACCTAGCAATTCCGGATAAATGGGTTGGAGGCACCGGCGAAGCCAGATGTAGAAGAAATCGGAAAGGTCCGCGTAAGGAATATTGTCGTAATAGGGCGGGTCGGTGGAAAACAAGGGCTGCACACAGGCATCTGCGCCTGCCCGCGCGTCCTGCTGGTTCACCACACCGTGGAGACCACCTGGCAACTCTGCCACAACCCTCCCGACGAGCTCCCACTGGCGAAAGAAATTCCCGGAGGAATCGCTGAACGGATTCCCCTCTGCGAAGTCCCACGAGATAGCGAGGGCGTTCCGCGAAAACGTAGGAGCAAGCTTGAGGTGCTGAGGATTCGGCTGCCAGTGACAGATTGTGGAGGCAAGGTCAGCAGCCTTGCTGACAGCAAACGCAGAGTAGGTCGCAACCGCATCAGCGCAAAGTGCAGCGTCCTCAGGCGTGGAGCCGCATGACTTGGCATCGCCTAACACGTTAGCCCGCGCTTCGCTGACCAAATCGCAGAATGTGGTGAGGGCGACCAACTGTCTGTTTGTGAAAAGATGGCGATGCTTAGTGAATCCGTAGCTTGTCGGCGTAAGATACCGAGAGTCACCCACGATGTCCGTATCTGGAGCGCCCGGGGGCTGCGCGATGGAACAGGCCAAGCGTTCATGCTCCTCGCTTGGAGACAGAAAGATCCTCCCATTCCCGCCCTTGGCGACAATCGCCATCAGTCGGACGCCCAACCGCCCCGCTCTGCCTTCCGACCGAATGTGTTGACGCAGCATCGGGCTGCCCGTGAGCAGACAAACATCCCGGTTCCTGCCAATTGTGCCAGGCCGCGGTTCACCGTCGCCGGTGCGAACTTCAAAGCGGTAAGTCATGGCGCTCTTGTTTACCACCGGTTCCACCCAAGCTTTGTTTCCTGGCTTATTGGACACCCAGAACGACCGCACCAAGGGCACATGCGCGCCTTTGACTGCCGGGTTGGGGCTCGCCACCGTACGCGCCCAAAGCCACGCAATCACCGTAGCTTCGCCGCCGCCGTGTTCCTCGGGCAGTTTCACCTTCGGGTAGAGCCGGCCGATGCGTTTCTCCGCCTCGTCGCGGATCCATTGCCCATAGTAGCGAATGTCCTCGGCCAGCCCCGCCGCGCCCTTCCACGAGCCGGACACGCCGAACCGTTTCCTTGCCTCCGGGTTCACTGGTGGTCTGCCCGCAAACTTTGGCGGGATTTCGATGAGCGCCTTCGTGATGAGCACCGGCACGGGATTCAAATCGCTGGCGTGCGCCTCCAGCCCCAGCCGCTGCGCCTCCAGCGGAATCGAACCGCCGCCGCAAAACGGGTCATACACCGGCGGCGGCTTGCCGCCCGTGGACCGGAGAATCTCCGCCCGCGCCTGGCTGAGCACGCGCTCGTCGTTGGAGTTCTCCCACTTCACCAGTTCGCGGATGATGTTAAACAACCGCTCGCGCTCCAACTCGACGATGACTTCCTCCAGCTTCGGTTCAAACCCAGGGTCAGGGACTGATTTCATGCCAGCGCCGTGTGCCTTGTCGAACGTCGCTTTCAATACCCCCCAGGCTTTCTTGCGCATCTTGAGCTCCCTCTCCGCCGCCGTCCGTTTGGCCGCATCGGCGAGTAACTCCTTCACGCACTCGGACGGATCATCCACCAGCGACGCAAACAACACCGCCCGACAGGCCGCCAGCGGGCGCCGCGCCCACCACAGATGCAGGGTGGACGGATGCCCATGCCGAATGGACTTCTCCCGGGCCGCCTCGTGGTTGATGTCCTCCAGCGGCAGCGCCACTTCGATTAGTTTCCTCTTGTAGGTCATGGATGAAGGGTGACTGAATCAAATCTGGCAGTATTCGTCCTCAAACGCGGAAACTCTGACGAAGCCTGAATAGCCCATGAGCTTCAAAACCATGCAGTTGATCGCACCGGCGATCTTCGATTCAGCCAGCAGTTGCTCCTTCGTGGAGACATCAGACTCGTCTTCGTCGGATAGCCGGTGGCTGAGGGGATTTCGACAATCACTCCACAAATCAAAGACTCCGAGCCATCGCTCCTTCGGACCAAGTTGTATGTGATCCAGAACGGCCTCGAATTTATCTTTCAGGCGCAATGGAGCCGCGCAGGCCAGGATGCCGATGATGCGATCATACGAACCTGGACTTGCGGATTGATTCGCCTTTACTTTGACTGCCTCAATCGCGTCTTTCCTGGCAGTCTCAAAGGTGTTCGTGTCATAAGTAGTGCGCGAGGTGATTTGTTCGTCGTAAGCCACATGAATAAGGCTTTCAAAGAGACCGCACAAGCTCAAAAGGGTGATTCTCTCGGGAACGCCCGGCGCGCTGGCCTCGCGAAAAAGATACAGCAAATGCGTGATCTCGCTCGATAGTTTTGAGGTTGATCCGAAAAAGCGGTACGCTTTTTCAAGGGGCTCAAAAAATCCCCATTTCAGAGCGCCAGTGCGTGCATTCCCGTCCAATCGCTCGGTGAACGGTGCGTGAGGGGTCCGGGCAACCTCGCTGGTAAGATGGATGCGGTCGAGCACGAGTTTTCCATCCCGGCGATGTTCTGTCAAAAACGGCCGCGCATGCTGGCCATGAGTGAATGCTACCGCGTCGAGGAACGCTCGGAACAATCTCCGGTCATCCTCTTCGCTCGCTGATTTGTATTCGGGTCGTGCCCAAAAGTGTACGGTGATGTCCTTCTCGTTCTGGATGAGGGCGAACCTCCACCCCTGGAATTCCCCATGGAAGGTGTCAAGTTTTGAACCTGCGGGCGACTCTCCGAGAAAGTCGTTTTTGGTTGTGAGAGTCGTCCCGCCGTTGAACGCAATCAGTTTAAATTCTCGCAGTGTGGCATCAAAACGAACATCCACCGAGGCATGGTCACCATTCGGTGCTGGCGGTGAATCTTGAGAGGCGGCTGATGGGGCGTTGTTGGCGCCAGCAGGCAAGCGGGCCTTAATTGCCTGTTCATGCCGTATTTTCCACTCTGCGGTCGTCAAGGTGTCCCAACCAGTTGGAACCAGGTCGATGAAACAAAACGAAAAGGTAAGGACCTTCCAAGGATGGGGACCATAGTGCTCTCTCCGTCCAGAGGGTGTGTCGTCGAGCTCAAATTCGATTTCGTCTTCAATCAGCCCGCGCACTTTCCAAAGCCGACTACGATCAATGAACCCGGTAGGCGTCTCCGGCACGTTTTTTATGTCGTCCAACGTCACCTCGAGCAAAAACGAACCCTTGGGAATGCGGAGTGCCCCCTTGCCGAACACCTTGGCGTTTCCGGTGTCAATCGAAATGTTGTCCACGCGGAACGACGCCCCGTTTTGTCGGACAGCATTTAGGAAGTCTTGTTTTTTCATTTGGCTTGTTGAACAGCTTTCTCGTTGAGCGCACCGATTGAAACAGCCCGGTCGTTTCGGTCCGCGAGCCCGACAAGGCCCTTTGCGGTGAGGCGGTAACGTTGCCAGTGGCTGCGCGGCTTTTCCGGGATCGTGTATTCGATAGTCCGCTGATTCAGGAGTTGCCGGAGGGCCACCTTGAACTGGCCAGCACCAGGCTTCTGATTCAGCGACGCCGCGATTGCAGCCGCCGAGCGTGGTTCTGACGCAAGGACCACGAGGATCCGCTGTTCCAATGTCTCCGGCTGGCCTTGGGCCGATCTTGGGCCGGTCTTAGGCTGGTCATGGGCCGCCCCTTGTTCGGTTCCTTGGGCGGTGGTTTTGCGAGGAAGCGGCCAGAGCCGCACAAACACCGAGCCGGCCTGCTCGCCGAATTCGGGTTCGGGATGGCCCGCCTTGAGACAAAGTTCGACGATTGTTTGCGTACCCCGGCCCCGTTGCTCGATGAGGCCCCGGCGGTAGAAGACGTCAGTAATGAACGGGTTGCGCGGGTGGGAGGTGTGTTCGCGTTTGAGGTCCTCGGGTCGAAGGCCGAACGGGAGCGTGCCGTCGCTCCAGATTTCGGTCCGGTCGTCATAGACGGCCACGTTAACGGCGCCGCCGTGGATCGCGTAATCGCGGTGACAGAGGGCGTTGACCAGCGCTTCACGCAGGGCCGCGGTCGGAAGCAGCAACTCGTCAATGCGCTCCAACCGGCCCGCCTCGAACCGGCCGCTGATGGGCAGATGCCGATGGAGAAAGGTCATGGCCTCGTCCAGCAACGCGAAGGCGTGGCCGCGAGGTTGGCGGTTGTCGAGGAACTCAGACTTGTCTGTGCCCTTGAACCGGGCCAACCGTAGCTGGCGCTGCGGGTAGTCGGCCAGAGATTCCTTGCCGAAGAGGATGACAGCCGCATTGAGAATCTGGCCGTCCCGCCGCAAACGCAGCCGTTCCAGAATGTCGCCAACGTCCCGCCCCGTGGATTCTGGCAGACGCCCGGCCTCGATGCCGAGGCGGACGCTGCGCAGGATTTCCTCGCGATCGAGGTGTTTCAAGCTGACGCCTGCAGCAGGAGCATTCTCCCAGCGAGACCGGCCATGCGCACGCTCCAAGAGCAGCGCTTCATAACGCGATTGCGGCATCGCCGACGTGGTCGAGCCGACACGCTGGTAGGCCCGTCCCTCAAAGGTGACGGGGCCGCTGCCAGCCACAGCGGGAGCGGAGAGAGCTAGAACTTCGAGGCCGTTGGGCAGACGGATGCGTTCCTGGGAGATGAGCGCGGCCGGCTCAAAGCGCGCGAGCGTGGCAGCCACTTCACGCAGCGTGGAGTCGGCAATCTGCTGGCCAACCACCCGGCCCTCGGGCGTGACGCCGATGAAGACACGACCGCCCTGGCAGTTGAGGAACGCGGAAAGGGTTTCCCCAGCGCGTGTAAGTTGGGCCGTGGACTTCTTGAACTCCACCGTCTCGGATTCGCCGGCGGCGGCAATATGTTCCAGGTCTTGCGGCGTCATGGCTTGTGATTGGAGTTGATTGGACTGACGCGGTGCATTACGGGGCGCTGGGGTGATCGGTTCGCAACAGGCCGTCGCAAAGCGAGTTCCCGCAAATGCGCCCCCGGCTGATGTCCTCCAGCGGTGGCGCGACTTCGATGAGTTTCTTCTTGTTAGTAATGTTAGTAATCATTGCGATGCCTGCTTTCCTGAGTGAACACGCGTCGCCGCCAGAACACGCGCCCGCGGATTTACAAGGCGGACGGTGACAGAACCGTCGGGCCAATGAAGTCGCTCCCACTTGCTGCCCGCCGGGACCAAGTCGGCCACCCAGCCTGGCCAATTCGTAAGCGCCTCCTGATCGATGGGAGCTTCGTCAACAGCCGCAGGAAAGGGGCCGAAAATGGGCACCAGCGCGAAGCTCTGAAACTCGGCCGCCGTTTCGCCCGCTAGCAAGAGTGCCTCCGGGGTGAACCCGTATCTTGCAGCGGCCTCTTTGAGCCTGACCAGGAGCTTTTGATCGAGTTCGTCCAACGCCACTGGTTCTTTTGGTGCGGTGGCATGATTCGGGGTAGCGACGGTCGGGTGGCCCACCTTCACCGGCGCAGGCACTGTTCGACCGGCGATGGTAATTGTCTTGCCGGTGCATTGGATCACCACGCCAGGAACTCTTGGCATTTCCTTGAGTTTTCGAAGGAACCCGGCCGCACCGACCTCGACAGGCGTGGCCCACACGCCCTGCGCGGGAACCTCCACCCTGAAGACTTTGGATGAAACCAATAACATACCCGCAATGAACGTGAGAGTAACCGGCCCAATTTCACTTGCGCGAAATATCCGGCGTGAGACGACCGGATTCAGGCCGTCGGCCAACGCTTTGCCGTCGACCGTCAACCGGTGGGTTTGCAGATGATCGTTCATGGCATTGCAGTGTCCAAGTTGGAGGTGGTTTCCTCCAGAATGAAATGCGTCTGGCGCAGACGAATCTGCCCGGCGTCAAGCTGTTCCCAGGGCTTGCGTGCGCTGACGGCGACGCGGTTGAAATAGGCGGGAGGCGTCATAGGTTTGGCGTTTCGATCCCCGCGATCAAATCCTTGATGCGGAAGGTGACGCTGGCGGTCGCGAACTCGGGCTCCTGCTCGAACGGCTTGGCGAGGTACTGCGGTTTCGCTGTCCCATCCAAGCCGACGAAGACCAGGGCGAGAATGAAATCTTCGGGTTTGTTCAACGCGGTCAGGATTTCGTTCTTCGTCACGGTCACGGTGTCCGCCCCGGCCACTCGGCCTTTCACTTCGATGAAACGCAGTTGACCCGCTTTGGCGTGCTTGGCCGGATAGCGCGATTCGACATCGTAACCGCGATTCTCTTTTGAAACATCACGCGGCTCGAAGCCCTGCGTCCGCTCACAAGCCATGACCGCCTCCATGGCGAGACGTTCGACTTCCTTGTCGGCGGCGCCGTAAGCCGGAGGGGTCTCATGCAAAGCGGCCCCTCCCTTCTGGGCAAACCAGCCAGCCGGGATGACCAGCGCGCCGCCGAGGACGGTGGGAGGTCGAGCGCTTATCTGGCGCTCGAGGGCGAGTTCAGAACGACGCTTCTGCAGGCGCTCGCCGAGGTCGTCGGCTCGCTTACGCGCGTTGGCAGAATTCAACTTGTCCCCGGTCTTGCCCGCTTCCTCGCGTACCCGGAGTTCGTTTGCACGTTGGTCCCAATGGCGTATCTCGGCCAATAACCGCGCCTGGACCTGTTGCAGGGTCTTGTCCACGAGGGCCTCGCGGCGAGTTTTCACGTCGCGAAGGTGATCCGGCACAAGCTGCCGGATGGCATGTTCGGTCGCCTTTCGCTCCACACCGTCGGCCAGCCAAGGCTCGTGCAGGAGGGTTTCGACCAGCGGCCGTTGCTCGGGCGTCAACGGCGAATAGTCGAGGTAGGGCGCCGCACCGGCATTCAAGAGGCGTCCGTCGCGGGTGATCTCCACAAATTGAAGGCGCCGGGAAACGACGCGCGGGTTGCCGCCCGCGTCACGGCGTCCATCCGTAATGCTGTGTTCGAAATAAAAGAGCAGGCGCGGCTCGGTGCCCTGGTCGTTGGTGTCAACGAGAACCGCACCTTCCCGGAGTGCGCCGCGGTGCCGCTCGAGAATCAGATCCACAATGGAGTCGAGCAACGGGTGCCCGGGAGCAACCAGCGCGGCGGGCGGCTTTGCGGCCTCGTGGATGCGATCTTTGTGGAACGTGATCCGTTCATACGCCTTGAGGACGGGAGCGCGCTGCCCGATGATGCGGTCGCGGTGCCGGATGTCGGCCGGGACATGACGGATTTCATAGCGGTTGGTTTCGCGACGGTGGGCGGTGCCCCCCAAGTGCTCAAAGGCCTTCAGGAAAAAAGAGCCGATGTAATGGGGCTGGAGGCGTCGCGCTTCCGCACGACCCATTTGGTCGCGGATTTCCTGCACCCGCTTCGGGTCGAGCGTCTCGTGGACGAGCGATCGGTTATAGATCAATTCGCGAAGCCGCTCCACGTCCAGGTGCTCGTCGATGACCCGATCAAGCTGCGCCCGGACTTCCGGCTGTTCCCCGTAGCGGATGGCACGAACGAGCAGTTCCTTTAGCGATTGGTCGCGAAACACCTGGCCGAGCACGTCGAAGACGGCCCCACCGAGCTGTTCCCTCTGCTTAGCGAGTTTTTGCAGGAGCCGGTGCCAGACTTCGCCTTCGCGGGTTTCGTGGGCGACCAGGTTCCAGAGATGGCAAACCTCTTTTTGCCCGATTCGGTGGATGCGGCCGAACCGTTGCTCGATGCGGTTGGGGTTCCACGGCAGGTCATAATTTGCCATGAGGTGTGCCCGACGGTGCAGGTTGATGCCCTCACCGGCGGCGTCGGTTGCGAGCAACACGAGGACCTCGGGGTCGTTTTCAAAGGCCTCCTGCGCTTGCCGGCGACGCTCACGGGGGGTGCCGCCGTGGATCGCAACGATGGCATTCTGATTGCCAAGGCGGCTGGCGAGCCGGTCGTTCAGGTAATTCAGTGTGTCCCGGTGCTCGGTGAACAGAACGAACTTGCGACGAAGACCGTTGGTGTCAAACATCTCCGGGGCCTCGAGGGTTTCTGAAAGCCGCTGCCACTTCGTGTCTTTCCCTGATCTGCGCAGTTTGTGGGCTTGTTGCGTCAACTCGCGGAGCACGGCGATTTCCGCTTCGAGTTCCGCCAGCGTCTGCGCGGCCGTGGATTGATCGACGATTTGCTCCTCGGCCTGCTCGACTTCGGTTTCTGGCGTATCTTCGAGATCTTCGATTTCCTCGTCGGTAAGATCCTGAATTTCAGCCAGGCGCGTGTTTGCCGGCACCGCGCCACGTCGGAGCAAACGCTCTTCGCGGAGACGGTCCTCGAGGCGTTTCAGGCGCCGGTCGAGCGAGCGGTAGATGGCCTCAGGCGATGAGGCGAGACGTCGCTGAAGCAACGTGAGGGCGAACCCAACGGTTCCTTTGCGCTTTTCGTTGCCGACTCTGTCGGCATTGTTGAACTCCCGCCGGACGTACTCGGTGACGTTTTTGTAAAGCGACTGCTCATCGTCACTGAGCGAGTACTCGACCGTGTACGCGCGCCGCTCCGGAAACAGCGGCTTTCCCTCCATGGTGACAAGCTGCTCCTTCACCATCCGCCGCATGATGTCAGAAATGTCGGCCACGTGGACGCCATCGCGTGGTTTGCCCTCGAACCGGTCGCCATCGAGCAGCGAGAGAAAGAGATGGAAATCTTCGTCCTTGCCATTGTGCGGCGTGGCAGTGAGCAGCACAAACTGCCGGGCGTGTTCGGAGATTCTCCTTCCAAGGTGAAACCGCTTGGTGAACTTGATTTCGGACCCAAAGTACGTCGCTGACATTTTATGCGCTTCGTCCACGACGACGAGGTCCCAATCCACCGTGGCCAGCTTGGCCTGGATGTCTTCGTTGCGGCTGAGTTTATCGAGGCGGGCGATGCAGAGGTTGTGTTCCTGGAACCAGTTGCCGGTCCGGGCGGCGGTGAGCCCCTCGTTGGTCATGATGTCGAAGGGCAGATTGAACTTCTCGTCCATCTCATCCTGCCATTGCTCGACCAGGCTGCCCGGCGCGACGATGAGGCAACGGTCAACGTCCCCTCGAATGATGAGTTCTTTGATGAGCAGGCCCGCCATGATCGTCTTGCCCGAGCCGGGGTCGTCCGCGAGCAGGAAGCGCAAGGGCTGCCGGGTCAGCATCGTCTCATAGACAGCAGTGATCTGGTGCGGCAAAGGCTCAACCGCTGACGTATTCACGGCGATGTGCGGGTCAAAAAGAAACGCGTAGCGAAGGCGTTGGGCCTCCGAGACCAATCGGAACAAGGTCCCGTCGGCGGTGAAACTCAGGGGACGGTTCTGCTGGACCAGGGAGAGCCCTGTCTCCCGATCACGGTAGAGGAGCTCCTCGCCGGGGCGACCTTCAGGGTCCACAAAAGTCACGGAAAGAACGTCATCGCCGAATCGCTGAACCTGCCGGATGGTTACTGGCTGGTGAGCCAGGATTCCGTTCACCGCCGCGCCGACTCTGATGTCCTCGAGCCTTACCATGCCAAGATTTGTAACCGAGAAGATTGTGATTGTGAAGTGTAGATTTTTCAAGTATCCTGACTTCATAGTCATGTATGCTCCCTGACGTGGTGGCAAAGAACGGTTTCTCGCTCGACCGCCTCGCGACACTTTGCTCGGTGATCGAGGCGGGATCGATCACGGCCGCGGCCGGCCCGAACACGAGCCGGCAAAGCCAATTTAGCCGGCAGATCAAGGAATTGGAGGAGGCCCTCGGGGCTAAGTTGTTTGAGAGGATCGGCAAAACGCTTCGTCCGACTCCATTCGGCCAGCAACTGGCAAGGATGAGCAAAACTTTCTTTGGCGCAGTCAGCGAGTTGGCGTCGCAGGAAGCCGGAAAGCCGGAGCAACTGATCGTGGGCGGTGGCGAGGCGATGCTCCGATGGTTGCTCGTGCCTTGTCTTTCGACGCTCAGGCACCTCGATCCCCCAATCCACTGCCAAGTGCGGAGCCTGCGGAGTGCAGAAATTGTTCGCGAGGTGGAGTTGGGCCGTGTTCACGTGGGGATCGTCCGAAGAAGCGCCGTCGGGGAGAACCTTGCCCAGGAGCCAATCGGCACCCTGCAATTTGCATTCGTAATCCCGCGCCGCCTCCTCAAAACCCGAACTGGCGACGAGGCTTACGAAGGCGGCCCCCTTGCCTACGCGGAATTGGCCGGAGATGGTCAATTGGCCACGCTGGCCAGAGAGACCGCGAAGGAGGCAGGAATACGATTGAACCGTGTCCTCCAGGCCGAAACGCTTTCGCTTCTGCTCGCGGCCGCAGAGCACGGAGACGCGGCGGCATTTGTTCCGACGCCAGCGGTCGCCGCGCTTCCGGATGATCGCTTTGCGATCCTCCGGATTGAGAACATCCAGCGGCTGAACAGGGACATGGCGATGGTGTGGCTGCCAGAGGCGGCAGATCAAATGTCCGTACTCAAGAGATCCCTGGGGGCTCTGGCTCGTGGTCTCAGGCAAGCAATGACCGACTTGACCGCGGCTGCCGCGAGGGAACGCCGGTGATTGGAGAGCATTACTGAACTTCTGGCTTCGGCCTTCTCCCTCACCGCCCCAGTTGCAGCGACCCGGGTTTTGAGGACAGAGGGGTGAGTCCACGCGCTTTGGGGCCGGGCCTCGATCGCCTCCCACGCCTGCTCCAACTCACGCCGTTTCAGCCAGCATTCCCCGCCCCTGATCTGGATGGCATCTTCTGACGGGAGATGGGCGTCGTTCAAGAAATGGCCGCCACACAACTCTCTCTTCTTTTCAAGCACAGCTCCGGCGCCGATCGGCGACGCTTCTTTGGCTTCTCCTCCTCGTTCTCTTGGTCCTGGAGAGGTGGTTCCGGGAATGACGGGGTCGACGGAAAGAGGGCCTCCTCTCGACCGGCGGGCTGCGGCGCGCTCCGAAGAAGCTTCGGCCAAAGAGGAAACACGGCCAAACGCGAACAATAATGAAATCAGGAAACTCCCGGAACCCGCCGCCGGACGCCCAAGGTCCGCCCGCCGGAGGCCCGACCCTGCTGCATATCACGCTCAACACCGGTCGCACGACCGAGTATCGCGACGCCGAGCTGGACCCGAACGTCTACGCCTGCCTCCAGCCTTTGCTCGTGGAACGTGCCGGCGCCATTCCTGGGATTCCCGGTTTTGCAGTCGCGTGGCAGTGTCGGCGAGACACGGCTCTCGTGGAGCTCAGCCATCGGGGCGTGCCCGTGGTCGAATGCGGGCTGGCTTGGGGGCGGCGGGAAGCGTCCAGCCTTTGGGAATTTCTAAATGAGTCGGCCGGCACGATGCGCCTGCCCACCAAAACCTCATGCAAGGCCCCCATGCCCTCCATGCCTCGCCTGCCGTGGATCGCCGAGGTCTTACTGCCGGGCATCGCGACACTCCCGGTCGCTGACGCCATACGCCTTGGCGGCTTCGAGCGATGCCTCGGCCTGGCTCTCCTCCGCCATCACGTCGAGCGCAATTGAGCCGCTCAACTCCCGCTTCTTTTTGGGTTGCTGGCCAAACACAGCAACAACGACAAGAAGACAACCCAGCCAGCACGGAATCTCGATCCAATTATGAGCGAAATCTCCATCCCGCTTGAGACACTCGCCGCCTTGGCAGAACTCGAAGGCCGGCCTCTCGACCCAGGGCGGGCTCGGGCGTGGTGAACGAAGGCCTCTCCCAAGCACTCCCTATGCACAACTCCTCTGTCCGCAGGCAGAAACCCGTCCGGATGATCCACCTCAACTTCGACCGTCTCAGGGCAACTCGACATTCGCTCATTCTGCCACCCTGGTTCGTCACAGAGCTGGCGCCACTCTTAAGTCGCGGCCAGGGAGCGGTGCCGGCCAGCCCCGACGTCGTTCTCAGCGTCGCCCGCGGGTTTGACTGCGCGCAATTCCTCGTCTCTATCAGGGGCGACGAATACCTCACGGGAGGCGTAGCCTGGGGCTCGAGGGACCGCCGCAGCCTGTATGCCTTCCTCGTCGGCTACTACGAAAAGAGCAAGGGCTCGTCCTTCCCGGGCAACAGGCCAATGCCCTCCGGCCTGCCTTGTGTGGGCACGGTCGGTTCACCTGGCTTCGCGCACGTTCCCCGCCTGCTCCAGGCCCAACTCCTGGCGTGGAGCAGGCGGCTGGCGGCCGCGATCATAAACCACGCGCTCTCCCTCGGTTAACGTCAGCCACCACATCTTGCAGTGCATCCGAGTGCCCATGGGTGATCTCTTCTGCCAAGCGGGCCCGTTCGGAGTAAAGGACCGAGAGCAGTTGGTTGCCAATCGCCCGGTTGACCCTGACTTCGAAACGGTTAACGGACTGTCCTGTTTCAACCGCTAGTTTGGCCACAAGCTCAGCGGCAATGGCAGCAGGTCCGGGCCACAATTCGCAGCCGTCGCATCCCATGACCGGGTTGACGGTGCTGTGGCACCAGTGAATCTGCGTGTTTGGTAGCGTCTGAGCGTCGGCCCCGTCTTGTCCTTGGTGATATCCTCCATGACGAATCCCCAGGTCCGCGTGGCCATTTCCGGATCGGAGGCCGCCAGGTAGACGCGCGCCTTCAGCAGGTTGAGGGCGGGGTCCCGGTGCGCCTCGCTACGCGCCGTCAGCAGCTCGGCCGCCTCGGTCTTGCTCTTGGTATTGAGGCTTTGGCGCGCTCGCCCGTGTCCCTTGTCCACGATGTAGTAGGTGCCGCCGCGCCGCCCGATCCTCACCAAACGGAATTTCGCTCTCATGCTGTTACGCCAGATCCAGCGTAACAGAGGGCGATTCCGCAGCGGTAAGCTCTAGTGGCCGCCTACGCGAGAATTGTGACTGCGTAAGCGTCGCTAGCCTTTTTGGTGCGCGTTTCGGTGCGCGCCCGCCCCCTCGTTCTCCGCAACTCCTTGCTGCGCCAGCAGTTAGAGATGGAGGCGAAGGTCGGAACCGACGCATCAGGCTTGATGACGGTGTGTGGTCCGGGCAGCCCAGGGGCGGCCAGCACCGGGCGTAGCCCATCATGGGGCTGGCGGTCGCAAGGCCGCCAGCCTTTTCCCTCTGTGAAATCCTGCCCCAGACAACCTGCGCGCCTTCCGACATGGCGATCGGATTCTGAGAGGGCCAGCGGCCCGGCGTAATCGCCAAGTCGGACCGCCTCGCCCGAAACGTGGAGTTTCTCCTGAGGCTCCAAAACTCTGGCGTTGATTTCGTCTGGTGTGACTGCCCGAATGCTGACCGATTCACGGTCGGGATTTTGGCTTTAGTCGCCGAAAGGGAACGGGAGTTGATTTCCGAACGGACCCGGCTGGGATTCCCGCATCCGTAGTGACGCGTCAGCCAAACTGAAGTCGATCGCGCAACATCAACAATTCCCGCGCCCAAGTTCGCGCGTTCCTGCGGGTTGAATCCGGCGCTTCACCGGCGGCCCGGGCTATTCAAAAGTGAGTTCCCCCCACGTAGCCGGGTAGAGCCAAGCTTCGAGCGGCAGATCGCTGGTTAGATTCGTGTGGGGGTTGGACCAGTACATGCGCGCGGCATCGCCCCGGCCTTGGGCGTCGGAGAAGATCACGCCCACGTCCCCGCGAATGGTCCGCCCCGCGGCGGGGCCGCCGATGCCCAGAGCCTTCAAGGGCACCACGGCCTCCAGATGGTAGCGATCGGTCTGAACGGCGACCTTGACTTGGGCGTTCGAGAGCACCTCAACCCGGTCGAATGTCTTGTCGCCCACGGGGGAGTGATAGATCACCTGGCGGTCCTTCGGGGCCGTCGGGTCGATGGGACGCATCAAAATCGCGGCGGGCTTGCCCTCCAGCGGGGCGAAGACGAGGCGAAGGTCGCCGGCGGCGACCTCCGACCGATGGGCCGCGTTTGCGCCCGCGCCCGTAGCGAGCTGAACGTCCACAGCATCGCCGGTCTTGAACAGGCGGGTAAAGTCCTTGCCCTCGTTGATCCATGGCGTAGTGTCGGTCACTTCGAAGATCGCGTACATGTTCGTCCCGTCGCAAGCCAGGCGTACCTCGGCCTTGTCTGTCAGGCCGGGTCGTTCGATTGGCATGACCGGGAGCTTCCGCCACCAGTCGCGGTCTTTGTTGGAATCGGGCGCGGCGCTCAGCCGGGTGATGGTGTAGGCCTTGGGCCTGGCAGCGGCCAGGGCGCGGGCGCCGTTGGCGGCGTCGGCGCGGAGGATCGTCTCGTGATCGATCGTCACCTCCGGCCCCGCTACGCGGCGGATCGTGTCCAGGCCCTTAACCTCCAGCACCATGGCCGCCTCACGCGGGAAGCCGGTCGTCATGCGAACCTTGCCGTCGGCTTGCCGCCCGAACCAGCCGTTGAACGCCTCGCTGCCATGCGAAAACGTCTCCATCGGCTTGCCACGAAGCGAGGACTCCTTGTCCGGCAGAGATTCTCCGGGCAACCGGCCGTCCGGGAACATCGCCCCCACGTACAGGCCGTCGGTGGTCATGAAGAAGTCCTGGCCCAGGTTGCCACGCATGAGGAACACGCGGCCGATCTGGCCGCCCATGTCCGCCACACCGCAGATTTTGAGCGGCCCGATGAGCAACCCCGGGGACGGCATGGTGGCGCGGTGTGAGCCATGAACACCGGGGAAGACGTTCGGATAGCTCCACCGCACTGCCCCGGTCCTGGCGTCGATGCCGAGCATGCCGGTGGTCCGGTCGGCGTAATTCTTGAAGCTCAGGCAGAGCAGCAGGTTGTCCTCCGGCACGGGCACCAGGTCGCCCCGCTCCTCGGGCCCGAATCGCTCCATGCCGGCAGGGGTGTAGAGCGGCGCCCCGTCCGCGCTGAAACCCGCCGGCCGGAACCGCCAGAGCCCGTCAGTGTAGAACACGAGGTCCTGGCCCATCCGGCCGCCCCAGCCGTTATCCATGGACAACGCTGGGTTCCCGCGCCGGGCCTGGGTTTGCTTGGGCGGGTCGCCCGGGTCTTTGGCCGGCACGATGACGCACTCGTCCCGCTGGACGCGCCCGTCGGCGTTTTGGTCATTCCAGAACACGCCGTCAAAGGCATTGAGGCCGGCGAACTCGCCGCCGGGTTGGGCGATGATACGCCCATCGTGGTCGATTCCGCCGGAGATATGTCCGGCCAGACACACGGCCGCGACGGGCTGCCACTTGCCGCCGCGTTCCATATAGATGACGTGCCCGCCGCCGTCGCGGGGGTCGTGGGCGTACAAGTACTCCCGCGGCTTGCCGCTGGCCGAACTGGTGAACCGCTGAGGATGCACGGCCGAGCCGGTGTCGATCGGGAAGCATTCAATGCCAGTCTGTGTGGCCCCAGCGGGGCCAAGTGTGGCCTGGCTTTGGGGCACCCAGAGCACCTGTGAAACGCGCCACGTTGCGGCGGCCTTGTCCAGCAGGATCTCGACCGGCCCGCAGTAGGCCAGCTCCGGCCGCTGGTCGTGCAGGTAGCAGCCGGTGCCGCCGTAGCCAGTGTTGCCGATGTAGTCGCGAACCAGCTTGCCGTCGCGTCCCCACACGCTGACGCGGCGCGGAAAGTTCCAGTTCTCCACTACCCACACCGCGCCCTTGGCGTCCACGGCCGCGGAACTCATGCGCGCCATCGCCTGCGGGTTGAACGGTCCGCGGATCGGCCTCCCGCCCCTTTGGCCGCATGTGTACACGCATTTCCCAGCGGCATTATAGGCTTTCACCTGGCTGTCGGGTCCAACGTCAGCCACAACCAGGTTGCCGTCGTTGTCGACCGCGATGGCCGCGGGCTGGGCGATGTCGGAGTTGGCAACGGCGGCAACCTTGCCCGATTCCAGGTCGATCGAGACGATCTTGCCGTGCTGGACGGCGTAGCAGCGTCCCTCGGGACCGGGGCCTGACGCCAGGGCCGAGATGCCCTGAACGTTGTGCAGTTTAAGCAGCTTGGCGGAGGCGGCGTCCAGTACGGCCAACTGGCCGCCCGGCGTGGCCAGGAGGAGCTTGCCTGCCCAGGCCGCCAGTGCGGGAGACTCTCCGCCCGGCTCGGTGCCGGTCGGAGGGCTCTCGGCCATCCCCAAGTCCGGAAGCGACAGCTCCAGCGGACGCACCTTGCCGTCCAGTAGGAACGGCTGGTAGGACCCGTCGGCTTTGCCCAGCCGGCACAGCCGGCCCCGGGTTTGCCAACTGGTGGTGATGGCGTAAACATATTTGTCGTCAGCAGCCAGGGCGCAAGCTCCGCGTTTCTCCCCCCATTTCTTCAGGCCGTCGGGGCCGATACCGATAATTCCACTGCCGCCCTCGGCAAAGGCCCAAGACACAATCATCCAGTTTCCCGCGCAGGCGACGCACTGGGGGGCCGCGTGGTCGGCTCCCCAGCCTCCACTGCCGTCGCGGGTGGCCCAGGGCGGCGTGCCGGGGTTGTAGAAGCACATCTCATACTCGGCTCCCAGCCCGGCGTGGGTGAGGCCCAGAGCGCGGTAGGTCGCCGGCTCGACCAGGCGGCCCCAATCGTCCAGGCAGTCCCACTTCACCTCCGCCACCCGGGTTTCGCCCTCTCCGGCCACCTGGTAATCCTCGGGTGCCAGGTCGCCGCCTAGATTCCGCACCCGCCGCCCCGTCGAGTCGTCGAGCGCCACGGTGAACCTGGCCGCCGATTTCGGCAGGCTCAGGCGGATAGGCACGGTACCCTCCAGTCGCCGGGAGTCGTCCACATAGCGACGCGGTTCGACCTTGCCGGCGGCCAGCAGTTTCATGTCGCCCCAGGCCGCGCGTTCGGTCCAGAAAAACTCCCGGCTGGTGACCCCCGGCTGCATATTGTCGGCGTATCGATGGATGGGCCAGGTCCGCCCGGTAGGGTCGCCCCAAAGGAACTCCAGGCCCATGCGGAAGGTCAGCCCGGGGGCGATCCTGGGCACCTGGCGGTACAACACCGACCACGGTATGCGGATTTCCTGCACGAACCCCTTGCTGTCAGCGTCCTTGAGATAGGCCATCTCGATTCCGCCGCCCAGATCCGTGCTCCCCTCGTTGGCGTGATAGACCTTCACCTCCTGCCCGGCCCGTTCGTCGGCCTCGTTCTTCCAGTAGGCGATGTGCATCACAGGCATCTGCTTGGGTGTGAAATACCACGTCGTGATCCAGCACGTGCGGTCCGTGAGGACCCGCATCTGCCAGGAGTCGCTTTTCCAGCCATCCTCGACGTTGAATTCCGGGTCGATGGTGTTGTACATCGGCGTGGGGTCTTTCCACTTGGCGGCCAAGTACAGGGCCGAGTCGTCCCACATGGCCGCAACCTCAACGGAATATCGCTGGCGGACGTCCTTGTCGGCGAACACCCAGATGCGCCCGCTCAAGTCCCAGTCCGTCAGGTCCCCGTCGATGGTGACCTTGCCGGGAGCCGGCAGCACGAAAATCCCCTCGTTCTGGCTCTGTCGACCAATCATGTTCCTGGGCTGGGCCAGGCAGGGCGCGCCCAGGCACGCCAAGGCCAGGAAGAGGCCCGTCAAGCAGGTTCGATCTTGCATGCTAATAGTTCTTCATAAGCAAGAGGCTATCAGCGAAGAACCCGCAGGACAGCTTATTTCAGCCGTGCATTCCTGAGACGCGCTGGCCATCGGTTTTGGCTCCTGAGAAGGGCCATCGCCCTCGCCCAACGCCTCGTCTCATCCACAGCAGTAAGCCAAAAGACTGACAAATCGGGGTGCGGAACCTCCTCGTTTTGGGGTGGCTGATGACATGGAGATCATGAGCCCCGATCGGCACCCTCAATCCGGGGCGCTTCCTTGAGGCGGGACCACCAGAACCACCTTCTATCGCCCGCAGGTCTGCGAAGATCACGTCCTCCATCTGCTTGTAGAAGGGCTTCAGGATTGCGAGCCCGTCGCATCCCATCGGGGTCGGCGTCATGTGGTCACCCGACTGGAACTGCTTCGGGATGGTGTACTGCTTCCGATCTAAACAAATTGGATATCTCCCCCCGCCCAGATGACGAATGCTTGGAGGCCGCCGAGCAGGAGCTTCTGCTCTGGGTTCAGGGGAATGCCGGTCGCGAGCGCCAGATCCAAAAGCCGGTGGCCTTTCCAATCGGACTTGCAACCGGCGAGAGCCGGGGCAAAGCCGCCGTGCCTCTTGATGAGACACCCCTTGATCATGTTCTCCATCGCCCAGCCGTAGAGCATGCTGGCGGGAGCGTCCAGGTCCTTGTTCTCCGGGTGATCTGGCCCGCCGTCCAGATCCCAGGTTTCGATGAAGCCGACGAAGCCGACGAAGCCGATCGGGGCTACGATAATGCCGATGTGCCGCTCCCGGCATGAGGCGGCACAACTCCTCTATACCCAGCCGGTTCCTTGCGCCCCCGCCGGTCGGTGTAGAGATGAAAGGTGCCCATACAGATGCTCTGCGAATGCGTATAACGTGTTACAAGCGCGGCGTCAGGTACGGATGTGGCGGCGATGGGCGGCCCAGAGTGGCCTATTTATTGGTGATTTGGCGCACCCAGTAGGAGTTGAACCTACAACCTTCTGATCCGTAGTCAGATGCTCTATCCAATTGAGCTATGGGTGCGCGCCAACAAGGTGCGGGAAATTACTGGGGGCCAGCTCGTGGCGCAAGCGAAATCGTTGGGAATCTGCAAGGTCACCAGCGGCATTTGGGTGTAAGCTCCCGGTGCGCCTCTTTACGCTCCTGCGCATTGAGTTTTTCATACTCCACCGGGTGATTGTGCTCATCAAACCACATCACCACCGAGCCTTCATACGCCGGATTATCCGGCACAAAGAGATAGCTGCCTAGCCTTGCTCGCTGCGGGTCAGGACGTAGGTGGCGTGAAGTTGGCCCGCGGCACAACGGCAGTTGGGTTTGCCGCACTTGCGCCGGAGCAGGTAGAAGGAGCCTTGAACCATCGGGTTGGAGCGCTGGAG
>Ga0181524_10002244_pt1 | contig 20318 bp, 10 predicted proteins | sample PEATcosm2014_Bin_34_FD_119761 | JGI IMG/M metagenome (GOLD analysis project Ga0181524, IMG submission 119761) | Peatland microbial communities from MTU Mesocosm Facility, Houghton, MI, USA - PEATcosm2014_Bin05_60_metaG | ecosystem: Environmental > Terrestrial > Soil > Wetlands > Peat | place...
AAGATTACTCCTTGCCGAATGCAGACACCTCAGTAGTCAACAACACCTCCGAGGGCGGACAGTTTCTTCCCGCCCTGCAAGGAACAGCCCATCTGACGATGAGCGGCGCAACGTCGGCTGCCGGCTCGGGAATTGGCGCGACCGAGAACTCCCCGGATGCGACCAGCCCGCTTGGCATAGCCAACACTGCAATCGGAACCGCAGAGGGCCAGATGGTGCCGTCGGCGCCGGACGATAGCCCCTGGGGCCCGAGAGCCACCGGGCGCATGATACCGGGGATTGACCCTTACTTGCCTCCCGGCAGCGGCAGCAGGGCTGGGAATTGGAACCCCAGTTCCGGCGGCGGAGGCAAGGGCATCCCTCCTGGCAATGGCGGCCCACGTGGAAAGGGCCATGGCGCCGGGGTGCCTGGCGGTGGCAAAGGCCCGGCCAAGGGCAAAACCAAGTACCCCGCATCTACAGACCCGAATGACAAGGTGACTTCCGGATTCGGAACCCAAGGATTTGTCACCGACACCGGCAGTATATTTTACACCGTCAATTTCGCCAATGAAACGAATGCGGCTGCCCCTGCCGCGCAAGTGGTCGTAACCGATCAACTGGACACGAATCTCAACTGGTCAACCTTCACGTTCCAAACCATCGCCTTCAATAATGTCGTCATAACGGCGCCCAACGGCCTGCATTCCTTCACCACCACCGCCCATGTCACGACCGATCCGAACCCGGTGCAAGTCAGTGCCGCGTTTAACCCGGCCACCGGCGTAGTGAAGTGGTTGATGGAGTCCGTTGACCCGATCACGCAAGCAATCCCGGAAGATCCGCTCGCCGGCTTCCTGCCGCCGGACAATGCCCGTGGGCAAGGGGAAGGGTACGTAACCTATAGCGTTGAGACTAAAGCCGGACTGGCCGGCGGCACCCAAATCACCAATCAGGCCATCGTTGTCTTCGACGTCAACGCGCCGATCCTGACGCCCACGGTCACGAACACCATCGATGCGGCGCCGCCGGCCAGCGCCATAACCCCGCTGCCGGCGACAAGCCAGCCCTCGTTCACAGTCTCCTGGTCGGGCGCCGACCCATGGTCGGGCATCGCCAGTTTCGATATCTATGCCTCGACCAACGGCGGGGCATGGGGGCTTTGGCTGCTGGGAACCACGAACACGTCGGCCACCTTTACCGGTGTGTCCGGCGACACCTACGCCTTCTACAGCGTCGCCATCGACGAGGTTGGCAATCTCGAGACCGCGCCGGCCATCCCGGGCGCGCAGACCGCCGTGGGCGGGGTGGTTCAAGGGCCGCTGCTCTCGCACCCGATGGTGAGCGATGGCCGCTTCCAGTTCACGCTCAACATCACCTCCACCAACTCGTTCGTCGTCCAGGCCTCGGCCGACCTCAAGTCCTGGGTCCCGCTCCTGACAAACCAGCCGCCCTTTACGTTCGTGGACACCAACTCCGCGCAGTCCGGGCGGCGGTTCTACCGCACACAGAAGCTTCCTTGATGCACAGGTTTTTCATCGCCAAGGTCCCTTCCTTGTGTATGCTCCTGGGCCGATGAAGATTGTTTTTGCACTATTCGTTTTTTTGGGTTGCCTCGCCTCCGCGCGGGCGCAGTCGTCCAATTCAATCCCACTCTGGCCCAATGGAGCGCCCGGCGCCCTGGGCAGCACAGCCAAAGATATCCCGACGCTCACCCCCTGCTTGGCCGACCCGGAGAAGGCCACCGGGGCGGCCATCGTTATTTGCCCCGGCGGCGGCTACGGCGGTCTGGCCAACCACGAGGGCGGCGACTATGCCCGCTGGTTCAATGAAATGGGCATCGCGGGATTCGTCTTGACGTACCGCCTCGGCCCCTCCGGTTACCATCACCCGGCCATGTTGCAGGACGCCGCCCGCGCGGTGCGCACCGTGCGCGCCCGCGCCCGCGAATGGAAGCTCGATCCGGCGCGCGTAGGCATCATTGGTTCTTCCGCCGGCGGCCACCTCGCCTCGACTCTCCTGACCCATTTCGACGCAGGCAAACCTGACGCCGACGATGTCGTCGAGCGCCAAAGCTCCCGCCCGGACCTGGGCATTCTCTGCTATGCCGTCATCACGATGGGCAAATTCACCCACCTGGGCTCGAGATACAACCTGCTGGGACCGAACCCCTCCCCCGAACTTATCGACGAATTGTCCAACGAACTCCATGTCACCAAGGACACGCCTCCCTGCTTCATCTGGCACACCTTCGAGGACAGGGCCGTGCCTGTTGAGAATAGCCTCCAGTTTGCCGAAGCCCTTCGCAAGGCCGGCGTCCGCTTCGACCTGCACATCTACGAAAAGGGCGGCCACGGCCTTGGCCTTGGCAGCGCCCAATGGGACCCGGCCCACCGCCATCCCTGGACCGCCGACTGCGCCTTCTGGCTCAAGGCACACGGCTTTGCCAAGTAAGGCGGCGGTCATAAACGAGGTGGGGCGTTTTTGCGCTTGCCGGCGTATCCGTGGGTGGCGAACATCTCACCATGAAAAGAAATGTTGGCCTCATCCTGGCCTGCCTCGCCGGCCTCTGGTCGTCGTCCATCGCGGTCTCCGCGGCTGACGCCAAACTCTCCTTGGACCTGACCCGGCCCGGACCGGCTATTTCGCCGTACATTTACAGCCAGTTCATCGAGCACCTCGGCCGCTGCATTCATGACGGCATCTGGGCTGAAAAACTGCGCGACCGCAAATTCCTGCTCGACCTTACCAATAAGTCGCCGTGGGAAATCGTGCGGCCCGCGGGCGCGGTCTTCGACGCGCTGCCCGACACCGCCGGCGCCTACTGCGGGGACCGCTGCCTGGCCCTGTGGCTGCGGGACGCCAGGGGCGCGAAGTGCGGTGTCCGGCAAAGTGACCTCGGCCTCATTGCCGGCAAGGAATACGTCGGCTACGCGATTCTGGCCCACGCGGGCGCATCCAAGCCGCCGGTGGAGCTCCGCCTCGCCTGGGGCGGCGGGCCGGACGAAGGCCAGAGCATCATCCTCGGCGACGTGGCCCGCGCGTATCGCAAAATTCCCTTCCGCTTCCGCGCCGGGGCCACGACCGAGTCCGCGTCGCTCTCGGTGTTGCTGTCGCAGCCCGCGTATCTCTGGGTCGCCAACCTCTCGCTCATGCCCGCCGACAATGTGCGGGGCATGCGCGCCGACACCCTGGCGCTGATTCAGAAACTCAAGGCCCCGCTCTACCGCTGGCCCGGCGGCAACTTCGTTTCCGGTTACAACTGGAAGGACGGCATCGGCGACCGCGACCGCCGGCCGCCGCGCTGGGAACGCGCCTGGAATGATGTCGAGGACAACGATTTTGGCGCGGATGAGTTCATGGCCTTCTGCGCCCAAGTCGGCACCGAGCCTTACGTAGCCGTGAATACCGGTCTTGGGAGCGTGGAGGCGGCGGCGGACGAGGTGGAGTATTTCACCGGTTCGGCCAACACGCGTTGGGGCGCGGAGCGCGCCAGGAACGGCCACTCCAAGCCTTACGCGGCAACCTGGTGGGGCGTGGGCAACGAGATGTTCGGCGAGTGGCAGCTCGGCAACGTGTCGGTGGAACGCTACGCCCTCCGGCACAACGCGTTTGTCGCGGCGATGAAGGCGCGGAATCCGCACATCAAGATTATCGCCGTCGGCTCGCCCGGGAAATGGAACGATGTGATGCTGCCGCATTGCGCCGCGAACATGGACCTCCTGAGCGGCCATCATTACACCGAACGGAAGCTGCGCGTGCCCTTCAGCGCCGAGGACGCGAAAACGTACCAACAGAACTTCGCCGGCTATTCCGGCGAAGTGGCGGCCGGCGTGCGCCGCATTGTGACCGATTTCCGCGACCGCCTCGGCAAGGGCGACGCCGAACTCGAGCGGGTGCGCCTGGCGATTGATGAATGGGGAATTGTGCGCGACTGGAACCCGGCGCCGGACGCCGGCGGCATCGGTTCGTTCGAGCACTACTACACGCTTGGAGACATGATTGCGGCGGGCCGGGCCATGAACGAGTTGTTGCGCTCCGCCGACCTCGTGCAAATGGCCAACTGGGCGCAAACGGTCAACGTCATCGCCGCCATCAAGACCAGCCGCAACTACGCAGTGATGGACCCGGTCGGCCACCTGCTGGCGCTTTACCGCGCCGAGCTTCGCGGGAGACTCGTGCCGGTCGAAATGGAGGGCGGTTTGCCGGTGGATGCCGTCGCCGCCTGGGACGAGCAGACGGGCCGCCTTGGCCTCGCGTTGATCAATTATTCCACCGACCGGGAGGCCGCGCTGCCGATCCGCTTGAACGGTGTTGCGTCCCCACCCACGGCGAGCGCCTGGCGCATCAATGGGCCAAGCCTCGCTGCGATCAACCAGCCCGGCCAGCCGGAAAGTGTGACCACCATCCCTTTGTCCGGCGGTATTTCGCTGGATCGTCCCGTTGAGCTTCCGCCTCACTCCATCCTGGTGTTGCGGATGGAGAATGTTCGGCGAGAATGAAGGGCAGAGGGGTTGAAACAAAACCGCTGCCTCGCACCGAGAGGTTGGTTTCGCTCGATGCCCGGCGCGGGTCCGACTCGGCACTTGATGTCTCTTCGAGATCACCTATCCTTGAGGTGTGACCAAGTTCTGTAGAGCATAGTAATGTTGAGCGCAATCTCCAGGCGAACCAATTAATAAAACCGCGTGCCTAGGACCAAGCAACCATTCCTCACGAAGTTCCAGGATCCGAAAGCGCAGGACTGGGCGTATTATCGGTCAGCAGGCGAAGTCTGCCGACGGCCCGAGTTGCTGGGCTACGCCCACCATATTCTCCGCGCATTCCACGCGGACGTTCTGGGCATAACTGGCGTGCTTTGCGTTGATTCGCGCCCAACAATTTACTTTCGGCGTGACGATCGGGCACTGTCGTGGGCGGAAGCCAATCGCCTGCATCGAACATTCTGGAACCAGGGTATCGCCACCCTCTTGATCCTCGCAGACCCAGAGAGGCTGCGCGTTTACTCGGCCCGGGCAAAGCCGGTTCAACAGGGGAGCGGCGAAGAGAACCCGCCCGCGTTGATTGATGCCCTGCTGGATGACGTTGCTGACCTGCTGGAACTGGAGAGACTGCTTCACGAAGTTGCGTCTGGCCAGTTTTACCACGATCACGCCGATCGCTTCGAGGAAAGCCAGGCAGTTGACGATTTTCTGCTGCAAAACCTAGCGGCGGCCCGTGACCTGCTAACGACAGGCGCTTACAAGCTTAAAGAAGAGGCCGCGCACGCCCTGTTGGGCCGGTTGACTTTCCTTTGCTATCTGACTGATCGAAAGGTAATTGCCTGGTCGAATTACGAGAGGGAAGTCGGCAGGGGTGTCGAAAACGTGCGCCAGTTGCTGGAGACCTATGACGCCGAGGAAGGGCTGCAGCGGCTCTATTCCCTGTTTGAGCGGCTGCAGCATGTTTTCAACGGGAGCATGTTCGACCAGAATCTCAAAACCGAGGCTCGTCGGCTGAAGCCGCCGCACTACGAAGTCCTTCGCAAGTTTTTTTCCGTCGGCGAAGTGGCTACGGGCCAGGCAACACTTGGATTTTGGGCTTATGACTTCAGCGTCATTCCCGTGGAAACGATCAGCGCGATTTATGAAGACTTCCTGTGCCAGGAGGACGCGGAGGGCAAGCGCAAGGAAGGAGCTTACTATACGCCGCGTCATCTGGCTGAGATGGTTGTGGATATCGCAATCGCCGGTGATCCCGATTGGGCAAAGCGTCGGTATCTTGACGCAGCCGTTGGCTCGGGGGTTTTTCTCGTCACTCTCTTCAACCGGCTTGCGTCTAAGTGGGTGTTCGACAACTACAGGGCGGACTACTGCAAACGTGCTGCGGCGCTGTTCAGCATCCTGCACGACCAACTCCGCGGCGTGGACATCGAGCGCACCGCGTGCCGCATTGCCTGCTTTAGCCTCTACTTGGCGTTCCTCGATCAGTTCGAACCGCGTGAAATACGGGAATTCGCCCGATTGGCGAACCGCAGCAAGGGCAAGATTCTCCCCAAGCTGCTGCGCTACCGAGACAGCCGATGGAGCGAACACCACGCACCGACCATTATGCAGGGTGACTTTCTTAAGTCGGACATGTTGACGGAGAAATTCGACTACCTTGTGGGCAATCCGCCCTGGTCCGGTCGGGGGACAAAGCAAAAAGCCTGGGAATTCATGCGACATGCACCGAAACACCTCCATCAGGGCGCGCGCGGTTGTCTCTTGTTGCCTGCCAAGGTCCTTTTCAACAGGACTGAGGAACTGCAGAGGGACTGGTTTAGCGAGGTCATGGTCGAGAGGATTGTCAATCTCTCCGATTTCAGTTTCATATTGTTTGAGCACGCGAAATGTCCGGCACTCATCGTGCGGTTTTCAAATCAGAAGCCCGCGGAGGGTCACCGCTTCCAATACGACACGCCCAAGGTCACCGGCACCGACTGCCGCGATGGCGTCATCACGATTCTGCCCCACGATCGGAGGCGTCTCCAGCAGAGTGATCTCTTCGCGGCGATCGGCAAGAGGCAGTCGCCGAGCTTTTGGAAACGTCACTTTTCTGGGACTCCGCGCGACTGGAAATTATTGGATCTGCTGGATGATATGCCAAAGCTCGGTCGGCTGACTTGCACGGGGTATCGTGCTCAGGAGCGGCGCACGCGCTGGCTCAAGGGGCAAGGCGTGCAACCAGACAGCCGTGGAAAGTGCGTAAATCCTCAGTCACCGTGGTGGAGAGAGGACCGGCTCTTTCTCAGTGCCCAATCTGACGCGATCCAGATGTTCGTATTCCATAATGATTGTGAGCCTGTCGGACGCAGATTTCCAAGGTTGTATTTTGCACGTCATCCGGATCTATTTGAGCCGCCGCTTGTTCTAATCAGTCAGGGGTTCGGCAAGGTCGCATTCTGCGATTTTCCGGTGCTGTTTCAGCATTCCCTGCAATCAATCACACCTGCCGCGGCCGAACGCACGGCGCGCGAGGCTGACTCTGACCTGCTGGTGTTTCTGACAGTTTATCTCCGTTCGCGTTTGGCCAGCTACTACCTTTTCCACACGGCCGCAATTTGGGGCGTGGAACGCGACAAGGTTCTCCTGCTTGAGATGCTCCACTTGCCTTTTCCCATCGCCGGCGACGCCTACGCGCATCCAGAGGCGGACCGCATTGTGTCAGGGGTCGCCACAGCCACCAAAGCGTTGCGTGACCAGCTTGGCCCGGAATTAACCAGACTGCACCAAGAGCGGAAGGAACGACGCTTGCCGATCGATTCCGAGGAATTTGGCGAGATGCTCGCGCCATTCAACGAGAAGCGGCGCGCCGATATTGATGCCTTGCAATCCGAGCTTGAGAGAGAGATCTACAACTACTTCGACCTAACTGACGAAGAGGTTGCTTTGGTTGAGGACACTATTCGGTACGTTGAGCCAAGTTCGACCCCTCGAAACCGCGAGAGCATCCTCGACGGTGGGGTCCCGAATCTGCTGCCGACGGACCGTGCGATCTTGAGGGAGTACGCGGCGATGGTTACTGGCACACTCAACGAATGGGCTGAAGGAGGTCATTTTCAGGTGGAAGCCTCTGCCGCCCAATTCGAGGATCGCCCATTCGTCCTTTTCCATTTACGCCAGACGAGGAAGCCGCGACTTTTTCGTCTAGAAAAGATCGATCATCACACCCAGGCGGTGCTGGAGCGAATTTACGACGCGGCGCGACAGAAGCAAGGCCGGTTCGATTACCCGCGTACCGTCACATTCTTCGATGGGGAATCCATTTATCTTCTCAAACCCAATTCGCTTATGCATTGGACGCGAACAGCGGCGCTCAACGATGCGGACGAGATTTTCGCGGAAGTCATCCGACAGCGCCGCGCCGAAACTGCATGAGCACGGGGAAGGCGGACGGCTACTTCGAATTCTTCCCGGAAGAACTGATTCCGCAAGGTCTGCAACTTACCCTTAACGCCTGGTCCGGTCTGCCGCCGTCTGCGAAAATGGGAAAAGAGGACAAGATCACCGGGCGTTTGGCAGCGGCAATGAAGAGGGAGAAGAAGGCGAGAAGGCTGGCCTTTTCCATTCACTTCCAAGTCATTCCTCTCGGTCTGGACGGGCCTGTTGCAGCGCGCATTGATTTCAAATTCCTGGCGGGTTTTGACGAGGACGCCTATTTTGCTTTTGAGTGTAAGCGATTGCGAATCCCTCGAGGCGCGAAACTCGATCACAACACAGATTCGTACGTGGGCACTGAGGGAATGGGCCGGTTTGTGACCGGAAAGTACGCCCCAGGCCAGCAGCACGGCGCGATGCTGGCTTACGTTATGGACGGGGATGTTCCGGCGGCCAAATCATCAGTGCTGTCTTCGGTCCAGTCCCTGAAAGGCGCACTGAGATTGGTCAGTGGACTTCAATGGGAATGTTCCCGGTTCTTGCCAAACGAATCATCTGTGCAACAGACGAGACATCGTCGGGAACTGAATGCAGGCGGGGAGTGTAGCTTCACGTTGCAGCACTTGTTCCTCGGCGTCTGAGGGCACGGGCCCGGTGCATGCACCGGCAGGATGCTCCTGCCCGACGGATTCAGGTCCCAATGAACAAGCCCGCCAGCGAGGTCTCGGCAGCAAAGGTTATTGCCACCATGCTCGTGCTCGCGATCACCAGGAGACACTGTGTCCGCCGCCAAAGAATTCTCCGGTCAAGCCGGTGGCCCGCCGTTGAAACCACAGGCCAATGAACAGGTTGATCGCGAACTACCCTCCTATCACCAGACAGTCGAATAAAGTCGGATTGATCTCCGTCGAGCATGCGCCCTCTTTTGCCGATCTTCAATCCCACGATCGAGCGAGGGGCCTTCCCCTCTGGCGAACGAGGGCCTCCAGGGAGCCGGACTCAGGCCCTGGCGCCATGAGATTTGCATGGAGTCTCCGCATTGCCATTGGGCAGGCGGGCGCTACACTAAGGGTACGAATGACGATGAGTCCTATGCGAAAATACATCATTGCGGCATTGACCTTGGGTTTGTGGCTGGCGGTCGCGGCTGGAGAGGACAAGCCCCGGCCACAATCGACCCCCATACCTGCCACGTGGAGCGGCAAGGTCACAGACGCCGCACAGCTCCCGGTAGAGCAGAACGCCTGGGGCACACTGCAGTGGGTGTGCAACAACAAGCTGATGCCCGGCGCCGCCCAGACAGTGGGCCTCGCCACGATCCTGCCGGGGAAACAAAACCCCGTCCATTACCACCCCAACTGCGAAGAGGTGCTCTACGTCATTTCCGGACAGGGCCTGCAAACTTACAATGGCCGCACCATCCCGTTGAAGGCCGGGATGACCATACGCATCCCCGCCAAAGTCAGGCACAACCTGATAAACACCGGCGCCGAGACACTCCGAACGCTGGTTTCATTCTCCACGGGCGACCGCAAGACGGTTTTCCTCAAGGAGCAGTGACGCTGAACGATTGAAAGAGTCTATGACCGATTACCATATAAACCTGTTTTATAGCCAGGAGGACGGCTGCTACATCGCGGACATTCCAGACTTAAAATCGTGCTCGGCTCTTGGAGCAACGCCCGAGGAGGCGTTGCGCGAGGTGCAAATCGCCAGGCGAGCCTGGCTGGAGAGCTGCCGCGCACGGAAGAAGCCCATTCCCAAGCCGCGCTACCGGCCGGCGATTTACGCCGTTTCTGCGGCATAAATCCTCTGATCGGTAACCTGTCCGCATCAGAATGACGGCGCCGGCGGCGGAATGCGGCCCAGCCGACACCTCGCGCTAACATCCCAGTTCACGATTGGCAGCCTCGGCGATGCGGTCCAATTCGCGAGCCAGGGCATCATCCAGAGGCTCGGCCTTGTGTTTTTCGAGAATGTCCATCACCCGCGCCCTGACGCGCTCTCCCATGGTGCGGCGTCCGCCGGCTTCCCAGGTTGCATAAGCCTCCCGCGTCCAGGCGGCGTCGGGCGTCCAAAGTTCCTGGCGGTAATGCGCCACGGTATGGTCCTCGGCCAGATAGTTGCCGCCGGGGCCAACCGCGTGGACGACTTCCGCTGCCAGTGTTTCCGGCGTGACATCGAATCCGCGCACCACCCGCTTAACGTAGGCCATCGTCTCGTCATCCGTCACCAGCCATTCCAAGGACGCGCCATGGTCCGTGCCGCAGATGCCGGTATGGCCGAAGGTATCCGCCCCCGCGAGAGCGCCCAGCATTAAAGTGGCTCCTTTCTCGATTCCCGCCTGCACATCCAGGGCTTTGGCGTCGGTCAAGCCGACGTTGATATAGACCGGGAAACCGTAGAACCGGCCCATTTGCACCATCGCCACCGCCATAAGCCCCTGCTCCGGAGACCCAAAGGAGCAGATGCTGGTGCGCGGGTCCAGGATATGCGGGATGCCGCCATACATCATGGGCGTCCCCGGCCCGAGCGCCTGCGTGATCACGACACCCGCGAGGATCTCCGCGTTCTCCTGCGCCAATGTCCCGGCCAGCGTCCCAGGCGCTGTCCCGGAGGTCATCGACATGGGGCCGACGCTCACCGGTTGGCCGCTACGGACGTACTCCATCACCACCTCCAAACCATCGCGCGGCATCTGCAACGGGCTAATCGGTTCAAGGAAAGCCTCGGTCATTGGACGCTGCCGCAGGGCTGCATCGCCGCCCGCGATGGCGCGATACATCTCCAGCACGTAACGAGCCGTAGCACGATTGTGAACCCAGGTCCGCGTTGGTTTGCTCGAGCCTTTCAACAACTCCGCCGTCAGCACGACTTCACGGTACTTCTCGCTGACCTCCTTGGGCTGACCCATCGATCCGACAATCGTGAGATTCGGCAACGCGTCGCCCAGCCTGATGGCGGCCCGGGCATCTTCCATGGTCGCCTTTCGATGCGCCTGGGTCTCGCTATCGATCCAGCCGTATTGTCCGGGGCTGGACATCTGGTTGAGGTCGCCATACCCAAACCGGGCGACTCGGGCCGGGTTTCGGCCATGTAGAACATACCGTTTGCCGGCGTGCGCGACACAATCCATCACCAGCCTCTCCGGGAAGCGGGCAATCTGGCGATGGCGGTCCACCTGCGCGCCGGTCTGGCCCAGAATGCGCAGCACTTCTTCGTGGTGTATCAGAATGCCTGTGTCGCAAAGAATGGCGAGGCTGGCGCCATGGATCGCTTGGATGTCGCTGTCGGAAAGGACGCGGACCCGGATGCTTGCCATAGGGTTATGGCTCGGGGCCGAGTTCGACCACGCAGGCCTCCACTGCCTTGGCACAAGAGGGAATCAGCCCGTCCCGCATCAGGTCCGCGCCCGTGATTGCCTTGCCTTCCTGCGGGAGCGCGGCCCGTCCCGGCGCCGGGTTCAGTTCGCGGACAGCATATCTCCTGGCGGGATCAAGCCCCTCCGGCCGGACCGGCAGCGGCTCACCCTCCTTCAGTTGGAAGACGAACAGGACCGCGCGGGACCGGTCGGGTGACACGAAATTCAAGGCTCCGCGCGGCGCATGGTGGGGTCGTTCGAGGCGGTAGAGGTCGCCCAGGTGGGTCACGTCGCGAATCCGTTTATAGGCGCTGATGGCTCCCGCGCATACGGACTTGTCCTCGGCCGATAACTTCGCCAGATCGAGGTCCATGCCAAACCGCGCGCTCATGGCCACCGCGCAGGCGAAATGCATGGGCCGCTTGCCCCAATGCGTGACGTGAGCGGCCAGGGTCATGGCCGGGAAAAAGTAGGAGTAATCCCATTGCATGGCCACCCGGCGAACCGGGTCGGTGTTGTCACTGGGCCAGAATTCGTGGAAGTATTTGAGGGCGCCGTAATCCGCGCGCCCGCCCCCGCCCGAGCAGAGCATCAACTCGGTTTTCGGGAAGGCCTTGGCGGTGCGGTCCATGAGGGCGTAAAGCGCGCGCACGTAATCGATCCAGAGGTGCGATTGGCGCTCAGGCGCAAGCCAGGACGAACCGGGCTGAGTGAGGTAGCGGTTGCAGTCCCACTTGGCGTAAGAAACGTCCGCTACGCCCAGGACATCCTGGATCACTTTCCATTCAAACTCCTGCACCTCGGGCCGCGTCAGGTCCAGAGCAAGCTGGTTGCGCTGCAACTCGAGTTCGCGTTTCGGTTGCCGGATGACCCAGTCCGGATGGTTCTCGAACAGCTCGCTCTGGGGATTGACCATCTCCGGTTCAAGCCAGATGCCAAAACGCAGGCCGCGCTTGGTTGCTTCGGCCGCCAGCGGCGCCAGCCCTTGCGGCAGCCGCTTCCGGTTGGGTTCCCAATCGCCCAGGCCGGCCCAGTCGTCCACCCGCGGGTAATTGTTGCCGAACCATCCATCGTCCAGGAGAAACAACTCCACGCCCAGTTGTTTGGCCGGCTCAAACAGCCCGGCAATGCGGTTGAAATCAAAGTCGAAGCCTGTCGCCTCCCAGTTGTTCAGCAGAACGGTGCGCGGCTCGTGCCCGTCGCGGAAGCCGAAGTCGCGCGCCCAGGCGTGCAGTTTCCGGCTCATTTCCCCAAAGCCCGCGCTGCTCCAAACCCAGATCATGACCGGCGTGGAAAAAGTCGTTTCCGGCTCGAGGTGGTAGGCCGACGCAAACGGGTTGACGCCGCACAAGACACGAACGCGCTCACCGAGATGATCAAAAGCGCACTGGAAACTGCCCGACCAGGCCAGGGAACCGGCCAGCACCCGGCCGGCGGTCTCGCTTGCCGGGCCGTCGAGCGAGAGCAGGAAGGACGGGTTGCGGAATTGGTGGGCGCGCACGCCGAGCTTGGAATCGAGCACCTTTGTCCCGGGAGTCAACCGCTCCCTGACAGGGTTCATCTCGTTGGCCCAGTCGCCATAGAAGTGAGTCAGTTCCACGTTGGCCGGGAGCAGCAGCAGCGAGGTCGAGGCCATGCGCTCCAGCGCCACGACGCCCGGCTCGTGATGGCGAATTTCGGTCCACTGCTCGAGCACGTCCCGGTCGCGATGAACGCGGAAGCACAGCGCGGCCTCGAAGGCGTAGGCCGGATCGCGCAGTTTAATCCGCACCAATTCCCGGTCCTGCGCTTCCTGCTTCCGTTGCACGCCGTCATAGACCAAAGCGGTGGACGTATTGCCATCGGCGTGGACCACCTGCAGCGCCGGTTCCCATACGTAACCATCCCCCGCCTGCGGATAAGCCTCGTCGGTCCGCTGGAGTCGCTCCTGCTTCGTCCTGACGCCGAGTGCCCGTTGATAAAGACGGCCCCCTTCGCCCACCTCAAATTCCAGCGCCAGGTTCTTGGTTTGCAGGCGGACGCTCTCCGCCCCCGCCGCGGTGGAAGCCAACGCCAGCGCCAAGGCCATCAGTTTCAAGCTGCCAGGAATAGTCTGCATAGGCCTTCAGGGTATCGCCCATGCACCGCTTGTAAAGCCCCGCGACGCTGTCCAAAAGGGAAAGGGCGCAGGACAGCAAAGCAGTCGCCGTTGGCAACGGGAGTATTCTTCGTTTTCTTCGTTTCCTTGGCGTACACCACTCAATTCAATCCGCGATCGACGAAGAGTTCTCGCAGGTTCATGCCGCCGGAAACTGAACCACGAACGTCGCTCCCCTGCCCTGCTCACTTTCGCACCAGACTTTGCCGTTCATGGCTTCGACCATCTTCTTCACGATGGATAAGCCCAGCCCCGTCGAATGCTCTCCGCCAGTGGGCTTGGCGCTCAGTCGGGCGAACTTGCCGAACAGCTTCTTCTGGTCCTCGGCACTCAATCCCGGGCCTTGGTCCTGCACTTCGATCCGCGCCCCTTTCGCCTCTTTTTTCAGACGCACAAAGATGCCCTTGCCCGGCGGCGAGTACTTGACCGCATTGGAAAGGAGATTCTCCAAAACCTGCACGGTGACGCTCGGATCCACCAGGACCACGACCGGGGCTGTTTCGCTTTCGAGATGAATCGTCTGCTGCTTGACGATGGATCGAGGCCGGTGCGTTTCGATAACCTGGTTCAACGCCGGACCAAGCTCGGTCGGCGCCAGATTCAGCTTCATTTCCCCGCGCTCGATCCGGTTGGCGTCGAGAAGATTTTGCACCATCTCCGCCATGCGGGCAGCGGTCTCGAGAACCCGGCGGCCGTTCTCCTCCAGTTCACGATGCTTCAAGGCCTGCGCATCCTCTATCATCATCTCGGAATAGCCCTTGATCGCGGATAAAGGATTCCGCAGATCGTGGGCCGCGATACCCATGAACTCGTTCTTCTCCTCGTTCAGGCGGCTGAGTTCCTGTCCATAGCGAACTATGGTGTCTCGGGCATGTTTTAACTCCAAGTGGGTCCGGACACGGGCCAGCAGTTCGGGGGGATTGAACGGCTTGGTCACGTAATCGACCGCTCCCGCCTCGAAACCCTTGACCAGGTGCTCCATCTCATTGCTGGCGGTCAGGAAAATCACGGGGATCTGTTGTGTCAGCGGATCGGCCTTCAAGCGCCGGCAGACATCCAATCCGTCCATCTCCGGCATCATCAGGTCCAGCAGGATTAGATCAGGCACCCGCACCCGGAGGCCCTTCAAGGCCTCGGCGCCGCTGGTGGCCGGCGTTACCGCGTAGCCCGCGTTGCGCAGCAGGGTCCCGACCACCTGCAAATTCCTGGTGATGTCATCGACTACGAGGACGTTGGAGTGAGGCGCTGAGGGGGAGAGGTTCACAATAATGAACGGATGACTTCGGGAAAATGTTCCAGCGTCTTGGGGAGGTGATCCAAATCGAAATCCTGCACTTGCCGATCGAGACTTTCCGCATACGCGCGCAAGGTTGCCCACCGGGCCTCTTCAGCCCAACCCCTGAGGCGGCGGGCGAATTGTTCGATCTCGTCCATCGCCTTTCGCTCACAAAGAGCGGGCCAGACGCGTTGCTCTTCATCCCGTAGTTTCGCGAGCAATTCGGGCCGCCTGGCCAGCACCGCCTCGGAAACCGGCGCCGCGGCCACCGCGGCGGCGGCCTCGGGCGCGGGTAACGTCCCTACGGCGGCCTCGGGTCTTATGAAGGGCAGGAAACGCTTCAACTCCGCAATCAGTTCGGCGCGATTGAATGGCTTGCGGAGGAAACCATCGCAAGTCTTCCTGGCCTTGGCTTCTTCTTCGCGGAACGAGGAAGCCGTCACCGCGATCACGGGAATGTCTTTCAGTGCCGGGTTCGCCTTCAACCGCCTGGTCGTCTCGTGACCGTCCAGTTCCGGCATCCGCATGTCCATCAGGATCACGTCCGGACGATGCTTCTCCGCCTGTTCCAGCGCCTCCAACCCGTTTGTGGCCGTGATCAGCCTGTGCGCCGTGCCTTCAAAATACCCTGCCAGCAAAGCGCGATTCAACGCCACGTCGTCCGCCACCAGTACCGTCGCCGGAGCAAACTGGTTGAAGTCCCCCTGGCCGTCCGTGGCGACGGCATCCGACTCAGCCAGTTCCGTAATCGCTACCTTCGGGAAAACGAATCTAAACGTGCTGCCTCTCCCGACTTCGCTCTGCACTGTGATCACCCCGCGCATCATCTCGGTGAGGCGCTTCGTGATCGTCAGGCCCAGCCCCGTCCCGCCGAATTTGCGCGTGCTCTGGCCTGCCACTTGCGAGAACGCACCGAAGATGCGCTCCTGCTGCTCCTTCGGGATGCCAATTCCCGTGTCGGAGACTTCGAGGACGAGGTTGATACGGGCCTCATCGAGATCACCTCGACTTTCGCTCAAAGCCTCTAAGGTCCCTGCTGCCGCATATTCCGCCCAGGCCCGTATCTTCACCTGACCCTTCTCGGTAAACTTCAGCGCATTGCCCACCACGTTGAAGAGCACCTGGCGCAAGCGCACTTCGTCCAGCATCAGCCCGCGCGGTAGTTTCGGATCAATCTCGGTCAGCAACTTCACCCCTTTCTCGCCTGCCTTGATCGAAAACAGCTTGTGAATTTCTTCCACCACCCGCGCTACTGAGACCGGTTCGTACTGCAACTCCAGCTTGCCCGCCTCGATCTTCGACAAGTCCAGGATGTCGTTGATGAGGGTGAGCAAGGTGCGCCCGCTGGAGGTAATGGCATCGAGGTAATTGCGCTCTTTGGAGGCCGCCATCTGCGTGCGCAGCAATTCGGAGAAGCCGAGGATGACGTTCATCGGCGTGCGAATCTCGTGCGACATGTTGGCCAGGAACTCGCTCTTGGCCGCGTTGGCAGACTCGGCCGCCTCTTTTGCCGCCTCGGCGGTTGCCTTGGCGGCGGCAAGTTCCTTGTTGCGGGCTTCAATGTCCGCCCGCGCACGCTCGGCGGCTTCGCGGGCCTGATGTTCCTCCCGCAACAACTGCTCCCGCAATTGCCCGGCCTCGCGCTTGCGCCGGATGACCAGCGAGCGTGCCACGAAGGCCCAGCCCACCAATCCGAGAGCGCCTCCGCCCGCCGGCACGGTAATCCACGCGTTCGCATACCACACCGGCACGACCCTCAAGGCCAGCATCGTGGGCGGCGAGTAGTTCAACTCGGTATCGATGTATTGGACGGCGAAGGTGTAGTTGCCGGGTTGGGCCGCCGTCCAGTCGAACGCCGTCTCGTGCGTCTGAGTTCTCCAGGACGCTGCCGCGCGCAGGGCGTTTGGCGACGGCTCTCCGGGGAAAACCTGGTAACGGAACCAGCGGCTCTGGGCCTGGTGATTCACGTCCACGACATCGAACTTGAAGGTGACGCGCCGGCCCTCGGTAATCTCTGGCAGCGAGCTCGGATCGCGGAATTCCTTGTCCGTCTGGACAATGATCGTCGGGGCGCGCGGCGTCACTTTGCGTGGACGGTAGCGCACCAGGCCATTGGGCGTTCCGAGCCAGAACGTGCCGTCCGGGGCCTGGTCAATTCCCGTTACACTTTCGCTCGGCAGCCCCTCGCGTTTCGTCAACTTCGTCCACACCGACCCATCGAAACCCACCAACCCGCTTTCCGTGCCCATCCAGACGGCGCCGTCCTTGCCAGTGCAGAATCCCACCCACGCGCTATCCGGAAATTGCGGCTCGTTCGCCTGCTTGAACTCGACGAACTTGGCCCCGTCGAATTCCCAGACCCCGTTGTGGTCAGTCCCGGCCCAAATGGAATCGTGCGGTCCGCCACCGAGGCTGGCAACGAACTCGAACGGTTTTCCCTCGGGAGCGGTGAAACGCGTGAGGTTGGCGCCGTTCAGCCGCCAGATATATTCCCTCCACGGGAGATATTCTTCAACAAACCACACGCTCCCATCCGCCGCTTCATGCACCGAGGTGGGTATATGGCCGGACACATTATTCGTCGTCAGACCTTGTGGGGTGATCCGCGCGACCGACTTTCCATCGTAGCGGACGACGCCGCCATTCACGTCAAAGAGCAGGGTGCCATTCCTCCCCCGGCTCATGGAAACCACGTCTTTGTTCAACAACTGGCCGCCCTCGTTGAATCGCCGGAACACGCTGCCATCGAACCGAAAAAGGCCCTCCGCCCTCGAAAGGACCCAAACCCGTCCTTGAGCATCACTGGTCAGGCCGTCGATTTGACTGGGCGCGCCCTCCTTGGATGTGAAGTGAACGAACCGGTTCGTGCCATTGGGATCGGCGTTGAGGTCCAGGCGCGTCAATCCCGGCACACCATTGTTGGCGGAGCCAGAGGGAGTGTTGTGACTGAACCAAACCATGCCATCCGGAGTGCAATGAACCCATCCGATGTAATTGGCCGGCAATCCATCCGCTTTCGTGTACACTGCCACCGACTGTTCGTCATAGCGAGCCAGACCGCGAAAAGTGGAAGCCCAGAAGACACCCGTTTCATCGCCGCCCGCGTTGAAGATGCGAACCTCTGGCAGACCGTCCGGCTCGGTGAAGTAAACAAATGATTTCCCGTCGAACCGGCACAAATGTTGTCCGCCCCAGGCCCGGGGCAGCCAAAGGACGCCGGATTTGTCCACGTAGCCGGGTTCGTCGAAGTGGGTTGGGTTACCGAAACCGATGAATCCATCCTCCGCCTTAAATACTTGTATCCGCCGCTTGGCGTTCTTTTCAGCCTTGGGATCGTAATGCACCAGATTCGCGCCTAGCACAAACCAGAGCGTGCCATCCGGCGCGGGGGTGATGCTGCCAATGCCCCCTGCGGGCAGGTCGTAGAGTTTGGTTCCGTCGAGGAATTTCTTGCCGTCATAGAGTGACAGGCCGGCAGGCGTCGCCAGCCAGATTTTGCCATCCGGCGCCTGCCAAATCGAGACGACACCGTTGTCCAGCAGGCCATCCTTTGTCGTGAAGGTCGTGAACATTTTGTCGGCGGGTTTGCCGGCCGCCGGATCGTAGAGCGCCACGCCACTGCTCCGGGTGCCGACCCAGAGGCGACCCTGGGCATCGAATCCCAAAGCCCCTGGCGCCTCCTTCGGAATTCCGGCGTCGTTGGCGGACAGCGCCTTCGGCAGTCCGTGGTTGGTGGTGAACATCGTCCACTCCCGGCCATTGAAACGCAGCAACCCTTCGGTTCTCCCAAACCAGAAGGCATTGGTGGACTGGCGTTTGATCGACCAGACGAAGTCGCCCACCGCGCCTTCTTCCGCCCGGTAGTTCCTGAAGGTTCGCCCATCGAACCGGGTGATTCCGCCGCCGTTGCAGCCCATCCAGATTTCGCCGTCGGCCACCATCATGCCGCTCAGGAAGGTCGTGGGCAGTCCATCCGAACCGGCAAACGTGCGCCACGTGCCTTTCTTGAAAGGCGCAAGGCGCAACTCCCGCCGCGCGGGCGAGCCTGCGCCGGCTTCAATCACGAGCGGTTCGGCGTCATCCACAATCCCGCCAAGCACGTGGGCGCGCAGGCGGTACTTGCCCGGATGCAGTTGGCGGAACTGCCACTCCCCCTTGTCGTCCGTTGTCCCGCTCTCGACGGTCTTGGTGGCCGGGAGGCTCGGCCACGCCGACGCCACGCTGGGCAGCGGGCCGCGCGGATGGAACAGCAGATTGGCCGGCACCGGTTGCTTCTCGAAACGACCCTCGGCAGACCAGGACAGTTCGCACCTCGCCCAACTGCCGGATGGGCGGGATGCGTTTTCATACATCTCGGCGTTGATGTCATGGTCCCCGGCGCCCAGTTCAATGGAACCGGCGACAGACGGCGCGAATGTGGCCTTGGCAACCAGCGCGCCGTCGATCCACAAACCCGAACCATCATCCGCATCGAGGGAGAAATCGTAACGACCTGGCTGGGCGATGCGCAGTTTGCCGCTCCAGCGAACGCAAAAATTGTCCGCCAGTTCCGAACTGTTGAATCCGCCTTGGGTGTTTGTGAAGCTGATACTGGCATCCACCCGCCGGAAGTAGAATCGGCCCGCCACATCATCGCCCGGAAGCTCGGAAAGCTCCCGCCCAAGACTAAAATACTCCGCCATCAAGCCCGGCTCCAGCGGGCCGACGGGCGGTTCCTTCCGCGGCGCGGCAGTTGCCAGTGCGTTCGCCTGTCGGCGCGCGAAGGACTCATCCTCTTCCACCGCCTGCACGAGCACCGCCGAGAGCGGCGTGTCGTCGAACGCGTGCGCGCGGACGACGGCAACGACTGGCCTGCCGGGAGCTGAATCGCCGCTCACACCCAGGTCCGCCCGCGAAGTGCTCCCCGGTGAGAGCGCCACACGGGCGCGCGCGGGCACGCCGCGCGCCAGTGTCGCCGCAATATCGTAAGACTTTCCGTTGACCGGGAGGGTGAACTCGTAGGCGCCGTTGGCTGCGGTGTTCGTCTCGGCGATTTCCCAGCCGTCTTCGGACAAATGCACACGTTGTCCGCCGAGAGCCGCGCCTTGTTGATTGGCCACGATGCCGCGCACCACGGCCATCTGCGCGTGGAGCGGTGAAATGGCGCCGAGCAGCACGAACAGGAAAACCAGGCCGACAGCCAGGCGCGTCCCGGAAAACATCGCGAGCGTGAAGGCCTGGCTCAAGTTCCCGGGGGAGGGGTTGCAACCCGGAGGGTTGACAGACGGTAGCACCTCAGCCGCCCAAGGGCGACGGGCGGAGGAGGGTAACTTCCGTCTGCCGGGCTGCTGTGTTAGTTTCGATGCTGGTGCGTGCCAGCGGAAGCACAGGCCGGTCTGTCAATGGTGCGTCAGTGCCCGTTAGGTAGCGTGGTCCCTTTGGTTGGCGGCGCGGACTTTGGCGAGTCCGCAGCCATCGCGTGCGGTGGCGGCGGTGATCCCGTTCAGAAGAGTGTGTTGTTTGCGCCCAAAGGCCGGACTGGCACGTGCCGAAAAGGCAATTCAGCCACGATTCAATTATGGCAAAACCGGTCCAGTCCAAATCCGTTTCCACCGGCCAGATCAAGCCGGCCAAGCAAATGCCCACGGTGCATCCGCACGCTGCGGGGATTGATTTGGGCAATGCGGC
>Ga0181524_10002247_pt1 | contig 20262 bp, 21 predicted proteins | sample PEATcosm2014_Bin_34_FD_119761 | JGI IMG/M metagenome (GOLD analysis project Ga0181524, IMG submission 119761) | Peatland microbial communities from MTU Mesocosm Facility, Houghton, MI, USA - PEATcosm2014_Bin05_60_metaG | ecosystem: Environmental > Terrestrial > Soil > Wetlands > Peat | place...
CTGGCGATCGTCGGCGGGCTCGCCCAGATCGCCGTCGTCTCGACCGGTTCGGCGACCTACCCGAGCGAGCTCCCGGGGATGCTGCTTGTCGGGCTCGGGGCGGGCCTGCTCGTGCCGGCGGCGATCGACTCCGTGCTCGGGGCCGTCACCCAGGCCGACGCCGGCGTCGGGTCGGCGGTGAACTCGACGGCGATGCAGATCGGCGGGGCGATCGGCGTCGCCGTGATCGGCAGCGTGCTCTCCACCCGCTACCGGGGTGCGATGCAGCAGGCGATCGCCGGGAAGCCGGTGCCGGCCGGCGCGGCGCACGCCATCCTCGGGTCGATCGGGGGCGCGCTCGGCGTCGCCCACCTCGTCGGGGGCGCGTTCGGCGCCGAGCTCACCCGGGCCGCCATCGACGCTTTCGCGACCGGATCCCGCACGGCCCTTGTCGTCGGGGCCTTTGTCACCGGGGCGGGCGTGCTTGTGGCCCTCGCCGCGCTGCCCTCGCGTGCCGGGCCGAAGGCGTGAGGTCCCGTCGCGCCCGGCGGGCCGGAGAGTCCCGGGGTCGGCTGACCCGCCTCGGTCGCTAGGCCGACCCGGTGGGCTCGGACCGCTCCCTGATCCGGGCGAGCGCCGCCAGGCCGGCGCGTAGCCCGGCGAGCTCGTCCGGGGTGATCATGGCGGCGAGCTCCGCCTCGACCCTGCCGACGGCTTCGCCGACCTCGTCGGCGACGGCGCGGCCGCGGTCGGTGAGCTCGATCGTCATCCGGCGCCGGTCGGCGGGGTCGACCTCCCGATTGAGGTAGCCGCGCAGCACGAGCGAGTCGATGAGCTGGCTGACGGCCTGTTTCGAGACGCCGAGGCCACGGAGCTGGTCGATCGCGACCCGTCCCCGGAACGCCAAGCCCCCGACGACGAAGGCGCCGTGGCGGGGGAGGTCCTCGATGCCGGCGGCGGCGAGTCGGGCGGTGATTGCCTGGGCGTAACAGCCGCGCGCGGCCCGCAGCAGCGCGGGGATGCTGACTTCGTCGGAGCGTGTCTCGGTCATGGGCCGAGGATACGGGCGGTCCCCCAACTAGTCAAGCACCTTGACAGTCAAGATTCAGGACCGTCCCGGTGAGGGGGATCGGCGGGACCCCAGACGTAGAGGGACGTCGAGGCGGCGACCACGAGCCTGAGGCGCTCGAGGATCGGGTGGCTGGTGGGTGCGGCGTCGGCTTGGAGGGCCGACTTGCCGTGCACTCCTCGTCGCCCGGGCATCGTGTCTCCTGTGGGAATGGCGTGCCCGAAGCGAGATGCGCCAATGACATTATGGCGAAGCGCGGGCCGTAACAGTCGGGCCCCGTCGCGCGTTCGCGATCCGCTGGCGCGCGCCGGCCCAGGGGGCGTCACAATAGGTGGAGCCGCGGTCCGGCACGACCGACGGCGCAGGGAGGCGTGGAGGCGACGATGGCGGGCAAGGAGCACTGGAAGGACGAGCCCGAGGAGCAGGACTATCCGGCGGCGCTGAGCTACCTGACGCTCGTCACGAGCGAGGCCAGCGCCGAAGCGCTCGTCGAGGCGTTGAAGAAGGCCCCGATCGTGCGGCGGATGGCGAAGGACCTTTTGCGGGCGAGTCGCCTCGAGGTGTTGCCGGCCGAGAACTTCCACGTTCAAAAAGACCTGAAGAAGGTCCAGAAAGGACGTCGCCTCTCACCGGTCCTCCTCGTCGCCGGCGATCTGGCGTCGGACACGCCGCTCACCATCGCCGACGGCTACCACCGGATCTGTGCGAGCTACCACCTCTACGAGGACGCCCTCATCCCGTGCCGGCTCGTCGGCTGCGAGGTCGAGGAACGCTCGCCGGTCCACACGATCTGAGCGCGCAGCACGCGGTCGCGCCTAGCGGCGCCCGGTCGACTTCGAGCCTTCCGCGGAGGGTTTGTCGCTCTGGGCGGACGCTTCGCTCCCCGGAGTGACGGCGACCTTCTTCCACGGGCCGACCGCCGCGGCGAGCATGCCCGAGTTCGGGATGTTGAGGACGCCGTCGTCGGTGCGGAGCGTCACATACGTGAGGTTCATCCCCCGCACGACGCCGTTCAGCTCCCCGCCGAGGGCACCGGAGCGCACCCGGATGTGGTCCCCAATGCTGAATGGATGGGCGAGCAGCAGCACCGCGCCGGCGAAGACGTTGCCGAGCACCTGCTGGGCGGCGATGCCGAGCACGACACCCGTCAGCGCCCCGCCGACGAGGAGGTGGTCGATCGGCACCGAGACGAGGCCGAGCGTCCCGAAAAGCACGATGACGTAGCCGGCGATCGAGGCGGTGAGCCGCAGGACCCGCCCGGTCGTGGCCGGCGTGCGGGAGCCGACGACGTGGCCCAGCCAGCGGGCGAGGCGCCGCGTCGTCGCGAGCCCGGCGACGACGAAGACGGCGGTCGCCGCCCAGATAACGACCCGTGGCTCGACCCGGGGCGTGTGGATCTTGCCGAAGATCGATCCGACGATGAGCGCCGCGACGGTGAAGGCCCCGTAGACCGCCGACATCACGCCGTAGTGGTCGGGCGGGGGCGGGGCCGGACCGAAGCCGGCCGGTTGCCCGCGTTCGGCCCTGGCGGGCGGTCGCTCAGCCATCAGGGTTCCCCTCGGCCGGAACCGTTCGTTTGTGACGGGATCGACGTGCCGTCGCGGGCTTGCACGACGAGGAGTGTTGCACTCCGCCGCGGTGGTCGCCCAACGGCGGGCGACTAGTCGGCGGGCGGCACGCGAGACTGGAGGCGTGCGGGCGTGGATCATCGACCAACCGGGACCCATCGAGGGTCACCCCCTCCGCCTCGTCGACCGTCCCGTCCCCGAACCGGGTCCGGGTGAGATCCTCGTCGCCGTCGCCGCTTGTGGGGTCTGCCGCACCGACCTCCACCTCGCCCTCGGCGAACTCGCGCCGCGCCGGCACGGGGTCGTGCCCGGCCACGAGGTCGTCGGCACCGTCACGGCCTCAGGACCCGGCGCGACGCGTTTCGCGCCCGGTGACCGGGTCGGGATCGCCTGGTTGCGCGGGACGGACGGGACGTGCGAGTTCTGCCGCCGGGGCGCGGAGAACCTGTGCCGGGATCCTTCCTTCACCGGTTGGGACGCCGACGGCGGGTACGCCGAATACGCGGTCGTCGACGAGCGCTTCGCCTACCAGATCCCGGCGGGCCTCACCGACGTCGAGGCGGCGCCGTTGCTCTGCGCGGGGATCATCGGCTTCCGGGCGTTGCGGCGGGCTGCGCTGCCACCAGGCGGCCGCCTCGGCATCTACGGCTTCGGTGCCTCGGCGCACCTCGCCGCCCAGGTCGCATTGCATGAGGGGGCGACGGTCCACGTGATGACGAGGTCGGCCGACGCCCGGCGGCTCGCCCTTGAGCTCGGCGCGGCCTCCGCCCAGGGGACCGCCGACCCGCCGCCGGAGCCGCTCGACGCGGCGATCCTTTTCGCGCCGGCGGGCGAGATCGTGCCGGTGGCGCTGCGTGCTCTCGAGCGCGGCGGGACGCTCGCCGTGGCGGGGATCTACCTGTCAGAGATCCCCGCCCTCGATTACGAGTCCGAGCTTTTCTACGAGAAGAACCTGCGCAGCGTGACGGCGAACACGCGGGCCGACGGCGAGGAGTTCCTCCGGATCGCCGGGGCGGCGCGCCTCCGCGTCGTCGCGACGCCGTACGCGCTCGACCGGGCCGACGAGGCCCTCGCCGACCTCGCCGCCGACCGGTTCGAAGGGGCCGCGGTCCTCGTCGTGTAGGCCGGAGCGCCGGGCCTCTAGCGGATGGCCGAGGAGGCGGCGAAGGCCGCGATCGCGATCGCGTTGAATAGCGAGTGGGTCGTCATCGACGAGCCGAGCCGGCCCGTGAGGTGCCGCACGGTGCCGAGCCCACCTCCCGTGCCGGATCCGGCGATCCACGAGACCAGCGCGAGAAGCAGGATCCGAGGAAGACGTGTGCCCAGCCCATGGTCTCGGGCCGCGCGACATCGAACGTCACCGGGGAATCGGTCACGGGTCAGATTCCTTCAGCTGCGCCGCGACAGTCCTCGCCCAGGCTGCCACCTGCGCCGGGTCGCGCCAGTCGCCGGAGTGCTCCTTTGCCATCGCCCGGGCGGGAAACCCCGTCGCGTCAGGGGAGAGCCGGCCGCCGAAGGTGACATGACCGCGGGCGTTGACGCGCTTCATCAGCCGCTTGACCCCGGCCACGGGCGGGATCTCCTTTTTCGTCGCGGAGTCGTTGAGCGGTCCGCTCGAGAAAAAGAACGTCGGGAGCTTCCGCAGTTCCTTCGCGTGGTGCCGCACGAACCGGCGGGACGACTTGTGCCAACGGCCGGCGTAGACGGCGCCGCCGACGACGACGGCGTCGAAATGGTCGAGGTGCTTGACCTCGTCCGGACGGAACAGGCTGACGGCGTGCCCTTCTTCGCGCAGGCCGTCGGCGACCATCTGGGCTAGCTCCTCAGTGCCCCCGCGTTTCGACCCGCAGGTCACTAGGACGCGCATCGGCGATCCCCCTTTCTCGTCCCGTCCCTCGGGACCCATCGGTCGTCGTCACCGCGGCCAGTACGACCGTCGGCATCCGGGTCCACCCGTGGCCGCTCGCCAACGGGGCCCCGTCCCGGACCAACGGGTGCCGGGGGTTCCCGTCGACTCGAAGCCGGCCGGCGTCATGATCGCACGCCTCGCCCCTCGGCAGGAACGACCGGATCCCGGATCCGGTCGTGGTCGCAATCAGTCCGTGCCAGCGTCTCGGACGAAGGACGCGTCATGGTTCCGATGCCTTCGCCGCTTCGAGGATCTTCGCGGTCGTCGGGAAGAACCTCGTGGTCAGCTGGGTCTGCAGCGCCTTGGTGAGGAAGCTCTGGAACGCCGGCGGTCTGCCGTCGACGACGCGCCACGTCATGAAGGCCTCGTAGTCCGAGGCATCGATAATCGCCATGTCGTTCTTCGCCGAGCGGAGAGGAAGGTCGAGTGGCGGGATTCGATCGGCGGTGAATGCCACGCACAGCCTCAGGTCGGGGGTGACGACGACGCCCCGGAAAGGATCGCGGGCCACCACCTGTTCGAGCTCGGACCGTGTGCGCAAAAAGACCGGGACCTCGTAGCCGAGGGCGTCGCGCAGGTGCCCCGCGATGCGGCTTGCCAGAACCGACCGGTCGGCCGACGGGTCTGAGAAGAAGACGTTGCCGCTCTGGATGTACGAGCGAACGTCGGCGAGGCCGATCTCGCGGAACAGCCCGCGCGGGTGCTCCATGCGCACCGTGTGACCCCCGACGTTGATCCCCCGTAGGAGCGCGATGTACCGCACGTCCTATCTTCTAACCGGTCCCGCCGCCTTCGCCTTCACCTTCGGCCCGGGGGCGGCTCCGACCCGGTCGTGCCACGCCGTCGCCGCGGAGCGCGATCGCCTGTCATTGTGGGTAGCCGCGCCGAGGGGCGCGACGGACCGAGGTGCGGGCGATGAAGGACGAGATTCGGGTCGCGGGCCCAGAGGATTACGAGCGGATCGTCGCCATCGTCGACGATTGGTGGGGACAACCGATCAGCGACAAGCTGCCGCGTCTTTACCTCGACCACTTCTGGTCGACGAGCCGCGTCGCCGAGGACGCGTCGGGCCTGACCGGTTTCCTCGTCGGCTTCGTGTCGCCGTCGCAGCCGGGCGTGGCCTACGCGCACTTCGTGACGGTGCGGCCGGACCGCCGTCGCACGGGCCTTGCTCGCGCGCTCTACCGGGAGTTCGAGGAGGGTGTGGCGGCGCTCGGGTGCGTCGAGGTGCACGCGATCACGGGACCCGGGAACACCGATTCCATCCGCTTCCACCGGCGTCTCGGTTTCGCGGTGAGCGCACCTGTTGCCGGCTACAACGGGCCCGGTCGCCCGATGGTGACGTTCCGAAAGGCGCTGGAAACCTCTGCCTGACGATCGCGGGTTGCGGCCGAAGACGGATTACGGGTCATACTCGCGCATCTCCTGGCAGATCGACCAGTGGAGCTGCCGGGGCGACACGCCGAGACCCGCGGCCGCGGCGGCTATCGCCGAGGCGGCGTCGGAGTCGCTCGCGCGGTGGCCGATCGCGGTTTCGACGAACCGGTGGAGGCGTTCGTCGGGTTTCAGTGTCTCGATGCCGAGACGCATCACGAGCCAGCTGTAGACCGCGGGCCCGAGCCCGAAGGTGCGCCCCTCGGCTGTGTACTGGACCCGACCCTGGAAATCCTGCCTGAAATCGCTCCTGTCGGCCCACGCCCGGAGAGCGGTGAGGTCGCCGACGCCCTCGTCGCGCAGGAACTGGACGAGCGCGCGCAACAGGCCCACGCGGGTCCACATCGCGTAGCCGAGCAGGTCCTGCGCCAGCTTCTCGTTGCCCCTCCTCGTGTTCGGGTACCGGACGAAGAGCCGCTCGAACTCTCCGAGGGTCGATGCCCGGTGCGCAGGGTCGTTCTCGAAGCGGGCGAGCGCGCGCGAGACCACAGTCACGTGCATCTGGAAGTCGACGACGGTCGTGACGAGGCAGGTCCCGAGGTTGTCGGCGACGCGGGCCTCCGAGACGATCGGGACCTTCGCCGCGGCCCGGGCGACCCGCAGGAGATTTGTCGTCGAGAGCATGCGCGAAGGATATGAGCGGCGCATCGCCTTCAGCCGGTCGGTCGCCCTGGGTGCACGGCACCTCGACACAAGACAAGTTCCGCGTCTACGCCGGTCCGGTCGGGCACCTCTTTCGCCTGTGTTCCTGGTGATCGTCCCCTCGAGGGCCACCCCGAGACCCGGTCGACGTCAGGCGCGCGGCGACGCCTGTTCTTCGCCTGGGCGCGCGGCTTTCTACGAGCGCAGCTGGCTCGCTATTTGCGAATTGCGGATGGACCGAGGCGTGGCGCTTCGCGGCGCGTCGCCGTGGACAATCGTCGCGTGCTCGTCCGGTCGATCTCAGCCGCTGATGAGGGCGCGTGCCGCGTCGGCGATGTGGGCGGCCGAGATGCCGGCCGCCTCGAGGAGCTCGGCCGGTGTGCCCGACTGCGAGAGCCCCCGCACCGCGAGGTGCGTGATGAGCGGCGTGACACCCGCCTCGGCGAGAGCTGACAATGCCGCCTCGCCAAGTCCGCCGGCGGGGTAATGGTCCTCGGTGACGACGATCCGGGAGCCAGTCGCGGTGCAGGAAGCGACGAGCGTCGCGACGTCGATCGGCTTGACCGAGTAGCAGTCGATGACGCGGGCGGCGATCCCTTCCGCGGCGAGGAGATCGGCCGCGGCGAGGCTCTCGTGCAGTGTCACGCCCGCCCCGACGAGGGTGACCGCGTCGTGTGGACCGGACCTTACGACCTTGGAGCCCCCGATCACGAACTCCTCGCCGGCGTTGTAGATGACGGGGTAGGCGCCCCGGGTCGTCCGGAGGTAGCAGACGCCCTGGCGGTCAGCCATCGCGACGGTGAGCGCGACGGTCGACGTTGCGTCGGCGGGGTAGAGGACGGTCGAACCGTTCACCGCCCGCATCGAGGCGAGGTCCTCGAGGGCCATCTGCGATGGTCCGTCGGAACCAATCTCGACGCCGGCGTGGGAGCCGGCGAGCCGGATCGACACCTCGGAGACCCCTGACATCCGCAGGAAGTCGAAGGCGCGCGACATGAACGCGCCGAACGTCGCGGCGAACGGCACGTAGCCGCGTACGGCGAGTCCCGCAGCGGCCGCGATCATCAGCTGTTCGGCGATGAAGGCCTCGAAATAGCGCTCGGGCGCGACGGCGTAGAAGAGCTCCGAGTTCGTCGAGTTCCCGACCTCGGCGTCGAGGACGACGACCTCCGGGCGCGCCGCGAGCGCGACGAGCGCTTCGCCCCAAGCCCTGCGGGTCGCGATCTTCTCGCCGAGCGCGTACCGGGGGAGCGTGAGCGGTACGTGCGGGTTCGGCACGATCGCCGGCGTCCCGGGCTCCGGAGGCGCGGAGGTGACGACGAGGGAGGTCGGCCCGCCGAGCGCGGCGATGGCCTTCTCGGCGAGCTCGGCCGGGAGCGCCGTGCCGTGCCAGCCGTTCTTGTCCTCGATCTCCGGCACACCGCGGCCCTTCACCGTCCGGGCGAGGATCACCGACGGGCGTGCGACGCGCCGGGCCTCGCAGTAAGCCGCGTCGAGGGCCGCGAGGTCGTGCCCGTCGACTTCGATCGGGTGGCACCCGAAGGCGGCGACCCGCTTCGCATAGGCGTCGAGGTCCCAGCCGAACTCGGTCGGCCCGCGCTGGCCGAGCCGGTTGACGTCGACGATCGCCGTGAAATTGTCGAGCTCGTAGTACGCCGCCTTGTCGAGGGCCTCCCAGACCGAGCCCTCGGTGAGCTCGCTGTCCCCGCAGAGCACCCAGACCCGATAGGGGAGCTCGTCGAGGAACTTGCCCGCCAGCGCGACGCCGACGGCCGCGGCGACCCCGAAGCCGAGCGACCCCGTCGCCAGGTCGACCCACGGCAGCATCGGCGTCGGGTGGCCCTGGAGGCGCGAGCCGAAACGGCGGTAGGTCGTGACGAGCTCGTCCTCGTCGACGACGCCGACGGCCCGGAAGACCGCGTACAGAAGCGGCGAGGCGTGACCTTTCGAGAAGATCAGGTGGTCGTTCTCGGGCCGCTTCGGCAACGCCCAGTCGTAACGGAGGTGGCGGGTGACGAGCACGGCGAGCAGATCGGCGGCCGAGAGCGACGAGGTCGGGTGACCCGCGCCGGCGGCGGTCGTGCAGCGGATCGAGTCGACCCGGAGCTGTGTCGCGAGATCGGCGACTCTTTGCAGGTCATCTTCAGGCATGGCGGACCTCGGTGACTCGGAATGACGGTCGAAGAGCCCTCGTAGGCTACCGCCGGGTGGAGCGGGAACTCGGCTGTGCGACGGCTCAGACTGTCCCGAGGTCCTTTCCCATGCAGACGCTGACCGACGAAGCGACGTAGGGGCCGAACTTCTCGATCTCGTGGTACCCCTCCCGCCGGTAGAGGGCGAGCGCCTCCGGCGAGCGGATCCCCGTCTCAAGGACGATCCGGTTCGCGCCGAGCGCTCGGGCCTCGTCTTCGAGGGCGCAGAGGACGACCGCCGCGATCCGCCGTCGGCGGAGTTCGGGCACGACGAACATGCGCTTCAGCTCGGCGACGTCGTCGTCGATCAGCCGGACGGCGCCGCAGCCGACGTCGGTGTCGCCGATCGACGCGACGACGAACATGCCGCGGCCGGCCCCCACCTCCTCCTCGGCGAGGTCGAAGTGGCAGTCGACGCGATTGGGATAACGCCCGGAAAGCTCGGCGTTGAGGGCCGTGACGAGCGCGACGGCGGCCGCGCTCGACAATTGCTCGCGGTGGACCCCGACGCCCACCGGTCCCTCGGCGCCGGGGATCGGCGCCGAAGTCATTCCGCGCCGCCCCGCCGTCGCTTCGAGGTCCCCCGACCCGGCCCGCTCGTCGCCGGTGACTGTGCGGCGGGCGAGAGCAAGGCCCCGAGGGAGGCGATCATCACCCGGGTCGCCGACGCCGGGGACCTGCCGAGCGAGGCGCGCAGGTACTCCCACATCGGCCAGGACGTCACGAGGTCGATCGCGTCCGTGAGGACGCGAGCATCCGCCCCGCGCTCACCCAGCTCGGGGGCGAACGTGGCGACGACATGGTCGCGCCGCGTTCGGGTGCAGAAGGCGATGCCCTCCGCCATCTCCGGTGAGCTCTGCTCGTCGAACATCGTCGCTCGGCGGATCGGCGTGAGGATCTCGAACAGCTTGCGGCACTGAGCGGCGACCGCCTCGATGCGTTCGGCGAGGGCGCGTTGGGTATCGATGGGCTTGAGGATCTCCGCGTGCCGGCGCATCTGCAGATCGAGGGCGAGCCGCCGCAACGCCTCGACGTCCTCGAAGTGGTGGTACACGGTGCGGAGCGCGACCCCGGCGCGGGTCGCGACCTCTTGCGCCGTGGGCCGGACGGTGCCCGTGTCGACAAGGTCGAGGAGGGCCTCGATGACCCTGAGGCGTGTCCGCTCGCCGCGGGCGCGTCGCCCGTCAACCGGGAATGTCTCGATGTCTCCCATCACCATGACCATCGCACCTCGCGTACGGGCGAGCGGCACAATCTCGGCGATATTTGCACACGGTCGCAACCGGCACGAACTCGGGTCGACCGGATCACCATTTTTGCTGGATCCTGGCTGTTCTGCGGACGTCGCGGCCGGCGCCCGCCGGATCGGACCCTCGCCCGCTCGCCGCGGGCGCCGCCGGGTCAGGGGACGCGAATGTCGTGGAGGTGCGAGGCGAGTTGTCGCTCCTCGGCCGTCAGCGCCGACACCCGGGCCGGGGTGACGAGGCTCCAGTGCCTGCCCGCCGGGCAGCGTTGGAGCCTCCACCAGCCGAGGCGGATCGCCTTCAAGGACCCACCTGGGATCCAGAACGTGGTGAACAGGTGCCCGCGCCGGCAGCGCACGACGGTGTTGACGCCAAAGATGGAGCCGCGACGGCGCGCCACCACGGCGAACTCGGCCGCGGTGACCAAGACGACGACCACCAGGATGACCCTGCGCCGCACGGTGCCAGGGTACGCCTCACGGCACGGCGGATGGTGGAGGGAAGCCTCTACCGTGGCGGCGTCCGCAGCCGGAAATACGCCCCGGCGGGGTCGGTCACCGTCGCCACCTTCCCGTAAGGGGTGTCGTCGACGCCGGTGACGACGGAACCGCCGAGAGCCCGAACCTTCCTGGCGGCGGCGTCGACGTCGTCGACGTTCCAGTAGATCGACCAGTGTGGGGGCGTGCCTTGGGGGAGCGTCGCGCGGGCGTCGAGGATCCCCGCGAGCCATCCGTCGCTGTTCGGATCCTTCATCGTCGTGTAGCGGAACTCGCCGGAATCGTTCACGGTGCTCGTCTCCCACCCGAAGACGTCTCGGTAGAACGAGACGGCGGTTTCGTAGTCCCGGGTGTGCAGCTCGAACCAGTCCGGGGCACCGTGCTCGCCGAAGACGGTGAACCCCGGGAAGGTGCCCGGTTGCCAGGCCCCGAGAGGTGCGCCGGTCGGGTCGACGAACACCATCTGGGAGCCGAGGTCGGCGACCGCGGTCGGCGGGAAGGCGATGTTCGCGCCGGTGGCGGCGGCCGCATCGGCGGTCCGTGCGATGTCGTCGGTGCACAGATAGATCTTCCAGGTATTGTCGGCGCGCATGTCCCCCATGTCGCCCATCGCTCCGGCGACCGGGACGCCGTCGCGGGTGAACATGAAGTAGCCGCCGAACTCGGGGCTCGGCTCCTCTGCTTTCCAGCCGAAAACCTCGGCGTAGAACTTGCGGCTGCCCTCGACGTCAGAGGTCCACAGGTCAGCCCAGCAGGGCGACCCTGCGGGTGCGCTGTTGCGGGTGGGCATCATCGCTCCTTTCGATCCGGCCGTCGGTTTCAGACCGGCGGGGACGGTTCCGGTGTCGTTGCTCCTCGTTGAGAACCTGGCTCGTCGGGCGTCTCGCGCTGCGTCGGCTGACCGTCATCGACCGGGCGATGTACACCCTAACGGCGCGTCGTCCCGGCACTGGCGCCCTGCGGCGAGATCCGGCCCGGTTCGTCGATCTGACGGAGGAGGAAAAGGGGTGGAGCGGGCCGTCGGCTCGTTGGCGGAGTCGGCCGACGTCGCAGTCTTGCGCGCGACGTGCGTCGCGCGCACCCGTCACGTTGTGATCCCGGCGGTCCGAGAGCAAGCGCGACCTTCAGCGCCGTGAGGTTTCTGTTCGGGAGGGAATCCGTCTGATCCGGCCTCAGGAGATCCAGAGGCGGCCGTTGACGAGCTCGCACGTCGCGTCGAGATGACCGGCATGGCATGCCGTCTCCGTGATCACGTGGAGGACGATCTCCCGCAGATCGTGCAGTCTCCATGTCGGCCAGATGTCGTCGGGCCACGTGGCGGGTGGGGCGTCGAGGGAAGTCGCGGTGATGATCGCGTTCGCGCGCGCGATCTTCGCGCGGTACCGGCCGAAACCGCCTCGGCCGACATTTCCGCGGGGACGCGCCGCGCGGCATCGGCGTCGAGGTCGGGATCCGCTGGATCGAACGACTCCCCGGCGACGATCTCGCGGAACGAGAACCTCTCGACGCCGAGCGTCAGGTGACGCACCATGCCGAGGCACGTCCAACGGGACGGCAGGACCGGGCAGCGCAGCTGCCCGTCGGAAAGACCCTCGAGGATCCCGAGGACGTGTTCCCGTTGGTTGTCGGGCGTCGAGACGAGCAGAGTGGTGCCTTTGCTCATCCCGGCATTCTTACGGGCGCCCTGCCGGGATCGCGCCGCGAGGCGCGAGTCCGACCCTCTCCGTCGGCGGCCTTACGGCGCCGCCTACAGTTTCGCCCGTGGCACGGGTCACGACGGCGTGAACACGCTGCTCAGCCCGCTTCTCGGGCTCGGTGGCTGGGAGGCGTACGCGCTCGTCGGGGCGCTGTGCTTCGGCGAGGCGGCGCTGTTCGTCGGATTCGTGCTCCCGGGCGAGACGGCGGTCGTGTTCGGGGGCGTGCTCGCCTCGGAGCACCACGTCAGCCTGTCGTGGATCTGCACCCTCGTTGTCGTCTGCGCGATCGTCGGCGACAGCGTCGGCTACGAGGTCGGCCGGCGCTTCGGGCCGGTGCTGTTGTCCCACCGTCCGCTCAAGGACCACCCGGGGGTCGAGCGGACCCGTGACTTTCTGCAGCGCCGGGGCGCCTACGCCGTCTTCGTCGGCCGGTTCGTCGCCGTGTTCCGCGCCCTCGTCCCCGGCGTCGCCGGGGCGTCCGAGGTCCGCTACCGCACGTTCCTCGCCGCCAACGCGACGGGCGGGCTGATCTGGGGGACCGCCTACACGCTCGCCGGCTACGCCGTCGGCAAGTCGTACGAGAAGGTGCTGACCTGGGGCGGTCGGGCGTCGACCGCGATCATCGTCGTCGTGGCGGTCGGCGTCGTCGCCGCGGTCATTGTGCATCGGTGGCGCAAGCGGGTTGCTCTTTCTGAAGGGAGAAACAGCCCCGATCACAACGGTTGACGTGTCACACGTCGTCGCTATAGTGCTTTTGACTGACGCCGGAAAAGGCGTTCGCTGGCATCCGTCGACGGGGGAACGGATGTTGAGCGCCATGCTCTACGGGGGAGAACATGACACTGCGGCTCGGCGACCACGCGCCCGATTTCGTCTCCGACTCGACCGAGGGAGTGATCGCGTTCCACGACTACCTCGGCGACAGCTGGGGGGTTCTCTTCTCGCACCCGCAGGACTTCACACCGGTGTGCACGACCGAGCTCGGCGAGGTCGCCCGTCTCATCGGCGAGTTCGAGCGTCGCAACACCAAGGTGCTCGGCGTCTCGGTCGACCCTGTCGCGACCCACCGGGATTGGTGCAGCGACGTCAGGGACGTGACCGGCCACTCGCTCAACTTCCCGTTGCTCGGCGACCCCGACCGCATCATCGCGAGCCTCTACGGGATGATCCATCCCTTCGCCGACAACTCGCTCACGGTCCGCTCCGTCGTCGTCGTCAGCCCGCGCAAGACCGTCGCGCTCATGATGAACTACCCGATGAGCACCGGGCGCGACTTCACCGAGATCCTGCGGGCCCTCGACTCCCTGCAGCTCGCTGCGCAGCACCCGGTCGCGACGCCGGCGAACTGGCGACCGGGCGACGATGTACTCGTCGCGTCGGCGGTTTCGGACGCCGATGCTGCAGCGAGGTTCCCGCGGGGTTACCGCGCGGTGAAGAACTACCTCCGCTACACCCCGCAACCCGGGCTCTGAGCTGGCCCGACGGCGCCGCGGCCCGTGCCGAGGCACGGACCGGTCGAGGTAGTCGGGAATTTTCGCGGCGCCGTTAAGCTTGCCGGACACGATCGACACGGTGGTCAGCGCGGCATGCGCGACCGGAATGGAAGAGGACCACAAGATGGCATTGCAGCTGGGCGACACCGCCCCGAATTTCACCGCGGAATCGACCGAAGGGGAGATCACGCTCTATGACTACCTGGGCGACAGCTGGGGCGTCCTCTTCTCGCACCCGAAGGACTTCACGCCGGTGTGCACAACCGAGCTCGGCGAGGTCGCGCGCTTGAAAGGCGAATTCGACAAGCGCAACACCAAGGTTCTCGGCGTCTCGGTCGACCCGGTCTCCTCGCACGAGGCCTGGGTCGCCGACATCAAGGACGCGACCGGGCAGTCGCTCAACTTCCCGTTGCTCGGCGACCCGGACCGCAAGGTCGCCGATCTCTACGGGATGATCCACCCGAACGCCGACAACACGCTCACCGTCCGGTCGGTCTTCGTCATCGGCCCGGACAAGAAGGTGAAGCTGACGATCACCTACCCGGCGTCGACGGGTCGGAACTTCAACGAGATCCTGCGGGTCCTCGACTCGCTTCAACTGACGGCGAACTACTCCGTCGCGACGCCGGTGAACTGGAAAGACGGCGAGGACGTGATCATTGTTCCGGCGGTGTCCGACGAGGATGCCAAGGAGAAGTTCCCGAAGGGGTTCAAGACGGTCAAGAAGTACCTCCGCTACACCCCGCAACCGAACCGCTGAGCGGAACCGCCCGACCGCTCGGGGCGCCGAGTCCCGCCTCCGGTCTCCGGAGGCGGGACGGTGCGCCCCTCATCTAGCCTCACGGGGCCTTCCGGCCCTGCTAGTACGATTCGGACCGATGCCAGAGGCTGTCCTTTCGGCGTATCGGCGCGTCATGTTGTGGGCCCCGGTCGAAAAGGACGTCTTCCTCTACTCGTGCGCGACGATCTTCGCCGTCGCGAACGCCGTCTTCGCGATCTCCGCCGACTACCGCGAATGGGGCCAGATGGCCGTGGTGGCCTACGGGGTCGGAACCGTCGTCTGCGCCGCGGTGGCGGTCGCGGCGAGGCGCGGGGACCTGCGGGCGGCGACGGTGAGCCTCGTGCGGCGCCTCGTCGTCGTGGCACTCATCATCGGCGCGGTCCTCGTGCCCCTCGTCGCCGAGCTCGTCTGGCGGGCCGACGCCCGTCCCGGGGCGAACGCGCAGTCCGAGGTCGCCGTCGTCGAGCGCGCCGGTGACCGGCTCGCTGCCGGCCACAATCCGTACCTCAGCCACCCGGTGACGGTCGGCGTCTCGCCGCGCTCGGACGCGAAGTCGATTGATGCCAACTCGTTCTACCCGTACCTGCCGGGGATGGCGCCCTTCGGCCTCGCCAACGCCGCGGCGGGTCCGCCCGAGCTCACCGACGCCCGCGTGACGCTCGCCGGATTCAGCCTGCTCGTCGGGGCGCTCGCCCTCGTCGCGGGGGGCGCGACGGTCGGGCGCCGCGGCCGGGTGCTCCAGTTCCTCGTCGTGCTGCCCTCCGGCGCGTTGCCGATGGTGACGGGCGGGGACGACCTGCCCGTCATCGTCCTCATGCTCGCGGGCCTCGTGCTCGTTGCGAAGCGACGACCGGTGCTCGCGGGCCTCGTGCTCGGGGCCGCGGCGACGCTCAAGTTCACTGCCTGGCCGGTGATCGTCTTGATGCTGCTCGCGATTCGAGACCGCGAGGGCCGCCCGGCCCTTCTGCGGTACTCGGGGGCGGTCTGCCTCATCGCCGTCCCCGTGGTCGGGATCGGCTTCGCGACGAATCCGGCGGCGTTCGTCTTGAACGTGATCAAGTTCCCGCTGGGGCTCACCTCGGTGAAGTCGCCGGCGGCGAGCCCGCTCCTCGGGCAGGTCCTCGTCACGACATTTCCCGACCACAAGCGGCTGATCATCGCCGTCCTCACCCTGGTGGGATTCGGCCTCGTCGCCTACGGCCTGCGGCGCTTCACGCCGCGCACCCCGGCGGCCGTCGTGCGCTTCACCGCGTGGGCGATGCTGCTCGCCACGCTCCTCGCCCCGGCGACGCGCTTCGGCTACCTCATGTACCCGGCGAACCTCTTCGTCTGGGCGTACCTGCTCGACGGCATGGTCCCCGCCCCGCCGCCGGCCCCGGCCGAGGCGCACCCGGTTCCGCTCGAGGCCGTCTTGGCGGGCGGCCCGGCGGCCGCCGTCCCCGGCTGACCCGCCGGCCGGCGGGGGCGCGCGAAGGGCCAGCTCGGGACCGGGCGGTGCCGCCGTGACCAGGTCGGCGACGGTACCCTGTGTCATGGACGCGGTGGGCCCGATCGACCGGGAGTACCTCACCACCCCGATGCTGCTCGTCGGGATCGACGAGCAGCCGGAACCGGTGAGCTCCATCGAGCCGCTGATCGCGACGCTCGCCTACCGCCATCCGGGGGCGGACACCGAGTTCGTGCGGCGCGGCTACGCGATGGCGGCGCGCGCCCACGAGGGACAGCACCGCCTCTCGGGCGAGCCGTACATCACGCACTCGATCGCCGTGGCGCAGATCGTCGCCGACTTGGGGCTCGACGCGACGAGTGCCGTGGCCGCGCTCCTCCACGACGTCGTCGAGGACACGTCCGTGACGGTCGCGGAGATCGAGGCGGAGTTCGGCCCCGTCATCGCCGAGATCGTCGACGGGGTCACGAAGCTCGACCGGCTGAGGTTCTCCTCGCGCGAGGCCCAGCAGGCGGCGACGGTGCGCAAGATGCTCGTCGCCATGGCGAACGACTGGCGGGTGCTCGTCATCAAGCTCGCCGACCGGCTCCACAACATGCGGACGCTTTCGGTGATGCCCGATTGGAAGCAACGCCGCATCGCCCAGCAGACCCTCGACATCTACGCGCCGCTCGCCCACCGCCTCGGCATCCAGGAGATCAAGTGGCAGCTCGAGGACCTCTCGTTCTTCACCCTCCACCCGAAGCGCTACGAGGAGATCGCCCAGATGGTGGCGACCCGGGCACCGAGCCGCGAGGCCGAAGTCGCCGAGGTCCTCGAAGCCCTGAGGGCCCGGCTCGAGTCGCTCGGCATCGAGGCGATCGTCACCGGCCGGCCGAAGCACCTCTGGAGCATCTACGAGAAGATGGTCGTGCGCGGCAAGGAGTTCGAGGAGATCAACGACCTCGTCGGGATCCGGATCATCGTCGACTCGGACAAGGACTGCTGGGAGGCCCTCGGCGTGGTGCACGCCCTGTGGCCGCCGGTCCAGGGCCGGTTCAAGGACTACATCAACTCGCCGAAGTTCAACCTCTACCAGTCGCTCCACACGACGGTCGTCGGTCCCCGTGGCAAGCCCCTCGAGGTGCAGATCCGAACGATGGCGATGCATCTGCGCGCCGAACACGGCATCGCCGCCCACTGGGGCTACAAGGAAGACGCCGCCCACCGCGGCGAGACCTCGTCGGCCGACGAGATGCAGTGGTTGCAGCGGATCGTCGACTGGGAACGCGAGACCCCCGATCCCATCGAGTTCCTCGAGACCCTGAAGCTCGACCTCGAACAGGACGAGGTCTACGTGTTCACCCCGAAAGGCGAGATCGTGACGCTGCCGACAGGGGCGACGCCGATCGACTTCGCCTACACGATCCACACCGACGTCGGCCACCGCTGCGTCGGGGCGCGCGTCAACGAGAAGCTCGTCCCGATCGAGACGCGGCTGCAGCCGGGCGACACCGTGGAGATCATCACGTCGAAGCTCCCGACGGCGGGCCCCTCGAGCGACTGGCTAAAGATCGTCGTCTCCGCCAAGGCGCGCAACAAGATCCGCCAGTGGTTCAGCCGGGAACGCCGCGAGGACGCGATCGACAACGGCCGGGACGACCTGGCGAAGGAGCTCCGCCGGGAGGGCCTCCCGGTGCGACGGCTCTTCGGCTCGACGGCGCTCGAACGGCTCGCCGGGGCGCTCGGCTACGCCGATCTCGACGGGCTCTACGCCGCGATCGGCGAGAGCCACCTCTCGGCGCGTTCCGTCGTGCAGCGGCTACGGCGCGAGCTCCTCGGCGAGGGCGAGGAGCAACTGCCGACGACCGTGCTGCAGCCGCGCCGCGCCGGCGAGCCGGTCGCCGCGGGCGTCTTCGTCGAAGGCCTCGACGACATGCTCGTGCGCCTCTCGGCGTGCTGCACGCCGGTGCCGGGGGACCGCATCGTCGGGTTCGTCACCCGCGGCCGCGGCGTGTCGGTCCACCGCGCCGACTGCGTGAACGCCCTCTCGCTCGTCGGCGAGCACCGGGAGCGGCTCGTCGAGGTGGAGTGGGACGCCGCGCAGGTCGGTCTGCACACCGCGGGCATCGGCGTGAAGGCGCTCGACCGCTCCGAGTTGCTCGCCGACGTGGCGCGGGTGCTCGCCGAGCACCACGTCGGCATCGTCGCAGTTTCCGCCGAGACCGCACCGGATAGGGTGACGAGCATGCGATTTGAGTGCGAGCTCGCCGACAGCGCGCACCTCGACTCGGTCCTCGTCGCGTTGCGGGGGCTCGAGGGCGTCTACGACGCCTTCCGCCTGCTGCCGGGCAAGGGCAGGTCCTTGCGCGCCAGCAACTCGTGAGCGCCTTCCAGGCGCCCAAGGGTACGAAGGACGTCCTCCCGCCGGAGAGCGCACGCTTCGCGGCCGTCGTCGCCCGGTTCGCGCGGGCTGCCGCCCTCGCCGGCTACGGGCTCCTCGTGTCGCCGATGTTCGAGGACGCGCAGGTCTTCCGCCGCGGTGCCGGTGAGGCGACCGACCTCGTGCGAAAAGAGATGTACGAGTTCACGGACAAGGGCGGCCGGCTGCTCGCGCTCCGGCCGGAGGGGACGGCCTCGGTCGTGCGCGCCTTCGTCGAGCACCACCCGAGTCTGCCCTGGAAGGTCTGGTACGCGACGCCGGCCTTCCGCTACGAGCGGCCGCAGGCTGGCCGCTACCGCCAGCACCACCAGGTCGGCGTGGAGGCAATCGGGAGCGCCGATCCCGACCTCGACGTCGAGGTGATCGTGCTCGGCCACGCCTTCCTTGCGTCGCTCGGGCTGACGGGCGTCGAGCTCCGGGTGAACTCGATGGGCGACGACGCCTGTCTGCCCGCGTATCGCGAGTCGCTGCGGGACTACCTCGCCGGCCACGAGTCGGAGATCTGTGACGAGCACGCCAAGCGCTGGGCGGTGAACCCGCTGCGCGTGCTCGACTGCAAGGACCCGGCCTGCGTGGAGGTCTCTGCCGTGGCCCCGGCGCTCGGCGACGCGTTGTGCGCGCCGTGCCGCGAGCACTTCGCCCGCGTGACCGAGGGCCTTTCCGCGGCGGGGATCCCGTGGACCCGGGACCAGCGGCTGGTCCGGGGTTTCGACTACTACACGCGGACGACCTTCGAGTTCGCCTCGGCGCGCCTCGACGCCGCGCAAGACGTCGTCTTGGGCGGTGGCCGCTACGACAAGCTCGTCGCCGCGCTCGGCGGGAAGGACACACCCGGGATCGGGTTCGGGTGCGGCATCGAGCGCGTCGTGCTCGCTGGCGAGCTCGACGGAGCTCTCGACGGGGTCGGCGACCACATCGACGTCTTCGTCGTCGATGTGCTCGACGGGGCGGCGGCGCGGGACGTGTCGACGCGGCTGCGCGCAGCCGGGATCGCGACCGACCGGGCCTTTGACCACCGCTCGATGAAGTCCCAGCTCGGCCTGGCCGACCGCAGCGGGGCGCGGCTCGCCGTCATCGTCGGCGCCGCGGAGCGGGCGGCCGGGACCGTCACGCTGCGCGTACTGCGCGGCGCGGGCTCAGGCGAGCAGGAGTCGGTCGCGACCGGTGATCTCGAGGCGGCGGTCCGGAGGTGGATCTCGTGACAGGGGTCGAATACCCGGCGGCCGGGCTCGGCATGCGCACGCATTACTGCGGGGCGCTGCGCGAGGCGGACATCGGGGCGGAGGTGGCGGTCTGCGGCTGGGTGGCCCGCCGACGCGAGCACGGCGAGCACCTCGCCTTCCTCGACGTGCGCGACCACACCGGCGTCATCCAGTGCGTCGTCGAGCGCGCCCACGCCATCCGGCCGGAGTACGTCGTGCGCGTGACGGGCACGGTTCGCCGGCGCCCCGAGGGCACCGCGAACCCGGCGCTTTCGACCGGCGACGTCGAGCTCGGCGACTGCACGGTCGAGACGCTGGCGACGTGCGAGCCGCTGCCGTTCTCCCTCGACGAGCGGGTCGAGACCGAGGAGCCGTTGCGGCTGCGCTACCGCTACATCGACCTGCGGACCGACCGGATGCAGGCGAACCTGCGGCTGCGCGCGGTCGTGAACTCGGCGATCCGCCGTTCGATGGAACGCCAGGGCTTCGTCGAGATCGAGACGCCGTTGCTCTGGACGCCGACGCCGGAGGGCGCCCGCGAGTTCGTCGTGCCGTCGCGGTTGCAGCACGGCCTTTTCTACGCCCTGCCCCAGAGCCCGCAGATCGCCAAGCAACTGTCGATGATCGGCGGCTTCGACCGCTACTACCAGATCGCCCGGTGCCTGCGCGACGAGGACCTCCGGGCC
>Ga0181524_10002250_pt1 | contig 20233 bp, 20 predicted proteins | sample PEATcosm2014_Bin_34_FD_119761 | JGI IMG/M metagenome (GOLD analysis project Ga0181524, IMG submission 119761) | Peatland microbial communities from MTU Mesocosm Facility, Houghton, MI, USA - PEATcosm2014_Bin05_60_metaG | ecosystem: Environmental > Terrestrial > Soil > Wetlands > Peat | place...
CTCCTCCTCCTCAGGCTCAGGTGCCACCGTCATCTGCACAGGTGTGATGTCCTGCAACTCGTGCCCGACGAGCCGATATGTCTTTTGGAGCGATCCGGCCCGAGCTTCGATCTCACCTTGCGAAGTGACCCGGATGGAAGGGGCATCGAGAAGAGGCGGATTCGCCAAAAGGACAGCGTGAACCCGCCGAACGAAACTCAAAGCAGGGGGAAGTGCATTCTCTCCATCCGGCCCGCACTTTGCAATCGGTTGATTTACGTGAGGAAGCGCCGTAACCTCGATCACGTTCACGCGGTTCGCCGAGGGAAGAAGCAACACCCCCTCCTCCTTAATGAAGATCGGCTTTGCGGAAGGCTCCCACGCCTCCAAAACCGAAAACGGGTTTGCTCGCATGGCAAACTCCACAGAAAAAGATGAGAATGACTCGTAGGGTTGCGCGGAGCCAAACACTACGTCCTCTCCTCTCGCTTGGAACGCCAGGAGCCGTTGATACTGGTCCGTTGCAATGAGGATCGACACCTTACCCTCCTTGCCTTCGACCTCGACTTCAAAAGGATAAAGCAGGGGCCCGTCGAACCCTACAGGATCGCGCCCCGCTCGGGTTATGCGAGTCAAAAACCGGGACCTATACTCTCTCGGATTCTCTTTGTGATTTGGATCCTCGAATATATCCAGGCTCCAAGGTCCTATCGTGAGGGTCTCGATGAAACCTCCCTCAAGGCTGCAATGACCAATCTTGTGTGCCCACTCAGCAATGAGTCTCGGCTCATACACTGGATAAACAGGAGCTATTAATTCAACGCCGGAGGACCAAAGCGCGTACCGACAGCGAATCTCCGGCGGAGCAACTCGGGCACCAGGTGTTTGTCCGAGATCTGCTTCCTCACCGTTGCCTTCTGGCAACCTCGCTGCCGTCTCAGGGTCTTTCGGTTCGACTAAAGCAGGAGCAGAAGCTTTCGGCTTAACTGAAGGCGGGTCAGCGTTCTCAGTTAGCCCCAACATTTTCTGCGCATCAGCTAAGGCATTAGTGCCCGCCTTATCTGCCGGTAAGTTTGAGCTCTGGCCAACGCCTAGCGCTCTCATCGCCTTTGCAACCGCATCGGGGTCTGACTCACGTGCCGTCACGCTTAGCTCCAGCGAAGATAACTGATACGGATTATTGACGACGCGCGGGTTGAGGACTCATAGGGAATTGCTCTTTGAGGTGCCGGCCGTTCATTGACGCTGGGCGGGCAAAGGAGAATTGCTTTTCGCTGACATTCATTAGGGCGGCAGGCTCGCACACGGGCAGGATGGGGTCAAGAAGGAAGAGTCGCCGGTTTTTCGGCGGGTTTTCCGCAGTCCGGGAGCGCGGGTGCATGACCGCGCCTGAGGACTGGCTCGGCTGCTGAAAGCTGCGCTGGAGCAGAACCTGTGGTGGGGTGACACGGCTCTGAAGAGGCCACCTCGAGGGAAGAGCTCGCCTCTGAAGCGGCCTTCCCCTATAGGCTGCTCACGTGTAGCGCGCTGGTGCTCTGGCACCCCGTTTCGGAGTGCAGGACCCTTGCCACTCTCGACCGGGGGTCTCGCTACGCTTCGACCCCCGGCTACCCTCTTGCAACCCTCCGGGTTGCGCATCATGTCAGCGGGCTACGATCCGGGCTGCTATGATGCCCACTCCTTTGGTGGTACTGCCAAGACCCGTCCGCAGCCCCCTTCAGTTGCCCCCGGCGCAAACGTTCGGCTTGCAGGATCGGAAATGCCTCAGGGAGTATCGGCCGAGGTACTGGCTCTCGCCGGACCGGCGCAGACGTTCGGCTTGCCGGATTGGAAATGCTGGGCCATCTATAACGGCATGCACGCACACAAGATTGATGGTTTGGCATGAAGGCAGAACCCACCAGTCCTGATTTGCAAGCCGCCTGCCCCGAGGACAGGACCTCGCGGGCGCCCCAGGAGCCGTCTTCCTTGGCGGAAGCGGACCTGGGCGCGTTCTCAAAGGGGCTTGATTATCGCGCTTACGAAAAACTCGGGGCGCACCTGGCCACGGCCCAGGGCCCGGGCGGCGCGCGCTTTGCCGTCTGGGCGCCCAACGCCCTCGAGGTGCAGGTCATTGGGGATTTCAACGGCTGGGACAAATCCGCGCATCCCCTCCGGCCCGCCGGAGCGTCCGGCGTCTGGACCGGCTTTGTCCCTGAGGCTGCCGCCGGGATGCATTACAAGTTCCACATCAGGTCGCGTTTCAGAGATTACACGATTGACAAAGCCGATCCGTTTGCCGTGCGGGCCGAGACGCCCCCTCAAACCGCTTCAGTCCTTTGGTCCCTCGACTACTCGTGGGCAGACGCCGCCTGGATGAAGGAGCGAGGGCGGGCCAATGCGCCCGACGCCCCCATAGCCATCTACGAGGTCCACCCAGGCTCCTGGCGGCGCCCGACTGACGGAGATCGGCGCTGGCTCAATTACCGCGAGCTGGCCGTCCAACTGGCCGAATATGTGCGGCAAACGGGATTTACCCATGTCGAGCTGCTCCCGGTGATGGAGCATCCATTCTACGGCTCCTGGGGCTACCAGATCACCGGTTTCTTTGCGCCCACGAGCCGTTATGGGAGTCCGCAGGACTTCATGTTCCTGGTGGACTACCTTCACCAGCAGGGCATTGGCGTCATCCTGGACTGGGTCCCGTCCCACTTCCCGAGCGACGGTCATGGCCTGGCCTTCTTTGACGGCACCCATCTCTTCGAGCACGCCGACCCGCGCCAGGGCTTCCATCCCGACTGGAAGAGCGCCATCTTCAATTACGGGCGCAACGAGGTGCGCAGCTTCCTGTTGAGCAGCGCCCTCTTCTGGCTCGGACGCTATCACGTCGATGGACTCCGCGTGGATGCCGTCGCCTCGATGCTCTACCTCGATTACTCCCGCAAGCCGGGCGGCTGGATTCCCAACCGCTACGGCGGGCGTGAAAACATCGAGGCCATCGACTTTCTCCGCCAACTCAACTATATGGCGGCGGAGCATTTTCCAGACGCGCTGAGGATAGCTGAGGAGTCCACCGCCTGGCCCAGGGTCTCACGCCCCGCTACCCATGGCGGGCTGGGCTTCAAAATGAAATGGGACATGGGCTGGATGCACGACACCTTGCGCTACCTCAGGCGCGATCCCGTTCACCGCAAGCATCACCACGGCGAACTGGCCTTCCGCCTGGTCTATGCCTTCAACGAAAACTTCGTCCTGCCCTTGTCCCACGACGAAGTCGTTCATGGGAAGCGCTCGCTTTACGGCCAAATGCCCGGCGACGAGTGGAAAAAATATGCCAACCTGCGCCTCCTCTTTGCCTGCATGTACGGCCAACCCGGCAAGAAGCTCCTGTTCATGAGCGGCGAACTGGCTCAATGGCCGGAGTGGAACCATGAGGCCGGTTTGGATTGGGGTGTCCTCCAGGACCCCAGTCATGCCGGGGTCCAGCGATGGGTCGCCGACCTCAACCGGCTCTATCGCACCCAACCGGCCTGCCACGAGCAGGACTTCGAGCCTGCCGGGTTTGAATGGATGGATCACCAGGACGCCAAGAACACGACCCTCAGTTTTGTTCGCAAAGCCCGCACCGGCGGCGACCTGGTCCTGGTCGTGCTCAACTTTACTGCCGTCGCCCGCGCCCACTACCAGGTCGGTGTGCCGCGCGGAGGCTTCTGGAAGGAACTCCTCAACAGCGACGCCTCACTCTATGGCGGCAGCGGCCTGGGCAACGCCGGCGGCGTCACTGCCCAATCCGTTCCCTGGCATGGACGGCCCTGCTCCCTCCGCCTGACCCTGCCCCCGCTGGCAGGCTTGTTTTTTCTCAGCCGGGCGTGAATAGTTGGGCGAAGTATGACCGAGACTATTGCGACTCGAAGCGGATTGGCCCTGCAAGTTGGCAAACAGGCAACCGAGGGGGCCATCGAGATTGACCTCCGGTTGGATGGCCGGCGAAAGTGCATATTGCACTGGGGGCTGCGGCAGCCGGGGCAGGATAGCTGGCGGCTGCCTCCACAGACCCTCTGGCCGGCGCAAACGCGGGCCGTCGGGCCGGCCCTCCAGACCCCCTTTGCCCCAGAGGATGGCCACGGGAGCATCCGCATCCGCCTCCCGATGCCGGCCACATGCTCCTCCATCGATTTCGTCCTCTTCTTCCCCGACCAGCGGGCCTGGGACAACAACGGCGGCCGGAATTACCGCATCGAGATTCCGCAGGCCAAACCGGCCGGCGCCGGGTTGGACTCAGCTCTCAAAGAATACGTCGGCCAGAAGAAACTCCTGTTTCAGCGCATCTTCGATGTCGAGCCGCTCGGGCGGCTGGCCGTCGTTGTGACTCGCGAGGAAGACCGTTTCGTTATCGTGATGCTGAGCGACATCCCCGACCTCCTGTTGCACTGGGGGATTGCCCGGTACTCGTCCTATGAGTGGTTTGCCCCGCCGGCCTCGCTCCATCCGCCGGGGACCGTTTTGTGTGAGGGCCACACCGCGCAAACCCCATTCACGTTCCAGGACGGCCTGGGCCGGTTGCGGCTGGAGATACCCCAGGCGGATGCCCCAATGGGGCTCCAATTCGTGCTCAAACAAGCCCAGGCCAACCGATGGCTCCGCTATCGCGGCGGCAATTTCTTCGTCCCTGTCCGCATCGATTACGAACAAAAGGCCGGGATCAGCTCGCCCGAGCTGACCGGCATCGTCAACCAGATTGTCCAGGCCGAGATGGGCGGCGGTTCCTGGACGCTCATGCACCGGTTCAATCTCTGCCACGACCTGCTGGACCGCGTCGCGGGCGACAGCGACGGCCTGGCGCTGCTCTTTGTGTGGCTCCGCTACTCGACGCTCCGTCAACTGACCTGGCAGCGCCAATACAACACCAAGCCCCGCGAGTTGAGCTACGCCCAGGAGCGGCTCACGCGCAAGCTGGCCCAGCGTTACGGCCAGGACCCGCCCAACCGCCCCATTCTGCGTCTCCTCCTGGCCAGCGTCGGCCCCGGCGGCGAGGGCCAGCGCATCCGTGACGAAATCCTCAATATCATGCACCGCCATCACGTCAAGGAGGTCGCCGGCCACTTCCTCGAAGAATGGCACCAGAAACTGCATAACAACGCCACTCCGGATGACATTGTCCTGTGCGAGGCCTACCTCGAATTCCTTTATTCCAACGGCAACCTCGACCGCTTTTACGAAAAACTCCTCCAGGGTGGCGTTACCCGCCAGCGCCTCGAGAGCTTCGAGCGCCCCATCCGCAGCCAGCCCGTTTTTGTCCCCCACCTCAAGGACGCCCTTATTGCCGATTTCCAGCAATTCCTCCGCATCCTCCGCTCCGTCCACGCCGGGACTGACCTGGAAACCGCGATCAATGCCGCCCGCTCCCAGGTGGACGGCGACACCCAGGACCTCCTGTGGCGCATCTGGGAGCGCCGGCACGGACAGGCGACCCTCCCCGACCTGGCGGCCGAGATTGCCGAAGCCCGCCGCCGCCTAAGCCCTCGCCTCCCCGGCGGGGCCGATGCCCGTGAATTGCTATACCTGGACTTGGCCCTCGAGCAGTTCCTTCGCCTCATGGTCGAGCGCAACCTTCAGAACGCCTCCGGCGGCGACGCCCTGGTCGAACTCATCGCTTCCCTGGTCCAGAATCGCCTCCTCTCCACCGACGACGCGGAGTTGGCGGCCTGCGGGCGGTACTGGCTGCGGCTCAAAGACCAGCCGCGCTTCGGGGCCGATTGGTCGCTGCGCGCCAAATCGGCGGTGGACCGCATCGGGCGCGTCCTCAGCGGCTTGATCGACCGCACCTACCAAATGCTGCAGCCCAAGGCACAGTGGCTCGGCCACGCCTTCCACGCGGATGCCTGGGTGGTCACCCTCTTCAGCGAAGAGGTCGTGCGCGGCAGCAGCCTCGATTTCGTGCTCTCGATGCTCTTGCGCCACCTGGAGCCGATTCTCCGCCAGGCCGCCCATCTGGGCCATTGGCAAATCGTCAGCCGCGGCTCCGGCAGCGGCATTGTCGAAGTCGTCGACCAATTGCGCGCCGTCCAGGGCAAGACCTTTGACCGCCCCCGCGTGGTCGTCGCCGAGCACGTCAACGGCGACGAAGAGATTCCCGAGGCAGTCACAGCCGTCATCGCGCCGGATGTGACCGACATCGTCTCACACGTGGCGGTCCGGGCGCGCAACGCGGGCCTGCTCTTTGCCTCGTGTTACGACCCCGAAACGTTCAATCGGCTCAAGGGCCTCCAAGGCCGCTCCGTTCGCGTGCAAATCAGCCCAAGCGGCGACGTGCAGGTGGAGGAGACCGCGGCGACACAAGTCAAGCAGGCCCCCCCATCCGCTCGCTGGGCGCGCCCGGCCAGGGTCCAACCCCGCTCGACGGCCTGGGCGCTGGCGGCTGCCGAGTTCGATCCCTCCCTCACCGGCGGCAAGGCCCTCAACCTGGTCCGCCTGGACGGCAAGCTCCCTGCCTGGGCGCGCCGGCCCGCTTCAATAGCGGTTCCCTTTGGCGTCTGCGAACGCGTGATGGCGGCGGCTCCCAACCGCTCCGTTGCGGAGCAATACCAACAACTGCTCCGCCAACTCCAGACCGGGCCTGCCCTCGCCTTGCCGGCCCTGCGCGAGGTCATCCTCAAGCTCGAGGCCCCGCCCGAGTTGGCCTCGGCTTTGGCCCAAAAGGCGGGGTCGGCCGGCCTGGCCTGGCCGCCGGATTTCCAGGAGGCCTGGCATTGCATCAAACGGGTGTGGGCCTCCAAGTGGAATGACCGGGCCTTTTACAGCCGCCGCACCCAGGGCATTCCGCACGCGGACCTCCTGATGGCCGTGCTCATCCAGCAAGTCGTCGAGGCGGACTACGCCTTCGTGCTCCACACGGTCAACCCTTTCAGCAACCGCCCCCAAGAGCTTTACCTCGAGGTTGTCCTGGGCCTGGGTGAAACCCTCGTCGGCAACTATCCCGGCCGCGCCCTCAGCGCGGTCATCGACCGCAATTCCAAGGCCCTCACCCTCCTGAGCTATCCCGGCAAGAGCCTCGTCCTGCGCGGCGGCGGCCTCATCTTCCGCTCCGACTCCAATGGCGAGGACCTCGCTGGTTTCGCCGGCGCCGGACTCTATGACAGCTTCCTGCTCCCCGCCCCCCAAAGCTCGCTGGCAGATTACACGAACGACCCGCTCGTTTGGGATGAATCGTTCCGCCGCGACTCCCTGCTCCGCATGGCCGAGCTTGGCCTGGCCGTCGAGGCCGCCGTCGGCGCCCCCCAGGACATCGAAGGCGTCCTGAGCAAGGGCAGCTACTTCATCGTCCAGACCCGGCCGCAAGTGGGATTATGATTATGCACGGGGAGAAAAACAGTTGTTCTGCTTTGGGTGTCGATGCCGTTCGCCGGAAGGGAACGATCGTTGGGTCGCCGCTCAGGCCACACCGGAGGCAAGCTCCGTAGGCGCCATGCTTATAGCACCCAGCCTCAAAAGAACTGTCACAAGCCCCGTTAGGGGCGGCACTTTGTTGGACGGCGCAAGCTGTGCCGCCCCTACGGGGCTTGGAAGGCTCCTAGAAGGGCGTGATGGCTATGAACATGGCGCTCCAGCGGAACCTGCCTCGGCGCGCCGCCTCCGCATGGTCATGTACCAACCCAAACAACCCCTAATTCAGTCCCAGGCCATTTCCTCCGCTCTCTCCGTTTTCTCCTGCTCGACTCTGGCCGAATAGCTCGACAAACAGTTTATTTCGTGAGTGGCATTGCCGGTCAATCCAAGCCAGCTTCTTTCTTCACTTGCGCCCAGGGGATGCGCGGCTTTTTGCCATGCGCGCGTTTGGCCTGTTCAATGGTCCGGGCATCTTCAATGTCTTCGACCGTTTGACGCATCTGGCGCAAAAGGGACTTGGCCTGATTCAATTGGCCATTCAACTGCGCCCAAGCCGCCCGCGATTTAGTTGGCACCGCGATCATGTTACTCATAGATGTCTTTCCGGTCGCCGAGCAGAAGTCGGCGATGGGCCTTCAGGGTTCTATTGGCTTCATTGTCGAGGCTTTGTGTCGTTGGGGAAGGAGGGTTCTGATCGCTAAACTCAGAATTGCCCCGGACTGATCCGTGCATTCCTCAGGAAGCGTCTTGATTGCAGTTAATACTCGGAGCTGGGCAAGCCAGGGAAAACGTCCTGGGGATCAAATGCGTTCAATTGCAGCCCATCCGTTTCGAGGCACGGACCCACAGGACGCCTTTTCAACCTTTCCCTCATCGGCCGTCTCAACCAGCGCCAAACCCTTCCATGCTCTCCTTGCCCTTCGATTTTCACCTGGCAGATCATGGCGAACCTTTAGACCGAAGGTAATCTCGATCTCATCCTTGGCAACTCGGCTGAATGCCTTTGACGCAAATGGCCTGACATGGTTCAGACGGCACCAACTCTGATAGTGCGCGTACAGGTCGGCCACGCTCAGGGCTTTGGATACCCGACCGATTGGGCCAGAATAATCACCTGCTCGGGCCGGAGTTCCATTTTCGATCCCAGGGCTGCCCGATCCACTGAACCCCTCGCTCCGGTCGCGAGTCCTTCCGAGGCACAGAAGAGATATACGTTCTGGGAGATGTAGCCGACATTGACGTTTGCGGTGGTCTTCTTGGACTCTGCACTTCCATTGCCCATCTTGGAGAGGTCGGCGACAAAGACCAGCGTCACCGGCGCGTTGGTGATGAAATCCTGGGTTCCGCCGAGCTTGCGGATGTCTTCCGCCAGGACCGGGCCGAGTTTGTTCGCCTTGGCGTCGTAAATGTAGGCGCCACTCTTCAGGAGAACGTAAATATCGGTCGCCTGCTTGTTGTTGGCGGAAGGGGCTGTGCGTTTGCCGTCAGCTCGATTGAGGCCAAAGGCCGCCCAAAGCAAACTGGAGAGTTGCTGGGCTGATAAATCCTTCGTGTCAAAAGCCCTGGAGGTGGATCGTTTCGCCAGCGCATCCATCAGGGGCATCCCTCCTGTCTTTTGGGGCGCAGGCAAACTGATGTCCTGGGCAAGAAGGCGGCCAGTGAAGAAGGCGGCGAGGAGTAGGTAAAGGGCCGGTGTCGTTCGAATGGTCTGTTTCATTGTCAGAGCCAATTACAGGAGATCGTCGCCGAGGGGTCAAGCGGTTTCTGTTCCGTGTGGTTTCGCCAGACAAACTTGCAGATAAGCGGTGATTATACATTTGCCTTTCAGTGATCTCCAAATGCCTAAGCACGCGTCTTCACCTTGTTCCGGTACTCTGACGTGGTGAAGACTGAAGAAACGCCGTGTAGATCAATTACACGCCATTCTGGATCATCGGAATCACGCCACGTTGCTGAACTGATGCCGGTGGTTGTGGGGGCTTGACTTTGGCAGCAGTCCAGCCAAAATCAGCCTGCATGAGCATCATGAGTTTAACGCCACAGCGACCCCGTCGGCCAACCGACATTCAGGAGCGAATTGAGGCGCTGGAACGACGACTGAACGCTGTTCTCGGGGCAACATCTGGCAGCCTTTGCGCCGCCGTTGTTCTGTCGATCGTCATGGTTAGTAAAAGTTCCAGTACCAAGGTCGGACGCCGCGGCCTCGGGGTCGCGACGGCACTTATGGTGATCCTCGCCTCATGCGGCAGCGCCTCCGCCGCGTTTTACATCAACTGCGCGGGCTGCCACACCGTCCCCCAAAACGGGATGGCAATTGTGAACTTTCAGACCACCACCAACCTGGGGAACGGCGTTCGCAAAGTCTTCAAGGTCGGCCCCGGTCAAACGGCCGTTATCCAACTCAATGTGACCAACAATTACGGCGGCAATTACGCGCTGAACATCAACAACCTCGACGCCGGTGGCGTCAACAACCGCAGCAACCACCTGGCCTACACGGCGGACCCGGCCTGGACCCACTACTTCCCTGGGACTGCCACGAACTTCTTCATGGCAGGCTGCGCAACCAAGAGCCCAGACCTGTGGACGTTCAACCTGGTGGTCAAAACCAACACGCCGGCTGACTTTTACACGGTCAACAGCCAAATGGCAGGGTATTACTCGTCCACCATGTGGTCCCAGCAGGAGCCCTTTTACGTCCAGGTCGTGCCCACGGCGCCGCCGGTGCCGATGCTCCAGGCGCCACAGCGGTCGGGCAGGTCGTTCTCCGTGCAGGTCACCAGCACCAGTGGCTTCACCTATTGCCTGGAGTACACGACTAACCTGACGGCGCCCACGTGGAATGCCGCCTCCCAAGCCCCTGGCAACGGCACGGTCGAAACCCTGATGGATAGCACGGCGAGCGACTCGTGGCGCTTTTACCGTGCGCACGTGCAGTAGAAAGCGTTGATCTCCTGGCGGACTCGATGTCGTTTCGGCGTTTGGAAAAAAGTGTGGTCCAAGCCATCAAAACGCTTCCCAGGTGCCAAGCCGTTCGATTTCTGGATCCTCGGGGCAGACGGGATGGCGGGTTTATGCAATTCCGGCATTTTCCTGACCCAACACGCCGACTTCCAGGTCGAGGGCCCATATTCCCTTCCATCCACCACCTTGTTTCTGGGTTTCTGGGTTGATGATGTCGTGTCGAAGGCCCACATTGAAGGTCTCCCGAACCAGAGGACAGAACATCCCTTTGAAAACCGTTCTCTTCACGGGCACCATGGCCTTCAACTTCAGGAACTCGGTGACAATCAGGTAGGCTCGGTTTTGATTGGGACCTCCCACGACACGCCCCAGTTCGCGGTCGATGCCATCGTTGACTGGTGGCGTGGCGAGGGGCGGCGACGTTACCCCAAGCCGCGGAGTTGCTCATCCTGGCCGACACGGCGGCAGCAACGGCGCGCGCTGCCGGCTCTGGAAATACGCCCTGCAAGAAAGGTTGGTTGATCCTTACGAGTTGACGGTGACCGTCTGCCATTATCCCACCGGAGCGTCCAAGTGGAATCCGATCGAGCACCGGGTCTTTAGCGAGATCAGCAAGCAGTGGGCGGGTCAGCCCTTGACCGATTACGCCACCATTTTACGGCTGGTGGCCGGCACCCAAACCAAGACCGGATTACGGGTCAAGTGCTCCTTGAGCGTGAAGCACCACCCCACCCAAATTAAAGTCTCCGATGGCCAAATGGCCCAGATGGACATTTTCAAACACCCGATCCTGCCCCTGTGGAACTACACTATCTTCCCGAGAACAAACCGGAATTAATTTTTGCACGAACGCTTACTCACAAGGTGGACATGCAACAGCCCGGTGGCACTGCCTGCGTTCAATCTCAATTGGGCCGCCTTTCGTCTGAAATCTGATAAGTCATGTCTGCTTAATGTATTATACTGCTGCTGACGGGTTTGCTGGTGCCTTGATGTGGTCTTGGTCAGCCAGAGGTCAAAGTCCCAGGTAGATGAAGGCGGCGGCAGTCCAAGTCCAGGCTCAGGTGGTTGAAAGCGGCGCGAGGTGAACCTGGTTTAATGGCCTCCTGCTGACGCCTGGGCTGGCTCAGGAGCAATTCTGGCGGGTGGGGAGCGGCGAGGGGGGAGAGCCGAGAGGATGGCGAGGGCTGGCAGAAGCAGCGGCGTCGGACCGGTGCTCGAAGGACGGGAAAGTTCAACTCGTCCTGGTTCTCCTGGCTACCTATTCCGGACGCCGATACGAGTCGAAAAAGGACTCGTCATTCTCAGTTTTATTCTTAGTTCCGACTTTTTCTCTCGGAAATCTCGCGTAAGTCGTTGATTTGCAAGAACGGAGCGGGTGAAGGGAATCGAACCCTCATTACAGGCACAGTGGCGAGGAGTGGTGTAAAGTGGCGTTTTTGCTCAGTTTTTGTCTTGATCTTCTCCTGGGTCACTTGCACTACTTGCACTATGGCGTATTTATACCGCAAGAATCGCTCGCCGTTCTGGTATGTCGTCTATTTCGACGCCGATCGCTCCGAGCGCCACCGATCCACCGGCCTGCGCGCCGACGATCCGAACGACACCGCCAAGGCCAAGGCGTTGCGGGCAGAACTGGAGGCCAAAGAATATCATCGCCAACCGGTCATTGGCGGCGCGGTCTGGGATTCCTGGGTGCCCCAATTCCTGGATCGGCACTGCGAAAGCCCGCGCACCCGCGAGCGCTACCTGGACGCATGGAAGTGGCTGGCCCTTTGGCTGCAGCTCCGACACTACCACTCGCCGAGCAACATTACTTACCGCAATGCGATTGAATACATCGGATGGCGCACGGGATTCAGAAAGAAAAGCGGGAAGACGGCCGGACGGAACACCGCGATTCTGGAGCTGAAAACTTTCGCCATGATCATGGGGGAGGCCGTGAGATTGGGGCACATCGAAGCGAACCCGTTGGTCAGCATCAAATTGCGCCGCGACAAGCCCGCCAAGAAACCCGAACTCACCGACGAGGAGATCGTGGAGGTGCGCACGGCATTGAAGTCAGAGCCGGACTGGATGCAGATCGCCTTCGAGATCGCCGTTCACACCGGTTGCAGGCTGCGCGAAACGCGACTTCCAATGAGTTGCATCGACCTCGAAGAGGACAAGATCACTTTTCCCGCACCAAAGGGGGGAGAACAACGGGCCTTTTCGATTCCCATGCCATCCGCCCTACGACCGCTGTTTGAGAACCTCCGCCGTCAGGGGGAGAAATTCACGTTCGAGTTCCCCTTCCAGCCGTCCCGCCGATGGCAGCAGTTTTTCATCAAGATCAAGAAACCTCACCTTTGCTTTCATTGCCTTCGCGTGAGTTACGTCAACCGACTGCGCCGCGCCGGGGTTCCGCGGGAAGCCGCAATGCGCCTGGTTAACCACGCATCCGAACTCATCCATCAGATTTACCAGCGCGAAAGAATCGAGGACGTTGTCAAATGGCGAGATGCCGTTCAGATTCCTGCATAGGCGGATACCCGACTCTCTGATTGCTGCCCCGGAAGCGCCCGGGAACGGGACCCAGGCGCTACGCTTCGGGCCGCTGACGAGGGTGGGCGAAGCCCCGGCCCTTCGCGGCGCTACCCCGTTCCCGAACGCTTCGGAGACTGCCGGGGCACCCCCCCACGCTCCTGCTGGGCGTTGACTGGGCACGCCGAGCGGGGACCCACAACCGCCGCCTCACCCTTTGCGGCCATTGCGCCTGATGGTTGCTTTGGATTCTAAAATCGCGTTATCAAGGCGCGCATTGATGCGGAAGTTGCCCGCCTCAGCCGCCTGCACTGCGAACACCAGGAGACGATCTTCAAGTTGCGTAGCCGCGTTCGTCATCTCACCGACGATATTCCCCAGTTGGAGAAGCGGCTCGAACACGTGCGTCGCGACCTGGCCACCCGTCAGGACACCAGCGGAGACAAGTTCGTCATGGTCATCGAGGGGCAGGAAATCCGCGACCGTGGCATCGCAGGTGAGTTGTTGCTTCGGCGGGCCGAACGCATGCGAGGGACACACGCAGACCGCCAAGTGGGAAGCATCGCGGGCTTTGGGGTTTTCGTATCCGACAATTTCCTGCAAGGTCCGGAAATCGTCCTCAAAGCCGCCACCACTTACACGGCGAAGGTCACGGACACCGCTTTGGGGACCATTCGGTCCGTCGAGCACACGATCCGGCACCTCGAAGAACTCGCCGCAGGCCTCGTTCAAAGCATTGCCGACACCCGCAAACGCCTCGCCGACACCCAGGCTCAGGTGGACGCCCCCTTCGAGTATGCCGAGCGCCTCGGCTCGCTGGTCAAGCGCCAGCAGGAAATAGAGGATGAACTCGACCTCACAAAAGGCCAAGCCCCCAGCCAGCTTGATGCTGAACCCTCCTATCCCCCGCCGGACCTGGAGGGGGATGCCGACGTGCCGCCCGATCCCAACCAAGCTTGATTCAGTTCATAATGAGCCCACTTGTTCGGAGAGCAGCCCGAGAGGCGCCCGCCGCACCGCTGCCAGGCGCACGCAGAACTCCGGCCCACTTCCCAGCCACCCTCCCCCTCAAATAAAACGCCCGTGGTCCGATTATGACGAGCGCTCTCGTTCCTCTCGCTCGGGCCGCAGCAGTTTATTGAGCGAAACATCGAACATCGAGGCCAAACGGAGGATGGTCTGGTTTTTTCACTCATCCGCTGGCGCCAGCATTGTGGCCACCACGAAGCAGAGGATCTCACGCAGGCGTTTTTCGTCCATTTGGTGGCGGCGCGAACGATCAAAAGAGCGGACCGTGCGAAGGGCAGATGCCGCGCGGTGGCTCAGTTTGCATGGAATTTGACGCAAGGGGTAGCGGTTCGGCCGGCAAGCAGAGCTTCTGGCGGACGGTGGTGAGTTCAGGAGAGCCCCAGGCAGTGGCCAGAGCCTCTGTGCTAACGCGGAGGGAAAGCCGGACCCATGCCCGGTAAAACGCACGACTGGACTTTTCGGAATTGGCGAGGACAGGGCCGATCGTGCCATCTCGGAACTCCTTGACAGCGTCGACTCTAACTCGCGATTCGGGTCGGTGGCGGCGGCGGTCCGCTGGTCAACCGCCCCTGGTGCCCCCCAAGCCGGAGCTGGTTGCCACGCAGGCCGGTTGGTCATTTCTTCGACCGAGTCGCCTAAGGTTCCAATCGCACTTCCCCGCTCGCGCTGGTGCCCAGGAAGAACCCGCAACCGATTCCTCCGCCCTGCAAAACCACGCCACCGAACGAAATCGGCTTGGCCATGGCGGGGTTCACCGCGCTGCCATTAAACGCCCCGCTGGACGGCGTGAATGTCAGGTTGAGCTTGGGGCCGCTCATGGTGGTGACCTTGCCATTTGCCGCCAGGGCGATGCCGTTGGTGATGCCATCCGCTAGTCCGCCGCCCACCAGCGTTAGCGTCAAGTTCGTACTCGAGGTCAATCTCAGCACATTGGTCCCCATGCCCGGCGGGAAGTAACGTGCGCCCAAGGCATGGACCGCCAGCGAGAATCCTGCCGGATAGTACCTCGCGGTGCTGGCCGGCTTGATCCAGGCGATAACGCCGCCCAGATCCGAAGCGTTGGTGAAGGTCAGCCAACCCCACAGCACCCCTTGACCACCGTTGAGCGACGAGAAAAGCGGCCAGCGCCCATATTTGGACACCGAGCTCAATGGAGTGATTTTGGTCCCGTCAGCCAGGAAGAGTTGACAGGAAACGGCACCGGCCTTGCTCACCGCCAGTGTGCCGTAGCTGCACCCACCGGTCTCCGTCGCTGAGGTGTAATCACCAGGAAGGACAACGGTGTATGTTCCGGCTTGCGGCGGGACGGCGGTCGTGCCGTTGAAAACGACTCGGTTGGCGACAACCTTCGCCGTCCATGTTCCGTCGGTGACATGCCCCGTGATCTGGTCCGTGCCTGACGAGAGATCAATTTGCAGGCCGACCATCAGCGAATTTGCCTTCTGCCGGGCGACCGTCTTGGCGGCCCTCCCAGTGCTGTCGAACTGGCCGGTAAGAGTACAGCGGCTTCCGCCGACTTGCAGACTCCCGCTGAAAGCACCTCCGGCGGTGGCGCTCACGGTGATGGAACCGGCACTTTGTGGCGAGACACCGTTCGTTTCGTCGAGGAACAGACCCGTGTAGGTCCCGCTCACGGCGGGGAACGGATTGGGGACAAAATGAGCAACAAGGCTGCGGCTGCCGGTGAGAACGAACGTGTAGCTGGTCGACCTGCTGACGACGGCCCCATTCTCAGTCCAATTTTCGAAGATGTAACCGTTTCCAGGCGCCGCCTTCACAGTCCGGGTGGTGCCGGTCTTGAACGTGCCGCCGCCGGCTCAAGGCGGGCTTGAGCAGCTCGCTCCGGTGCCCGCGACGCAGTATAACCAACAAGTGGCAACGGCAGCGGGGAGAAATGAGACACGGGTCCAGGATCCGGTGCAAATGGCGCTTCATTTTGCAGAAATCGCCCGGAACACGCCTGAGAAGTGGGAATTCAACGAAGCCCACATCCCGCTACGCCACGAGGCCGCAGGGTTGAGCACAGCGGTTGAAACCACTGGGCTGCACGATGATTCGATCGAGGGCGAAAAACTGGCACTGCTTCTCCACAGAGGTCTGAGCGGCATCTGGAATGTCATCAGTGCCAACAAAGGACATCGATGCTGGCCGGGACGGGGCCACACGAACTACTCTGCGGAGCCCTGCCTCTAATCGGCCAGGTGGGTATGACTCCGCCTCATAACAAGCCACACACCCGAGTGGCAACGGGCGCTGCCCGGCAAGGGGATGGTGCGCCTACGGTTCCCTGCCTCCTTGCCCTTCAGACTTCGCTGCCCGTTCCTTCTGCACGGCATGGACGAGCTGGGGGGGGGGAGCGGGTGGTCTGCCGCATTCATCGGGTTCTCGCTCCGGATCAGTGCATCCCGAGGCCACGCGGCTACCTCACGAGAGTCACGATGATCCGATCGGGAACGGGCAAGTTCGGTTCAAGAGCCAGAGGTTGCAGGGGAATCGCCTGAAGCAAAAGGTGCCGCTGGCTGCTGGAAATGAAATGGTAGTACTCCCGGCCATCCTTGATGAGGCTCACCCGCCATGTCAGACAACGCGGGGTCACCTCAGTGTAAACCGTGACTGACCGGGTCTCGGTTTGGTCATCCACATACACTCTGACCGGGGAGAAGACGAGATAACGACTAGTCTCGAGGTCCCCGGTTTCAACCGGCACCTGGACTGGGGAGTTGGTCCTAGCGGTGCGGGCCCTGCCGGCTGCCTGGCCGGGCACCAGCGCCTTCGGCTCGCTGGCAGCGTTCACCGGGCCGACGGTGGTGAGCCTCGAGACGTGGTCATCGTCAGGCCGCCCGCCGCTGATAGCTGCAGCAGGGGTGTCCGGACGGTAAGGGACACTCGGGATTTCTTCGCAACCTGTCAAGGCCACGCACGAGAAGGCAGCGATTGCAGGCAGCATTAGGCACGGGAGCGGCTTCATAACATCTGGATTAGCTGGTGTTGAGTTTCGTTGGAGCTGTCGAGCCCCACAGTGATATTTGCCCTGGACCGGAGTCCTTACGGGATTTCATCCACGGCGTAACTGCGTGATGAACAGAACCTTACCAACCGCCCCGCTCACAACGCGAGGAGGGACAGCCCCTCGAAATCACTCCAATCGCACACGCCAATAATGCGCTCCCAAAGCTGCGGATTGCAATAGGGGTAGGGAGAGTGGAGAACCGCTCCCTCTCCCTCCGAACTCCGAATCCAATATCCGTTCGGTTGGGGAAACGCCCCAACCGAATCCAAATCGGATTACACGAGATTGGCCCGGTGGGCGGTAAACCGTTGAAACGGATTGGTGCTCCTTTGACGGCTGGGCACCGGGCTGAAGCCGCGGTGCTAATGGGATCTGGCGGACTCCAGCGCGACCCCTGTGGTTGGCAATAATGCCATCCGGCGCGAGAAAGCTTGGATTCTCAAGGGTTTCCGCAAATCCTCGGCCGGTTGGTTGGCTGGCTGATTCTGCCCCTTCGCTTCACCGTGGCGGCCCTTCGGCTGCCAGCCCTGGGCCGGCTACGCCCTGCGCTGCCCCGCCTTCGGCTGGCCGGCGATCCACTCGAACGCCCGCGCGGCCATTAGGCTCAGCAGGAGCAGGTTGTTCCGGCCGAAGCTGGTGGAGTTCTTCCACTCCTCGCCCTCCTTGTAGGTCCGCTGGAACGTGACGTTGAACATGGGACCCTTTTCGGTGTCCTGCCTCCAGATGCTGGCGCTGATGGCGCCGTGGCGGATGGTGTGGACCGGTTTGTTGTGATTTTGAGCAGTTTGATTTTTCATATAGCCTTTTAGTTCTGCCCCGACCACCGGGGCGTTTGTTTCTTCGGTTGAGACATTGAGAAACAACGGCCCGGTGGACAGGCGGACCGAAGCCGGGAAGGACGGAGCGGAGGGCGGCGGAGCACCAGCACCGGAGTGAAACGCACTGGCACCTTGCTGGCGCGAGCGGTGCGCGGAGCAACTGGAGCGAGGGAGCGGAGGCGGGAAAGGCAATGGCGAATCGAACGGCGGCAACTACCGGACACAGCCCGGCAAGGCGAGGCGCGGGTGGGGCAGGACACGTGGGCCTGGTCACGGTCTGCGGGCGACAAAGGAGGGCTGGAATCCAAAACAGCTACGGCGGCGCTGGTGCTGGGCCAGGGCGATAGCGGGCGGAAGCCGGGAGCCGAGGGCGGGGACTGGGCGTGGGGCGGTCAGAAGGTCGCCAGCGTCATGGCCGGGGTTGGGGGTGGTCGGTGCCGAGTGCCAGGGCCTGCCCAGTAGCTGCCTTATACCGGTTTGCGCCCGGATGGCTAGCCACAAGTAATAGATCGGATTACAGTACAGCATGAGAGCGTTTCCTGTCGAATTACGCGAACGAGTTCTGAAGGCTGTGCAGGCTCGGGAAGGCACCATAGCTGAACTTGCCGAGATGCTTACGGTTAGCGCGAGCTTCGTTTTCCGGCCGTTGCGCCGGTTTGCCGACAGCGGCAGCGTTGCGCCCAAACACCACGGCGGAGGGGTTACGCCGATGCTGGATAAACCCAAGCTCGCGCAACTTAAAGCCATGGTTGAGCACCAGCCCGATGCCACCTTGGAAGAGTTGCGCCAACGACTGCGGGAGCAGGCGCACGTTGAGCCGAGTCTGACCACAGTGTGCCGCGCCCTCCAGGCGCTGGACCTACGCCGCAAACAGAAGAGATTCTTTGCTCGGGAACGCGACCCGAAGAAGCGCAAGCAGTTCCTCTCAGCGGTGGTCTGGAAATGCGGTGAAACCGCCGGTTTGAAAATGCTGTCTTCTTCTGGCTCCGTCTTCTTCAAACCCTTGCATTTCAAGATGTTCTTCCATCTTCTTCGGAAGGGCGATCGGTGACTGCGGGCAAGTCCCGGTCGGGGTACGTTACAAGACGACTGGGGGCTGCGTTACAAGACGCCTGACCGCCACTCCGAGCCCTTCTGCGTGGGCCTTTCGCGCAGATGGCCGTGCGTTACAAGACCTCTTCCCCGGCTGACCTGGCCGGGGTGCCGGATGGCAGTTCTCGCGGAAAAGGCAGCCCGCATTTTCAAACCGGCGGTTTTCCTGCATGTTCGCGCCGCCGCCCACAGTTCCTGCGAAAGGCCCGGAAATTGGATGCGGGGAGGATGATTTTCATCGATGAAATGGGCTCCAATATCGACCTGACCCGCAGGTATGATCGAGCCCCTGGAGGTCAGCGGGTCGAGGAAGCCTTACCGCGGAACACCCCGGCGACACTCTCGACGGCAGGAGCCCTCAGTGCCAACAAGTTGCTGGCTTGCTGCTGCTTGGAAGGGGCCTTCGATAGTGAGGCCTTCGTGGCCTTCATCGAGAGGATGGTCGTGCCCCAACTGAAGGCGGGAAACGTGGTGGTGATGGACAACGTTTCCATTCATCTATCCCCCAGAGTGAAGTCGGCTATCGAGTCGGCAGGAGCCCAACTGTTGTTGCTGCCCGCCTATTCACCGGATTTCGACCCGATAGAACCGTGCTGGTCCAAGGTCAAAACTCACTTGCGGAAGGTCAAAGCCCGCACAGTGGATTTGCTCTACCAAGCGATTGGATCGGCTTGTAGCCTGATAACTCCCAGGGACATTCGCCGCTGGTTCATCAACTGCGGCTTCAACTTCACATCCGGATGAAAAGCGGTGTAGAAGCCAGGCGGGCAATGCTCTCAACAACTTGGGAGATCATTTCGTTGTGGCTCTTATCTGGACACCGCTTTTCTCATAACAACATCTGGCCCTTCCATGTGAACGAGCTCGTAGCCCGGGCGCGTCGCGGCACCCTCCGACCGCGCGACTGTGCCCAAAACTGTGCCTAAACGAGCAGTGGCGCGCCAGCAGTGCCCGAGTTCACCCGAGTAACGCGATGAGGATGCATGTTCCTTGTTCCTCCGCCGCCACTCACCTCCCTCCGCCACGATATAACCTGCGCAGATTCAATCTCTTACGGAGTGGGGCTACAGTGAAGGCGAGGGTCGGAACGCACGGTGATCATTCCCCAGGATAATCAGCTATCGCTGGGAGGGAACCGGGGTCGCCGAAGATGCAAAGACGCAGTTCAACCGGCCGTAAGGCTTGCGCGTGCGCATCGTAGAACAGCCCGTTCATGCGACCGCTGTGACGCGCCGGATAATGGATAATGCGTTTGACGCGCCGAACTTCCAACGAACGGCAGTTACGGCGCACGCGGCGGGGCGCTGATGCGCGAAGGAAAGACGCTTGGTCGCGATCAGGCTCGGCAAGGGAAAAGTGAAACGTTGGGAAATACCGTAAGGAGCCGCGCCCGCCGCAAATAGGTCAGCAGAGCATCACGCTCGTAGGAAAAAAAGCTAACCCATTTGCAAAC
>Ga0181524_10002254_pt1 | contig 20203 bp, 18 predicted proteins | sample PEATcosm2014_Bin_34_FD_119761 | JGI IMG/M metagenome (GOLD analysis project Ga0181524, IMG submission 119761) | Peatland microbial communities from MTU Mesocosm Facility, Houghton, MI, USA - PEATcosm2014_Bin05_60_metaG | ecosystem: Environmental > Terrestrial > Soil > Wetlands > Peat | place...
GCGGCATGAGCGAGCCGCGGCGTCCGCGGACCGCCGCGGCCACCACGGTGGCGCCGACGCCGCCCGCGCAGCCGGCCGCCCCCCCGCGCGAGCGACCCCGAGAAGCACGGCCGTTCCTCCTCGACTTCCTCCCGCTCGAGGGGGAGAAGGAGACCCGCCTCTCCCGGTTCTACGCGCGGCTCGCCGGAGGGCGCCTTTCCACCACCCGCTGCCCGGCCGAGGGCCGTCTCCTGTGGCCGCCCCGGACGGCGTGCCCGGACTGTCATCGCGAGGAGCTGGAATGGGTCGACCTTCCCGAGGAGGGCCGGATCTACGCCTTCAGTGCCGTGCTCGCCGGCGCCCCGCTCGGGATGGAAGCGGACGTTCCGTTCTCCGTCGGCCTCGTCGACCTGGACGGGGCGCCGCTCCGCCTCTTCGGCCGCATCGAAGGGCGGCCGTGGAACGAGCTCCGCGTCGGCGGTCGGGTCCGGGTCGAGCCGTACGCGACCGGGGACGGCCGATGGTTCTACCGCTTCCGGGCCGTCGGCTGACCGAGCGTCGCGACGCCCGGGCTGCGGCCGGAGCTTCCTCGGATCCCGGCGGACGCGGGCGACGCGGACCGGGCCGGGGACCGGGGGTGAACGCGCGCCCGGAAGAACTCCCACCGGGCCCGCTGGTGGGTTGGTGTCGGGTCACTTCGGCGGGGAGAATCCGAACACGCCTCGTCCCCGTCTGACACTCGCGGTATCTCGGAGCGAGTCCGGAACCATACCGATGGACTGGCGCCCGTCAATACCCGATGACGGCGACAATTAATATGCTTAATGTTTAGCCTGCTTAATTGGCTGGAGCCCGCATGGTCGCGAGAATGCACGCCGCTGAGGGTGCGTCGGACTCGGAGGAGATCGTTCGACTGGTGGTGGTTGTCGATGGGATCATTCGCTCCTCCTTCCACCGGCTTCACCCGATCCTCGAGGAAGACGGGATCACGATGGGCCAGTTCCAGACCCTCCACGTCGTCTCGAGACTCGAAGGCGCTTCCGTGGGCGAAGTCGCTCGCCACCTCGGAGTGTCTGCTCCGGCGGTCTGCGCGAGCGTCGACGAACTGGAGGAGAGGGGGCTCGTGCGGCGCCGTCGCTCCGAACAGGACGCACGCACGGTCGAGCTTTCTGTCACTTCACGCGGTCGGAAGGTCGAGGCGCGAGCTTGGAGGAAGGTCGCGCATGTGATGTCCGAAACCGTCCGGGGTTTGCCGAAGGCGGACGTGGTCATCGCCGTCGGTGTCTTTGAGGAAATCGTGCGCCGCTTCGAAGCGGAGGCCGTGGCGCACGCGACGGCGTCGCCATGAACGCCCACGGGTCGACCACGACCGCTGCCGGGACGACCTACGATCCTGGCGCCGCGGGACCGGTTGTCATCGTTCTCGCGGGGACCGCCCTCATGGTCATGTACGTGGAGACGATGGTACTTCCCGCGTTCAAGGCCTTCTTCCTCTTCTTCGACGATGCCTCCACTTCGACGATCGTCTGGATCGTCTCAGCGTACCTGCTGGTCGGCACGGTCGCGACCCCCATCTTCGGGAAGCTCGGCGACAAGTACGGGAAGAAGCGGATGCTTCTGCTCGTCATGGCGCTCTACACTGTCGCGGTCGGAATCGCGGGCTTCACGCCCGCCATCGGGTCGGCGTTCGGCGTCGATCGCGCGAGCCAGATCTACCTGCTGATCGGAATCCGGGCGTTCCAAGGTCTGGGGATGGCCATGTTCCCACTCGCGTTCGCGATGATGCCTGAGGTCTTGCCTAAGGCCAAAGTCGGCCAAGCCCAGGGAATTATCTCGGGGATGTTCGCGGCCGGTGCCGCCCTGGGTCTCGTCGGCGGCGGATACATGACCTACCTGTTCGGATGGCAGCTCACCTACGACACGGTCACCCCGATCTCCCTGCTGCTCTTGATCCTCGCCTACGTCTACCTCCGGGAATCGCCGCACCTCTCCTCGAACCCGATCGACCTTCCCGGGATTGGAAGCCTCGGCTTCGCGCTCGCGATGGCGATGTTCGGCCTCACCGAAGGGACGTATTGGGGCTGGACGAACTTTTCCGGGGTCACGGTGGCCGGCGTCCCCTGGGGGGTTCCCCAGTTCTTCCTCCTCGCGATCGCCGCCACGGTCTTCTTCCTCTACTGGGAGCCGCGTGCGCCGACACCGGTCGTCTCGTTCAAGGCTCTCAAGGAACGGAACATCTGGATCTCGAACATCAACTCGGTATCCATCGGGATCGGGCTGTTCCTGGTCTTCGTTGCCCTCGTGATCCTCATCGAAGACCCGTTCCCGCCGGGGTTCAACTACAGCCCGCTGCAGATGGGGTTGGCGGCGCTTCCCGCGGCGATCGGGATGCTCGTCTTCGCACCACTTTGGGGGCGTTGGGTCACGGTGAAGGGACCGAAGCCCGTGATGCTCACTGGCTTCGCGGTCATGGGTCTCGGCGCACTCGGCCTCGTCTTCTTCCATGCCTCCGTGGTCGAGCTGATCGTGTTCGCCGTCCCAACGGTGGTGGGAAACATCGCGGCGATGATCGCGATGTTGAACATCATCGTACTCTCAGCCCCCCCGGAGCAGCTCGGGATCCAGACCGGAATGAACCGGACGTTCCTCAACCTCGGGAGCGCGGTCGGACCCGTTCTCGCGGCATTCTTCGCCGCGACTTTCACCACCGAGGTGCTCGTCGCCCCTCCGCCGGTCCCGCCCGTAAGTGTCCCGTCGATCACGGGGTTCGTGCTCCTGTTCGAGATCACAGCCGCCGTCGCGCTCCTTGGGTTTCTTCTGTCCCTCGGTCTAAGGAACTACCGCTTCCCGGCCGACGACCGTCGACCCACTGCGTAGGCTGCGCGAAGGACGGCGGGGGTCGCGGGGTGGCGGCACGGGGCGATGCCGGGCGGAATCGGGTACGGGGGTGGCCAGATTCGTCCGAGACCACTTGCGTACGGGTTGTTTCGAAGCCTGCCTGTTTAGACACGGCCCGGCGATCAGATGCGGCGTGTTCCTTCCGACACGGCCCCCCGCCGGCGTAGGCTATTTATACCGCTCCTAGGTCTCGCGCCCGCCGGTTCGGAGAAAGCCGGCCGGGCATGGGGACAACCGACACAGGGTGGTGGCACCGTCATGGCTGGACGGTCGCCGTACTCCTCACCGGGTTCGCGTTCGCCTTCTCGATACGGACGATCTGGTCGTACCCGGTCATCGCGCGCTGGGGGCCGCTCTTCACCTACGCGGGGGGGTCCGACTCGTACTACCACTCGCGCGTGATGTCGTACATCATTCTCACGCACCAGAACCTCGTCCACGACCCGATGCTCAAGTTCCCGGTCGGGGCGATCAACCCGCGCGAGCCGCTCTTCGACTGGATGAACGCGATCCTCGGGCTCGTCTTCGCCCCGTTCTTCGGCGGTAACGCCGTCGTCGCCGGTGCGTGGTTCCTCGACCTCCAGGGGCCCCTGTGGGCGGCCCTCGAGGTGTTCCCCGTCTACCTGATCGGTCGGGAAGTGAGCAGCCGGCGGACCGGGCTGATCGCGGCGCTGATCCTGCCGTTCCTGAGCGCGAGCATCACCTCGTCGACGTTCGGGTACGCCAACTACCTCTCGTTCTACACGTTCATGATTCTGGTCGTCGTCTACTCGTACCTGCGCACGGTCAAGGCGCTCGGGACCCATCGGTACGTCGAGAGTTACCGCAAGCCCGAGCAGTACCTGCCCGCGCTGCGCGCGTTCCTGAGACAAGAGCGTACCGGGGTGAAATGGGCCGTCTTCACAGGGGTCGCGCTCGGTGCGCTCGCGCTGTCGTGGCAGGGGTACACCTACGCGATCGTCGTCATCGGGGTCGGCCTCCTCGTCGCGATGATCGCCGAACGGATCCGCCGCGTCGATTCGTTCAGCCTCTACGTCGCGACCTGGATCATCGGGTTGGTCGCTTTCCCGATGATGACCCCGTACTACTTCGTGCAGGGCGACCTGCCGATCTTCTTCGACCTGCCGGTCCTGCTGTTCTTCGGCGTGCTGGCCCTGATGCTCCCGTTCCTCTTGGTGCGGGACATCCCGTGGGTCTTCTCGATCCCGTTCCTCGTCCTTCTCGTCGGCGGGGCCACGCTGTTCCTGAAGGTCTTCGTGCCCCGCTATTTCACCGACATCGTCACGGGGCAGGGGTACTTCGTCAAGACGCTCATCTACTCGACCGTTGCTGAGGCCCAACCCCCGTCGTTCGACGCGCTCGTCCTCGGCTACGGGGTCGTGACGTTCTTCCTCGCGTTCGTCGGCCTCGCGATCTTCGTCTACCTGCTCGTCCGCCACCGCTTCAAACGCTATCACATCGGCTTCCTCGTCTACGCGATCGTCTCGGTGTACCTTCCGATATCGGCGACCAAGTTCTTCCTGGTCGGGAGCCCCGTGTACGCGCTCCTCGCGGCGGAGGCGGTCCACCGAGCGCTCGACGTCGGCAGCTACCCCGAGCTCCGGCGGACCGTCGCCTCGCTGTCCGACCGCCGAAGCCAGTTCGCGGCGTTCCGCCGAGCGTTCAAGGTTCGCCACGCGGTCGTACTGGCGCTGGTCGTCGCGGTCGTGCTTCCCAACGTCTGGGTCGCCATCGACGCGGGGATTCCCAGCAACACGAAGGACCATATCGCGACCCAGATCAACCTCTCGATCCCCTCCTGGCTGAAGCTGAACAGCTCCGAGCCGGCCGCGAACTACCTGGGCGCGACCGGGACCTCCCTCGATACCCCGAACCAGTACGACAGTGCCGCGTACAATTGGCTGAACGAACAAGATACGAACGTGCCGGAGCCCTACCGCCCCGCGTTCGTCAGCTGGTGGGACTACGGCTTCCAGGCGATCGACCAGGGGGGTCACCCGAGCGTCGCCGACAATTTCCAGAACGGCATCGACCCGGCCGGGCAGTTCCTCCTCGCCCAGAACGAATCGCAGGCGATCGGCATCCTCGCCACCACCCTCCTGTCGGCCGAGGAGACGACGAGCCACTCCTCCCAGCTTCCGGCCGCGCTCGATGCGATCCTCACGCAGGACGGGGTCAACGTCACGACGCTCCAGGGCCTGCTCGTCCACCAGGGCTCGGACTACCAGCTCGTCGTCGCGCACCCCGGCAAGTACCTGCCGGTCGACCCCACCACCATCACCGATGACAACGCGATGTACCTCGCCGTCTCGTACTTCCTCGCGGACTCGCTCCCCCTCTCGGGGGTCGCGAAGGTGTACGATTCCCTGCAGGCGTACACCGGCTGGTCGATCCGTTACGCGATGGCCGATTCCCGGCTCTTTCCCTTCAGCGGGTCCGATACGGGGATCTACTACGCGCCGGCCGATCTGACGGGCCGCGTGATCAACGATGCCGGGCTCCCGACGACGTTCTTCAACGTCACGGTCCTCGGCTCGAACAACAACACGTACGCGCTCGGCTCCGTTCCGGCCACCGTCGCCGCGGAGCAGTACCAGATCAACTACTTCGCGCCGTTCTACAATTCGATGATCTACCGGACGTACATCGGATACAACGGCACCGACGTGGGCTTGAGCGGAGGGATCCCCGGCCTCGAAGGCGCCGCGGCGTCCGACCCGATCGAACCCGGCTGGATGCTCCAGCATTTCCAGATCGTCTACCGGACGGCGTACTACTGCCCGGGCGTCAAGGACGCGAAGAACGGATCGTCGTGCATGCTGGCGGGGAACCTCCCCGACGCCCGCGCCCTCGCGAACTCGACGAACGGCACCTTCGACTCGTCGGCGATCTCCTACTTCCAGGGCGGAGAGACGATGCTCGCCTACTACCCCGGCGAGACGCTCGACGGCACGGTGACCCTGCCGGACGGGACCCCGGACGCCGGCGTGCGGGTCACCGTCTACGACAGCTGGCACACCCCCCACATGACCGCCGTGACCGGGACCGCCGGCAACTTCACCCTCGTCCTGCCGCCCGGGAACGACACGGTGAACATCACGACGGGGGCGCTGGACGGGCTCACGCAGGCCGGCAGCACGGTGCTGCGCTCGGTGAAGATCACCGTCCCGGAGTCGATCGGCTACAGCTTCGACGCGCCCGTCATGGTCGCGCGGTACGGCGTCGTGCCGGGGATCCTCCAGGGAACCGTCTACTGGAACAATGCGAACAACTCTTCCTACCAGCCGAGCGTCGATTCCCTCATCCCCGGGGCGCAGGTCGTCTTCAAGACCGGCCCGAGCCTCTCCACCCTTACCGCGACCACGGATGCGAGCGGCTCGTACCTCCTCGCAAACGTCCCGCCCGGCAACTACACCTTCACGGTCCGGTACCACGGAGAGTCGTACAACGAAACGGCGGCGCTCGTGGCCCCGGGGGCGACCGTCAACGCCTCCGCCGGCCTGACCCCCGGAACCATCTCCGGCAACGTGACCGGGCCGAACGGCGCCGGGTACGTCGGGGCTGCGGTCACGCTCGCCGATTCCGCGGGGACGGTCGCCACCGTGACGAGCAGCTCCGGAGGGGACTATGGGTTCACGTCGGTCGGTCTCGGGAACTACACGGTCACCGCCGCCGTGGCGGGCACGCTGCTCCGTTCTGCCGGTGCCCCGGTGACCATCACGTCCGTCGGACAGGCGGCGACCGTCCCGCTGACCCTCCAGTCGATGGCTCCCGTGGCCGTCGAGGTGGTTTCGGCCGCGAGCCCGGTCGGGGGGATCGCGGTCCGGTTCGCCCCTCTGCTGTCGTTCGTCTCGGCCGGGACGTCCGGGCTGAACGCGGTCGATTCGGTCACTTCGAACGGCGCCGTCGCGATCACCGGCGCGGACGGGGAAGCGATCTCGTCCCTGCCGGTCGGGAACTATTCCGTCTACGCTCTCGGGTACGTGGGAGCGACCCTCTCGGCCGGGCTCGGCACGCTCGCCGTCCCGGCGAACGGCCTCCCCGCCTCCGCCACGATCTCGCTTTCTCCGGCGGTCGCCCTCTCGGGCGTCGTCGCCCAGATCGGCTCGCACCGGTCGACCGCGGTCATCGCCGACCCGACGACCGGCGGGGAGATCGTCGCGCGGGCCACCACGAACGGGTCGTTCTCGCTCCGCGTGCCGGCCGGCCGGTACGACCTTTTGGCGCTCGAGGGGACCTCCGGGTCCTCCGGCACCACGGACGTCGCCCTGGCGCAGGTCAACGTGACGGGCCCGGTCTCCGTCCCGATGACCCCCACGGCGGGGACGGTCGCCCGGTTCGCGGTCTACGCCAACCTCACGACCGACTCGACGTTCCCCGTGGCCGGGGCGGTCGTGAACGTCTCCGCAGGCCCCGGGGGTCCCTCGATCGAGCAGGTCGATGCCCCCAACGGTTCCGTGACGTTCTTCGTCCCGTCGAGCGTCCCGCTCTCCTCGGGCGGGTACTGCATTTCCGGGACCGCGCCGGGGTACGTGCCGTCCCAGATCTGCGGCATCGCTCCGTCGGCGATGGCGAACCTCTCGGTGTTCCGGCTTGCCGTCGCGTCGATCCCCGTGACGCTCAGCGTCGTGGGCCTCCCGACGGGCACCTCCATCCTCGTGAACCTCACGGGGGAGAGCCCCACGGCGGTCAACCGCAGCTACTTCGGGGGGCCCCGGTTCTCCTTCACCCTGCCTCCGGGAACCTACGGCGTCGGGGCCTACGCGGTGATCGGGAACGGTACGGTCATCTACCAGCCGTCGACCGTGCTCTCCACGGTGATCCCGTTCGGCGCGCGGTCGTCGGCGCTCACGCTCTACGTCATTCCCGAGATCACGGCGCGGGGCACGCTGTCGTTGCCGAGTGGCACCGCGGCGAACAATACGACGGTCGCCCTCTCCTCCCCCTTCCTCAACGTCACGGTCAACGGGACGGCGTACCTCGCGGGCTTCCGCGTCGCGCCCGGCAATTACACGGCGGCCGTCAATGCGACGGGTGCCTCCGGCGCGCTGGCGAACCTTACCGAGGTGACGGTCAGCCCCGGCGGGGTCGTCTCCCCCCGGCTGGTCCTGACGACCGCGGCCGTGACCCTCTCGGGGACGCTCGCGCCCGTGGGCAACTCTTCCCTCCGTCTCAACGGGACCGTGACGCTGACGACCGCGAAGGGCGCGACGGTCGTCGTCACGGCGAAGAACGGCCAGTTCTCGGCGCGGTTGCCCATCAACAACGAGTTCGCGGTCCACGCGAACTTCACCGTGCTGACGTCGGGCGCGAACGGAAGCTACGAGACGACGTGGTCGGTCGTACCGGGCACGACCTGCACCGTGGGAACCTCCGGCTCGACGTGCTCGGTCCCGCTCACCGGGACGATCGACCGGGCGTGGCTCAACGGGACCGTCGAACGGTTCGGGGGGTCCGGCCCGATCCCCTCGTCGCTCCGGTTGATCGGGCCGTATCCCTCCACCAGCCTGACGGTCGTCGAGGTACCGAACGGCTCCTTCTCGCTCCGTCTGATGCCGGGGGCGTACTATCTCTATGCGACCCCGTCCGACGGATCGCCCTACGCGGGCTTTGCGACCGCGCTCGCCCTCCCCTACACGACCGGTAACCTCACGATCCTGCTCACTCCGTCGTGGACCGACCAGGTCCTGGTCGTCGGCTCCGGGGCGCCGGGACAGACGATCGGCCCCGCCAATCTCACGGTCACGGGGACCTCCGGCGCCCGCCTCATGTATACCGACGTCGCGCCGGGAACGACCGTTCCGATCGCCCTCCCCGCCGGCGCGTACACGCTCGACGCGAACGCGACCGGGACCCTGAACGGCGTCGCGGGCAACGCGACCGCCACGTCGTCGATCGTGATCGGGCAAGGGAACCTCGGGACGAGGCTCGAGCTGTCCGTCGCCCCGAACGCGGCCGTGACCGCTTCGCTCGCCGGCCCCCGGTCGAGCAACGTCACCGCCGGGGGTTCGGCCACGTTCTCGTTCTCGGTCCGCGACTCGGGGAACGTGCCGGTCACGGTGCATCCCGTCGGCTCCCCGGCGTTCTGGACGTTCAACTTCAGCGTCGCGAACCTCTCCCTCGTTCCGGGCGGCAAGAGCGCCACCGGTGAGGTCCGCATCACCGTGCCGGCCGGAACCGCCGTCGGGCATCCCACGGTGGCGATCACCTTCGAGCTCGCCAACGGCACACAGGTCGGCAATGTCACGCCGGCGCCGACGATCAACGTCGCCGCCTACCACGGGATCGCCGTCGGCCCGACCCCGGCCCACGCGACCTCGGTGGGGTTCGAGTCGGCCCAGGTGTCGTTCTACGTGCACGACTCGGGAAACGTCCCCGAGCAGGTGCGCTTGGCCGTCTCCGACGCGCACCGCCTCGCCGGCATCGGCTGGAGCTACTCGTTCGGCGCGTCCTCGGGAAACGACTCTCCGCGGGTGACCAACCTCTCGGCCGGGGGCAACCAGACGTTCTCGGTGAACCTGACGTTCGTCGGCACCACGTTCGTCGCGCCGGGCTCGGTGACGATCTCCGCCTCCGTCCTCAACGTTTCGCAACCGCCCACGGCGAGCGTGACGCTCCGGGTCGCGGTCTCCCAGCTGACCGTCTCCACGGCGAACGGGGGACCGGTCACGGTGACCGGTCCGGGGATCGGCTCTCCATCGAAGTACCTCCCCGAGTGGGAGCTCGCGGTGATCGCCCTCGTCCCGGCCGTGCTCCTCCTCGGGGTCATCGTGGGCCGCCGGTGGTGGAAGACCCGGAGGTGGACCCACCGGTGAGGCCGTTCACCCACGGCCTGGTCGCCGCGATGCTCCTCCTCGGCGTCCTGTCGACCGTCGGCCCGGCGATCGCCGCCACCGCCTCGGCATCGCCCTACGCGCCGGTCGTCGGGAACGTCTCGGGGCCGTCGTACGTCGGGACCGGCTCGACCACGACGTACTACATCAACGGGTCCGGCGGTCCTGCGATCGCCAGCAACGGGACCGAGGTCGGCAACATCACCTGGCGGGCCCAGGTCTCGGGCGGCAATCTCACGGGCGTCTCGGTCTCCCCCAACTCCTCCTCGATCACGCTCGGCAAGCCCAGCACGACGAAGCTCACGGTCGCGAACGCGACCGAGACGCTCACGATCTCCGTCGAGATCATCTCGACGTACCACTCGACCAACGCCACGACGAACGTCACGTACAGCGTGCATGTCGTGACGCCGTACGTCGTGCGCGCCGCGCTCGTGGATACTTCGTCGTCGAGCGTGGGGCCCTTCACGGTGACCGTCGACCTCGACGGGCGGGCGGTCGGCAACGTCACCGTGACGCAGATCCGGCCCAACAAGACGTACAATCTCTCCTTCGCCTACGCGTCCGGGGGCCTCCCCGCGGGGGAGCACACGTTCACGATCTCGCTCGCGAACGAACACGGGCTCGTCACCTTCTCGGGCGGCGCGATCCAGTACTCGCAGTCGTTCTACGTGGTCGGGCCGCCGCCGGACTACGCGCTGTGGGTACTGATGGGAGCGGTCGTTTTCTTCGGCGTGCTCTTTATATTCGTCACCCGGGTGGCCGCGCGCCGGCGCCCCACGACGCGCAAGTAGGGGGACGGAACTCGGTATGATGGCACGTGCGGACCTTCGGTGCACGTCGTGCGGTCGGGCGCTCCCCGGCCCGGGCGGCACGCAGTTCGCCTGCCCGGGATGCGGCGAGGTGACGATCGGCCGGTGCGCTCGCTGCCGGGACCAGAGCGTCCTCTACCGCTGCCCGAAGTGCGGGTTCGAGGGGCCGTAGGAGCGTCCGTCGATGGGGCAGGTCGCAGTGCTGTTCCGGTTGATGCCCCAGGGGGTCGAGACCGACCTCAAGGCCGTGGCCGACGGCGTCCGGACGACGGTCCCGAAGGGGGTCACGATCCGGGGGATGCAGATCCGGGACGTCGCCTTCGGGCTGCGCGCCCTGCTCGTGGCCGCGGTGATGGACGATGCCGGCGGGATCCTCGAGTCGACGGAGCACGCGCTCGCGAAGCTCCCGCACGTCGAGTCCGTCGAGGTGATGGAGGAAGGCCTCCTCTAACGGAGCGCCGGCCCATCCCGTGGACCTGTTCACCCACGTCCTGGTCGCGTACCTCATCACCTTCGGCCTGGTCGGGTTCCATCCCCAGTACCTCGCGGCGGGCGCGCTCGCGGGGGGGCTGCCGGACGCCGATGCGCTGTTCTTTCCCATCGCCCGCCGCTTCCCGATCCTCCGCCACCACGGCATCACCCACTCGCTCCTCGGCGTGACGGTGGTCGCCGCGGTCGGCGCGGTCGTCGCCCCGCACCTCGCGCCGGGGACCCCGCTGCTCTACTTCGCCGTGATGGAGGTCGGGGGCCTCGCCCACGTCGCCCAGGACGGGTTCACGAACTTCGCCGTGCCCCCGCTCCTGCCGTTCTCGGGAAGGCTGCTCCACCTCGACGCCGACCGGGCGATCAACTTCGTCACCCTCGCGGTGTCGGTCGTGTCGTTCTATCTCCTGCTCGGGATCGAGCGCAACCACGTGGCGTTCGCGATCTACCTCCTGACGATCGACGCGCTCATGGTGTTCTTCGCGGCGTACTTCGCGACCCGCATCGCCGGCCGGCTCGTGATCGGCCGTCGGCTCCGGGCCCTCGGCGACTTCGACCACGTCGTGGCGACGACCAACCCCCTGGCCTGGATCGTGATCTCCGAGCGCGTGGCGAACGGCCGGGAGCGCACGACCTGGGCACGGTACACCTTCGGCCGGGGACTCGTCGCCGGACCGTTCGTGATCGAAGCGCCCCTCGCCCCGAGCGCCCACGCCGGCGCCCCGCAGAACGCGGACGAGGCGCTCGAGTGGTCGCTCCCGCTCGCCCGGGCCGCGAGCCGCCTGCTCGAGTCGACGTACCACTTCGGCGAGGCCTACCCCACCCCCGGCGGGGGATGGACCGCGGTCTGGTACTCCCTCGAGTTCACGATGCTCGGTCGCTCGGCGGCCGTGCGGGTGCGGTTCCCGACGGAGGGCGGCCCTGCCGAGGTCCGCTCGTCGTTCTATCGCCCCGTCCTGCGGGCCGTCTGACGCGGCCCGCTCGACGGGCGCGAGGTCTTCCACGGCGAGCGCCCACGGCGGCTACCCCCCGAACGGGGGTGACGTCGGAGGACCGTGTACGGAGAGGGCCCGACGGCGCCGGCCCTGCGACGGGCGGGGCGCCCGGCTACTTGTACGTGGACAGGTGGGTCGTTCCCTCGTCGTCGACGATCGTGATGCACTCCCCTTCGCACTCGAAGAGGCACGCCTCGCACATGATGCAGTCCGGCCCGTGGATGACCGCGGACTTCTCCGCCCGGAACTGGAACTTGGCGGCGACCGCGGGGTCGTCCGTGACGTTCGGCCAGTTCTCGCGCGGCTGCATCTCGAAGACCGTCACCGGGCAAACATCCCGGCAATGCGTACAGCCAGTGCACTTCTCATGGGCGACTTCGACCGTCACCATGCCCAATCGGAGATTCACACCGTTGCGGGTTATATTAGGTTCCCGTGTGGACGGGGCGACAAGTCGTCCCGAACCGCTCAGGGGATCTGGGAGGTGTCCCCCCAGCCGCTGATCCGGCCGCCTCCGCGGAGGGCGTCGAGCCGCGCCATCTCCGGGGCGGTCAGGGAGAAATCGAACACCCCGGCGTTCTCGACGATCCGCTCCCGGTGGACCGATTTCGGGATCTCGACGGCCCCGTGCTCGAGGCCCCAGCGGATCAGGATCTGGGCGGGGGTCCGACCCTTGGCGGTCGCGATCTCGCCGACCGTGGGGTCGTCCAGGCGCTGGGCACGGGTGAGCGGAGAGTACGCCTCGAGCCGGATCCCCCGTCGATCGCAGTAGGCGAACAGCTCGGGGTCGTAGGCGAACGGGTGCATCTCGACCTGGTTCACGGCGGGGACGACGTCCGCCTCCGCCCGAAGCTCCTCCAGGTGCCGGATCGCGTAGTTGCTCACCCCGATCGCCCGGCAGACGCCGTCGCGCTGGAGCTTTTCGAGCGCGCGCCAGGAGTCGCGCCGGTCCTCCGGCGACTTCGCCCGCGGGGAATGGATCAGGTACAGGTCGATCCGGTCGAGGCCGAGCCGCTCGAGGCTGCGCCGGGCGGCGACCTGGGCGGCCTCGAACCCATGGTCGGTGTACCAGAGCTTGGTCGTGACGAACACATCGTCCCTCGCGAGACCGCTCGCCCGGACCGCCTCTCCGACATCGGCCTCGTTCCCGTAGAGCGTCGCGGTGTCGATCATCCGGTATCCTGCGGCGAGGGCATCGCGGACGGCGCGTCGGGTCGTCTCGCCGGGCGGGGTCTGGTAGACCCCGAGGCCAAGCCACGGGATCTCCGGCCCCTGGTTCATCCGCACGCGAGAGCCGATCCCGGTCCCGGAGGGGAGGGGCATGCGATCACCCTCTCCGGCCGGCGAGGCGACCGTCGGTCGATCGCGACGGCCGGAACCGAGAACGCGTTCCCTTCGAGGCCAGCCTCGCGTCGTGGCGGCGCAGCTGTTCCTCGTGCTCGGGGCAGAGCGAGAACGACCTCCAGGCGGCGGCCGGCGAGACCGGGTCCGCGGAGGCCGCCCACATCTCGACCGGGTGCGGCCGATCGTCGCACGGTCCGCCGCTCCCCACGTCCGGGTCCCCGACGATCGGCCGGAGGGCGAAGTCGTAGGCGGCTCCCATCTCGCACAGCGGCCGCTGGAAGATCGCGCTCATCGGTCGTTGGTGCGCGGTCGGCCCGTTTCAGAGCTTCCGGGCCGGCCGGGAGAACTCGGCCTCGCTCCGCTGCGGGACCCGTTCCACGGCCCCGATCCCTTCCTCGGTCCGACCCGCGGGCACTGCGTAGAGCGGCATGGGAGCTCCGCCGCCGAGCCCGGGGAGGTTACTAAGGCCTTCGGAAACGTCCGTCCGCCCGGGACCGGACCATCGGGAACCCGGGTCGGGGCCGCCCCCGCGACCCGTGTCGCTAAGTTCGCGGGGGCCGTCGCCCGGCGGGGTCCGTGCGGCCCCGATCCCATCGGGGACTCTCACGAATGCCGACGCTCGAAGGACCCGCCGGGACGATCTACTACGAGACGGCGGGCGGCGCGTGGGGGGATCCCACGGTCCTGGTCCACGGGTCGTGGGTCGACCACCAGAGCTGGGCGCGCGTAGTTCCCTCCCTCGCCCAGGGGCTCCACGTCATCACGTACGACCGGCGGGGCCACGGAGGAAGCTCGGGGGCGCGGCGCGAGCGGCCGGTGCGGGACGACGCGTCGGACCTCGCCTGGCTCCTCGAATCGATCGACCTGTTCCCCGCCCACGTCGTCGGACACTCGTACGGGGGGGCGGTCGCCCTCCGCTTGGCCGTCGATCGGCCGGAGCTGGTGCGCAGCGTGGCCGTGCATGAGCCGCCGTTCCTAGGTCTGCTGCCGGAGGACGACCCGATGGCCGACGAGGCGTCCCGCGCTCGCGCCGACGTCCGTCGGCTCCAGGCGCGGGTGCGGACCGGGGACCTCGACGGAGCGGCCCGCGAGTTCGTCGATCGGTTCAGCCCCGATCTCGGCGAGTGGGATCGGCTCGACCCGACCGTCCACGGCCAGCTGGCTCGCAACGCCGAACGGTGGGCGGAGGAGCTGGACGACCCGGAGGCGATGTGTCCCTCCCGGACCGGGATCTCCGGGCTCGATATCCCGGTGCTGCTGACGAGCGGCGAGCGAAGCTCCCCCCTATTCCACGGGATCGAGGCGGAGCTCCTGCGGACGCTCCGCAACGCGAGCGCCCGGAGGCTGCCGGCCTGCGGGCATGCGCCCCACCTCACGCATCCCGAGATGTACGTCGGCGTTCTCGCGATGTTCCTGCTCGAGCGGGAGGTCCCGCCGACCTAGCGGCCCCCGGGCCTCCCCCCTTCCCCGACGGAGCAGCCCCCGGACCGCGGGGACGGGCGGCGAGAGCCGCCGCGACCGTCGAGAGGTCGGAGGAGTCGAGCCCGTAGCCAGCCTGTCCGTCGATCCGGGCGGTCGCTGCGCCGTCGCGGAAGACGATCACGGTAGGAACGACCTCCACGCCGAACCGGTCCCACAGGGGGCTCTGTTCCGAGGTCATGTCGGCGATGAGGAGGCGGGCGCCGGAGGTCGAGAGCGCACCGAACCGGGGGGCGAACTCCCGACAGAACGGGCACCAGTCGGCCAGGAACGCCACCGCCCACGCCCCCGGCCGGAGGAGCCGGATCTCGTCGAACGCCTCCGGGCCTACCCGCTCTACGGTGTCCATCGCGTTCTCCGGTCCGGTCGGCGCGCTCGTGGCGGCGGGGTCGCCGATGGGCGGGCCCCCTCTTCTCGTTGATGTCGACGCCGCGGCCGGCTCCGCGATCGTCCCGGCAGCGCTCCCGCATCGGTCCAGTACGCCGACAGGAGGCGGGGCGGGGTCCGGTCGAACAGGGCGGGCAGCCGATGCGGCGCCCGCCCTCGTCGCCGCCACTTCGACCGGCCGGCGACGACTACGACCGGGACGCCGCGTCGGTGCGCCTCGGCGGCCAACCGCCGCGTTCCGACCTTGTGCACGACGCTCCCGTCGGGCTCGACCGTATCCGCTCCGACCAGCACGAGATCCGAACTTCGGACGGCGTCCCGGAAGGAGCGGTCGGGGACCCACCGGGCGGAGAGCCCCCACCCTCGAAGCTCCCGGGCCATCCGCCTCCCCTCCCCCCCGGGAAGGCTTTCGAGCACGAGGATCTCCCGGGGCCGACGCCGCCGCGGCAGCGATCCCAAGGCCTGCGCGAGCGTCGCCCCGCGACTGATCGTCACGATGCGGACGCCGGCCGGAAGGACGGCCCGCACCGCCCGGCCGATCCGCTCGGGCTCGAGGAGGAGTCGGCGGCGCGAGCGGCGGACCCACGCGCGGAGTCGTTCCCCGAGCCGGCCCGCCGGTCGAGGACCGGCGATCGCCCGCCACTCCTGGCCCCACTCCGCGAACAGCGCCATCGCCGGCTGGGTTCGCGACAGATCCCGGGCGATGGCTCGAGCCGCGCGATGCGCCTCCCCGGTCGCCCCGGCATGCCACGACGCGAGCTCCGCGTCCAGGCCGTCCAGGGTCTCGAGCGCGAGCTCCCGGGCCCCCTTCGTCCGATTCGTCCGGACGCGGGCGAGAACCGTCGCGGCGACCCGCCCCAAAGGTCGGGCCTCCGTACCGGAGGTCGGCATGGGGCCGGGGACGGCCCGCACCCTCAAGAGCGCGAGGAGGGTGGGCTCTGACGTGACGGGCTCCTGGCGTGTTCCGATCGAATCGAGGAACGACCGGATGTTCCCCCTACCGCTGCGCGGACGGGTCGACTCCCACCGCTTCCCGAGCCGCCTGCTCGAGGGGAATCCCTGGAACGACCCCACCGAACGCGAGTTGCCGGTGTACGTGCCGCCGTCGGGCCAGAGCGACGGCCGTCCGCTCCTGGTCCTCCTCAGCGGATACACGGGGGCGGGCTGGATGCACTTCGTCCGGCCCCGGTACATGGGTGACAGCGTCGTCGGCCGCCTGGACCGCCTGATCCGTTCGGGCGCCGCCCCCGAGGCGGTGCTGGTCGCCCCGGACTGCCTCACGTCCCTCGGGGGCAGCCAGTACCTGAACTCCTCCGCGACCGGCCCGTACGAAGACTACGTCGTCCGGGAGGTCGTTCCCTGGGTGCGCGAGAAGTACCGGACGGGCCCCACGGCGGTCCTCGGCACCTCCAGCGGCGGCTACGGAGCGCTCTCGCTCGCCCTGCGGCATCCGGACCTGTTCCGGGCCGCCGGGTCGAACGCGGGAGATGCGTACTTCGAGTACTCCTACCTCCCCGACTTCCCGTCCGCGTACCGTGAGATCCGACGCGCGGGAGGTCCCGAGGCGCTCCTCCGACGGCTGTTCTCCGAGCCGGTGAGCGGCTTCGGGCCGCGCCAGCCGATGGTGCAGGCGCTCGAGGTGATGGCGTACGCATCGTGCTACTCCCCGATCGAGTCGGAGCCGGGGCGCTTCGACCTCCCGTTCGACCTAGAGTCGGGGGAGCTTCGGGACGACGTGTGGCGCCGGTGGCTGGCCCTGGACCCGGTCCGGATGGTGGTGAGCGAACGGTTCCGGGAGGCGGCCCGTCGGCTCGCGTACCTCTACGTCGACGGCGGCCTCCGGGACGAGTACGGTCTCGACGTCGGGGCCCGGATCTTCGCGGCAAGGGCCCGGTCGGTCGGGGCCCGCGTCGACCTCGAGGAGTTCGACGGGATCCATGCCGACGGCGGTCCGCGCTACGAGGTGATGATCCCCCGTTTGCTCGCCGCGCTCGGCGCACCGGAGCGCGGCGGCGCGCCTATTTAGTACCCCCGCGCGCTGGGCCGCCGAGAGGACGCGGAGGGACGCGTGATCCGGGACCAGCATCTCGTCTGCGACGGCTGCCAGAAGGTGATCACGCGCATCACCACGGTCCCTGACGCCGATTGGGGAACGATGCACAACCTGTGCTCGGACTGCTTCCGGACGCTCCGCAAGCAGTCGATCTCGCCGGCGTGAGCTACCCGCCGGCCGGGCGGACCCGCGCCGGGGCGTCGGGGCCCTCGAACGGGGCGAGCGCCTCGACCGCCTCGTCCTCGATCCACAGGAGCACGATCAGGTACCAGCTGAGGACCACGAGCAGGAGGAGCTCGCGCGAGGGCGCCGGCCCGGCCGCGATCACCGCACCCCCCTCGAGGTGACGCCCTTCGGCGACCGGCTCGATGTGCACCTGTTCCTGCCCGTCGTCGCCGGCGAGCTTCCAGGCCGGCACGAGGAGACCGGCCCGCTTCAGCCGGTACGAGCCTCCCCCGCCGACCTCGATCTCGTGGTGGCCGAGGCGGTTCGTCAGGCGGGCGACCGGCGCGTCGCCCCCCTCGGGACGCACGGTGAGATGGGGAACGAGGAAGCCCGCGCGCGCGAGCGTCCAGGTCCCGTCCGCGGTCTCGGCGGTCGCGCGGGCGCCGCGATGCCGCGCGAAGCGGATGGCGGCGACGGCGGAGTCCCCCGCGAGCAGCGTGAACTCCGGGACGGTATCGCCGGTGCGGAGCCATCGCAGCGTGGACCGGTCGACCGAGCCGAACGGGACGAGGGGCACGGCCACCCACCGGTGGGTACCCTCTTAACGCCGCGCCGGAGCGGGTCGGCCGGCGAAGAAGGGCCCCGGCGGACGCCCGGTCGCCTCAGCGGGACGACACGAGCAAGACGACCCCGGCGATCAGGATGAAGATCGACGCCAGGAGGGCGAGCACGCCCGACCCGAAACCGAGGACCAGCCAACCGGCGAGCGCCACCACCACGAGGACCGCCCCCGCGACCAGCCCCCGGTCGTCCCGGCGGAATCCCCCGAGCACCGAGAAGAACGCGACCACCCCTCCGACGACGATGAAGATGAGCGCCTGGTCGAACGGACCGAACGCGCGCAGGCCCCGTTCGGTCGCGAGGTAGACGACCCCCCGGACCAGGTCGATCAGGCCGTCCAGGACGAGCAGCAGCGCGCCGACGAGACCAAAGGCGGCGCCGATCGCTCGGTCCCCCGTTCCCGGCACGCGACGTCCCACCGCCCCGAACGGGAGGCGAGGAAAACGGTTGCGTCGCCCCTCCCCAAGACCTAAGTTCGGCGCGCCATGGACTCTCGATGGGCCGGGCGAAGGCGACCCGAACGCTGCGGAAGGAGTTCGACCGCGAGGCGGAGCAGTACGACCGGACGGCGCGCGCGTCGATGCCCGGGTACCCCGACATGCACTGGATGCTGAGCCGGGGCATCCCGTTCCTCCCCACGCGGGCGTTCCGGATCCTCGAGCTCGGGGTCGGCACCGGGACCCTCACCGAGCTCCTGCTCTCCCGCTATCCGCACGCGCACATCACCGGGATCGATCTCTCCCCGAAGATGATCGCCCGGGCGCGGACCAAGCTGAAGGGCTACCGCGACCGGGTCGAGCTCGTCGACGGCTCCCTCGAGGAGTTCGAGGCGGGCGGGTTCGACGCCGTCGTCTCGGCGCTCGCGATCCACCACCTCTCCGATCCGGAGAAGTGGAGGCTGTTCCGCCGGATCTACCGGGCGCTTCCGTCCGGCGGGTACTTCGGCGACGGAGACGACCACCTGCCCGAGGATCCGGTCTTCGACACGCGGTTCTCCCAGATCGCGAGCACCGAAGGGGGCGCGGTTGGCGGCCACGGCACCTGGAGAAGCCCCCAGGCCGTCTGGCACGAGCACGAGCGGTTCGACCATCCGTGCACCGTGACCAGCGAGACCGCCCAGCTCGCCCGCGCCGGCTTCTCCCACGTCGGCATCCCCTGGCGGTTCTTCGGCCAGGCGGTGGTCTGGGCGTACAAGTGATTGCCGACGACCCGCGGAGGGCCGTCGGCCGGGCGGACGGATGCTCCGTCCGACGACGTTCCTCCTCGGCGGAGCCATCGGGGTCGCGCTCGGGGTCCTGCTCGCGGCCGGGCTCGCGTGGGCCGGTGCCGGGGTCGACTTCTCGGGCGCGTGGCTCGCCGCGGGGTTCTCGGTCGTGCTCGGGGCGTTCTTCGTCCACGTAGCGCGGGACGAGCGGCGGTACCGGACCGAGTATCTCCGGGCGGCCGAGACGGGCCGGCCGCCCCCGCCGGGCGGCCCGCCGCTCTGAACCACGAATTCGGGCAAACCTTTACGTGGGCTCCCGTTCTCGGAACGCCGTGGCCGGGATGGGGTAGCTTGGCCTATCCTGGGGGACTGTGGATCCCTCGACCCGGGTTCAAAGCGGGACGGGGTCGACCCCCGACCCGTGAGACTCTCGGTCCCGGCCCTACGGCCGGGAGGACCGCCCGGGGCCCTTCGCCCGGCGCCCGGGGCGTGCGGACGATCGCTCGAGCCGGTCGAGCGCTTCCGGCATTTCCACGAGGCTGTACTCCGCCCAGGCCGCCCCCCACTCCTTGAGGTCGCGGGGGGTCAACGTCCACCCGGGCAGCGAACTCGCCCGGCCGAGCGCGACGACCCCCGCGACCGACATCGCCGCCTCCATGTCGAACCGGGAATCGCCGACCAGGAAGATCCTCGCGGCCGGGTACCGGCGTTGGTATTCCGCGAGGTGCTCGCGCTTCGTACCCTCCGCGGAACCGAGCACCTCGTCGAACCAGTAGCGGAGCCCCTCGCGCTCGAGGATCAGGTCGGCCATCTCGGTCTCGGCACCGGTCGTAATCGCGAGCGTCCAGCGCTCGACCGAGAGCCGTTTCAGGAGCTTCGGCATCTCCGGGAACGGGGCGGCATCGGCGTACGCCTCGGTCACCTTGCGCTGGTGGAACGTGCGGGCGGCC
>Ga0181524_10002256_pt1 | contig 20193 bp, 22 predicted proteins | sample PEATcosm2014_Bin_34_FD_119761 | JGI IMG/M metagenome (GOLD analysis project Ga0181524, IMG submission 119761) | Peatland microbial communities from MTU Mesocosm Facility, Houghton, MI, USA - PEATcosm2014_Bin05_60_metaG | ecosystem: Environmental > Terrestrial > Soil > Wetlands > Peat | place...
GACCGTGCCGCCGACTACAGCCGAGGGCATCGAGCGGTATCTCGGCAGCGGCTTGGTCAAGGGTATCGGGCCGATTCTCGCGAAGAAGCTGGTCGGTCGATTCGGAGCCGAGGTTCTAGCCGTGATCGAGAATCGAGCTGCCGAACTGCAAACGGTCGATGGCATCGGCCCCAAACGCCGGGAGCGGATCGCGCATGCGTGGCAGGAGGCAAAACGAGTCCGCGAAATCATGTTGTTCCTGCACAGCCACGGCGTGAGCACCAGCCGGGCGGTGCGAATCTTCAGGACCTACGGCGAGCAGGCAATCGAGAAGGTGCGGAGCAATCCCTACATGCTGGCGAAGGACATCTACGGGATCGGCTTCGCGACAGCCGACCAGATCGCGCAGAAGGTCGGGATTCCTCGGGACTCGCTCAACAGGGCAAGGGCGGGCATCGACCATGTGCTACTGGAAGCGACCTCCGATGGTCACTGTGCGTTGCCTCTGGAGAAACTCAAGCTGGCGGCAGTGAAGCTGCTGGAGGTGCCCGAAGGGACAGTCGAGCAGGCGTTATCGCAGATGCTCACGAGTGGCTCCCTGTTGTTGGAGGAGATCGACGGCGAGCCCCTGATCTTCTTGCCCCATCTCCGGAGGGCGGAAGAAGGCATCGCAGCAAGGATCAAGAACCTAGCGGAAGCGGATCTGATCTATCCCCCGATTGATTTCGAGAGGGCGGTCGCATGGTGCGAGCAGCGGACACGGAAAACTCTCGCCCCCAGCCAGCGCGAGGCGTTGAGGACGGTGCTCGCCAACCGGGCCGTGGTCATCACCGGAGGACCGGGCGTGGGAAAAACCACGCTGGTGAACTCGATTCTGATGATCCTGCGAGCCAAGGGCGTGAAGTGCCTGCTGTGCGCTCCTACTGGACGGGCGGCGAAGCGGCTAACGGAGACCACGGGCTTGGAAGCGAAGACGATTCATCGCCTGCTGGAAATTGATCCTGCAACTGGGCGGTTCAGCAGAAACGAGTCGAATGCGCTCGCCTGCGGCCTTCTGGTCGTGGACGAGACCTCGATGGTGGACGTGCCGCTAATGCACTCGCTGGTGCGGGCTCTTCCGAACCGCGCCGGATTGGTTCTGGTCGGCGACGTAGACCAGCTTCCGTCCGTTGGGCCGGGCACGGTGCTTGGGGACTTGATCGAAAGCGGCGTCGTCCCGGTCGTCCGGCTCACCGAGGTTTTCAGGCAGGCAGCGGACAGCCACATCATCACCAACGCGCACCGCATCCGCCGAGGCCAGATGCCGGACGTGCGCGGAGCCGACCCGAGTTCCGACTTCCATTTCGTCGAACGGGATGATCCGGAGAAGATCGCGGCAATGCTGGTCAAGCTCGTGCAGGAGAGAATTCCAGAACGGTTTCGTCTCGACCCGATCCGCGACGTTCAGGTTCTTTGCCCGATGAACCGTGGGTCGCTCGGCGTGCGCGAACTGAACACAGCCTTGCAGAAGGTATTGAACCCAACCCGACCCGGTCAGCCTGCCGTGGAGCGGTTCGGATGGCGGTTCCAGATAGGCGACAAGGTCATCCAGACGGAGAACGACTACGACAAGGACGTGTTCAATGGCGATGTGGGGATCGTCGAGCGAATCGATGCCGTGGAGCAGCAGGTCGCAGTGCGATTCGACGAGCGGCTGGTGAAGTACGACTTTGGGGAATTGGATGAGATTTCGCTGGCTTACGCGATCACGATCCACAAGTCGCAAGGCTCGGAATTTCCGGCGGTGGTGATCCCGCTCGCCACGCAGCACTACATGCTCCTGCAGCGGAACCTAATCTACACGGGGATCACACGGGGCAAGCGGCTGCTCGTGCTCATCGGGCAGAAGAAAGCGCTGGGCATCGCGGTCCGCAATGACCGTCCGCAGAGGCGATACTCGGGGCTCCTCGCCAGCTTGAGAAGTGACAGGCGGACGACGTTGGCTTGAGGGGAAACTCCCCACCCCGCAGTGCAATAATTGAAGCCTGAAAGGTTGCAGTCATGCAGAAACCGCAATACCTGCACATCAACTACATTCCCGAGGTTGGATGGGTTTTGTCAATCATGTCGAGGCTACTCAACAGTGCAAACCCACAACTGCGGAGTGCATTTGATCAGTGGTCCAACACGCCTCTGAAGGAGCTCGGGTTTGCCGTCACAACGCGAATGCACATGCTCGGTTTGTGTATCCGGCGTTTGAACGCACGTGTCGGCGAGCTTCGGAAAGAGATCACCACAGACATTCCAGGATTGGATGCTTGCCTGGAAAAAGGCTATGCATTTGGCACCAAGGATACAGATCTGCCATACGAACTTCTGCTCGACATGGACGCGTTCATCTTCGAGACACGGTCGCTGTATGAGATCATGGGCAAATTCCTCAAGGCACTCTTTGAAACACTTTTCGGCCGCAAGATTGAGGAGACTGAGCTAATTGCAGTCTTGTCAGACAACAAAATCGACACCAGATGGATTGCGGAGCTTTGCGAAAACAGAAAACTGTTTTTTCACCAAACGGCGCCTTGGCTGGCGGTGCAGGTGGACCGGGAAACAATGAGCTTGGACCCTATTCTGCTAAAGAGGTCAACGACAAATTTCGATCCCGACGATGTCGTTGGTTTTGCCACTTTGCGCGAGATCTACGAAGGATTCGTAGCGTCCGTGACCGAACTTCACCGCTTCATAATGGAGCAGATCACCCGCCGTGAATCAGAGACATCCCCGCGCCGTGCTCGATAAGTTGGCGGGTGTTCCATTCCTGTGTGCCTATTTGTGCCTACAATTCATGTGTGGAGTGGGTTGAAATTTGCCATTTCTACTGCGATTTTGTTTTTCAGCAATTTCCCCAAACCCCTTTACAGGCAAGGGTTTTGCCAGTATTGTCGGGAGAAGTCACGGGCACTCAAGAGATTCCCGGTATCGCTACCAACCTTCCTTAAGACGTTCATTTCGCCGGCTTCCCTTCATTTCGCACTCCTGTCGAGGGACTGAGCTCCTCCTCAGCTTCCCGTGGCGTCCGAAACGGTGCATCTGGGTGCTCACTGTTGTAGTGCACTAGGTCGTGGTACAGAGTCAACGCATCGTTCAGTAGTTGAGCTTCTTCCCATGTCAGGTTGAAATTGTCGGTGGGCTCGGTGCAGAAGTTGGTAGCCTCCATAAGACGTTCGCCGAGTGCGGAAATGCTTTCTTTTTTGAACTTGTAGAACTGCTCTGTTGTCATGTGCTGTTAGCTCCTCCTCATTTAATACTGTCAATTTAGCGACTTTGCTATTTCACAGAACGGGCTGGGTTCCCGGCGGTGAACGCGGAATGGATCATAGGTTCACTCCTCGTGCTGCTATCTCTTCTCATCTCTTCTGACGCTTTCTTCCCGCGCCGACCATTCGTTCCCTAAAGACCCGCTTGCTTTCCGGTTCTTCGGAAAGCGATTTCACCATACCGAGGTCGATAGCGCTCCTCTTGTTTGTGACCGACGTAATGTGACTGCAAGGCCAAGATGCAGCAGAATTTGAATTCGTATGACCATCGCGCTTGTCCGCTACGACGCCGCTCGAAAAGCGATTGCTGCCGCCCACCGCGTGGATGAGGTGAAGCATATCCGCGACAAAGCAGAAGCCGTCCGGGTGTACGCGAAGCAAGCTGGCGATTTCGAACTCCAGAACAAGGCTGCGGAGATCAGGATCTTCGCCGAACGCCGGGCGGGCGAATTGCTGGCTGACATGTCGAAGAACCCCGGAACGCGGGGCGAGGGGCGACCACGCAAGGACGGAACTAAAATTAGGCGGTCGAGCAGCGCGACTACCTATCCACCAAAGCTGGACGACATCGGCATCACAAAAGATCAATCATCGAAGTGGCAACGGCTAGCAAAGTTGATCGACGATGCCACTTTCGAACGGGCTTTGATTCGGGCAAAGGAACGGAATGGCGAACTGACAACGGCTGCCCTGCTGCGCGAGATCAAGGAGATCATGCAACCAGCGGGCGGCGTCGTGGAACCTGATATCAACGTGGTTGCGGCAGAACTAATACGGGACGTGGAATCTGACGCCAGAAGAGAGAAACTAAAGACAGTTGCCCAGTCGCGGAATCGCTTGAATCCGACCATCAGGAGGAATCTCATTTCTGCATTGAAAAACGCAGCGAGGGACGCGACCGATCTTGAGGCGCAGCTCTCCAAAGATTTTCACGAGTTCCCCACGAACGGGAAGTGCCACCAGCGTGTGATCCGCGAGTACATGGCAAAGCAGCCCGAGCCCCAACTAAAGGAGAAAAGGGCACTGGCGGCTAATTTCAATAACGCGGTCGTGCGTGCGATCAGCTACGACGAAGCGAAGAACCTGATCCTCGCTAACGAGTGGCTGGGGAACATGGGAACCACGGAATTCACCTACGGGCTTTTCTTTGGTGGTTATCTCGGCGGTGCGGTTTGCTTTGGCAGTACAGCGGGAACAAATACGAAGAACTCGGTCTGCGGCGCGGAACACGCCGATAAGGTTCTAACTTTGTCTCGCGGAGCCTGCGTCCACTGGGCGCATCCCCATTCGGCGAGTTTCTTGATTAACGCAGCGTGCAGAGAGATGACGAAAAAAGGCTACCACGTCTTCGTCGCATATTCCGATCAGGAGGCTGGAGAAATTGGTACGGTTTACCAGGCGTCGAATTGGTTGTATTGCGGAACGACCAACCCCACGGAGAAGTACAGAACACCAGAGGGCAAAGTCCGGGATGCCCGCAACGTGCAGCACTTGACACGCGAATGGGAAGGCGGTGAGGTAATTTACGCCCGCACCCGCGCTCACCAGAAGCAACTGCTTATAGAAGAAGGCTGCGAGTTTTTCAAGGACGGCGGGCGAAAGTTTCGCTACGTTGGAATTTACGGCGACAGACGCATCAAACGCATTGTGCGAAATGCTTTGCGATGGCCTGTGCTGCCGTACCCCAAGCGCAAGCAGGTTTGCGACACAACGTCAGGGCTGACCGCTGCGCAACCGCCGCAGCCGGGGAGGTTCGATCCGTCATTGCCCCCCCAATCACATGAAGCGATTTTCCCGCTTCCTAGCTGAACATTGGGCAAGTCGTGTCGCACCGCAATGAGTTCTTGCCCTAACCCAAACGTCAGTCAACGTCAGAATCGGCTGCTGCCGACACCATTGGGCGGAGCCCGTCGAAACACCTCCCCCTTACCGTTCACTTCCTACGCATCGGCAAAAGTATTGCGTCTTCCAGCAGGTCTGCCTCAAGCTCTTCCACAAGCGTGACAGGCTTCTTGTGTTTGGCACGCTTGGGAACTGGCCGCCGTTCCTCGGCGATGTCGCTGAGTTGGTTGTCGTATGCCGAGCCGAGTCTGGCTCGGTCGATCAATTCGTCGTACTCACTTCCAAACATGTGTGACATTTATGCGATTATCCCTTCGTCGGTGAATTTGATTTCGGTGCGTGAAACCGCACGCTCCTCGTCGGTGCGTGCACGCTCGATCCTTGCGAGGCCCGGACAGACGGCATGCGACCACTTGGTGTAGCCGTCTTCCCTGACGATCACGGCGCCGATTTTGATGTAGCCTCGGCAACGTGGGCAAACGGTCGAGTGCTTAGCTTGAGTACGCCAGTAATTGTTCATCCGATTCCTCTTCCTCTAATACTGCAAATTTGTCCCAGCCGAAGTATTCGCAAACGATATCCCAAATCTCAGCCCCGTCTGCGTCTTCGTAATGGTCGGGATGGTAGACGACTTCAGCGTGGACTCGCAGCGGGAACTCAGGCAATCCCATGATGAGATGTCCCGCATCGATGAATGCGTCCTCGACTGCCTTCTTGCACTCTTCCGCTCTTTCGGCCTCGACGTGCAGGTAAAGAGCGTCGTGATGAGGGGCAGCCAGTGCGTAGCCCCATCCAGCATCGACTAGCAGGATGCAGGCACACCGCAGCAGTTCCGCACATCCCGCCTGCTGAGGGAAGTTCAGGACGCTGTTGGCACTCATGTTTTCGGTCGACTGGCGCCAGCCGAAATCCGTCTCCACGTAGCCCCGTTCTTCGGCGAGATTGGCTTGATCTTCAACCCATTGCCAGTAGACTGCGTACCCCTGTTTGTGGCGGTTGATGATTTTTTGTGCTTTCCAGAGGGGCACGCCAAGGTATTTGCTGAGCGTCTCGCCGCCGACGCCGTACTGGATAGCAAGCTTTGCGGTCTTGTGCTGTGCTCGGATGATTTCCAGTTCCTTTTTGCTTTTGTCACGCTTGGTTCCGAACGGGACTGCCTCGGTGACCGCAGCGAACTCCATGTACGAATCCGCCCCAGACGAATAAATCCGCATCAATTCAGGATCTCCAGAGAATCCAGCCGCCAGCCAGTCCTCGGCACCAGTCACGTCGCAGGCGACCAATGCCATACCTTCCCGTGGCGAGATCAGGTTGCGAACCCAATGCGGCCGGCTGAGCAGGAAATCTTTCGCCTTGGGGTTGTTGCGTGACGTGACCGTGCCAAACATCCACAGAGTCGAGCGGTTGAACCCGTCTTCGCCGAGCACGGTTTCGAAGCGGCTGAGGTTGTTCAGCGACTTCCGACACTGACGTAATGGTTGCAGTTCGGGGTAAGCATTACACATGTCGCCGAAGTAATCGTCTTCGAGGATCGGATCGCCTGACGGCGTAGCTTGCCACATCGCCCCGCGGTTGCCCACCGTGATGCCCTTGGAATCCAGCAACTCACGGAACTTCGCCATTTTGAATACGGGTGTCGGCTTTTTCTGGGTCGTTTCCTTGCCCTCGACCACATACACGCCGTAGCGGTGCTTCTCTTCGATCTTGTTGGCGATGCTGAGCTTGAGCCTCGGGGATTCTTTTTCGATGGCACGGAAGCGTTTGGCGTCCACGGGCACGCCGTTGTGCTCGAAGAAGGCGTTCGCCTTGCAGTATTTCCCCCGCCAGAGAGCCTGTTCGATATCCAGTTCAGGAATCATCTGGCGGCCCAGCCACACCGTCGCATTCACGTCCTCTTCGCAATAGGTGAGGATCCGCTTTTGGTGTGCTTCCATCGTGACGCCTTCGGGCGGTGTCGTGCCGTTTTTTATGACGTAATCGCGTTCTTCGTCCTTACTGCCCTTCCAGAAGTCCATCGGATTGCCGCCGAAGTACTTCACTGCATCCACCAAGCCTGTGCCTATATCCTTCAGGCAGTCCTTGCCATGCCACTTGCCGTTAATCATGTTCAGGAACTCGACGTACAGATCGATGCAATGCTCGGGCAGTTCCCAGCCGAGCGACAGCATGGTCTTCATTTCCGAAGGCAGGTTGTAGCCAAGGAAGAGCGTGCTCTTGGGATCAGGGAATGGGCTGGCGGTCGGCTTGTCGAAGAACATCTCGATACGCCGCCCTTTGTGGAAGCCATGGGCAACGAGGCACACTGGGCGTTGGGTTTCACCCAGTCGTGCCACGTACTCCGTATCGGGAACGTAGAGGTACGGAAAGCGGTCTGGCGTCAGCTTACTCGGCATCTTCGTCCTCACGGGCAGCAACGCCGCCGCTCATGTAGTCAAGGACAACCTTGTCGTCGGCGACGTTTATGTTGGAATCGAATGCGTCCATGAGCATCTGCTCGAAGGACGGCAACGACGCCCATTTGGGCTCGGGAATGGGCTGGTCGGCGATCTCCACGTTGTACGTCTGGCGAGCTTTGATGCTGCTCACGATGACGAACTCACGTTGTGCCTCTTGGACGGCCTTGACCGCGGCTTTACGCCATTTACTGGAGGATACGAAGACGTACCACAGGAAGAATGTGCCATCCGCACAGCCAGCCGTGTGAATGTCCATGAGCTTGCAGACATTGCGAAAACGCTCTGGCAGATCGCCCGACTCGAAGAGTTCGGGATTGATGTAGTGGAAGGTGCCTTCGTTCTCGTTGACGAACACAGGCAGGTTGAAGGTGTGGTAGGCGGCCGAAGGATGAACCTTGACGTAAATGCCCTTCGGCGGCTTTCCGAACTCGTAGCTGACTTGCTTTGCCTTGCCCGTACGGCTGGTCGAAGTCGTGCCCTTTTTGGCTGCTTCGGCTGCCTTGCGGCTGGCAGGTGCGAACATTGTTTTCGAGGAGGGATTCTTCGTGGCGTTGGCGAGGGCCTCGTTCGTCGCTTTACCATTTACGGGAATTGCTGCTGGTGACTCGAAAGCCACGTCAGACAGCCGTGCGGGATCATTTTCTGGACTCAACATCTGTACCTCTTACTGCTTAGGGTGGCGATTCAAAACTGAGGTAGCAGGCGGGATGGTCTGGTACTGGGGTTTTGTTTGGGCAGCAGGAAAACCCACTCAGGAACCTGCCGCCCTCGATGACTCTTCAAAATCACCGATCGCTTAACACTCAATACTGGATTCCTAGGAAGATCTAGGCTATTGGGGCGAATTATTTTTCAGCGTAGAGGTCGGCGGCGGGCGGTCCCGCCGTTCAATTCGATCAATCAATCTGATCGTCCAATCCTGCCATTCCGTTCTCTCATGGACATATAAATAAAGAAAAACCAGATTTTGTTGTTAAAGGGTTTGAATGATTGGAATGGTTGATCAGATTGACCAGACAGATTGGATGGATGACGTACACAGGCGTTCAGCCTGCCTCGATATCCTAGAAGTTGCTCGGCATGGGGGCCACGCCCGTGCTTCCCCTAATCGAACCTGCCTTTTTTGCCGCTATTTGTGGGAAAATTCCTATCTTGCAGGGCGTTCGTAAATTTCCGCAGCCCTCCGTCAACTGACACCTAGATCGATTTCCTGAGATCCCAACACCTTAGATAGAGGGCTGAGACGCTGGGTGACGTCACCACGACCTGGCAGCTACAGGCCCCTAACCGAGGTACGTTCATGGCAGAAATAACCGCCGCTCCCGAGATGGAGTCGCACACGCCAACATCACTAATTCAAGCTGCGGACGCAAGTCCACAGGTCCCTTCAACTCTCACCGTCCCCCAACTGGACAGGCAAGCACACGCCGAAAGCATGACCGACCAAGAACTGGTCGAACATGTACAAAGTAAGCTGAGGCCTGTGGGGCAAACTTTGATGAGCAACATCGCCTACATCCGAGAGGCTCGGAACCGCTTCGCCCAGCCCGGGCGGCGGGTCCCGATCGCTGGTCGACCGACATTCACCCAATGGATTAAAGGAAATCTGGGAATCAGCGATCGCCATGTTCGGCGGCTACTGGCAGCGGCTGACCCAACACAGAAGTTGAAGAAGCAACAGAGGCGTGACGCGACATATGACATGGCTGTGACGATGGCACATGCGGTTTTGGGACTCCACGAGGCGGACCCTGACGATCCTTCTGGCGGTAGGCGGAAAGCTGCACTGACAAACATGGCTTTTCGGCTACTTCGCCATGTGCGGCACAAGCCCCTTGGAATGCATGTAATGGTTAAGGAATTGCGGCCGGGGCAAGTTGAGGACCTTTACGACACGGTGAGTGATTGTTTGGGCGAGCAGTTCGATCAGGTACTCGGGTCTCTTGACGAGGAGGAACGTGCCGACGCACTACGCCTGTTTGTTGAGAAGATCGCAAACCGCTACGTCGGGAGCAGTACCCATGTTGCTGGCAGGAACCGAGCACTGCTCGCGGAACCGTCCGCACATGTTGCAATCGAGCCCGAAGACAAAGTGGAAAGCGTCAACGGAATCCCTGAAGAGCAGCCAGACGCCCCTATTTAAGTGGTCGGCGTGAGAGGACGGAATGGCTTCTTCCATCCCATGAGCCGCTTCCGTCCGTCGGCGAATTTAAGCCCAATACGGCTTCTTGACCGCCTGATTCCGGATTGTCCTGTGGGATTTCGGTGATGGCAACAATGAGGCGAGGCACCACGTGAAGCACCCGAAATCACGGCAAAACTGGGGAAATCCAGCCTGTGACGAAGATTAGCGGGATGGCCAAGGCAACTTGACCTGCACCCAACCACATGGAAGCTGCCAGCCCACTTCATCGAAGTCGATTAACTGCAATACGGCATGCTCGATCATGGTGTGCAGCACCCGACCGCTACAGTTAGGACACTCAAATTCGATGTGGACATCCAAACCACCGTTTTCGAGGTAGTCGGACGCAGGAAGAATGGTTATCGATGACGGATGAATTTGACTATCCACGGACACCTCCCGTAGTTGGGCACAGAACTTCCCGACGATCCTTGTCAAAGTGCAGGCAGCTTGGACAGCATTCTATTGTCTGTCCGTCACTGAACGTAAAACTCCGAAGGCCCGTGTGTTTGCAGGGGCGGTTTGTTACAAGACTGGCGGTTTCCACTACTTTATTTACCTGCATGTGATTCTCCTACCTTTAGTTTGTAAACAACTCAAGACCGACTCTCCTGTCTCCTTGTCAGAGCAGAAGTGAAAGCCCTTCATTCTGCTAATACTGCAAATTCTTGACCTCTCCCTTGTCATGCCGAAAAAAATCGTGAACCAGCTTCACTGACCCCGCGGCCGTCGTTGGCACAGAGACGCAAAGTGCCTCGGCGGTATTTCCTGTGGACAAGCAGCCCCCTTGCCCAAGCTTGTTGGAAAACGCGGGCGAGCAGCCCGTTTTAGACTAAACAGTCGCGGCCTCCACTAACTTCCGCCATTCAGGCTTGACGAACCGTTGCTTCCGTTCATCCCAAGCCTTCTCGTTGGACGGGCAGTATTCATTGCTGCATTGCCAACTGCCTCGGTAGAAGCGGGTGACACCGTCAGCCCGCTGATACCCCGACTGAAGGCTTGCGACGTGACGTGAAGCACAAACACGGCACTCCATGAGTCCAGAACTTGCGTCGATCAACTTCATTGGTCCTTTCATGACTCCTCCTTAAGTATTTGGTGCCGATCCGCTCGGCTTTGCGTTCGCCCGTGATGGGCCTCTCGCTTTTCGCTCAAACAGGCGTCCCCACCGCTATATGCGTCATGAAGTGAGGCACAATCTGGTCAGCCTCTTTGCTTTTGTCAAAGACAGCGTGGCAATAGCCGCACTCCCACGTGGTCACCGCATCAAATGCCTTGACTGGCTCGGGTGCTTTACGAGCGGCAACCTCAAGCTGACCGTCATCTTTGGGAACCTCACCAGCTTTGACACGGACACCGAGGCTGGAGCGAGTCCTGTAACAGGCACAGACGTGGTGGTGATCTCGACGGCAAAGTAGCCCCTTGCTCTCACAGTACGTATCCCAATCCGTGGGCTCGGGATGGACATCGGGGTTTGCTGTCCAACATTCGGGACAGAAGTATTCATGATGCCAAGGAACCTCTTTCACGATCCCCGTATGGATCTCTTGGTCTGCATACAGCTTGTCGTCGCAGACGTAGCAGTTGGCGATCACCGTTCTTCTCGTGGCTTTTGGCATTAGATTCCCCTCTCAAGTCCGTCCATGACTGTGATGAAACTGATGACTGCGGTTTTGAGTTGGGCGAAATCCTCGGATGCTTTGAGAGCGATGCCCAAGTCTTCCGCCAGATAGATCGTTGCTTTCCGTTGGTCTAACATGGCGTTTCCTTTCTATTCGCCGATCACCTCGGCTTTGGCTCACCCCTGACGGGCGTCGATGCCTAACTCCGTAACGGCAGGCGCCCGCTGCTTGCTGTCAAGACTCAGGTGCGCTCTGATGATTAGCAGTTAGTGGACAATGGGACCACAATCGATCTCGCACAGCCTCGTGAGGATCACACCGCCAGCCGCTTCTATCTCCGCAACGTGGCTATTACAAAACATTGCCAATGCTGTCAGGTCGTCGTCGGTTTTCGGCGGGCGATTGATCTCGTGGCCCGTCAACACCCACGCAATTAGGCTGACAGCGGCAGCGATCCCGAGTTCATCGGTGACGCCAGCGGCGTGCCGTTCAGCGAGGAATCTCCTTAGTTTGTGAGCAAATTCCAAACTCGCAACTACTTGCTTTCCTTTTTCAGTTATTTGCATACTTTCCTCCGTTTGAGTTGCCATTGAGTTTTCCCTGTAGTGCCGATTCGCTAGGCTTGCGTTCGCCCGTGATGGGCCTTTCGATGAAATGAGTGTCTCCTTACGTGCGGAGCGTTTGGCATGCCTCGGCCCGCTACAGCTTTCTCTCCTTGGACAAATCCTGCATCGAAATGATGGCTTCGGCTTTGATGACGCCGTCGTCGGTCTCAACTTCCCATGTGGCGGCGGGGTGAATCTTGACCGCTAAGAAGTCGAGATAATAGGTGCTGCAACGCACGGCTGCAAAACCCGTTACGGCTGTATCGGTGACGCTGCTCTCGCCGACCACCCCGCAGATCACGGGCTCGGCGTCATAGCTCAGACGCCGAAGGGACTCGGCGAGTGCCTGTGCGATCTTGAACTGCACGTGTGGCACGGTCTCGTATTCGGCGAGATACATCTGATGGGCCTTCGTGATGTAGGGCATCAGCTTCTTTTCGCGGGCAATCCGCTTCTTCTCGCGGTTGGCTTGGTAGCGTTCCAGACGCTTAAGCAGCTTGCGGTCTTGTGCCGAAAGTTCGGGCACGGGATTCGGGAAGTCGGCGACCGCCACGGGAGCCAAGATTGCGGGCTGAGGTAGCGGCTCCAGCCGACTGTGCTTGCGGCGGGCTCGCTTCGGGAGTGCGTGCGATGTTAGTTCCCGTTTGGTCTTGCCCACGATTCGGGCAAAGTCGGCGAGGGCGGGCCGCTCCCACCTGACGTCGGAGGGAGTAGATGGTGTCACGAACGTGGTGCCATCCGCCCGCTTGTATACCTGATGCTTTCTTGTCCGCACCAATGCGAACCCGTGTTGCGTGAGGGCTTGGTCGAGATGGCTCATATCCAAGTTACCCCCAGCGGTTGCGCTCCCAGCCCATACACAGCGACCTTCGCGCCTTCGCGCTCGAAACGGACTTCCGTCAGGGCCTTCTGCTTCTTTGCCTCTGCAAGCTGCTGCTCAAGTTGACGGATTTTGTCGTCCAACCCAGCATCCTCTGGTTCGTTCGGCAAGGATTCGCACTTGCGGCGGCGGTAAATCCCAGCTTCGTTCGCCCAGACAGCGACGTGATGGGGCTTCACTTCGTACAACTGCGCGATTTCGGCGTAGGTCAAGTCGGGATGTTGCTGAACAGCTTGGATCACTTCCGCCTTGAGACTTCCGTTCGAATGGCTGTCCATGACTTCCTCCTTGTTCGGCGGAGTTTGCTTATAGCGTCCCCGCGTCTACTGTCACTAAGTAGACCATGAGCATGGCTGTAAGCCTATGAACACAAAGGAGTTAACTTGGAACGATTAACCGGAACCGGGTAAGGTGGGATGTGAAGAATTCGAGGAAGGAAGAAACTAAGAAACGAAGTCAAATCCGAGAAACCAGAGCACCGCTTGTTCGTTGTTGCCGTTCAGACCGGACTTTTCGCGCATAGCCTTGACCATTTTTCTCACGGTCTCTTCGCTGAGACCTTGCGCGTCTTTGCTTCGCAAACGGTTATTCGAGTCAACCGACTTCATGTCGCCCGCTATCTGCTTTTGGAGCATCCCGTCAGCAAGTCGCCGGAAGGTTTCCCACTGCTGCTGAGACAGCCGCACCTGCCTGCCGACCGCCGTTTCGAATTGTCCAAACAGCAGTTCTTCTGAGGCCGCCCCAAAGCGTCGTCTGGCTTCGAGCATTACTGAGCGAGGGACATCACGAGACTTTTCTCCCCTTTGCGACTCAATCCAGTCTGTACAGTCGCGTGTGCCCATTTTGGAGGGGACTGACTCAAATGCTCCAGATACGGTCTTCACCGTGTACTTTGACAGGAAGAACCTCTGCACGTTATCCGCAACAACCTTACTGATGTGCTCGCGTCTTTTCTCTGGATTCTTTATGGGAGTTGCAGCGATGTGCCCAATCGCGACGACTATTGAGTGGTCGCCGACTTTGGCGTGGTATAGCTCTTGACCGAACTTCTCTTCGGCAAACCACGCCTCGCCATCATTCCGCTTTGCCTTAGTCCCAGCCGTGCCCATAACCACCGTCTTCAGCCAATGTGAATCTCACCACCAAACTACGCCGCGAGCCAGTTACCAAGGTCATGATCGCTTCGATACGCACAATGGAATGTGTCTAGGTCTCGTCCCGACGCTTGGCGGCAATGTCAGACTCGACGGCAGCGAACTGGAGCTTCTGGGCGTGCGTCTTGTCGGCAAGTTTGAGCAGCAAAAGGCCCCCGATTCGTAACGCTTTGCTTCCTGGACGAACGGCGGATAGGTATAAGAGAAGTTGCCCCGCTTCCCTCGAACTGGGTCTTGGATTCGGTGCCATCCCCATGTGCCTGCTGTGGGGCGGCCTCAGATTTGACAGCGGGAACTTTTCCGATCTTCTCCCACAACGCCCAGCCCCCCATCGGTTAGCCCGAGGCTCCACGGCTGACCCGAATGTTCCCAGGAAATACCGGAAAACTACCACGGAAGGTTTCCCAAAAAGCAGTATTGAATAGGTAGCGGTCTCGGAGTTCGGCTCGCTGAAGGGTTTTCGTCGCCTCAGATTCACGTTCTACGACTTACGGAGTTGCAGGATATGACTGGCATGGCAAGACCGACCGTGGTCACGAAGGACAGTTTCGTTGCAACAGTGCATCCTCATTTCGGGTTCGATACCCGCCACCAGCGTGGACGTGCTCCTCTCCACCGTGCCTTTCGGCGTCCACGGGGAGCTGTGCCCCAAAGAATTGCTGATCCCGATTCTGGTCAGCAGGCCGCAGCCGATTTTGCCCCATCTGCCCCCCCATCGCATCGCAGGCCCCAGCGTCGTCCTGCCCAATGAACTGATCGAGTCAGCGACCAAAGTATCGGCCCGATCCCCATGGAACGGGTCGACGACTCGAATAGAGTCACCTGGTCAAAATATCGAGCCCAGTTCTACTCAGCGGCATGGTATTGTGTCGACCGAGGCGAACTCTGGCAATCCGCTGAAAGGAGATTTCGAGCGGATGGCACGCCGGAGGTTTCAAGATCCCAAGCCGAAGCGGCGTGGGAAGTGGTGGACTCTCCGCGTTTGGAAGCCCACCGTCATCAATGGTCACCTAGAGCGAACCCGCGAGCGTATACGGCTGGCTCCAGCCACCATGAACGTCCGCGAAGTCCAAAAAGTAGCAGCCGAGTATTTACGCCCGTTGAACCAAGGGTTTGAATCCATTGGCTCAGCGACAAACTTCAACCACTACGTCGAGACAACCTATATCCCAGTCGTTATGCCGAGCATGGCAAAGAGCACGCAGGATCGCTACAAAGGTGTCATCAAGAATTATCTGGTCCCAGCCTTTGGTGACCTGTGCCTTCGTGATTTGTCACGCTTGGCCGTCCAACGGTACTTCTCGGAGATGGCGAATTCTGCACTGGCACACGAGTCGAAGGACAAAATCAAAGATGTTCTTTCGAGCATTCTCGGATCCGCCGTGCAGTTCGACCTCTTGGCAAAGAACCCTGTCGAGAGCATCCGTCTGCCCGCACAAAGGACTGGTCGTAAGCGAAGCAAACCGTACATCACTCCTCAGCAGTTCGATGAACTCGTCGCACGCATTCCAGAGCCATACGCGTCAATGATCTTTGTCGCGGTCTACACTGGGCTGCGAGTGAGCGAAATTGCTGGACTGAAGTGGAACGATGTGCACGTCTTCGAGCAAGTGAATGGAAATGGCGAAGCTGAAGTTCGCTACTCCATTTCGATCGACGAACGCTTCTGCCGCGGCGACTGGGGAGCACCGAAAAGCGATGCCAGCAACGCGACCATCGGCATCAACGAATGCGTGTACTTACGCATTCAACGACTCAAACTGCTGACAGTCGCGGTTCGTGCTGGCACTGGAACTCGGCGATACAAGGTCGTCAAGTCGGACAACGCCGAAGATCTCGTGTTCCAGTCCGTAAGCAAGGGAGCACCAATGAGGGATAACAACATCCTCAGCCGGCACATCAAGCCTGCGGCGAGGAAGATGGGACTGGGTTTTGTGAACTGGCGGTGCCTCCGCACTTCGCATGCGACTTGGCTGAAGATGGCTGGAGCGGATGTGAAGGACGCTCAGGCACAGATGCGGCACTCGCGTTCGAGCACCACGCTCGACATCTATCAGCAGTTCGTACCCGAGTCGCAGCAAAGAGCGGTCGAAAAACTCAGCAGCTTATCGAAACGTGTGCAGTAATCGGACGGAATTGGGCCCAAATGGACCCAAAATGCGGGATGGCGATGGAGCTAAGTGATTGAAAATATGGTGGCCAGGGACGGAGTTGAACCGCCGACGCCAGCCTTTTCAGTCTGTAGCTATCCTGTACATTTAACAACTTGCAGGTAACGGACGGCTGCGTAAGTCTTTCTAAGTACGTGCAAGTCGGGTCTAGTGTGGGTTGCATTGTGGGTTGCGAACGTTGCAACCGAACCTTTTTCTGAGTGACCTACAGTTTTCAGCAAGGCGCTTTAGTCTCAATGGATCATAAAGGGATTGATGAATGCGCTTTGTTTCCTTCCCTGATCGTTGCCATACCCCGAATTGATGAAAGTCCTCAAAGCGAGTGAACTGAACGGGTAAACATAGTATTTCTCGTAGATGGCTTGTCAAACCATCAGCGTGAAATAGAATACTCCTATGAAAACACGGCTGGGACGACAAGAAACGCTGTTGCTGGCGTATACGCAGATGCGCAAGCTGCGGACGCTGCAAACGGGTGACCTGACCGAACCGCTGCAATTGAGCCGCGCGCAGGAGCGGGAATTGTTTCGACGGCTGGCACGGGGCGGGTTGATTGCGCGGGTGCGGCCGGGTTTATTTCTTGTGCCGCCGCGCCTGCCATTGGGCGGGGCGTGGACGCCGAATGAGGCAGAGGCGTTGAATGCGCTGATGCAAGATGCGAAGGGGCGTTATCAGATTTGCGGGGCAAACACTTTCAATCGCTACGGGTTTGACGATCAGATTCCCAACCGGGTTTATGCCTACAACAACCGGATTTCGGGCAGGCGTAAGATCGGGGCGGTAGACATAACCTTGATCAAGGTGGCCGACAAACGACTGGGGGACACCGTGGAAGTCGAGATGGCGGACGGTGAGAAAGCAGTGTATGCGTCGCGGGTGCGGTCGCTGGTGGACGCGGTGTATGACTGGTCGCGTTTCAACGGCATCCCGCGTGGTTACGAGTGGATTCGCCAGGAGTTGAAGACAAAGCGAGTGAGCGCGGCGGAGTTGGCGAAATGCACGTTGCGCTACGGCGACACGGGCACGATTCGGCGCATGGGCGCGTTGCTGGAGTGCGAAGGTGTAGACGCCGCGCTGTTGCGGAAGCTGGAGCGGGCGCTGAAAGCGACGAGCGGCCTGATTCCGTGGATACCCAACCGACCCAAGCGAGGCACGTTCAACCTCCGCTGGGGCGTCGTGATGAACGATCAACGCTGACCAACGCATGAACTCGTTGCACAAAGACGCCGAAATATTTCGCGATGCACTGGCCCTGACACGGGAACGAACGGGGTTTGCAGAGAGGTTGATCGAGAAGGACTATTTTTGCACGGCACTGTTGGAGTATCTGGCAGCCACCGCAAACAAACTGGTGTTCAAAGGAGGGACGTGTCTGGCCAAAGTTCACGCGAATTTCTATCGCTTGAGCGAGGACTTGGATTTTGTCATACCGATGCCCACCGATGCCCCGCGTGCAAAGAGGAGCAAACAAGCAACGGCGGTAAAGGAAGCCGTCGCCGCGCTTCCGAGGCAGATTCCGTTTTTCCGGCTGGTCGAGCCGTTGACCGGCGCAAACAACTCGACGCAATACAACGCGGTCATTGGCTATGCATCTCTGGCCGGCAGGCAGGAGGAGACGATCAAGATCGAAGTGGCGTTGCGCGAACCATTGCTGCTCGATCCCCTGAACGATCTGGCGCAGACGATTCTGCTCGATCCAGTATCCCGACAACCGTTGCTGAAACCACTGGAAGTGCGCTGCATTGCCAAAATGGAAGCGTTCGCGGAAAAATTTCGCGCGGCGCTATCGCGGCGGGAAGTGGCCGTGCGCGACTTCTTCGACCTTGATTACGCGGTGCGACGACTGGGACTTCAGTCTGAAAATCCAGAATTGATTGATCTGGTTCGGCGAAAGCTGTCCGTGCCGGGCAACGAACCAGTGGACGTTTCCGCTAATCGCTTGGCCGCGCTCCGGCAACAGGTTGGACCTCAATTGCAGCCTGTGTTGCGGGCAGAAGATTTTGCGGAATTCGACTTGGAGAGAGCGTTCCAGACCGTGGCGACTATGGCTGCCAGGATGTCATGAAACGATGGCCCATTCACAGCAGTCGGTCATAAGTTACCGCTTGAAAACGAGCGAAGAGCCGCCAATCCTGAGTGTATTGCTCTTTCACTTGGGTGACATACAGGCTCGAAGAATTATGGTGGCGCACGGTGGCGTTCTTGAAAAAGGTCTAACGCTAAATCGGTTTTATTGAGAAAAGGGTAAAAAGGGTATTAAGTTAGTTGTCTGTGATGCTGCGCACAGGGCGTTTGTGACAAGAAACAATTAAAGGGCCCGTCCAAGAGGAGCTTGGACGGGACACCCGCCCCTTTGCTGAAGTCCCGACCCATGCGATTTACCGGCAGATTACTGCACGGTAAGAGTGACGGTGCTCGTGGCTGTGGTGCTGCCTGACGTGCCCGTCACAGTTATAGTGTAAGTGCCCGCCGTAGTGCCAGGATTGCTGGTGCTCGTGCTGCTGCCTCCGCCGCACGCCATGAAGCCGACAACAAGGGTCACCAGGAAAATCAGCAGGCCAAGCCGCGTCCGCCAACGACGCCGCACCGGAAGGCCAATCCCCATTCCGAAGATCAAGCCGAAGGCTAGGGTCGTGCTAGCAGCGTACCAGCGGATTCCTGGGTGCGCGGGATATGCCAGAGCTGCGCTGGTCGGAGCCGTGGTGGTGATGGTCAGTGTTGCAGTCACGGCGTTGGCGCCGGTGATGCTTACCGGGCTAGTCGCGCCGAAACTCAACGTGGGCGGATCCGTGGCGCTAGTCGGACTGGAGGTGACGGCAGCCGTCAGCGTCACGCTGCCCGTGAAGCCTCCGCTGGGTGTCAGAGTAATCGTCGAAGTGTTGCCGGTGGTCGCACCAGGACTGACCGACACGGCGGTCGTGGTGACGGTGAAACTGGGAGGTGGAGCCGTGACGGTGACCGAACCGCTACCGGTAGCCGCATTGTAGTTGCTGTCGCCCGAATACGTGGCTGTCAGCGTGTCCGTGCCAATTGCCAGCGACCCAGCGGGAATGTTTATCGTTGCACTGCCACCGCTCAGAGTCGTGTCCGGAGAGGTATAGCTGCCGCTCGTCAGCTTCACCGTGCCGGTGGGTGTTGGGTTGCCGCTTCCACCGCTGATCGTGACCGTTACATCTAGTGCCTGCAGCGTCGTGATGCTCGATGAAGATGGCGTAACGGTCACTGCAGGCGTTATTAGGGCCACATTTAAGTATTTAGTGATGAATGCGTCCCCGGCGCCCTTAAGTGTCGGCTGGATTGCCTTGGTAACCGGAAAGTCGGGCGCGGTAGTAGAACCCGAGACATAAATGTTTGCGGAACTATCTACCGCAATAGCGTTCCCTTGGGAATCGCCGTAACCGTCCGAACCACCACCGAGATAAGTCGAGAAAAGGAGCTGAGAACCTGCGCTGCTTACCTCCGAAACGAAGGCGTCGGGAACTCCCGCATAGAACGTCGACTGCACTGGAAACTTTAAAGGAAAATTCGTCGAGTATGTTGTGCCCGTCACGTAAGCATTGCTCGATGAGTCAAGAGCAATGGCATATCCATAATCGTAGTTGGACCCTCCCAGATACGTAGAATAAACAAGGGACGACCCCGTGCTGTCGAATTGGGTTACAAAAGCGTCGGATGAGGAAGAGCTTCCCTGTATTGTCTGGAAAGCTCCCGGCGTAACCGGAAATTGACCTTCGGCGGTACCCGTTACGAATGCATTGCCGGATGCATTCACGGAGATCCCGAAAATTTGGCAAGCTGATAAATATGTTGAATACGAGAGAGTCTCGCCAGTAGCGTCAAATTTAGTGACGAAACCGTTGTCTCCAAGTATGGACCCCGGCACGTAAGTGGTCTGATACGCTTCCGGAGTTGTGGGAAAATTGGAAGAGTTTGTCATACCTGCGACATAAACACTTCCTGCGGCATCGATTGCTACGGCTTGCGCCAGATCGGCCGAATTTCC
>Ga0181524_10002262_pt1 | contig 20154 bp, 16 predicted proteins | sample PEATcosm2014_Bin_34_FD_119761 | JGI IMG/M metagenome (GOLD analysis project Ga0181524, IMG submission 119761) | Peatland microbial communities from MTU Mesocosm Facility, Houghton, MI, USA - PEATcosm2014_Bin05_60_metaG | ecosystem: Environmental > Terrestrial > Soil > Wetlands > Peat | place...
CCCGTCAATCCTCTCGGAGGTAAAACCACCAACTGGAGAGCCGGATGCGGGAGATCCGCCTGTCCGGTTCGGAGGGAGGGGGATTCGAATTCAATCGTTTCTCCCTACCCCTATCATCAAACTAACCCACTACCCTCGTTCACATTGGATGATGATAGACGTGCCGGTAAAGCCCGACATAATTCCCAAAGAGTTTTTCATAGAGGGCATGACTATCTGCTCGAGGGGTAAAGATGCGTTCGAGGCTGTACAGCGCCTCACTACACTCTCCCAGAGACGAAAATGCGCCGGATCCAACGGCTGCTATGATCGCTGCCCCCAGAAGCGCAGCCTCAACAATTGCGGGCCTCTCGATGCGTAACCCCGTAATGTCGGCCATCATCTGCATCCAGATATCGCTCTTGGCTCCCCCGCCAATGGCGCGGACAGCCTCGATGGGAAAACCGCATCGCCGGAAGAGATCCATGTTTTCGCGAAGCGTGTAACCCAACCCTTCCAAAGCCGCACGGTACATATCGGCGCGGGTGTGGTGAAGTGACAGGTTCAGAAAAGCGCCCCGCGCACCGGGATCGGGCACAGGGGAGATCATGCCATCGAAGTGCGGAAGCATAATGATCCCTCGGCTTCCGACTGGAACGTGCGATGCCATTGCGTCGAGGTCCCTCAGGGTCTGGCCAGGGCTCAGTTCGCGATTAAACCACTCGAGAACGACGCCCGCCGTCTTGGAAAAAGCCAACACATATTGATATCGAGGAATCAGGAATCTGCCTCCCAGGAGCCCCGGAGGCAGCGGCTGGGGAAGGTGCTCCGTCAGTGTGACGAGAGCAAGGCATGTTCCGGTGGTCACGGATACAATCCCGGTTCGGCAATTGCCTACCCCTAGAGCTCCCGCGTACTGGTCATTGGTGCCGGTCACCAGCAACGTTTGAGGATCCAGTTCCCATTGTGTTGCGTAATTCTTCAAAACCCTTGCAATGGGCCGCCCGGAGTTCGCTATTTCCGCAACCTCACTCTTGTTGATTCCCACTGCTGCCAGAGCTGCGGCGCAATAGTCGGGAGCATCCTCGGCATACAAGCCTGTGCTCGAAGCCGTGCAAGGGTCAGTAACGGCTCTTCCCGTCAGCCGGTAGGCCAGGTAGTCGGGCAGCAGCAAGTAGCGCTTGGCCCGCCCCATCAGCGCGGGAAAGTGCTCACGCAACCACATTACTTTCGGTCCTGTGGCAAGGGGGGTCACAAACGGCACGGTCTCGTGGAGGTTGGCGGATTGCAGAGTTCGGGCCAGCCGCTTCGCCTGCTCAGAGGCGCGCGCATCATACCAAACAATGGCAGGATGGAGAGGTTCATCATGCTCATCCAAGGAAACGAACGTTTGTCCTTGTGAGGAAATGCTGAGTGCCACCACTCGTGTGCGGCTCTCGCGGATTGCCGAAACCGCCGCTTCGCGGGTGGCTGAATAGATGGTTTCAATCGGAATCTCGACGCGTCCTTCCTCGGTCACTTGAGGTTGGTAAGACCTATGTGACATCCCGAGCAGGTGGCCGTGCCCGTCGAACACACCCGCTTTAGCCCCCGTTCCCCCTACGTCTAAACCTAAGTACGCTTTTTGTTGCATGGACCCCCGCCGGCTCCCAATGCAAGAGCACGCTGTTCCACGACATCAGTCTAACGCGGATGTGACCTCCGCCGGTCCTTCATTCATTGTCTTTTTCGCTCGACGTGGAGGAAAGATTCCGGCCACCCGGCCTCATCCAGCGCTTGTGCGGCATTCCGATAGAAAACATCCTCAATGTCGTTCTTCCCCAAACCTGTTCTAGCCGCCGCACGTCGGAAGGCATCGATTTCCTCATACATAAAAAAGGTCAGCTCGTCCGCCTCACTTCCTTCGATTTCCCGCATGTGTGGATCACTCGCGACATCTCCATAGAGTCCTTTAGGAACCAAGTTGACATAGGTCCCGCCCTCGCAGATGCGTCGCGTCCGCATTCGCAATATTGGCAAATCACTGCCAAACAGGATGCGCTTGGGGCCCACGGTACGGATGGCTTGCTCGAAGGTTTCCGCGCAGGTGTTGGCCGAGATATCGAAGAGCATTCTCCTCGTGTCCCCAAGGACCTCGAAGGCGTTGCCGATGTCCTCCGGGCAATATGCTCTCCCCACATGAGCAATGATCACCTTAACGCTGGGATAATGTTTCTCAATTTCGATCATTTGGGTCAGGTTTAAGGGGTCGCGAAGGCGAGCCTGGCGGGGAATGTGCAACATGACGATCCACCCGTGCTTATTCAATACTCCCAACTGGTGGCGGGGCAAGAAGTCGTAAATCTGTATGTCCTTTTCGCTTAGATAGGGGGCGGAACGGGTCAAGTAAACCTTTGCGCCGAGAAATTGTCCGGAGATGATGCGCTCCTCCAGTTCAACTTCACTCCACCGGGGATCGGCAAAAACCAACGCGGGTACGTGATGCTTGCGTGCACATTCACCCACATACGCGTTGCCTGCATGGATATCGTCCTCAAACAATAAGGCATTGCCAAAAATGAGCGGGGTGATCTGCTTGTCCGGAAACATGAGACGGTAGGTTTCCATCAGATCCTCCACGGAATTGTCCAGGGCCACGCGGTGGGGCCAGGTGACAGCCCGAAGTTGTTCTTGGGTATGCTTGGATTGGAACTGATCCAGCCAGACGTGAGTGTGGATGTCGATGATGCGAGTGGGAAGAAAACTCTGCAAACGCTGCGTGTAAAACTCCCGGTCAATGGCCTTGACCTCGAACAGGCTTGCAGGCGATGGCTCCATAGTTTCTCCCTTTTGAACACCCCGATGCTTCATAGAGATGGCGAAGGCACGGCCGCCGCCACGCGGCGTGACGCCTTCTGAAGATCCTTCTTCACAAACACCCCATAGCCACAGAACAACATCAGCGCGTCGAAGATCAGACAGCCAACGGTCCCGGCAAAGATTCCCCCCAGGCCCAGATGCGATTTCAACAAGCCCGCTACAAATATGCCCGCGCCTCCTGCCAAACAGTTCACCATATTCGTAATGCCAAAGGCGATCGCAAACTTGTCCTCACCCGCCAAATCGCAGAGCAGAGGCAGTATGTTAAGGTCGCCCGCGACTCGAAGCCCGGAATACAACACCAGCGCCACAACGATGACCGTAAGGTTCTTTGTACTGGCGAACACCAGCAGGATCGGCGCCGCGGCAAGGATCAGGATGGCTTGCAGGAGCATGCGATATTGCGCCCCGCGGCGCGCCACCCGGTCTGAAACCATTCCGCCTAACACCTGGGCCACAGCGCCGCTGCCATTGATGAACGATGCGCCGAAGAACCCGGCGCCGGCAAGAGACATCGCAAACACTTCCTTGAAATAGAGGGGAAGCCAATTGAGGAAAATCCAGACGCTGATCGCGGTCAAGGCCCCGGCGGCGGCCAACACGAGGAACGATGGGATTTTCAACAAATAGATCAATGCCTCAGCAAATGCTGCCTCTGGTTTGCGTCCGCGCGTTAGGGCCTCCCCATTGACTGTCCGAGCTCCAGGCTTTTTCATGGGCAAAAGGGCATAGCTGGGTATTGCGACCAGAAGACCCGCGACACCGAGCACCCCCAACGAAGCTCGCCAGCCATAATGATCGGCAAGAAAGCCCACTAAAGTGGCTCCTCCAATCAACCCCACGTATTGTCCGACGCCCATGACCCCCAGTGCGGTGCCGCGCGTCTTAGCAGGATGGTATTCAGCGACCAGGGCCATCGCCGCAGGGAGAAATAGCGATTCCACAAGACCTAATAGTAAGCGCATCGCCAGGAGTCCTCCGCGCACGCTCATCATGCCTGACGCCACGGTCACAAGGCTCCACCCAATGAGACTCCACAGCACAATGCGGCTTCTATCGAACCGGTCACCCAGATGCCCGGCTAAAGGCGACGCAAAAGCGTAGCTCCAAAGGAAAAATGATCCCAGGGCGCCCAGTCCCGCGTCGGTAAATCCCAATTCGGTTTTCAATAGCGGGTAAACAGCCGTGACGGACGTCCGGACTGCATAATTGAGCATCCCGATGACGGCGAGGACCCACACCAGCACCCACTTCGAAGGTGCGTCGGGCTGCTGAGGGTTGTTATCTTGCGGAGTCATATTCCCCGCCTAGAATAAAAAGCCGCACGCTGGGGAACCGGCATAGAACCGAAATAACGGCCAATGAGTTCGTGTTCGCGAAGAGCTTCCCGACTCCGCCCAAATGGGGCGCGAGGTGAAGAGAAAGCAAATGTGTGTTTAACCCTGTTGAAATGATCTCCAATCAAAGATCGCTGCCACGAGGTTTTTCGAGTGATTCTTGGCAAGCTCGTATGCTTCCTTCATTTTGCCGGCGGGGAGACGGTGGGAAATTACTAATCCTATTCGAGGATGACGAAAAGCCATTAGGTCCAGAATGTACTGAAGGTTTCTGCGCAGATTAAAACGAAGGTCTTCCGCCCGACAATCTACTTTGGGTGCAAATCCCGCTCCCAACAGTGTCAACTGCTTGCCGTATACCCATCGGGGGTCCAGTGGGTTAAAGTCAGGACGTGGCTGGGCACGACCGGGAAACCCCAGAATGCTTACCCTTCCGGCGTATCGGACGATATCCATCGAAAGGCGGTAAGCATTCCATGGATTCGCGGTGAGCACAACGATATCGGTTCCTATTTCTCCAAACACTTCCTTTAACTGTTCGTGAATGTGCTCGTCGTCCGACAGGAAAGCCGCGTGCGCTCCAAGCTGGAGGGCTAGCTCACTGCGGATCGTGGAATTGGAGATACCTACGACCCTGGCTCCCATGGCGCGGGCCAGCCAAACCGTGCAAAGGCCAATAACACCTAGTCCGACCACAGCTACGTTTTCCCCGGGCTCATATTTCGCCTGGCGAAGAGACGCCAACCCCAAATGGGTTAAGTAGGCGAGCGAAGCCTCCTCGGAGGGGACCGATGCTGGGATCTCTACCAGCAATTCATTTTGCTGAGCGATGTAAGCGGACTGATGTGGACGTAGAGAGAACACCCGCTCTCCCGGCCTAAAGATCTTAACCGCTCCCCCCACACGCCGGACTTCACCTACGTTTGAATACCCAACCCATCTTGGGTAATGAGGGGCGCCTGGAACATATGTGGAATCCCCCAGATAGTTCCCCAAATCAGTACCGGCAGAGAACGCTGAGACTTCGGTCTCAACATAGATCTGGTCGGGTTGCAATGGTTCAGCTTCCCAGGGAACATCGTCAATCCGAAGGTCCCCCACGCCATAAAGGATGGCCTGTTTCATAGGTTCGTTCTCATCCAAAAATAAATTTCAGTGCGTTCAACCCGGTTTGCCGGCGCTCCTCAGGTGATAATGCGTCCAAAGCTGCTTTTTCCTCCTCGTATGTTCCCTTGAGCCGGAACTCGAAGTAGTATCCCTCCGCCTGCAGTCGCCGCGTAATATAGCTGTGGTAAGGTGCATCAGAACCCCAGATGATTGTTTTGGGGTAGCGCTGAACCAAAGTCTTCATAACGCTCAGGTGGTCTGAATAGTCACACCCAAGTCGATCAGCCAGTCCGGGCATTATCGGGCTGTTTTCATAGACCAGTTGGACCTGAATCTTGAGAGCCGACGTGTCAACCCACACGTTGGGCATTGTATTGGCCCGGTCTAAATGCCCCCGGTGGAAGCCGATACAATGTGCCAGGCAGCAGCGAAGTTCCGGGTGTTTTTCCAGGACCCGGAAAGTGTCTTCCGCCCCGGAAAACTCTTCCCCAGGATCCGTCGCTACGTGAAACAAGATTGGCCAGTTTCGCTGGCGAGCAAATTCCAAAAAGGCCTCTCCCTCGTCGAGCAGCTTCGTCACCTTCGTCTGGCATCCAACGGGATTGATCTTCAATCCATAAATGGGAAACTCCTGCTCCAGTTCGCCGAGAGAGGCCAGTTGTTCCTGAATCTTCCGGCCCGGGTCGACGGAAACGAAAGGGAGGAAATGGTTCGCTCTCTCGGGGCAGAACCGGAAGACATCGGTCAGCAGCATTCGGTTCTCTTGAACGTAGGGAGCTGGCGAGATAGGCCGCGCGGCGGGAATCAGCTTACCGGTTTCCACATAGTGTGGAATGTCAAAAAATAACTCAGGTGTGATCGGGAAAACAACCGAGCAATCTACACCGTTGGCACTTTGGCGATAGAAGAGGTCCTCAATACTGCTGCAATAGGGAAACCCAGTCTCCGCGAATGCCTTGATGTTAATGCCGACGTGCGAGTGCACGTCAACAACTTTGCCGACCAAATCCTCCATCCGGACATGTTTGCTAACCACCTATTCCCCCCTTGATCCAAGATTCGGAACCCAGTGGAGCTCACTTGTACCAACTGAACTCATCCACCGAAAGAGGCTTGATGTCCGCCGCCAAGGTTTCCGACAGGTAAAGCTCCGTGGGGAGGGTTTGAATGATTGAGGCCGGTACTAGCGGCGTCACTGGTCCGTGAGCTGCAAGACGCACCGTGAAGCGTTGCCAAGACACCATGGAACGCCCAACCCTAAACCCGTTCCATGAACTCCTCAGCCTGGCGCCCACGATCTGCGCCGGTCCGACCGTCGCCCCTTGCGGCGGCACCGACGACCAGTCTCCGCTTTGCCCAAATTCCGGTCCCAAGCTATTCTGGAGAATGCTGAAGGGAGTCAGTTTCACGATGCGCGGTCCCAGCTTCTTCCATTCTTCCAGGCTTCCCGCCGCAAAAGCTTCTGACCCCGGCTCGATGTACGCGATGTGACCCGACCAACCAATCCCCCCGTAGCAAACGTCCGCCCCTCCCAGATCCTCGATCATCTTCCCATAGTCCTGGAAGTTGGCGTTCGTAGGACCTTGGATCTGCATTTCCGGAGGCCTCAAACTTGCTTCCAGCTTGGCGTAGAAATTCTTCTTCATATTGTAAAGAAATGAATTGGGCCAGCTCTCCGGCGCGATGTTGCCAAGCTCATCGGCGTATTCATCCATATTGAACGTATATAGATGGGCACAATTCACCCGGCTCTGGTTCAGCAGAAAGGCTACCCAGCTATATAGGGTTTCTGGTTGCGGGAGGATCAATACCAGCCGCCGCCCCTCCTCCCCGGCTTTCTTGATCCTGAAGTAAATGTCCGTCACCAAGCGGAAGGGAAACTCCTCATCATCGAGGACATTGATCTTGAAGTCGGGGTTGGGGTGCTTGGCAATATCTTCTCTCTTGATCGCCGCCACCCTCCGACACTCCTGCTGGTCCTGGAAGGGCATCCAATTGGCCATCCTGAAATCGAAACCTTGCACGCTCATAGCTTCTCTCCTTTCACCTTGGTCGGCTGCTGAGAAACCCTGCCAGCATACCATAGCGTGTTAGAAGCAATCTGAGTACCGGGCACTGCCCATCCTCATCATTGAGTTATGACCGAATGGGCCAGTTTCCTGGATTCAGTTGCTTACGATCTTCGATTGCGACCTGTCGTACCTGCGCTTGCAATTGCGCGGTTAGTGGTCCACGCGTACCGTAGTCAATTGCGGCCTTCAGCTCCTCAACGAAAGCCGTTCCCACCAGAACGGTCGAAACAGCGGGGTGGGCCAACACAAACCGATACGCGAATTCCGGCAAGCTCCATGGTCCTGCTGCAACGATGGCGAGGATTCTTTCGACCGCTGATTTTAGCTCTTCCAACTCGGCAGGCAAGTGACAATATCTGTGCGTCAGAGCACCCTTGAGCAGCACGGATCGGATCACAACTCCGATGTCCTTCGATTGCGCGAGCGGCAGGATACTGGTCTCAGCCTCTCGATCAAGCATATTGTAGGCAATCTGAACGCAGTCGTACCGCCCGTCTTCTAAGGCGGCCAGGGCTGCCTCCTCACCATACGTTGTCGCCCCCAGAAAGCGAATGCTCCCGGCCACCTGGAGATGCTGAAGAATGTCAGCCAGTTCACCGCGACGAATGTCCTCCGCGGAGACACTGTGAAGTTGCATGAGATCGATGACATCCGTTTGCAAAGCCTGAAGACTTTGCCGGACTGACGATGCCACATGAGTTTGGAGCAATCCGTTCCCTTCGCTCCTGCACGACACCTTGGACGCGAGGATGTATTCTTTGCGCCTCGACCGCAAGGCCCAACCGATGATTTCCTCACTTACGCCGTACTCCCGCGCAGTGTCGATGAAGTTGATTCCGCTATCGAGCGCTTGGTTTAATACCTGCGCAGCTTCGTTTCTTGACGGCTTGCGTAGACCCTGCTCATTGGGGATCCCATACTCCAGACCAAGCTCGACGGTGCCGAGCCCGATTTGCGAGACTCTGAGACCAGTCCGGCCCAGGCGGTGAAACTCCATATGCGAGCACTCTTAGCTTATTCAAATTTGAACGCGTACAACTTCGCGTCGTTCATCACAAAGCGCAGCCGTACAGACTTGCCGGCCATCGCGTTCAAATTCGTCTTGCCGCGCCACGAAACCACCTTCCCGATAAAGCTGCCATTGATCGGGTCACAATCATCGGCCGAAAACCCTTTAATGGCTAAGCCTGACTCGGGCTGGATCTCCACACGCAGGCTCCCGCCTCCGCTGGCATCCAAATTCAGCGTCAACTGCCGGCCGGAATACACTAAAGGAGGAGTGCTGAACTCGCCTCCGGCATAGTTAGCGTCCAGCGATACAAAGCCATCCAAGCGAAGCTTTGCCTGGCTGATAGTTCCGGTGAATTTGTCGCGAGAGACGTCGTAATTTCCATGCGTATGGTCCGATACGGCATAGTAAAGCCAGATCTCCTCCGGGCGGCAAAGATACCCTGACACCATATAGGCGTAGCTACTATCGAATTTTCCTGCCCCGCCCAGGCGAATAAAGGGCATGCGATCTAATCGATTCCACGTCTTGCCGTCTCTGCTGGTCGCCAACTGTATATCCAGAGGCCCGTCATTCTTGGGATCAACGGACCGCATTTTTCTCGCCGTAGCCTCCTGATAGTGGTAATACGCTGATGGGAACAAAAGGTAGACATCACTAGCGCCAGGGTACTTCGAGGCCGCCGAAGTATAAAAATCCATTGCCGAGAACAGGCCTCGATCCAATCCGCGCTGGTCTTCGTCATCATATGAAAAAACCACACTCTCCTTACTCCAACTGGTTATGTCATCAAATTCGCATCGCCCGACTTTCCTCATCGGATCCCATACGCGCACATACGCCACGTAGTGAGAGATACTGTTATCATAGAAGCATATATTGCTGGTATCGCTGGCGCGGAATGCCGGCGATTCCTTCATGAGTTTCCAATGCAGGCCGTCCGGCGATGCCGCCACATAGGTTCCCATCTTGTCCCCAGGCCGCTGGAAGTTTGCAACCATCTTGAACTTCTCGCTGGCAGGACAGGCCGGGTTAGTGTCTTTGAACACGCAGTTGGGCTCGTGGGGCATGCGCTCCGGGGGAAAAACAATATTTGTGCCTCGAGCGCCATCAAAAGGGACGATTCCGAGGTCCGGCTTTTCCCAGTGCGTGCCATCTTCGGAAGTCGCATAGCAGCACCACCGGCTCCCATCATTAGCGATCGCGTCGTACCATAACTTGAAGACCCCTTCGTCCTCGATGATCGAGTTATAAGCCAGGATGCCAAACCCCTCCCAGGGCTTCTCTGCCGTGATGCATCGTTCCCCTGTCAACTCAGGACGATTGACCACCAGGCGGACCCCACGTCCCTCGGCAATCAGAAAATCATCAATGAAAAGTTGTCGATTGGACCCAACGGAGATGGGGGACTTTGATCGTCGATCGAAACGCTGCAAGCTAAGGCCGCCAACAACTGGCGTAAGTGCCATCGATGTGGCCATCTGGTGCAAAAAATTGCGTCGCCTCATTTTTCTCCCCTATTAATCCGGTCCACGTCAGGAGCTGTCGGCCAGGCTGAGGAGAGGTTCTTCGAGATGGTGTGGGCCATCCCTCCGGCTGGCAGCAACCCTCTCCCAATTCTCCCACCTGCTCATACAAGTTTCCGAAATAGAGGTGGATATCCTCCCGAACCTTTTCCGGCACCGGGCATCGATTGCTGGTTAATAATTCCTCGCGGGGTCCATCGCGGAAACTCCTCAAGGTGAGCCGCCAAAGCACGCCGAGAGGAGATTCACGATGGACGAGACTGAAAGCCTAAACCAAACGAAGCTGGAGTGCAATTACCATGTAGTCTTCATCCCCAAGCGCTGCGGAAAGACCTTGTACAAGCAACTGAGGCGGTATTTGGAGGAGGTCTTGCGACAGTTTGCGAAGCGGAAGGAGAGTCGGATAGAAAAAGGACACCTGATGGCTGACCCTTTACATATGAAAACCTCGATCCCCCAGTACGCGGTATCGCAGGTGCTATTGATGCGGGACTCCGTGTCCTCCGTGCCTTTCAAGCCATAACACAGAGCACACGGAGCCCTGCACCGGATGGTGCGGGGCGGAGCATCTCAGTGACCTCTGTGTTGAAGCTTGAAAGGCAACGAGGACACAGAGAGTCTCGTTTTGGTTGCGGGCAACAGCCGCGCTGTGAGCTTTTGAGCGACCGGATTGCGCTGCCGTTGCCCAGGATGCCAAAATGCAAATCCTGGTTTAATCTTTGCAACGCACCCTTAAGAAGTGTCGTGTAAGCTATGGTCGAGGAAGTTTGGGGACCCGACCTGGTTTTGGCGAAAGACACCCGGGGACCCGCCCTGGATGGAGGAGTGGAGGCCGATATGCTCAGAGGAATGTTGCGCGTCATTGACCGGAAACAAATGCACCGGCTGCACGAAGCCGTCATGACCGTTCTCCAAAACACTGGCCTAATGATCCGCGGACGAAAACTATTGGAGGGACTGGCCGATGCCGGTTGCAAAGTGGATTTCCAGAATCAGCGGGCGTGGTTCAAACCTGATTTGGTCGAAAAACAGATCGCCGGCCAACGCGACCGCTATCGCATGGTGCGTTCCTCGCTCTGGTATCCCTTCTGCCGTGAGATGCCTCGAAGGGACGTTGCCTGGCCCGACGAATTCTGTGTGGATTTCGGCTTCGGAACCCCGTGGATCTATGATTACCCCGGCGGAGAATATCGGCGACCGACCATGCAGGACCAGATCCGCATGATCAAGCTGGGCAACGCCCTGAGTGAAGCGAAGGCGGTGAATGCGCCCTTCGTTTGCGGCGACTTCGATCCGAGGATTGAGACCATTGAATCTTCACGCCTTCTTCTCCTGAACACGCGCAAGCCCGGTTGGGTGGGCACCAACAGTGGAGCAGAGGTGAAATACCTGGCGGAATTCGCAGCGCTGGCTGTCGATCACCACGAGGAACGACTACGCATAGCGCCGCCGATCATTGTCAACGCGTATTGCACCACCTCTCCTTTGAAAATTGACACGCGCAGTTGCGAAGTGCTTATGGAAGCGTTGAAATACAAGTTCCCCGTGAATTTCGCGAGCATGCCGATCCTTGGTGGGACAACGCCTGTTACGCCGGCCGGCAGTGTCGTTGTGGCTGCCGCAGAGATCCTGGGGGGAATAACGGCGGCTTCACTCTTGGCTCCGGACGTATTCTATTACGGCACAAGCATCGCCGGCGAAATGGACATGAAGACCACGCAACTCTGCTATGCCACTCCAGCGTCTATTCTCACCGATGCGGCCTTGCACCAGATGTTTCGTCATTATTACGGCCTCGTTCTGAACGTCGAGGCTGGCTATGTTGACGCCAAGTGCCCCGGCCTGCAGGCTGCCTTCGTGAAGACCTATCGGCAGATGGCATTCGCGTGCACGGCGAGTTGCTCTCTGCCGGTCGGCTTGCTGGATAACGGCGCCGTGTTCTCGCCCACGCAGGCCATGCTCGATCTCGATGCCGGCAAAGCTGTGCATATGTTCGGCCGGGGCCTCGACGTCAGTAAGGACACCCTGTGTGTCGACCTCATCAATCAGCTCGAGTTCTGCCAGAAAGGCTCCTACATCGACACGGATCACACCTTGCGTTTCTTCCGTGATGTGTTGTGGGACCCGAAATATTTCGACCGGTCCAGCCGGGAGGACGGAAACCTGAGCCCTGGGTTGCATGACTCCCGGCTACTGGACAAGGCTGACAAGGAATGGCGTGCTCTTGTGGCTTCACAGGCGGACATGGAGTGCTCGACTGAATTCAGGGCAGAAGTGGACCGAATTGCCGAAGCCGCACGCCAGGATCTGGTCAAGTAAAGAGGAATATGCACTTTACAATCATTGATTGGGTCATATTATCGGCTACGTTATCCGGCATCCTCCTCCTAGGGGTTTCGGCGAAGCGCTCCGTTGTTGGCACCTCCGATTTTCTGGTGGCTGGGCGCAACGTGGGTCTCTTCCTCGGAGCCATCTCGCTGCTCAGCACTGACAGCGGGATCATAACCTTTCTTTACTTCGCCGAGATGGGGTACGTCTACGGATTCGCGGCCCTTATTGCAACCGTTATTCCGATGTTGACGTTCCTCTTCGTGGGCAGGACCGGCTTTGTGATCAAGGCATTCCGCGAATTGGAGCTGGTCACGATATCTGAGTACTTCCAGGGCAAATATGGTCGCAGCGCCCGCATTCTGGCTGGCGTCCTGATGGTGACGGGCGGAGCGCTGAACTTTGGCGTCATGCCGGTCCTGGACAGCACGTTCTTGAACATCCTGACGGGAATTCCGCGACGCTACATTCTCTGGACAATCATCACCCTGGTCGTGATCGTGCTGCTCTATACCGCGCTGGGCGGGATGATGTCGGTCATTGTGACGAGTTATGTCCAATATTCGTTTCTGTTCTTGTCCATGATCATCGTCACCTATTATTGCTTCCACACGGTGGGCGCAGGTTCCATGGTGAGCACCGTACAGAGCCGCCAGGGCGAAGCTGGTTTCAACCCATTCCTTCACCCCGCTTTCGGCTGGAGTTTTATCTTCTGGCAGGCCCTGGTGTGGCTCGCCAGCTTGACCGGGTTTGCCCCCATGACGATCCGTGCCTTCACCTCAGAAAGCTCCGAGATGGGCAAGAAAATCTTCACTTGGACGGGCATTCTCTACCTTGGCCGCGGCGCCATGCCGATTCTCTGGGGCGTAGCCGCGTTGGCGTATTTTGGAGGCGCCGCCACGGTTCCGATTGAAGCCTGGCCGACCATGATGCGTAACATCCTCCCCGCCGGGATTACGGGGCTGGTGGTGGTGGGTTTGCTGGCCGGAACGATGTCAGTCTACGGAGGAAACTTGATCGCCTGGAGTTCTGTTATAACCGAAGACATCATCGGCCCTTTAGCGAGGCGGCCCTTAAGTGAGAAAACGCGCGTCCGCATGAACCAGATCACCATATTGTGCCTCGCCGCCTTCATCGTTTGGTGGGGGCTGTTCTACAAGATACCTGGAGCGGCATATTTCTATCTTTATATGACGGCCAACATCTTTATTACCGGGACGTTCTGGATCATCGTGGGCGGACTATACTGGAAAAAGGCGCACAAAGTGGGCGCCTATTGTTCTTTGCTGCTGGGCGCCGGTTCATCGCTCGCCTATTTCTTTGTCCCCAATCCCGATGAGTGGGCTGGGCGCCTCGGGTTTGCGAGCTTCATCCTCTCTTTCGCGGGGATGTACCTCGGCTCGCTCATTGGGACACACATCCAGTGGGTAAAAGAAAAGCTCTTCTGGCTATTTCTGCCTCCTGCAGTTCTCGCCGCAGCGTACTTTTACTGGCGGTGGGCCAACGGCTACGGCATCTGGTTGAACGTGTGGATATGGGTTTTGGTCATCTCGCTTTCGAGCTTTATCGGGCTATCACTCTACGCACTTGTCCACGGAATAGGCGACCTGAAGAAGTTGTTACGTCGTCCCGGACCGCCCCTGTCCTGACTCGAGCACGGACTGAGGCGGGAATTCCAAATCAGACTGCGGAAGAAAGATCTGACGCCTTGTGCTAAAGATTCTACGTAGGCAGCGAGACAATTATCAGTGGGGGTGAAATGCCCAAGACCTGGGAGATTCGTGACTACGACCGTGAGTTCTTTGCCAAAGAACTTGATAGTTTCGTACCCGAGCGGGTATTCGATGCTCATGCACATCTTTATGAGTTGGCTCACTGGGGTCCCGGGAGCCATGTCGAGGAAGGGCCGACGATTGTTTCGCTTGAGCAATACAGGAAGCAAATCGGCTGGCTCATGCCCGGACGGAAGCTCTCCGGCCTCTTCTTTGGTGTGGGCCTAAGCGAGGAGTGGCGTAATGCGTCCAACCAATTTGTGGCGCATGAGGTGACCCAGGATGAGAGCTCAAGAGGGTCACTCATCGTCTCACCAAAGCAAGATGCGGAGCTGGTAAGACAAGAGTTGAGAAGAAACAAGTTCGTCGGCCTAAAGGTCTATCACACATTTTCCCATAGAAAAGATACTTGGAATTCTGAGGTCAAGGACTATCTAGCCGAAGAGCACGTCCGCATTGCTCATGAAGAAGGGCTGGTCATCACCTTACATCTTGTTAAGGGGCGGGCGATAGCTGATCCTTCTAACCAGGAGCAGGTACGCTACTACTGCGAGAAGTATCCCAACATCAAGTTGATTCTCGCCCACGCGGCGCGGGGATTTAATCCTTTCCACACCATCGAGGGAATCCGTGCACTCGGTGGATTGCGCAATCTGTGGTGCGACTCATCGGCAGTTACGGAAGCAGGTGGATTCGAGGCGATCATTGAAGCGCTGGGGCACGACCGCCTGATGTGGGGGTCGGATTTTCCGGTCAGCCATCTGCGAGGGCGTTGCGTGGCGATTGGCGATGGTTTTCTTTGGCTCTATGAAGACACCTTGGATTGGGACAGCGTTGCGTCTTACGCAAAGATTCAACCGCTTTTCGTCGGGCACGAGTCATTGCGAGCCCTGAAACTCGCTGCCCGGAGGATGAAGCTGAGCGACTCGAAGATTGAGGACATTTTCTACAACAATGCACGTCGAATGCTGGGACTCGGCGCCTGATAACCAGAGCTCGGAACAAAGCCTGGGCTCATAATCTTAAAGGGAGACTGGGTTCATGGATTTAACGGGTCAAAACTTGTACCGGAAGGCACGAAAAATAATTCCCGGGGGCACACAGTTACTTTCTAAGCGGCCCGAAATGTTTCTGCCGGAGCAGTGGCCGAGCTATTATTCAAAGGCCAAAGGGGTGGAAGTTTGGGATCTCGACGGCAGGAAGTATGTTGACATGTCCTATATGGGGATCGGCGCCTGCACACTCGGGTATGCTGATCCCGATGTCGATAAGGCCGTGCACGCTGCCATCGATTCCGGTTCCATGACCACGCTAAATTGCCCGGAAGAAGTGGAACTGGCGGAGTTACTGTGTGAACTCCACCGGTGGGCGGAAATGGTGCGATACGCGAGGTGCGGGGGCGAAGCGATGGCTGCTGCTGTTCGCGTAGCGCGTGCAAGCACGGGGCGAGACCGGATCGCTTTCTGCGGGTATCACGGATGGCACGACTGGTACCTCGCCGCTAATCTTGCTAACGATTCCGCTCTGGATGGACATCTGCTGCCTGGTTTGGCGCCCGCAGGGGTGCCTCGTGGGTTGCTGGGAACGGCACTCCCTTTTCGCTATAACCATCTCGAGGAATTGGAAGAGATCGTGTCCGCCTGCGGAGACGACTTGGCGGCTGTGGTCATGGAACCCATAAGGAATTCTGAGCCTCAACCGGGCTTCTTGCAGAGCGTTCGAAGGATCGCCTCACGTATTGGGGCGGTCCTGATCATGGATGAGATTTCCGCCGGATGGCGGTTGAGCACCGGAGGGGCTCACCTCCGGTATGGGATCGTTCCGGACATGTCGGTCTTTGCCAAAGCCATGAGTAACGGATATGCAATGGCGGCCATCATCGGCGTTGCGGGCGTGATGGAAGCCTTTCAAAGCACCTTCCTGAGCAGTACATACTGGACTGAAAGGATTGGCCCGGCCGCTGCGCTGGCGACCATCCGAAAGCATCTACGGCTTGATGTTGGGCGTTATTTGATTGAAATAGGGACTCAGATCCAGGCCGGTTGGCGCGCTGCCGCGACTCGCGCCCAATTAGCGATCACGGTGGACGGCATGCCACCCCTCTCACACTTTTCGTTCGATTATGACGATGGCCAAGCCATTCGTACGCTCTTCACTCAAATCATGCTGGGAAAGGGCTTCCTGGCCACCAATGCTTTTTATGCCGCCCATGCCCACCAGTCTGATCACGTCAGGAACTATTTGGAAGCGGTTGAGGAAGCATTTGTGGAAATCGCCGAAGCCATGAATCGCAACGAAGTAGCACAGCGATTAAAGGCGCCCATCGCCCATGCCGGATTCTGCCGCTTGGCGTAGCCCAGGGCAGGGTAGAAATTGATCGCTGTTCGGTTTTGATTTGTCATGGATGATGCTGACCTCGACACACTTCGTTTTCGTTGATTTCAACATGGGGAGCGAGAATGAGCCGTGTAAGTCGACGTACATTTTGCAGAGCCGGAACAATATCACTGGGCGCGCTTAGGGGGCAGTCTCTGCTGGGCGGGATTGCGGCAGAGATGAAAAGGCCTGAAGAGGGGGGAGTATGTCGTTAGCTTCAATTTTGGAAGAACTGAGGAATTTTGAGACGGCCCTGCTGGCAAATACCATATCCTACGTTGATCCGACACCTGCCCACGAGTTCTACCTCGGCGGGTCTATCCGTTCCGTGACGCCGTCCTTAGGTCCGACCGTCGGCGTGGCGATGCCTTGCGAAATCGACTCGAGCAGCCCGGGCGGAACTCCCGACGTAGAGGAGTACTGGCGCCAAGTCGAGGAAATCAGCGACATGAAAGAACCAGCCGTATGGGTAGTTAAGTGTGTGGGGTCTAGACCCGATCATGAGTGCGTGCTTGGTGACGGCATGGCCAAGACCCTTTTTGCGGCGGGATGCATTGGGGTAGTGACCGACGGCGGAGTGCGAGACGTGAACGGTCTGCTCAGCGTACCGTTTGCGGCATACTCCAAGGGTGTAACCATTCATCACTGTGCTCTCCGCTTTCAAAACGTCAACCGCCCAGTGGAAGTTGGCGGAGTTACGATCCACCCGGGAGATGTGATCCATGGGGATTGCGAAGGCGTTATTCGGGTCCCGTCCGGCTGCTTGGAGATACTGGCCAGCAAGGCGGTTCAGATGCGTGGGTTCGAAAGCGAAGCCCACTGCGTGCTTCTGCGAAGCGACGTAGCCCCTGGCGAAAAGCGGCGGCGCGTGGCCGGCCTGCTTGAAAAATACGGGTTTGCAAAGTAGGATTCTGCCCGGCACGCCTTGTCATGACCGAGAAATCGAATGCCGCTTGTCAATCGAGCGGGCTGCGACAGAACGATGCATCAACCGAGGAATCTGTCATCCTCAAGAAGGCTGTTATTGTTCAGAACTGAAGGGCAGGTATTTTCCATGAGGAAGAGCAAGGTACTGGGAAAGCTCCGCAAGGGCAAGGCAGCAAGAATTTGTTCGATGGGGCATTATTTACCGTTCTTTGTGCGCTACGCCGCGCATTATGGCTATGACGGGATATGGCTGGATTTGGAACACCGCGCTATGAACGCCAGGGAGGTACAATCGCTGCTGGCTTTCTGCCACATGTTCGATATTGATTGCATGCTGCGGCCTCCGTCGATCGAGCGTACCCAACTCTATCGGTATCTCGAAGATGGCGCTGCGGGCTTTCTTATTCCCTTCGCCTCCGACCGGGAGACGGCTCAGAAGGTTGTGGAAGCAACGAAGTTCCCTCCTCTCGGCAACCGGGGACTGGATGGCGCCGGGCTCGACGGAGATTACGGCCTACAGGCTTTTGGTGCGACCAGCCGCTACGCAAGTGATGCTAACGATCAAACATTTATCGTTGCCCAGATAGAAACCCCCGAGGCAGTATCGAAGGCGGATGAAGTAGCGGCTACGCCGGGAATCGATGCCTTGTTTGTCGGACCCGGAGATTTAGGATTTCGGCTGGCCCAAAGTCCCAGGCCGGACGTCAAAAACCTGGACAACGCAATTGAACAAGTCTCTGCGGCTGCCCATCGACATGGCAAGGCTTGGGGGGCGGCAACCGGTTCTCTCGAAGCCCTTATCCGTTACCGGCGAATGGGCGCCCACGTCATCGCTTGGGGCGGGGATTTTGGTCTTCGGCAAGTCCTGGCGAATTGCAGCGCTGAACTGGATTCAGGCCTTGCCGATTAACTGGCACTGCTCGGCGAGTGAACGACCGTCACACGCCACAGTAGTTTCCAGCCTATAAGCCACGTCCCGCCAAACCCAATCCATCGATCCTATACATGGGCTAAGCGAGTTGGTACTGGCGCGCGGCTTCTTCAGGAGCCAGCCCGCGCTTGACGACGTCGCATAGGGCCTGTTGGAACAGAATCGGATTGGGGACCTGGAGGGCGTTGCGGCCGAAAACGACGCCGCCGGCGCCGGCGGCCACCTCTGCGGCTGCCAACTGCAAGGCTTCGAGTTGAGTCGGCAACTTGGACGCCCCCAAGCCCAGAACGGGCACGGGGCAGCTCTCGATGACGGCGCGGAAGCCGCAAGTGTAAAACGTCTTGATCAAGTCCGCGCCCAGTTCGGCGATGATGCGGGCGCCCCGAAAAACCTTTTCATGCAGCCGCTCGGGAGACAGGGTTGCGCCAGCCACCGGAAAATATTCGCCCACCACGGGCATCCCCAGTCCCTGAGCGGCGCCACAGAGTTCCCGGAACACGGCCACGTTATGCGCATCGTTGGCTTCACTGCCTGTTTCGAGCGTGAGCGAAACCAGCGCCACATCTGCTCCCAGCCGTAGTGCTTCAGCCGGGGGGAAGGCGGTTACGGTGGCGGCCTCGTGGTAATTCCAGGTGCTACAGTACGTCGTGCTCCAATTCAGGCGTACTACGGCCAGAGGCGCTCCTTTGTAGTTGAAGGCGTGTTGACAGTAGGGTAGCATGCCGGGAGAAAGCAAAATGCCATCCACGCACGACGCCACGCGGCTCGCGGTCTCGGCCAGGTTCGTCATCCCACCGATCGGCCCTTCGAATAAACAATGGTCCATGGCTACGATCACGGCACGTTCATTACGGTTAAAAAGCCTCTGAAAGCGAACGTTTTTCATGGTTCGTGTTCTCCTCGGCGCGATGGGCAAGCCGTTTTCCTAGCTCAGGCTTACGACCCTGGACTGCCGCTGTGATTCCAGTGCGGCTGTGAAAAGCTGATGGCTCAGGGCTGTTTCTTCCGGTGTGACGCAGCCCGCAAATGGCTTTAGGGGGTGCCCCCTCATTAACTCGTACACATAGCCAGCCCACATCTGGAGGATGGCGTCCGAAAACCCAAACTCAAATATCCCCCCGGTAATCGACTTGAAGGCTGTCTCCTGCCCCATATCCACTTGTTGCCACGTTTGCCGGCCACCCTGATACTCAAGCAATTCCAGACGGCGTGGGTTCTTGGTGCTGAACTTGGCGCAAGCGGATGTCCCGAGAACCTCCAAATACCAGTTGTTCTTCTCCCCGGGCGCGATCCGTTGCGTCTTGATAGTCAATGGGAACACTTCCCTGTTCGCCGCACATTCGGCCTCACAGAAAAGGGTGGCGTTATCCCAGGTGCGGCAAGGCACTCTGCCTCCTTTCCCATCGGGACGCTCGGTCACAATGTTGGAGAGAATGGCCCGCACATTCAGTGGTCGCCATCCCGCCCTGAATGGGACGTGGCAGGCATGCATTCCGAGGTCGCCCATGCAACCATACTCGCCATTGAACTCGACCTCACGCTTCCAATCTATGGGCTTGTTTGGATCCAGGTCGCTGGAGTGAAGGAATCCGCAATTGACTTCTATAATTTTCCCGAACGCCTTCTGTTGAATCATGTCCCCAATTCTTTGCACGGGCGGGAAGAAGGGGAATTCCGACGAGCAACGAACCAGCAATTCCGGGTGCCTTCTCACTGATGCCAGAATGGCTTGGTTGGCAGGCTTGTCAATGCCAAATGGCTTCTCGCCCATTAAATGCTTCCCTGATTCAATGGCCGCACAGTAGAACTCCTGGTGCATGTTGTGCGGAACGGCGCAATAAACGGCATCCACTTCAGGGTTCGCCAGAAGCTGCTTATAGTCGGAGTTAACCTGTCTGAGGGAGGGGAAATTCTTTGTAAACCACGCGGCC
>Ga0181524_10002263_pt1 | contig 20140 bp, 18 predicted proteins | sample PEATcosm2014_Bin_34_FD_119761 | JGI IMG/M metagenome (GOLD analysis project Ga0181524, IMG submission 119761) | Peatland microbial communities from MTU Mesocosm Facility, Houghton, MI, USA - PEATcosm2014_Bin05_60_metaG | ecosystem: Environmental > Terrestrial > Soil > Wetlands > Peat | place...
AACCTGGAACGGCCCATTTCAACATCGGCGGATTGGGTTCTCGCAGGATCGCCCTGCCTGTCCTCGCCGCGTCCGCGCGCCGATCGCCCCGTTTGATCGGCCGCTTGGCGGTCCATCGAAAATACGGCTGCTTTGGCTTAACAGCCCGTCGCCGGTCGCGAACCTTGACCGGTTGCGTCCGCAGTTCGGCTCGCTTTGGAAACCGACCATCGCCGAAGCTGACGGCTCGACGACGAATCTATAGTTACATTAGCTCCTTTTCAACCCCTCGCCAAGAGGCAAGTTGCCCGCGGGGTCTTCCGTTCGAGAAAGCCGTCCGTCGGCGGCGGCGATCCCGGCCGCCTTCAAGTAGCGCCAGGCGTCGGCGGCGTCGGCGGCGAAGCCGATCAGGTCCATGTCCCGCGCGCCGATCATGCCGCTTTCCGCCAGCGCGTCCCAGTCGACCACCTTGCGCCAATAGACTTCGTCGACGAGCACGATCGGCATCGCCGGCGCCTTGCCGGTCTGCACCAAGGTCACCAATTCGAACAATTCGTCGAAAGTGCCGAAACCGCCGGGAAAGACCACCAACGCCTTCGCCCCCATCGCGAAATGCATCTTTCGCATCGCGAAGTAATGGAACCGGAACGTCAGCGCCGGGGTCGTGAAGCGATTGGGCTCCTGCTCGCGCGGCAAGGTGATGTTGAATCCGATGGTCGGCGCGCCCGCCTCGAAGGCGCCGCGGTTGGCCGCTTCCATGGTCCCTGGGCCGCCGCCGGTCGCCACGACATTGGGGAACGGCGGACCGCCCCGCGCCGCGCCCCCTTCCAACGAGGCGAGCCGCCCGAACTCGCGCGCCTCGGCGTACCAGAAGCTTTGCCGGCCCGGGCCGTTTTCGCGAGCGCGCGAAGAGCCGAAAACGATCAGGGTCGAGACGACGCCAAAGTTACGAAGCGCCTCCGCGGCTTTCTGGTATTCGAGCTGAAACCGCAGGCCCCGCGTCGAATCGCCGAGCAGGAACTCTTGATCGAGCGCGGGAAGGCGGTAGGCGCTCGAGGCGACTTGCGCGGCGTTCGGAGGACCGGGTTCCGTCATGGCGTCGTTTCGATCGCCCGATCCGTTGCGCGCGCTCGAGGGTTCCAGAGCCCCGGCCTAATTGTCGAGGCGCACGCCGGCCCCTTCGGCGGGCTCGCGATAGCCTTTGGGCGGGTCCGTTAACCAGTCTCGGTCGGGCTCTGGACCGAGCACGGTCGGCGCTTTCTTCTCCAGACCGACCCAGGTGAGGGGATTCCAATTGAGCGAAGGGCTCGGGCGCGTCTCGCAATTCTCGCCGGGACCCTTGGTGCACGGCCGCCGGCCGGGGGGCTGGCCCGCCGTCGCGCTCACCGTCACGACGCCGCCGTGCTCCGAAAGCGGAGAGGCTCTTTTCCTCCAGGGAATGAAGACATATTTGTCCTTTTCCGCCTTTTCTTTCCTGCGCTTCTCCACGTCGGGGTCGACGGGCCAGGCCACGTTTCCCTGCGTCGACGCGACGGCGGGCGCCGGCAACTCGACCTTGGGCGGCAGCACGATCCGGGCGCGGTCCCGGTATTCGATCGGATCCTGGGCGTCGTCGCCTCCAAAGCCGAAAATCGAACCGATGCCGACCCAAATCGGCGCCGCGCCGTCGTCGCCCGCGCGCGCAGGCGCCGCGGCGAGGCCCAGCCACAAAACGCAGGCGGCGGAAACCGCGAGGCGGCGCCGGCTAGCTTCTCCAAGCGTCAGAGACGGCATGGTCGAAAACCCCTTATCCCATTCGTCACCGCTCGCCCGAGGCGCGGCGGGACGAGATACCCGGCTATTCGTTGGTGCGACAATCCGGCGATTCGATGGCGAATCCGCATCGGCGCGCCCGGCGCGCCGTTTATTGGCGCCGCGAATTGCCGCTCTCTAACATGAAAAACCGAAAAAGGGGACTCCCGCCTCGCCGGTCAAGACCGCCGCTCGCGACTCGGGTCCGGGACGCTCGGCTTGGCCGAGCCGAACAGGCCATCGAAAATCAGCAGAGCGACCCCGATATTGATCGCGGCGTCGGCGAGATTGAAGACGAAGAAATGCCGCGCGAACGCGTGCAGGTCGAGGAAATCGGCGACCGCGCCATAGGCCAGGCGATCGTAGCCGTTGCCGAGCGCGCCGCCGATGACGGCGCCGAGGCCGAGGCCGACCAGAGGCGCGCGGGCGCGCCACAACCAGAAGCCGAGCAGCGCCGTCACCGCGAGCGTCAGCGCCAGCAGCAGCCAGTGGCCGACCGCCGATTCCTGCGCGAACAGGCTGAAGGAAATGCCGCGGTTCCAGCGCAGCGTGAAGTCGAGGAACGGCGCCAGGGCGAACGGCGCGCCGCCATCGCCGTCAAAATAACGCACGACCGCGAGTTTCGACGCCTGATCGAGGGCGAGAACGCTTAAGATCGTCAGGGCGCCAAGGTTTCGCGCTCGCGTTCGCGCCCGCATCAGGCCCGCCGAGCCGCGTTCAATTCGCGCAAGGCCGCGGCGTCGCGCGGGCTGACGTCGGGAAATTCGGGATCGGCCGCCGCGGGATCGAAATAGCGCCAGGAGCGCGCGCATTTGATTCCCTCGGCGCGCTCGACCACGACCGCGACGCCCCGAACTTCGGGCAATTGAAACGCTCCGACGGGAACGTCGGCCGTGGGTTCAAGGACGAGGTCCGACGTGATGCAGACTTCGGCGAAATCGACGCCAACGAGAACGTCATTGAACACGGCGTTGCTGATGAAGACTCGTGGCGCGGCCTCCAGCGAGGAGCCGATGCGTTTGTCGGCGCGCGCGATCTCGATCGCGCCGGTGACCACCGAGCGGATGCGGCGGATCGTCTCCCACTTCGCCGCGAGCGCCTCGTCGCGCCATTCCTCGGGAATGATGGGAAATTGTTCGAGATGGACGGAGCGCCGGTCGCTGTCCGATTTTTGCGGATCGCGCGCCGCCCAGGCTTCCTCCGAGGTGAAGACGAGGATCGGCGCGAGCCAGAGCGTCACGGCGCCGAAAATATGCTCGATCGCCTCCAACGCGCCGCGCCGCTTCACGCTCGACGGCGCCTCGCAATAGAGGGCGTCCTTGCGGATGTCGAAATAGAAGGCGGAGAGATCGGCGTTCATGAACGCCGACAGCGCCGAGATCACCCGCGCATAATCGAAATTCGCATAGGCCGCGCGCACGACGCCGTCGAGTTCGGCGAGGCGATGCAGCATCAGCCGCTCCAACTCGCCCATTTCGGCGACGCCGACCGCATCCTCGGGCCGGTAATGCGCGAGCGTGCCGAGCATCCAGCGGATCGTGTTGCGCAGCTTGCGATAATTGTCGGCGACGCTCTTGAGGATTTCCGGCCCGATGCGCTGATCGTCGGAATAGTCGACGCTCGCCACCCAAAGCCGCAATATGTCGGCGCCCGAGGCCTTGATGACGTCCTGCGGGAAGGTCTGATTGCCGAGCGACTTCGACATCTTGCGACCCTTCTCGTCGAGCGTGAAGCCGTGCGTCAGCACGACGTCGAAGGGCGCGCGGCCGCGGGTGCCGCAGCTTTCCAACAGAGACGACTGGAACCAGCCGCGATGCTGGTCGGAGCCTTCGAGATACATCACCTCGTCGACGCCGCCGTCGATCTTACGCTTGATCCCGGCGAGGCCGGGGAAATGCTCGGAGTCTTCAAGCACGAACGCGTGCGTCGAGCCCGAATCGAACCAGACCTCGACGAGGTTGTCGATCTTGTCGTAGTCGCCGGCCTTGTGCCTGTCGCCGAGGAAGCGCTGTTTGGCGCCCTCGGCAAACCACGCGTCGGCGCCCTCCTTCTCGAAGGCGTCGGCAATGCGCGCGTTCACTTCCGGATCGTAGAGAACGTCGTGTTCGCCCTTGCGCACGAAGATCGGCAACGGCACGCCCCAGGCGCGCTGGCGCGAAAGCACCCAGTCCGGTTTGCTCGCCACCATGCCGTTGATGCGGTTCTCGCCCGCCGCGGGGACCCAACGCGTCTGCTTGATCGCGTCGAGCGCGATCGCCCGCAGGGTCTGGCCCTGCGGCGCGGCGGCGTAAGGCCGGTCCATCGCGAGAAACCATTGCGGGGTGTTGCGGAAAATCACCGGCTTCTTCGAGCGCCAGGAATGGGGATATTGGTGCTTGAGTCGGCCGCGCGAGACAAGGCGCCCCACCGCGACCAGCGCCTTGATCACCGCTTCGTTGGCGTCGCCCTTCTCCCCCTTGTCGGTTATGACCCGCCGCCCCTCGAAGCCGGGCGCCTCGTCGGTGAGAGCGCCGTTTTCGTCGACGGTGTAGGGAATGCGCGTATCGATTCCGCGCTCGATCAGGCGCCGGCCGTTCGCCATCCACAGTTCGAAGTCCTCGCGGCCGTGTCCGGGCGCCGTATGGACGAATCCGGTGCCCGCGTCCTCGGTGACGTGGTCGCCGTCGAGCAGCGGGACGACAAAGCCGTAGCCGAGCGTCTGCAGCGGATGCGCGCACACCATCGCGGCGAGCGCGTCGCCGCCGAGTTCGCCGAGGAACTCGTAGGCCGCGACCTTCGCCGCGCCGAAAACGCTGGGCGCGAGCGATTGCGCCACGATGTAGGTCGCGCCGACCTTGGCCCAATTGTCGGCGGGCGCCTCCGTCACGCGATAGCGGCCGTAGCCGATGCGCCGGGAGAATGCGATCGCCCGATTCCCCGGCAAGGTCCAGGGCGTCGTCGTCCAGATGACGACCGAGGCGTCCTCGCCCTCGACAGGAAACGCCACATAAACCGTGTCGCTGGTGTGCTCCTCGTATTCGATTTCGGCTTCGGCGAGCGCCGTTTTCTCGACCACGCTCCACATCACGGGTTTGGAGCCGCGATAGAGCAGGCCATTGGCGACGAATTTGAAGATTTCGCGGGCGATTTGCGCTTCGGCGGGATAGCTCATGGTCGTGTAGGGATGGTCCCAATCGCCGACCACCCCCAAGCGCTTGAACTCCTCGCGCTGCACCGACAGCCAATGTCCGGCGTAGGCGCGGCATTCCCGACGGAAGGCGATGATCGCCGCCGAATCGGAGAAATCCGGCTTCGCCTTGCCCTTCTTGCGATAATTCTCTTCTTCGACCTTCCATTCGATGGGAAGCCCGTGGCAATCCCAGCCGGGCACGTAGTTGGAATCCTTGCCCGCCATCTGCTGCGAGCGCACCACCATGTCTTTGAGGATCTTGTTGAGGGCGTGGCCGATATGGATATTGCCGTTGGCGTAGGGCGGCCCGTCGTGCAGCACGAATTTCGGTCGCCCCTTGGCGCTTTGGCGCAACGCCGCATAGAGGCCTTCGCGCGCCCAACGCGCGAGAATCTCCGGCTCTTTTTGCGGCAGCCCGGCCCGCATGGGAAAATCGGTCTTCGGCAGAAAGAGGGTCTGCGAATAGTCGGGGCCCTGGGCAGGCGCGTCGTTCATGATAAATCGAGCCGGAAATGGTGAATTGCTGAGCGTGGGCGCTTCGAGGCGATCCGATTAGATGATTTGACCGGAATCGCCAAATGGCCGCGCGGCCAGAGCGGCGCGCGCGCGCGCGATGTCGCGCGCCATTTCCTCCTTCAGCTCTTCGAGCGAAGCGAATTTCCGCTCTTCGCGAATGCGCGCGACGAAGCGCACCTCCATCTCGCGCCCGTAGATATCGCCGGCGAAGTCGAAGAGATGCGCCTCCAGGAGGGGCGCCCCGTTGTCCGCCGTCGGGCGCACGCCGAAGCTGGCGACGCCGCCGTAGCTCCGGCCCGCCACGCGCGCGCGCACGGCGTAGACGCCATAGGCGAGGCGATTGGTCGCCTCCAGCGCGATATTGGCGGTGGGCACGCCGAGCGTGCGCCCGAGCTTTTGGCCGGACGCCACGACGCCCACCACCGCGTAGTCCCGCCCGAGGCCGCGCGCGGCGGCCGAGACGTCGCCCTGTTCGAGCGCGCGCCGAATCGCCGAGGACGAGACCACCTGGGGCTGTCCGGCCTCGTGCGCCTCGACCTTGTCGATGATTTCGACGTGAAATCCGAAGCGCGCGCCCGCCCGAGCGAGGAAGTCCGGCGTGCCCGAACGCGCCTTGCCGAAATGAAAGTCCCAGCCGACGACGACCGCGCCGACGCCGAGACGCTCCACCAGAACCTGTTCGACGAATTCCTCCGCCGTCAATCCCGCCAGAGCGGCGTCGAAGGTCAGGAACACCGCGCCATCGACGCCGAGTTCTTGCAGAGAGAGCGCCTTGACCGCGAAGGGCGTGAGCCGAAAGACGACCGGGCGCCCGGCGAAATAGTCGGCCGGATGCGGCTCGAACGTCAGCACGGCGCTCGGCGCGCCTCGCTCTCCCGCGAGCGCCTTGGTGCGCGCGATCACGGCGCCGTGGCCGCGATGCACGCCGTCGAAATTGCCGATGGCGTAGACCGCCTTTTCAAGTCCCGGCGGCCGACGCGTCGGGTCGATCGCGAGCGCGAAAGCGGGATTCGGAGGGGCCTGTTTCAAATCTGCATCCGTGGCTGGGCGGGTTTTCACGGCAAAACCGGGGTCGGCTTTCCCCAGGGGAAAACGCGCTCGGCGTCAAAGCGCGGGGAACCTGCCTCGACGCGGCGACAGGGTCAAGACGCCGCCGCGCGTCGCGCGGGCGACGGCGGCACGCTCAAGACGCCCTCGCCGTCGAGCACGACCTTGCCGTCCACCTTGCATTCGCACAGGAGCCGCACCCGGCGCCCCTTTTCCGTCAGTTCCGTCACTTCGACGCTGACGTCGACAACGTCGCCGATTTTGACCGGTCCGCGAAAGTTCAGGGTCTGCGAGATATAGACGGCGCCCGGCCCCGGCAGCCGCATGCCGATGAGACCCGAAATGAGGCTCGCCGTGTAGAGCCCGTGGACGATCCGCTCGCCGAAGCGGGTCTTGCGGGCGAAATGCTCGCTGAGGTGGATGGGATTGTGATCCCCGGAAAGCTCCGCGAAGCCGATGACGTCCTCGTTCTCCACGGTCTTCTGCAGCGTTTCGCGCATCCCGACCGCGAGGTCTTCGAAATAGAGGGTTTGAAAGGGTAGCTTCGGCATTCGCTTGGCGGACCTCCCTGGCGCTGCGTTGGAGCGCGGCATTATTTCCGGACAGCCCGATCAAGACGCCGACGCGCGGCGCCGCGAACTCGGCTCAGACCGACGATCGATCGCACTATGCGCGCATTGGCGGCAAACGACTATCAGACAATGGCGCCAAGACCCGTGGGCGCGCGTCACGGCGCCAACGCATGCATGGCGGCGATCGGCCGCAGGCTTTCGCGCGCGAACAGGCTTTGAAGCTCCTCGTCCACAGCCGCGGCGCCCGAACCGTGCAGCGCCTCGCGATGAATGCCGGCGGTGACGAAGAGCGCGTCGAGTCCTTGGCCCGCCGCCCCGGCGATGTCGGTGCGCATCGCGTCGCCGATCGCCAGAACCCGCGAACGCGCGAGCGGCGCCGCGAGCGCCGCGCCCGCCGCGGCCAGCGCCGCGTCGTAGATCGGCGCGTGCGGCTTTCCCGCGTAAATCGCCTTGCCGCCGAGCGCTTCATAGGCCTGCGCGAGCGCGCCGGCGCAATAGATCAAGTCCGCGCCGCGATGAACCACCAGGTCCGGATTGGCGCAGACGAACGTCAAGCCCCGCGCCGCCATGGCGCTGAGACGCTCGGCGTAATCGTCAGGCGTCTCGACCGTGTCGTCGAACAGGCCGGTGCACAGGACGTAGCTCGCTTCCTCGAGGCCGACCAGAACGGGCCGCTCGCCGGTCCGGGCCGCCGCCGCCTCGAACAGGGAAAGATCGCGCCCCGGCCCGATGTGGTGGACGGCAGCCGCCGCGCGTTCGGCGATGAGCCCGATGGCGACGTCGCCGGAAGTGACGATCGCGTCGAAGGCGTCGGGCGAGACGCCGAGGCGGAGCACCTGCTTGTAGATCGGCGCGCTCGGCCGCGGCGCGTTGCTGACCAGCACGACCGCGCCGCCGCGTCGACGGAACGCGACCAGCGCGTCGGAAGCGGGACGAAACGACTGCCGGCCGTTGTGCAGCACGCCCCAGATGTCGCAGAGGATGGCGTCGTAGCGGTCGGCGACGGCGCTTAAGCCTTCGATCAGCGGAACGCGCGAGGCGGGGACAATCGTGTTCATGCGCGAGGGGGCTAGGTCTCCGGCGGGATCGTGTCAAGCGCCGCGCCGCCGCTTGACGAGGCGCGCGTCCCTGGCAAGAAGGGTCGTCCAAGCCCCACGGAGCGCCCGCCCATGACCGCCGACGACCAGCCGCCGACGATTTCCTTCGACGATTTCCTCAAAGTCGACATTCGCCTCGGCACGATCGTCTCGGCCGAGCCGTTCCCCCAGGCGCGCAAACCCGCCTATCGACTGACGATCGACTTCGGCCCGGCGATCGGCGTGAAGAAGTCCTCGGCGCAGATCACCCGCCATTATCGGCTCGAGGATCTCGTCGGCCGCCAGGTCGCCGCGGTGGTCAATTTCGCTCCCCGCCAGATCGGGCCCTTCATGTCGGAGGTCTTGACCCTCGGCTTTCCCGACGCGCAGGGCGAAGTCGTGCTGATCGCCCCCAACCTCCGGGCGCCCGACGGCGGGCGGCTGTTCTGAGCGCCGAGCGCCGGAAGCGCGGCATATTCGGCCCGGGCGCGCCTCCCCGGCTTGACGGGCCCGCCCGCCCTTCCTAACTATCCTGTTTCCGGCCGTTTTCGCCGCTCTCGAGTCCAGAGGAAGCCATGTCCGCAACCGCCAAGGTCACCGACGCCAATTTCGAGGCCGACGTCATGAAGTCGAGCGAGCCGGTCGTGGTCGATTTCTGGGCGGAATGGTGCGGCCCGTGCCGGATGATCGCGCCCGCCCTCGAAGAGATCGCCTCGGAGATGAAGGGCAAGGTGAAGATCGCCAAGTTCAACGTCGACGAGAACCCGAAGATCGCGGCGCAATTGGGCATTCGCTCGATTCCGACCCTGATGGTCTTCAAGGACGGCAAGCGCGTCGCGACCAAGACGGGCGCGGGGCCGAAGAGCGAATTGGCGCGCTGGATCACCGCGTCGGTCTGAGTCTTCGCTGAACCCCGATCCTCACGGAACGCCGGCGCCCGCGCGCCGGCGTTTTCGTATGCGCGTCGCTTCGCCTTGACGCGTCCGCTCGCCGGTAGGACTGTCCCTGTCCCCGGAGGCGATTCGCCGCCCGGCTCGTGAGAGGATCATCATGTCCGCCACCACCGACGTCACGGACGCGAGCTTCGAGGCCGAGGTCATCCGGGCGAGCGAGCCGGTCGTGGTCGATTTCTGGGCCGAATGGTGCGCGCCGTGCCGGGCGATGGCGCCCTCGCTCGAGGAGCTCGCCGCCGAAATGCGCGGCAAGGTGAAGATCGCCAAGTTCAAGATGGATGACAATCCCAACGTCGTCAGCCGGTTGGGCGTCCGCTCGGCCCCCACGCTGATGATCTTCAAGGGTGGCCAACCCGTCGCCGTCAAACGCGGCGCCGGTTCGAAGAGCGAATTGGCGCGCTGGATCGCCGCCTCGGTCTGACCGGCGTTCAGGTCGGAATCCGCAGGCTCGCGCGCAATCCTCCCAGTGGGCTCGCTCCCAGGACGATGTCGCCGCCATGCGAGCGCGCGATGTCGCGCGCGATCGCCAACCCCAGTCCCGAACCGCCTTCGTCCTGGTTGCGCGCTTCGTCAAGCCGGTAAAAAGGCCGGAATACGTCTTCGCGATGCTCCGGCGCGATGCCGGGCCCGTCGTCGTCGACGTGAATCGTGACGAAACGCTGCTCGCGCGCGGCGCGCACCACGATCGTCTGACCATGGCGCTGCGCGTTGGCGAGGAGATTGCCCACGCAGCGTTTGAGCGCGAGCGGGCGCACCTTGACGTTGAGATCGCCCTTCGCCTCGACGCCGACGCGCGCGCCATGGCGCTCGGCGTCGGCGCGCAGATCGTCGAGAATCTCGCGCAGGTCCGTCATCTCCGTGGGTTCGCCGGCGTCGCCGCGCGCGAAGGCGAGATAGGCTTCGAGCATGCTCCGCATCTCGTCGACGTCCTTCTGCAACGGCTCGATTTCCGCGGACTCGTCGATCACCGCGAGCGACAGCTTGAAGCGCGTCAGGATCGTGCGCAGATCGTGGCTGACGCCGTTGAGCATCGCCGTGCGTTGTTCCGAGGCGCGTTCGATGCGCCGCTTCATTTCGATGAAGGCGTAGCCGGCTTGCCGAACTTCGCGCGCGCCGCGCGGATGGAAATCGACGTCGCGCCCCTTGCCGAAATCTTCCGCCGCCTCGGCGAGGCGCAGGATCGGGCGGATCTGGTTGCGCAGGAACAGGATGGCGACCGTGACCAGCACGATCGAGGCGCCGAGCATCCAGAGAATGAAGATATGGACGTTCGCCTCATAGGCGAGACTGCGGCGCGTCACGAAGCGCAGGACGCGGTCGCCAAAGTCCACGCGGATCTCCATCAACCCCGAGCGGCCGACGGTGTCGACCCAGAAGGGCAGGCGCAGTTGCATGGCGAGTTCTTCGGGCAGCGCGCGGGTCAGCGGATCGAGCGAGTTGAAAAACGTCTTGGGCATTCTCGGCGGCAGCGGGCCGGCCGGCATCAACTCGACATCCATGCGGAACCGTTCGGCGGCGATCGTGCGCAAGCGCTTGTCGTCCCCGCCGGGCGGGATCGCGGAATAGAGATCGACCATGGCGCCGACGTCTCGCGCGACGGCCGCCGACAGACGATGGGTGACGAGATCCCAATGGCGCTGCATGAAGACATAGGCGACCGCGGTCTGCAGCAGCACCATCGGCACGATGACGATGAGCAGGGAGCGCGCGTAAAGCCCCTTGGGCAGGAGATCGGCGAGTCCGCGCGCTCCCGATCGCCAGATTTCGCGAAACCGCCAGAGCGCTCGCCGCGCGCGCGTCGAGGCCACCGCGTTCATCCGTCGGCGACCAGGCGATAGCCTGAGCCGCGCGCGGTCTGCAGGTACAGCGGGTTGGCCGGATCGTCTTCGATCTTGCGCCGGAGGCGGTTGATCTGCACGTCGACCGTGCGCTCCTGCGCGGCCGCGCCCGATCCCGACAGGGCCTCGCGCGATACGCTCGCGCCAGCGTTGGCGCAAAGCAGGCGCAAAATCTCGCGTTCGCGCTCAGTGAGGCGAACGACTTCCGGCCCGTTGCGCAATTCGCCGCGCTCCAGCGAAAAGGCGAAGGGTCCGAAGCGGACGACCGCGCCCTCGGCTTTGGCCCCGGGGGCGCGGGTTCGCCTGAGAACCGAGCCGATGCGCAACAGCAATTCGCGCGGCTCGAAGGGTTTGGCGAGGTAGTCGTCGACGCCGATCTCGAGGCCGCGAACGCGATCGGCGGCCTCGGAGCGCGCGGTGAGCATGACGATGGGCACCTCGGAGCGAAGGCGCAGGCTCGCGGCGAAGGCGAAGCCGTTTTCGCCGGGCATCATCACGTCGAGCACGATGATGTCGAACGCCAGGCTTTCGAGGAACCCCCGCGCCTCGCCCGCCGAAGCGGCGACCGTCACGCGATGGCCGTGCTTGCTCAAATAAGTGGAGAGCAGGGCGCGCAAACGCCGGTCGTCGTCGACCACCAGCACATGGGCCGCGTCGTCTTGCGGCGCGAGATGCGTTTCGCTCAAGCCTTCCTCCGGCGGCTGGCGCCGATCAATTCGATGACGCGCTCGCGTTCCCCGGCGTCGACCATCGCGATCAGGAACGCCGCCGCGTGCTCTTCGCCGCCCGGGCCGAGTCGCTCCATGGCGAGGGAAAAGCGTCGGGTCTGCAATTGCGCGAGTTCGCGGGCCAGTCTTTCGCCCTCCTGAGTGGCGTAGAGCTGACGATGGCGCCGATCATAGGCGCCGGCGCGCGCGTCGATGAAATTCTTGGCGATCAGTTCCTTGAGCACCCGGTTCAGGCTCTGCTTGGTGATCTTGAGGATGTCGAGCAGCGCCGCGATGGTCAAGCCGGGATGTCGGCTGACGAAATGCAGGACCCGGTGATGGGCGCGACCGAAACCGTAGATCTCGAGCAGACGATCGGCGTCGCCGACAAAATCCCGATAGGCGAAATAGAACAGCTCGATCAGATCGTACATCGGCGCGGCTTCGCGCTCGGACGCGGAGCGCGCGTCCGCCGTGGCGCTCGTGCGCGGCGATTCGATCATTAGGTCAGCATTGTTGACATATTAGAGCGCCCTTGCTAGGGATTGGCGACGCGAAAGCGGCTGGGCTATTTAATCCGGGCGCGGACAAAATCAAAACCGCCCCTTCGCAACCCGAGGAGCAGGCCATGGCGGGCCCGACATTCGACGATCGAGATGGATGGATTTGGTTCGACGGCCAGTTGACGCCCTGGCGCGACGCCAAGATTCACGTCCTCACCCACGCCCTGCATTACGGCAGCGCGGTTTTCGAAGGCGAGCGCGCCTATGGCGGCGCGATATTCAAGACGACCCAGCATTCCGAGCGCTTGAAGGAATCCGCGCGCATTCTCGATTTCGAGGTTCCCTGGAGCGTGGCGGATATCGACGCGGCCAAGGCCCTCGTGCTCGCCAAGAACGATTTCGTCGACGCCTATGTCCGTCCGATCGCCTGGCGCGGCTCGGAAATGATGGGCGTTTCCGCCCAGCACAATAAGATCCACCTCGCCATCGCGGCTTGGGACTGGCCGAGCTATTTCGATCCCGCGCAGCGCATGAAGGGCATCCGCCTCGACATCGCCGAGTATCGTCGCCCCGACCCGGCGACGGCCCCCTCGCGCTCGAAGGCCGCGGGCCTCTACATGATCTGCACGATCTCCAAGCATCGCGCGGAGCGGCGCGGCTACGCCGACGCCCTCATGCTGGATTGGCAGGGCCGCGTCGCGGAATGCACGGGGGCCAATGTCTTCTTCGTCAAGGACGGCGTCCTCCACACCCCGACCGCCGACTGCTTTCTCGATGGCCTGACGCGACAGACGGTGATCGAGCTCGCCCGCCGGCGCGGCCTCGAGGTGATCGAACGCCGCATCATGCCCGAGGAGCTTTCGAGCTTCAGCGAATGCTTCATCACGGGAACGGCGGCGGAGGTGACGCCGGTCGGCGAGATCGGCCCGCACAAATACGCGCCCGGCGCGGTGACCGCGGCGCTGATCGACGACTACGGCGCCGAGGTTCAGCCCAAATCGAAGGCGGCCTGATCGAAGGCGGCCTGCGCCCCGGCTCAGCCCGCCGCGCTGACGAAGCTGCCGAGCACCATCTTGCGGCCCGCGCGGTCGAAATCGACCGTGAGCTTGGGGCCGTCGACCGCGACGACGCTTCCGTTCCCGAACTTGACGTGGAACACGCGGGCGCCCACGGCGAAGGCCGAGGCGGCGTCCGTGCGCGAGACGGCGTGGCCTTCGATGACCCGCGCGCTCGCGGGCGAACCGGCCTCCTGGCGCGCCGCGCTTTCCCGCGCGCGCCGCCAGCCCGGCGTTTCATAGCGCGACGAGAACGAGGATTCGCGCTCGAAACGCGCGACGCCGTAACCGCCGTGGGCCCCGCTCGAAGCTTCCACCACGGCGACGTGATCCTCCGGCAGTTCGTCGATGAACCGCGAGGGAAGCGAGCTCTGCCATAGCCCGCGCACGCGCCGATTGGCGGCGAAATAAATTTTCACGCTGCGGCGCGCGCGCGTGATCCCGACATAAGCGAGGCGCCGCTCCTCCTCGAGCCCCGCGCGTCCGTTCTCGTCGAGCGCGCGCTGATGGGGAAACAGACCTTCCTCCCAGCCCGGCAGGAACACCATGTCGAATTCGAGGCCCTTGGCGGCATGCAGGGTCATGATCGAAACGCGCTCGGCGCCTTCGCCGCTCTCGACGTCCATGACCAGCGAGACGTGTTCGAGAAACGCCGCGAGAGTCGGGAAATCGCCCATCGAGCGCACGAATTCCTTCAGGTTTTCCAGCCTTCCCGCGGCGTCCGCGGTGCGCTCGGCCTTCCACATGTCGATCAGGCCGCTCTCCTCGAGGATCGTCTGGGCGAGTTCTTCATGCGGCGCGACGTCGATCTGCGCCGACCAGCGCTCGAAGGCGCCCAGCAGGTCGCGCAGGATCTGGCGCGGCCGCGCCTTCAGCTCCTCGGTTTCGACCAGCACGCGCGCCGCGCGCATGAGCGAAACGCCCGCGCTCCGGCGATAGGCGTGCAACAGATTCAGCGTCGCTTCGCCGAGCCCGCGTCGGGGCAGATTATAGATGCGCTCGAAAGCCAGATCGTCGTCCGGCTGGGCGACGCAGCGCAGATAGGCCAGCGCGTCGCGGATTTCGGCCCGCTCGTAGAATCGCGGTCCGCCGATCACCTTATAGGGGATGCCGAGCTCGATGAAGCGCTCCTCGAACTCGCGCATTTGGGCCGAGGCGCGCACGAGAATGGCGATCTCGCCCAGCGAAACGCCGGCGCGCTGCGCCGATTCGATTTCCTCGCCGACGACGCGCGCCTCCTCCTTGCTGTCCCACAGGCCGGTCACCGTCGGCTTTTCGCCGGCTTCGGCGCTGGTGTAGAGCGTCTTGCCCAAGCGATTGCTGTTGTGGGCGATCAGCCCCGCGGCGACCGCGAGGATATGGCCGCCCGAACGGTAATTCCGCTCGAGGCGGATGACCTTGGCGCCGGGGAAATCGTGCTCGAAGCGAAGGATGTTGTCGACGTCGGCGCCGCGCCAGCCGTAAATCGACTGGTCGTCGTCGCCGACGCAGCAGAGATTGCGATGTCCCTGCGCGAGCAGCCGCAGCCACAGATATTGCACGACGTTGGTGTCCTGATATTCATCGACGAGAATGTAGCGCCAGCGATTCTGATACTGCGCGAGAATCTCCGCGCGCTCGCGAAAGAGGCGCAGGCTTTCGAGCAGCAGGTCGCCGAAATCGACGGCGTTGAGCGCCTTCAGGCGCTCCTGATAGGCGCCGTAGAGCGCGCCGCCGCGGCCGTTGGCGAAGGCGCTCGCCTCGCCGGGCGGAACATGCGCGGGATCCAGGCCGCGATTCTTCCACGCGTCGATTTGGCTCGCCAGCGCCCGCGCCGGCCAGCGCTTGTCGTCGATATTCTCCGCCCGCAGGATCTGTTTGAGGAGGCGGATTTGGTCGTCGGCGTCGAGGATCGTGAAATTCGGCTTGAGACCCACCAGTTCGGCGTGGCGGCGCAAGATCTTGGCGCCGATCGAATGAAAAGTGCCCATCCAGGGCATGCCCTCGACGACGCCGGTCAGGACGCCGACGCGCTCGCGCATCTCGCGCGCCGCCTTGTTGGTGAAGGTGACCGCGAGAATCTCGTGCGGCTTGGCGCGGCCGGTGGCGATGATATGGGCGATGCGCGTGGTCAGAACCCGCGTCTTGCCGACGCCGGCCCCGGCGAGCACGAGCACCGGCCCGTCGAGCGCTTCGACCGCGCGGCGCTGTTCCTCGTTCAAGCCCTTGAGATAGCGCGGCGCCGCGCCGGCGCCGGCCCGCGCCGAAAGGCTCCGCGCTTGAACGGCTGCGGTCGCTTCGGGCAGGATCGGATCAAGACGGACGGACAACGGGCAAGTCTCGCGGCGCATGAGGAATCATGCGTCGGCGCGCAACGGCGCGCAACGGAAATCAGCGATCCCCGGCGTTGAGCCGGTCAATTCCAGTGGTTGATCTGAATGGCCGCCGGCGTGAGAATGGCGACGAAGAGGCCGGGCAGAAAGAACAGAATCATCGGCACGGTCAGCGTCGGCGGAAGCGACGCCGCCTTCTTTTCCGCGGCGGTCATTCGCTGATCGCGGCTTTCCTGGCTGAGCACGCGCAGCGCGGCGCCGAGCGGCGTGCCGTAGCGCTCGGACTGGATCAGCACGGTGCTGAGGGCTCGAATCGATTCGAGCCCGGTGCGGGCGTTGAAATTTTCGAAGGCGGTGCGCCGATCCTGGAGATAGGACATTTCCGCCGCCAGCAAGGTCAGCTCCTCGGCCATGTCGATGCTCTCGACGCCGACTTCCGCGCTCACCTTACGCACCGCGTGTTCGATCGACATGCCCGATTCGGCGCAGATCAGCATGAGGTCGAGCATGTTGGGAAAGGCGCGCTCCAGGGACCTCTGCCGCTTGGTCGTCGCATTGCGCAGATAGATCTCCGGCGCCTTGACGCCCAGATACATCGCGAACATGACAAAGCCGATCCTCATCGCGAGCGGCTGAGTCCATTTCGCGATGATGAAAATATAGACGGCCGCCAACATGGCGAACACGATCGGCGCGACAAGCCGAAACGTGACAAAGACGTATTCGGCGCCGGCGCCGCGGAACCCGGCCCGCGCCAGGGTCTCCTTGGCTGTCTCCGTGCTCAGCCAGCTCGTCAGGTTGAGCGCGTCGACGAGGCTCTTCAGCATGGTGCTCGGCTTGACGCGCAATTGCGACTTGCTTTGGCTGGCGGCCAGCTTCTCGCGCTCTCGCATGCGGATGCGTTCCCGCTCCGAGCTGACCGCCTTGATTCGGCGCGAGAGATTGTCGGTCTGCAGCAGCGGCACGAACACCATCAGAACGGTCGCCGCGCAGCCGAGCGCGGCGAGGAGAAACGCGATAAAACGCGTATCGCCCAATTCGCTTATGACATTGTCCAACATCACGCTCGTCCGATCAGAAATCGAAGTTGATCATCTTCTTCATCATCGCGACGCCGATGCTCATCCAGAATATGGCGATCGCTGCGATGACCCGGCCGTGCTGCGTCGACCACAGCAGGCTGATATATTTCGGCGAGGACAGATAAAGCAGGCCGGTGACGACGAAGGGAACCAAGCCGATGATCACCGCGGAAGCCTTCGCCTCCATCGCCATCGCGCCGATTTTCCCTTTCATTTTCTTTCGCTCGCGCAACGTGCGCGACAAGTTGCCGATCGCCTCGGAGAGGTTGCCGCCGGCCTTGTTCTGGATGCCGATGACGATCGAAAAGAAATTCGTCTCGCTGACCGGCACGCGCTGGGCCATTTTCTCGACCGCTTCCGGCAGCGGCAAGCCGAGCGCCTGGGCCTCGACGATCCTGCGAAATTCCGAGCGCACGGGCTCGGGGGATTCGTTGGCGATGATGCGCAACGTGTCGCCGAGCGGAAGACCGGCCTTGACGCCGCGCACGATGATATCCAGCGCATTGGGAAATATAGAAACGAATTTGGCGATTCGGCGCGCGCGAAGCTGGGCGAGGACGAGATTGGGAAGGCCGAGGCCGATGATGACCGCGACCAGACCCGCCAGCAGCGGGCTTTCCGACTTGACGTAGACCACGCCGCCGAGCGCGACGGCGATGACCGCGAAGACGATCATGAACTGTTGACGGGACATCGACAGCCCCGCTTGCTCGATGCGCGTTTGCAAGTCGGGGCGCTTGCCCTTCGCTTTATTTTCCAGCTCCTTGATGTTTTCGGCGATCTGCTTCTTCTTGGCCGCCCTGTCGACCGTGCCGGGGCTCGACTTCGCTTCGGTTTTCTTGAGCGCCGCGCGCCGTTTGCCCGCCCGCGAATCGCCGCCGACGAACGCGAACGCCAGACCCCCGCACGCGAGGATCACGCAGGCCGCCGCCAAAATCGTGTTATTGACCATTGCTCCGTGTCCCAGCGTGTCGAAGCGCTAAGGCGCTTCATGGATATCCGAGGCGTCGAGCGCCGCGGCGAGGCGCTGCTCCTCGCCGAAATAGCGCGCGCGGTCCCAAAAGCGCGGCCGGCCGATTCCGGTCGAGCGATGCCGGCCCTTGAGCTTGCCTTGCGCGTCCTCGCCCAGGACTTCGTAGACAAACAAATCCTGGGTGACGATGACGTCGCCCTCCATCCCCATTACCTCGGTGATGTGGGTTATGCGCCGCGATCCGTCGCGCAGGCGCGCGGCCTGGATGATCACGTCGACTGAAGAGGTGATCATCTCGCGAATGGTGCGCGAAGGCAGGGAATAGCCGCCCATCGTGATCATCGATTCGATGCGGCTGAGCGCCTCGCGCGGCGAATTGGCGTGGAGCGTCCCCATCGAGCCGTCGTGACCGGTGTTCATCGCTTGCAGGAGGTCGAAGGCTTCCGGTCCGCGCACTTCGCCCACGATGATCCGTTCGGGCCGCATGCGCAGGCAGTTCTTCACGAGATCGCGCATCGTGACTTGCCCGGCGCCTTCGAGATTGGGCGGACGCGTTTCCAGACGCACGACATGGGGTTGTTGCAACTGCAATTCCGCCGCGTCTTCGCAGGTGATGACGCGCTCGTCCGCTTCGATGTAATGAGTGAGGCAATTGAGCAGCGTCGTCTTGCCTGAGCCCGTGCCGCCGGAAATGACGACGTTGCAGCGGACCCGGCCGATGATCTTGAGAATTTCGGCTCCGGCGGGCGAAACCGAGCCGAACCGCGTGAGCTGATCGAGCGTCAGCTTGTCCTTCTTGAATTTGCGGATCGTCAACGCCGCGCCGTCGATCGCCAATGGCGGCGCGATGACGTTGACGCGCGAGCCGTCCATCAGGCGCGCGTCGCAGATCGGCGAGGCCTCGTCGACGCGCCGGCCGACCTGACTGACGATGCGCTGGCAGATGTTCATCAACTGGGCGCCGTCACGAAACCGAACGTTGGTCAATTGGATCTTGCCGCCGACTTCGATGAAGCAGCGCGCCGGGCCATTGACCATGATGTCGGCGATGTCGTCGCGCGACAACAACGGCTCGAGCGGCCCGTAACCGAGCACGTCGTTGCAGATATCGTCGAGCAAGTCCTCCTGCTCGGAGATCGACAGGACGAGATTCTTGATCGTCACGATTTCGTGGACGATGTCGCGAATTTCCTCGCGCGCGCTCTCGGGATCGAGCTTGGCCAACGCCGCCAGATCGATCGCCTCGATCAGCGCGCCGAAGATCATCGACTTGGTTTGAAAATAGCTGTCCGGCCGGCGTTCCGGCTGCGCCAGGGAAGGCGTCTCGGCGCCGGCGGTCGACTTCGTCGGCTCCGGCCTGGGCGCGGGCGCGCCGGCCGGGGTCGGCGCCGCCTGGACGCTCAATCCGGGATTGGACCGCTTACCGAACATGTTCTATTTCCCTGCGTCTGCGGCCGCCGTGCCGGGGGCCGACCGCGAGCGCCGACGTTTCCAGTGTTGTGATGCGCAGCTCTCAAGCTTTCTTTCGGACGAATTTGGCGATCAGCGGATCGAGCAAGCCGCGCTTGGCTTTGCGCGCCTCGCCGCGGCCCGCGACCTCGTTGGCGAGATCGGCGAAGATTTCGGCGATTTTTCCCTTGGCCTCGATTTCGGCGATCATCTGCCCGTTGTTGGCCGCGGCGCCGAACAGCTTGGCGTCGTGCGGGATGACGGCGAAAGGCTGCATTTCCACGGTCTTGGCGAAATCCGCCACGGAGATTTCCGGGCGCTTGGGCATGCCGACGCCATTGATGATCAGACGGGGCGGATAGTCATTGGGACGCGAACCGCGGATGTTGTCGATGATGTTCTTTGCGTTGCGCAAGTTGGCCAGATCCGGCCCGGCGACGATGACGACCTCATCCGAGCCGACGAGCATCCGTCGCGTCCAGCCGGTCCAGGCGTGAGGGATGTCAAGAACGATCCAGGGCGCCGAAACGCGCATCGTGTCGACGACCGAATCGAACGACGTCTCCGAGAAATCATAGAGGCGATCGAGCGTCGCCGGCGCCGCCAGCAGGTGCAAATTGTCGCCGCACTTGGACAGAAGACGGTCGATGAGCGTGCCGTCGACGCGTTCGGGCGCGAACACCGCCTCCGCGACGCCTTGCGGCGGATCCTGATTGTAGTCGAGGCCCGCCGTGCCGAAGCCGAGGTCGAAGTCCGCGACGATCGTCGGCATTTCCAGCCCGGTGGCGAGCGCCCAGGAAAGATTATGGGCGATCGTCGACGATCCGACGCCGCCCTTGGCGCCGATAACCGAGATCACGCGTCCCAGCGGTTTGGCGCCGGGCGTATGAAAGAGATGCGAAATCGCCTGGACGAACTCGACCGCGCTGAATGGGGCGACGAGATATTCGCTGACCCCGCGCGCCATCAACTGCCGGTACAGCACTATGTCGTTGACTCTGCCGAGAATGACGACCTTCGTTCCCGCGTCGCAATATTGCGAGAGTTCGTCGAGTTGCTCGATGAGCGATTCGCGGTTCGCCGTCGCCTCGAGCACGATGACGTTCGGCGTCGGGGCG
>Ga0181524_10002265_pt1 | contig 20131 bp, 16 predicted proteins | sample PEATcosm2014_Bin_34_FD_119761 | JGI IMG/M metagenome (GOLD analysis project Ga0181524, IMG submission 119761) | Peatland microbial communities from MTU Mesocosm Facility, Houghton, MI, USA - PEATcosm2014_Bin05_60_metaG | ecosystem: Environmental > Terrestrial > Soil > Wetlands > Peat | place...
CTTCGCCGCCGCCTTCTTCGGCGTCGCCTTCTTCGGCGCCGCCTTCTCGCCCGGTGTCGTCTTCACCGCGGACTTCCTCGCCGGGCCGGCCTTCGTGGCCTTCTTGGCGGCTTTCTTGGCGGCTTTCCTGGCGGGAGCCGCCTTGGCTGCTCGTGTTGCGCCTGGACCGGCGCGCCGCGCCCGGTTGGGCCCGAAGTACTCGCCGACGAGCGCGACGAGGCGCTCGAAGAACTCACCGATCTCGTCACGGCGCGACGCCGGGAACGAGTCGAACTCCCGCCGGACCTCGGTCCGAATGAGCTCGCTGAAGCGGTCGACGCTTTTCTTCGAGCGGGCGCGCAGCTCGTCGAGGATCTCCTCGACGCGCTCGCGGCCTTTCCCTTCACCGTGCAGCAAGTCGCTGAGGATCCTCTCGAGCTCGGGTCGGCTCATCTTGGAGAACGAGATCGTCGAGTCGACGCAGCGCCGGACGCTGTCTCGCAGTGATTCTTTCCCACCCGTGTCAGATTCCATATTCCCAGCGTACCGCCGGGCACTGGGAAAAAGGTCGCAGATCGGGTGGCTACCCGATCAGCTCGTCGACAAGACGCGCGAGGTGCTCGGCCTCCCGGTCCGGAGCCGGGTCGAGCGGTCCGTGGTCGGCGGGCGTCACGCCGGAGAGCACGAGGCCGAACGCCGCCCCGAGCCGGCGGGCGAAGGCACCGTCCGTCGAGAGCCGGTCGCCGATCATCCAGTCGACCCGCCCGAGGCGCCGGCGTACGAGCACCGCCGCCGCCGCCTCCGGCTTGCCCGCGACGACCGGGACGGCCCCCGACGCCGCGGCGACCGCGGCGAGGAGCGACCCGCCTCCGGGCAGCTCGCCGATGGGCGTCGGGTAGGTGGCGTCGCTGTTCGTGCCGACGAGCCGGGCCCCGTTCCGCACGGCGGCCATCGCCCGCGCCAGCCGAGGGTAGTCGAAGGCGGGATCGATCCCGACGACCACGAGGTCGAAGCCGTCGCTCGGACCCGGCCCGGCACACGTCACGGCGGCGAGGCCGGCGGCCTCCAGGGCCTCGACGATCCCCGGGCCCCCGACAACGAGGGCACGTTCACCCGCCACGCCGAGCGTGGCCGCGGCCTGTGCCGAGCTGAGCACGAGCCCGGCGTCCACGTCGACACCCATCGCCCCGAGCTTCGCCCGGTTCTCGGCGACGGTCGGAAACGAGTTGTTCGTGAAGCAGGCGAAGCGGTGGCCCGCCCGACGCAACCGCGCGAGCGCGTCCGCCGCGCCCTCGACCGGCTGCTCGGCGCGCCACAGCACGCCGTCGAGGTCGATGAGGATCGAGAGCGGCCCGGACACGGCCGCCATCATCCCATCGCCGCGACCCGGTCGCGACCGCCCCGCCGACCCGTGTGCGACGCTGGTGCATGCCCCACTTCGAGCCGTTCCGCGGATTGCGCTACGCGCCCGCCACGGCGCCGCTCGAGCGACTCATCGCGCCCCCCTACGACGTCGTCGACGCCGATGAACGGGCGCGCCTCGCGGCTCGCAGCCCGTACAACTCGATCCACCTCGAGCTCCCCGTCGCCGACCCCGGCCGCGGTCTCGACCGCTACCAGGCCGCCGCGGCTCTGCTCGGAGCGTGGCGGACCGACGGAGTCCTCGTGCCCGACCCCGATCCCGCGCTCTACGTCTACAAGATGGGTTACCTCGACAAGACCGGCGGGACACGTTCGACAACCGGGGTGATCGGCGCCCTCGGCCTCGAACCGTTCGGCGGCGCCGTCGTGCCGCACGAGCAGACGATGGCGGCCCCCGGCAGGGACCGCCTCGACCTGCTGCGGGCCTGCGAGGTCAACCTCTCCCCGATCTGGGGTCTTTCGCTCGCCTCCGGCCTCTCCGCGGCCTGCGCGGCCGCGAGTGCGCGGGCTGGCGAGTATTTCGTCGCCGTCGACGACGAGTCGACGACGCACGAGATGTGGCGCGTCGACGACGAGTCCGCGATCCGCGCGATCACCGAACTCGTCGCGCCCGCTGGCGTCATCATCGCCGACGGCCACCACCGGCACGAGACGGCGATCCGCTACCGGCAGGAGTGCGCGGCACGCCACGACGACCCGTCGGGCTGCGATTCCATCATGGCCTTCGTCGCTGAACTCGCCCCCGACGAACTCTCGGTCCAGGCCATCCACCGCCTCGTCACCGGGCTGCCCGACGACTTCGACCTCGTCGGCGCGCTCGGGCCGCGGTTCCGGCTCGAGCAGGCGAGCGACCACCCGGCGGCGCTCGCCGGCGAGATGGCGCGGCGCGGCGCCCCGGCGCTCGTGCTTGCCACCGGCAGCTGGCTCCTTTTCCCGACGACCGGTTCGGCGGCGACCGACGAGATCGACGCGCGCCGGGTCGACGAGGCCCTCGGCCGGCTCCCCCGCCACCGGACCGACTACCAGCACAGCACGGCGCGCGCGGTCGATGCCGTGCGCGACGGCCGGGCACAGGCTGCCGTGCTCGTCAGGCCGGCGACGATCGACCAGCTCGCCGCGACAGTGCGCACCGGCGTGCGGATGCCGCCTAAATCGACGTATTTCCACCCCAAGCCGCGCACCGGGTTCGTCTTCCGGACCCTCGCCTGACCCGCCCACGACGGGGGCGCGGTTCGCTCAGCTGACCGTCCAGGTCGTCCCCGAACGCAGCAGCGCAGCGAGGTCGCCGGTGCCCTTCTTGCTGGAGATCCCGGCGGTCTGGGCCTCGAGAAGCGCCCCGTAGTGCGGCCGGGAGACGTCACGGAAGACCCCGATCGGTGTCGGCTCGTAAGGCCCGCGGGCGATCCGGGAGAGCTGGAAGGCGAGCCCCGGGTTCTCACGGGTCTCGTCGTGGACGAGGAGGGCGTCCTCGCCGACGGCGGCGACCTCGACGATCTCGAGCGTCCCGTCGGAACGAAGCGCGATGCCGTGCTCACCCTCGGAGCCGAAGCGGATCGGCCTGCCGTGCTCGAGCGGGATGAGCATCTCGGCGCGGACGTCCTTGCCGCTCACCTTCTCGAAGGCCCCGTCGTTGAAGACGTTGCAGTTCTGGTAGATCTCGACGAAGGCCGATCCCTCGTGCTCGTAGGCCCGCCGGAAGACCTCCATTATGTGCTTGCGGTCGAGGTCGTGCGTTCGGGCGACGAACGAGGCCTCGGCGCCGAGCGCGACCGAGAGCGGGTTGAACGGCGTGTCGAGTGATCCGAACGGCGACGACTTCGTCACCTTGCCGACCTCGGAGGTCGGCGAGAACTGGCCCTTCGTGAGGCCGTAGATCTCGTTGTTGAACATCAGGATCGTGAAGTTGACGTTGCGGCGCAACGCGTGGATGAGGTGGTTGCCGCCGATCGACAGGGCATCGCCGTCGCCGGAGATCACCCAGACGTCGAGGTCCGGGCGGGCGAGCGCCAGCCCTGTCGCGATCGCCGGGGCGCGGCCGTGGATCGAGTGCATGCCGTAGGTGTTCATGTAGTACGGGAAGCGGGCCGCGCAGCCGATCCCGGAGACGAACACGGTGTTCTCGCGCTTCGCGCCGAGCTCGGGCAGAAGGAGCTGCATCGCGGCGAGGATCGAGTAGTCGCCGCAACCCGGGCACCACCGCACCTCCTGGTCGCTCACCCAGTCCTTGCGCGAGGTCGCCGCTGCGGTGTCGGTCATCGCCCCGTCTCCTCTGGCGCCGCGACGGTCAACAGGTCGGCGATCGCCCGCTCGATCTCGCCGATGCGGAACGGCCGGCCCCGCAGCCCCGAGAGCGTGACCGCGTCGACGAGGTAGCGCGCCCGGATGAGCGTGGCGAGCTGGCCGAGGTTGTTCTCCGGGATGAGCACCCGGCGGTAGCGGCCGAGCAGCTCGCCGAGGTTCGGCGGCATCGGGTTGAGGTGACGGAGGTGGGCCTGGGCGACGGACATCTCGCGGGCGCGGATCCGCTTCACCGCCGCGGTCGCCGCCCCGTAGGTCGAGCCCCAGCCGAGGACGAGGAGCTCCGCGCCGTCGGGGTCGTCGACCTCCACGACCGGGATGTCCGCGGCGATCCCGGCGACCTTCTCGGCGCGCAGGTGGGTCATCTTCTCGTGATTGTCCGGGTCGTACGAGACGTTGCCCGAGCCGTCGGCCTTCTCGATGCCCCCGACGCGGTGCTCGAGGCCGGGCGTGCCCGGCACCGCCCAGGGGCGGGCGAGCGTCGCCGGGTCCCGCACGTACGGCCAGAACGAGGCCGTCCCGTCGGGATCCGCGTGGTTCGGGCTCGTGGCGAACTCGACTGCGATCGCCGGCAGGCTCGCGACGTCCGGGACCTGCCACGGCTCCGAGCCGTTCGCCAGGTACCCGTCGGAGAGCAGGAACACCGGCGTGCGGTACTTGAGGGCGATGCGCGCCGCCTCGATCGCCGCGGCGAAGCAGTCGCCCGGGGTGCGCGGCGCGACGACCGGCACCGGCGCCTCGCCGTGGCGGCCGAACATTGCGAGCAATAGGTCGGACTGCTCGGGCTTCGTCGGCAGGCCCGTCGAGGGCCCGCCGCGCTGGACGTCGACGACGACGAGCGGCAGCTCCAGCGAGACGGCGAGACCGATCGTCTCGCTCATGAGATCGATGCCCGGCCCGCTCGTCGTCGTCACGCCGAGCGCGCCGCCGAAGCTCGCGCCGAGCGCCGCACCGGCCCCGGCGATCTCGTCCTCGGCCTGGAACGTGACGATGCCGAAGTGCCTCTGCTTGGCGAGCTCGTGGAGCAGGTCCGAGGCGGGCGTGATCGGGTAGGCGCCGAGGAAGAGCGTGAGCCCGGCAAGTTGCGCGGCGGCGACGAGCCCCCAGGCGAGCGCGGTGTTCCCGGTGATGTTCGTGTACTCGCCCGGGCCGAGCTCGGAGGCGGGGACCTTGTAGGACGAGTCGAAGAGCTCCGCCGTCTCGCCGAAGTTGTAGCCGGCCCGGAAAGCGAGTGTGTTCGCCTCGACGACGAGCGGCTTCGCGCCGTAGCGGGCGCCGATCCAGTCGAGCGTCGTGTCGGTCGGCCGGTTGTACAGCCACGACAAGATGCCGAGGGCGAAGAAGTTCTTGCTCCGCTCGGCGTCCCGGGGCTTGGCCCCCGTCGGCTCGCAGGCCTTCAGCGTGAGCGACGTCATCGGGATCTCGTAGATCCGGTAGCCCGCCAACGTCCCGTCGGCGAGCGGGTTCGAGTCGTACCCCGCCTTCTCGAGCGATCGGTCGTCGAAGGCGTCGGAGTTGACGATCAGCGTGCCGCCCTTGGCGAGGTCGCCGACGTTCGTGCGAAGCGCCGCCGGGTTCATCGCGACGAGCACGTTCGGCTCGTCGCCCGGAGTCAGGATGTCGTAGGCCGCGATCTGCACCTGGAAGGCGGACACGCCGGGCAGCGTGCCCGCGGGGGCGCGGATCTCGGCCGGGAAGTTCGGGAGCGTCGCGAGGTCGTTGCCGAAGACCGCGCTCTCGGCCGTGAAGCGGTCGCCCGTCACCTGCATGCCGTCGCCGGAGTCGCCCGCGAACCGGATCACGACGCTTTCGAGCGTCTGGACCTTGTGGCCGTTCGCGTGGCCGACGCTCTCGCTCACCCGGGCCTACCTGTCATCGCGGATTGGGTTCCATCGTAATGGAGCACCTGCGAAAACCAGGTTCACTCCCCGATCAGGCGATCGTGACCCCCGGGTCGAGGAAGACGTCCTGGACCGCGCGGATGATCTCGACGCCCTCGACGAAGGGCCGCTGGAACGCCTTGCGCCCGAGGATGAGGCCCGTCCCGCCGGCGCGCTTGTTGATGACCGCCGTACGCACCGCCTGGGCGAGGTCGTCGGCGCCGGAGGCGCCGCCGGAGTTGATGAGACCGATCCGGCCCATGTAGCAGTTCACGAGCTGCCAGCGCGTCAGGTCGACGGGGTGGTCGGTCGTCAGCTCCGAGTACACGAGCGGGTCGGTCATTCCGAAACGGAGCGCCGTGAACCCGCCGTTCGTCACCGGCTGCTTCTGCTTGATGAGGTCGGCCTCGATCGTGACGCCGATGTGGTTGGCCTGCCCGGTCAGGTCCGCGGCGACCGAGTAGTCGGTCTTATCCACCGTGAAGGCGTCGTTGCGCAGGTAGCACCACAACACGGTGAACAGGCCGTGCCGGTGCGCCTCGGCGAACATCGCCGAGACCTCCCGGATCTGGCGGGTCGCCTCCGCCGAACCGAAGTAGACGGTCGCGCCGACCCCCATCGCGCCGAGATCGACGGCCTGCCGCACCTCGGCGAAGGGGACCTGGTCGAACTTGTTCGGGTAGGTGAGCAGTTCGTTGTGATTGAGCTTCACGATCATCGGGATCTTGTCGGCGTAGCGGCGGGCGACGATCCCGAGCGCGCCGAGCGTCGTGGCGACAGCGCTGCAATCGGCGGCGATGGCGAGCTCGACGATCCGCCTCGGGTCGAAGAACTCCGGGTTCTTCGCGAAGCTCGCCGCGGCGGAGTGCTCGATGCCCTGGTCGACGGGGAAGATCGAGAGGTATCCCGTGTGGCCGAGGCGGCCGTGCCGGTAGACGGCGGACAGGTTGCGCACGACCGGGATCGGGCGGTCGCTGTCGACGAAGACCCGGTCGATGAAATCCGGGCCCGGGAGGACGAGCTGGTCGCGCGGGATCGTCTTCGACTCGTGGTGGAGCAGGCTGTCCGCTTCCTTGCCGAGCAGCGCGCGCACATCGACGCCCACGGGAACCCTCCTTCGTCACCACGGCGAGGGCCGCGGCCTTGCCTTTCAGCCTACCTGCGGGGCGGTGGGCTTTTTTCGACCTCTCAGTGCAGACCGGCCAACCGTTCGGCGGCGTCGGACAGTTCCGGGTCGGCCGCCACGACCCGACCGAACAGCTCACGGGCCCGGGGGACGTCGCCGGCGCGCTCGTAGAGATCGGCGAGCATGTACCACTGGCGCACGTGGCGCTCGTGCGGACCCCGGACGTTGCGCGCCGCCGCGCCCAACAGCGCGATCGCCTCGTCGATCCGGCCCCGGTCGGCGAGCGAACCGGCCATGACGAGGCGCCCCTCGGCGATCACGTCGCTTCCGGCCCCGGCCGTTCTCAGCTCCGCCCAGATCTCGGCGACGCGGGCGTGGTGGCCGAGGGCGCGTTCGCAGTCGGCGAGGACCGGGTACTGGTCGACCGAACCCGTCAAGTCCGAGAAGGCCCGCAGCTCCCGCAGGGCGCCCTTCCAGTTGCCGAGCCGGTAGAGCGTGAGCCCGTAGAGCTCGCGCACCGCCCCGACCCCAGGGGCGGCCCGCGCGATCTCCCGCAGGATCGTCTGCGCGTCGAAGTAGCGGTCGCGCTCGTAGGCGCGGGTCGCGTCGGCGAGGCGGATCTCCAGATGGGCCGCGAGCTTGTGCCCACCGATCGCGGACAGCTCCTCGGCGACGACCTCGGGAACCGCGCGCGAACGCGGGCGGGGGGCCCGCTTCCTCGCCACGGCCGCCGACCCGAGGCGGTTCGCGGACCGGGTCGACCGCCCCGGCGCTCCGGCGGGGGCACGGAGCCGCGACGGCGCGACCGCCTGTTCCGGGGCGTCGACACGGCGACGTCCACCCCCGCGTTTGGTGTCGCGGGGCCCGCGGCGCTCTTCGTCACGATGGGCCTCGCGGCGAACCTCGATCGCGCCGCGCCGCGCGACCCCGCCCCATCCCGCGCGCCCGGCCCGACGGAAGTCGTCACCCGGGCGGTCCCGGAAAGCGGGCACGACAGACCGTCGCGGCCTCTCCGGAACCTCCGCGGCATCCCGGGCCTTTCCGCGGAACGAAGGACGCGATTCGCTACGCCCGGCGAACGCACCACGCTCCGTCCGCGAGGCCGGATGTTCGGCGCGCCGGGCGGGCCGCGGCGACTCAACCCGGTCGTGCGCTCCCGCCTTCCGGTCGGGGGACCGTGAACGCCCCCCGGAACCGGCTCTGGGACGCGGTGGGCGCGGACCCGGCGGCACGCGCGCCGGCCCGGCTCCCCGATCGGGTCGGCGCGGGCCTGTCGCCCGGGAGACGCCGGGACCGGACGGTTCTCTCGGAGAACGGCGATCGGCGCGGCGCGGCGCCTCCCCGTGTTCGCCGCCCCGGGACGCGCTCTGTCGGGGGACGCCGCGATCCGCGTTCCGGGACGCGCCTGATCGGCTTTGCGATCCGCGCGCCGCCGGGCTAGCCGGTCGCGGTCGGGTTCGCCCGGGAACTGGTGCCGCGCCGTCCCGGGGAGCGCGCACCGGGTTCTGCCGTGTCGAGGGCGGTTTTCCCGACCGGCGCGGGCCGCCTGCGGAACTCCCCGAATGATCAGACGCGGCCACGCCCCGACGCTAGTCGTCGCTCGCGGCGCGACCCCCAAGCCCCCGAAACCGCCTGAGTGCCGCTATCGCACCCTTCTGATAGGACCAGCGTCCAACTCAACCAAGCACGCGCGAGCAGTCACCTGACAACACTTGACAACAAAGGCTCTTCGTCGCCATCAGCGGTCGGCGCCAGACGGGCGGTGCCCCGAAGCCAAGCACCGAGACGCGCCCACGGCTCAGGCGCGCCAGGCCGACAAGAGCTGTTCGGCGTCAACAAACAAGTCATGCGTGACGCCTTGCTTCACGCCCGCGGGACACACGACATGAACCTTGCTCCGTTCACCCGCCTCACGACCGACCGTGCCTGGGTAAGCGCGGCTACCTCTCCGGCGTCGACCATCCTCCGATCCCGCCACTTGACTGTCCCGACCGCCTCGACCGCGCCCCGCCGACTCGACCCGGGAGATCGAACTCGTGTCGCCCCTTCCGTCCCCACCAGCCGTCGACCGACTCGATCGAGTCGTACGGCTCGCCGAGGCGCGGGCGGCAAGCACGAGCCCTTGACGCACGAGCGGTTCGATGGCCCTGCCCCGCCCGCTACTGCACACGCACGACCGGGGTGCGCGGCGACCAGGGCACGTAGCCGAGCGCGAGCGACTTCGCCTTCGGGCCCGGTCGGTGCGGGCTCGTCGTGACGACGAGCGCGACCCGCGACGGACCGACCACGATCTCGTCGACGCGGGCGCCGCGTCCCGCGTAACTCGGCGGCTCGAGTTTCCCGTCATCCTCGACGAGCCACAGCCGGCGGTAGGTCGGGTCCTCCGTCGAGGCGTTCTCGACGAAGGCGCCGGCGGGGGCGAGGACGAGGAACCGCGTCAGCACCCCCGAGAGGTCGCCGACGTCCCGCTCGACGGTGACGAGCCCGTGGGTGCCCGCCTGGCCGCGGGCGGCGACGGCGATCCCGTTGCGTTCGCTCGCCGCGCGGGCGCACGCCGCCGCCGTCGACTCGCACGCCACCGCCTCCCAGCCGAGCCGCCCGACGAAACGGGCACACTGAACGAAGGCCTGCGGGTGGCTGTAGACGACGGGCGAGACACCGAGCGCCCCGAGGTCGTCGTCGACGGCGTAGGCGTCGAACCGGACCGACACGTCGATGACCCCGCCGGCGACGAGCCGCCGGCTCCGCAGCAGGCCCGCGGCGGCGAGCTCGACGAGGCCCGACGCCGAGTTGACGATCGGCAGCACCCCGAGCGCGGCGTCACCGCGGACGACGGAGCCGATGACCGCGTCGAAGCTCTCGCACGCCACGAGGGCGGCGTCGGGTCGCCCGACGAGCGCGGCCGCCTGGCGGGCGGCGATCTCCGAGAACGTGCCGGCCGGCCCGAGGAAGGCGACCGGTCCGGCGCTCTCGTCGACGAGTGGCGCGACGATCCCGGACGGCCAGCCGTAGGCCTCGTCGACCCGGTCGGCGACGAGCGAGGCCACCTCGACCGGATCGCGGTCGGCACGCAGCTCGATCCGCACGACGACCTCCCGCTGTCCCAGCCGTACCGCCTCGGCGACGAGCGAGGCCACCTCGACCGCCCCGACCGACCGGCAGACGGCGACGACCGCGGTCCCGGCGACCGACTCGGGCACGAGGACGCGCACGTCGACCGCGACGCGCCCGAGCCACTCGTCGAGGATCCGGTCAAGCTCCGTCGCCGTGACGATCGTCACGTGGGCGAGCCCGAAACGGACGGCGCGGGTCCGGGCGGGAATCGCCACCCCGAGCCGGCCCGCGTTCGCCAGGCCCGCACCGTCGGCGAGCACGGCGTGACCCTTCGCCCCGACGAGCAGCTCCTCGACGGTCACCGTCGTCGGCGTGAGCTCGGTGATCCGCCCGACGACAAGTCGCGGCGCCTTCCCGGCACCGTGGTGCTCGAGGGCGATGAGTTCGCGGGCCCGGCGCTCCCGGGCGAGCTGGGTCCGGGTCACCTGGGTCGCCCCCACCGCGAGGTTCGAGGCCTGCTGCAGCGTCGTGAAGAAGGTGCCCCCGAAGGCCGCCCGGGTCGACGCGATGTACGAGGAGATGCTCTGCAGGTCGTCGGTCCGCACGGCCGACCGCAGCCGCTCGAGGGCGAGGTCGAACTCGGCCGCGACCCGGGCGCCGTCGGTCGAGAGCTCGATCGCCGCCGTCGTCTCCTCCTGGCCAGGGCTGAGGACCCGGGAGGCGAGCCCGAGCAGCGTCTCGAACACGGGGGTGCGCAACCTCCACAGCTCGGCCTCGATGTCGTGGCCCGAGTTGGCGATGACATCGGCGAAGGCGAGGAGCGCCTGGTGCGACGCCGCCTGGACGTAGGCCATGACCCGGTCGTGTTCCTCGGGGCCGGCGAGCTCGACGATGCCGCCGGCCGCCGTGATGAGTCCGACGAGCCAGTCGTGGGCGGCCGGCGCCGCCTGCGAGGGGCAGACGACGACCGTCTGGCCGTCCATCGACGCGACCGTCGGCCCGAAGAGCGGGTGGATGCCGAACACGGAGACGTCGCGACGCGCGGCCCGCAGCGTCGCCAGCGCGGCGACCTTGGCGGAGGAAGTGTCGAACACGACCGAGCTCGCCGGCAGGACCGGGAGGAGGTAGGCGGCGACCCGCGGGAGCTCCGACTGCGGGATGGCGAGGCAGACCCGCGCGGATTCCTTCGAGAGGTCGATCGTCGCCCCGGACTCCTCGGTCGCAGCGAACCCGTCGTCGTAGCGGACGACGCCGGTGCGGACCGCACAGCGGAACCCGGGATCGAGGCCGAAGATCCCGGGGTCGCGGTCGAGGAGGACGACGTGGTCCCAGTCGGCGACGGCGAACAGGTGGCGGCACAGCCAGCCCCCCATCCCACCGGCCGCGCCAACGACGACGAGCACGGGCCGTTCCCCGCTCACGGCGTCCGCTCGTCGGTCGTCCGCGTCGCCCCGCGCCACGGCGAACCGGTGATCGGGAGCTGGTCGAGCAGCGCGCCGACGCTCTCGAAGGTCGCGGCGAGCAGGACCCGCCGGTAGTCCGGGGTCCCGGCGACGTCGCCGGCGCAGCGCAGGCTGAAGCCGCCTCCGGCGTCATTCCCGATGACCGGGCGGATCGCCCGGCGCGTCACGCCGTCGACGCGGGATTCCGCCGCGTCGCGCACGTAGCGCAGCGGCACGAGGGCGCGCGGCCCGACCAGCTCCTTGTGGAAATCCGCCCGGCACAGTCGCGCCGACACGGCGCTGTCGTGGTCCGTCCACCAGTGGGCCACGCCGGCGAGCACGGGTGACATCTCGTCCGGGCGCAACGACACCCCTCCGGCGAGGGCGCCCGGCGAACCCGCCTGGTCGAGCGCGACGTGGATCGAGGGCCGGGTGAGCTCGGGCGCAGAGCTCTCCAGCCCGAGGGCGCGGACGAAGGCGTCGATCCTCTCGAGCTCGCCGGGCAGGGAACCGAACCGCTCGTCGAACCGCGGCGCGACCTCGTCGATCGCTTCTTTCAGTAGCACGAGGGGCGCGAACGCGGGGTCCTGGACGAGTCCCGACAGCACGTTGAGCATCGGCTCGAGCCGCTCGCGGAAATCGGGCCTGCTGGCGAGCCCGGTGAGGTTGAGCAGCTTGACGACCGGCTTGCCGGCCTTGATCTGCACGGCGAGGCTCGCCGCGCAGAGCGCGCGCAGCTCGTCGACGAGGCCCTCGACGTCCCCGGACGGGGCGCACGACATGACCTCGACGCAAACCGGAGCGTCGCGTGGGAGATCCGGGTAGTCGACCGGAGCACCGGCGACCGTCTGAAGGCGCATGCTCGGGACTCCAACCTTTGTGGATCTTCTCGCTATTTGACCGTCGAGCGGCGCAGGGCCGCCACCAGTGTACGAACCGCCTCGCGACGCCGTAGAGGATCCAACTCGCCCCCGATGAGATCGACGATGGCGCTCCCCACGACGACCCCGTCGGCGACACCGGTGAGCGCGGCGACGTGGCCCGGTCGCGAGATGCCGAATCCGACGACGACCGGTGCATCGCCCGCCGCCCGCAACTCGGTGACCGCCTGCGTGATCCCGGTCGGCAGTTCCGACCGCACGCCCGTCACCCCGTCGACCGCCGTGAGGTAGACGAAGGCTGTCGCGGCCCGGATCGCCCGGGTGCGGCGCTCCGGGCTCGTCCCGGTGGCGACCATGAAGACGAGGCCGACGCCGGCCCGGCGGGCGAGCTCGCCGAGCGCGCCGGCGGCCTCGGGCAGAAGATCCGGGATGATGACGGCGTCGACGCCCCGGTCGCGGCACGCCGTGAAGAACGCCTCCTCCCCCATCGCGAGGATCGGGTTCAGGTACCCCATGAGCACGATCGGCGTCGCGCTTTCCTCCCGGAGCGCCGCCGCCACGCCGAGCACGTCGCCGAGCCGCGTGCCGGCCCTGAGGGCACGGTGCGCGGCCCGCTGGATGACGGGCCCGTCGGCGAGCGGGTCGGAGAACGGGATGCCGAGCTCGACGATGTCGGCACCGCCCTCGATGCAGGCCCGGGCGAGGCGCGTCGACTCCTCCAGGTCCGGATCGCCCGCCATCACGTAGGTGACAAGCGCGCTGCGGTGTTCGGCGCGGGACGCGGCGAACGTCGCCGCGAGCCGGGACGGCGCCGTCATGACGGGGACCCGGCGACGGAGTTCTCGGCGATCCGGGCCAGCTCCCCCACATCCTTGTCCCCGCGGCCCGACACGTTCACGAGGACGACGTCGTCGGGACCGAGCGACGCGGCGAGCTTACGGGCCTCGACAACGGCGTGGGCGCTCTCGAGGGCGGGGATGATGCCCTCGGTACGGGCGAGGTAGGCGACGGCCCCGACGGCCTCGGCGTCGGTCGCGTAGGTGACCGTGATCCGTCCCTGGTCGCGCAGGTAGGCGAGCTGCGGCCCGACGCCGGGATAGTCGAGGCCGGCGCTCACCGAGTGGGCCTCGGTGATCTGGCCGTCGTCGTCTTGGAGCACGTAGCTCCGCGAGCCGTGGAGGACGCCGGGGCGGCCGAACCCGAGCGACGCCCCGTGCCGGCCGCTGGCGATCCCCTCACCCCCCGCCTCGACGGCGACGAGCCTCACGTCGTCTGCGAGGAAGGCGCCGAAGACGCCCATGGCGTTCGAGCCGCCTCCGACGCAGGCGACGACCGCCGACGGCAACCTGCCCGTGCGCTCGAGGCATTGGGCGCGGGCCTCAGTCCCGATCACCGACTGGAACTCGGCGACCATCGACGGGTAGGGGTGCGGGCCGGCGACCGAGCCGATCACGTAGTGCGTCGTCGCCGAGGTCGCGATCCAGTCCCGGATCGCCTCGTTCATCGCGTCTTTGAGGGTCTGGGACCCCGAGGTGACCTCGATGACCCGGGCGCCGAGCAACTCCATGCGCGTGACGTTCAGCGCCTGGCGCCGCACGTCGACGCTTCCCATGAAGATCTCGCAGTCGATCCCGAACAGCGCGCACGCGGTCGCGGTCGCCACGCCGTGCTGGCCCGCTCCGGTCTCGGCGATGACACGCGTCTTGCCCGTCCGCCTGGCGAGCAGCACCTGTCCGAGCGTGTTGTTGATCTTGTGCGCGCCCGTGTGGGCGAGGTCCTCCCGCTTGAGGTAGATGCGCGCCCCACCGCAGTCTGCTGCCATCCGGCTCGCCTCCGAAAGCGGCGTCGGCCTCCCGGCGAAATCCGAGAGCAGGGCGGCAAGCTCGGCCCGGAAGCCTGGGTCGACCCGGGCGGCGCGCCAGGCCGCCTCGAGCTCGTCGAGGGCGGGCACGAGGGTCTCCGGCACGAACCGTCCGCCGTAGGGGCCGAACCAGCCCTGGTCGTCTGCTGCCATGTCGGTCGTCATACGGCTCCTTGCGCCGCGGCGATGAACGCCGCGATGGCTCCGTGGTCCTTGATCCCCGGGCTCGACTCGACGCCACTCGAGACGTCGACGGCGGCCGGACGCACCGCGGTGATCGCCGCGGCCACGTTGGCGGGCGTGAGCCCCCCGGCGAGCACGACGGGCACCGTCACCTCCAGGCGGGTGAGGTGCGCCCAGTCGAACGTCACCCCGCTTCCTCCGCGCAGCCGGCTCGACGAGTCGAACAGGAACGCCGCGACGTCGTAACCGGCGAGCCGTGCGGCGTCGACGGGGCCATCCACGGCGATCGCCTTGATGACGGGCAGCGCGCAGGCCGCGCAGTCCCGCGGCGACTCGTTGCCGTGCAGCTGGACCGCGCTCAGCCCGGCTTCCCGCGCGATCCCGTTAATGCGGCGCGGCGACTCGTCGACGAAGACGCCAACTTTGCAAACCGCGTCCGGCAGCGCGGCGATGATCCCCGCCGCGACGGCGACGTCACAGGATCTCGGGGATCCCGGCCAGAAGTTGAACCCGACCGCCGCGGCACCGCATTCGACCGCCACGAGGGCGTCCTCGGCACGGGTGATGCCGCAGATCTTCACGGCGGTCGGCATCGTCAGCGGGTCCCGAGCAACTCGGCGAGCAGCGCGCCGGGATCGGACGAGCGGACGAGCGCCTCGCCGACGAGGAAGTTCGCAAGCCCCGCGGCGCGTAGCCGCGACACGTCCGCGGACCGGCGGATCCCGCTTTCCGCGACCACCGCGACGTCGGGACGCGTCATTGGCGCAAGTCGTTCGACCGTCGCGAGGTCGACCTCGAACGAGTCGAGGTTCCGGCTGTTTATCCCCATCATCCGGGCGCCGTCGATCGCGTTCGCCAGCTCGAGCTCGGCCTCGTCGTGGGCCTCGACGAGCACCTCGAGACCGAGCCCCACCGCCTCGTCGTGGAGCCCCTGCAGCTGCCCGGGCGAAAGCACCCGCACGATAAGCAGCACCGCGTCCGCCCCCGCGCAGCGCGCCTCGACGAGCTGGTAGCGGTCGACGATGAAGTCCTTGCGAAGGAGGGGAACGTCGACTTCGCCTCGCACGACGCGCAGGTCGTCGAGGCTGCCGTCGAAGCCGACCGCGTCGGTGAGGACCGAGATCGCGCTCGCCCCGCGAACCCCGTAGGTCCTGGCGAGTGCGGCGATCTCCAGGTCGGGGCCGATCACCCCCGCCGACGGAGACGCCCGCTTGATCTCCGCGACGACGCGGGTTGGCCCGCCGCGCCCGGACAGTCGCGCCGCGAACCCACGGCACGCGGGGAGCGCGTCGAGCCGGGCCTCGAGCTCGGCGATCGGCAGGCGTGACTTCGCGGCCGCGACCTCGGCCCGCTTCCGTTCGACGATCGCCGACAGCCCGGTCATGAGCCCCTCGACGCCTCGACGACCATCTCCAGGGTGCGGCGCGCGCTCCCGTCGTCGATCACCCGCGCCGAGAGTGCGACGCCCTCCCGGATCGACGACACCCGGCCAGCGACGTAGAGCGCGGCCCCCGCGTTCGCGAGCACGGCGTCACGGGGGCCGCCGCGCTCGCCCGATAGGACCCGGCGGCAGATGTCCGCGTTTTGGGTCGCGTCGCCGCCGCGCAGGTCCTCCCGTCGCCACGTCGACACGCCGAGTTGCTCCGGGGTGAGGGTGAACGCTCCCACGGAGCCCCGGCGCACCTCGTGCACGAGCGTGGGGCCGCTGACGGCGATCTCGTCGGTCCCGTCGCCGTGCACGACGAGCGCGTGCTCGGCGCCGAGCGACCGCAGGGCCTCGGCGACGAGCGGCACGTGACCCTCGGTCGACACGCCGACGACCTGCCGCCTCGCAGAGGCCGGATTCGCCAACGGTCCGATGAGGTTGAAGATCGTCGGCACTCCCAGCGCGGCGCGTGTCGCCCCCACCGCCTTGAACGCCGAGTGGTGGTGGGGTGCGAAGAGGAACCCGAGGCGCGCTTTGTGCAGGCACCGCAAGAAGACGTTCGAGTCGCCGAGCACGACGCCGAGCTCCTCGAGCACATCCGCGGATCCGCAACGCGACGACGCCGAACGGTTGCCGTGCTTCGCGACCGACGCCCCCGCCGCCGCGGCGACGATGGCCGCAGCCGTGGAGATGTTGAAGGTGTTCGCACCGTCCCCGCCGGTGCCGCAGGTGTCGACGACGTCGACCGCCTCCACGTCCACCTTCTTGGCGTGACGGCGCATCACCCGGGCGGCGGAGCTGATCTCCTCTGCCGTCTCGCCCTTTGTGCGCAATGCGGTGAGGAGCGCGCCGACCTGGATCTGGTCGGCGTCGCCCCCCGCGATCTGCTCCATCGCCGCCGTCATCTCGTCCCCGGTGAGATCGCGCCGGGACGTCGCTGCGCGCAGGGCGTCCAGTACCGCACTCATGGCCGACCCCCCACGCTTCCCAGCCAGTTGGCGAGCAGTTGCTTGCCGTCGGGCGTGAGCACGGATTCCGGATGGAACTGGACGCCCGTGACGTCGTGTTCCCGGTGTCTTATTCCCATGATCTCTCCTTGATCCGTCCAGGCGGTGACGTCGAGCTCGTCGGGTAGCGACGAGGCCTCGATGACGAGTGAGTGGTAGCGACCGGCGACGAACGGGTTCGGCAGGTCCGATAGGACGCCGACAGCGGAATGGTGGATCTCGCTCGTCTTGCCGTGGAGGATGCGGTGGTTGCGCACGACACGCGCGCCGAAGGCCGCCCCGATCGCCTGATGGCCGAGGCACACGCCGAGCACCGGCACGGTTCCGGCGAATCGACGGACGAGCTCGACACTGATCCCGGCTGAGTCGGGGGTGCACGGTCCGGGTGAGATGACGATGCCGTCGGCGCCGAGGCTCTCGACTGCCGCGATCCCGATCGCGTCGTTGCGGTGCACGACGACCGATGCGCCGAGCTCGCCCAGGTACTGCACGAGGTTGTACGTGAACGAGTCGTAGTTGTCGATGACGAGGACCGTGCTCATCGCGCCGCTCGGGTTCTCGCCCCGCGGCGCTGCGCCCGGAGCACAGCGACAAGGAGCGCGTTCGCCTTGTGCACCGTCTCGGCCTGTTCGGTCACGGGATCGGAGTTGTAGACGATCCCGGCACCAGCCTGGACGGCGAGCGAGCCGGACGCATAGAGCAGCGTCCGGATGACGATCGCCATGTCCATGTTGCCGTCGTCGCCGAGGTAACCGACACAGCCCGCGTACGGACCGCGGCCGCGCCCTTCGAGCTCGGCGATGATCTCCATCGCGCGCACCTTCGGCGCCCCCGTCACCGTTCCTGCCGGGAAGACGGCTCGCAGCGCGTCGATCGTGCCGACACCCTCCGAGAGCCGCCCGCGTACCTGCGAGACCATGTGCATCACGTGCGAGTACTTCTCGACGGTGCGGAACAGGTCGACACGCACGGTGCCGACCTCGGCGACACGCCCGACGTCGTTGCGGGCGAGGTCGACGAGCATGACGTGCTCGGCGTTCTCCTTCGGATCGGCGAGCAGCTCCTCGATGAGCTGATCGTCCTCGGCAAGATCACGTCCCCGGGGCCGTGTGCCGGCGATCGGGCGCACGACGAGCTCGCGATCTCGGATCCGCGCCAGCGCCTCCGGGGAACTGCCGACGAGAGCCCTTCCGTCGTATTCGAAATAGAACAGATAGGGCGACGGGTTCAGGAGGCGGAGCTCCCGGTAGATCGCGAACGGGTCGATCTCGAGGCGCGCGCTGAAGCGCTGGGAGATGACGACCTGTTGGCAGTCGCCCGCCTCGATGTACTCCTTCGCACGGGCGACGGCGCGCTCGTACTCGGCGGCGGGACGTTCGGGCTCGACCGCCACGAAGGCCGGCCGCGCCGCCTGCCGGGCTTCTCGTTCCCCGTCCGCCTCGGCGGCTCGGATCTCGTCGACGATCGCGTGGATCTCCCGTACCGCCCCGGCGTAGGCGGCGTCCGGGTCGCCTCCCGGAGTGGTGCCCGCCTCGACGATCACGTGGACGAGATCGAGCCGGTGGTCGAAGGCGACGATCGCCGCGCACCGGACGAAGAGGGCGTCAGGGAAGGCCTCCGGCGAGGTGCCCACCGGGACCCGCGGCTCGATGAGGTGCGCCGTCTCGTAGGAAAGGAAACCGACGAGCCCGCTCACGAAAGGAGGTGCGTCGGCGAAATCGGATCCGTCCCGCCACACGAGCTCCCGCCGCAACGCGTCGTAGGGATCGCCGGCACCGTCGCCAAAGGACCACTCCACGACGGGGACCCCTCCGCAACCGAGGAACGTCCACCGATCGCGTTCTTCGTCGTGCGCGACCGACTCGAACAGGAACGCCCCGCCCGGGCGGTGCCGCAGGGCGCAGAACGCGGCGACGGGCGTGAGGCCGCGCGCGGGAAAGACCCCTCTGACGATTGTGACGTCCGCGCCGCTCTGAGGTTGTGCCCCCCGACCGAACGATTCGCGGTCGGGAACGAGGCTCAGCTCAGGCTTGCCAAAGACACCTCGCCACCGACGCACCCTCGCGCGGCACGTTGCGCCCGGCGTACTGCTGTGCGGAGGCGTGCGTCAGATCCGACATGGGCGGGCAAGTTACTAAGCACGGATCGGCCTGTCCAATCGCGCCCAAGGTCCACGCTCTGTGCCGAGCGTGAACCGGCGCCGATTTCGGGACGCCCCGGCGCAGAGCTCCCCGTACCGGAGCACCACGGCTACCGTTTCCGCCGATGGACGTCGGGCCGCTCGCCGAGAAGATCGACGACGAACTGCGCGCCGCGGGATCTCCAGAGCGCGCCGTCCGCGAGAAGGCGTACCTGAAGAGCGCGCTCGACCACTACGGCGCGACGATGCCGGTGATCACCTCGATCGCCAAGGCCGTGCGCCGTGAGCATCCGGAACTCGACCACGACGATCTCGTCGCTCTCGGGGTCTCCCTCTGGTCGCGGCCCGTGCACGAACGCCGCATGACGGCGGCGGCCCTGTTCGAGCTGAACAGCCAGCTCCTCGACACCGAGGACGTACCGCTCCTGGAACGGTGGCTGCGCGAGTCACGCACCTGGGCCCTCGTCGACGGGATCGCCGCGTCGGTCGTCGGCCCGCTCGTCGAGCGCCGGCCGGAACTCCGCTCCGTGCTCGACCGGTGGGCGTGCGACGACGACTTCTGGATCCGCCGATCGGCCCTCCTCGGGCTGCTCCCCGGCCTGCGGCAGGGTGCCGGCGACTTCGAGCGCTTCTCCCGGTACGCGGACTCGATGCTTGACGACAAGGAGTTCTTCATCCGCAAGGCGATCGGCTGGGTCTTGCGGGACACGGCCTGGAAGCGCCCCGGGATGGTCTTCGAATGGTTGCTCCCCCCGCGCCGCACGCGCCTCCGGCGTCACGCTGCGCGAGGCCCTCAAGCCGCTCTCGGCCGAGCAGCAGACGGCGGTCCTCGCCGCCCGGTGAAGCGCTGACGCGACAAGGCCCCCGGACCATGCCGTTCGGCATGACCGGGGGCCCCATCTGAGATCAATTCCGGCAGCGACCTACTCTCCCAGGGAGTTGCCCCCCAAGTACCATCGGCGCGGGCGGGCTTAACTTCCGTGTTCGGGATGGGAACGGGTGTTTCCCCGCCGCTATGGCCACCGGAAACCTGAGCTCGCAAGCGGTCCGGATATCGGTGAATCCGATCCGCTCCAAGGAACACGTGACCGCGGTCCCTTTGAGCCTTCCATAGCGAGCACGAGCGAGAGTCCAAGCCCTCGGCCGATTAGTACCGGTCGGCTGAACGCGTTACCGCGCTTACACCTCCGGCCTATCAACGTGGTGATCTAACCACGGGCCTTACCAGGTTGACCCTGTGGGAGATCTCATCTTGGAACGAGCTTCGCGCTTAGATGCTTTCAGCGCTTATCCCAACCGCAGGTCGCAAACCAGCCATGCCCTTGGCAGGACAACTGGCACACGAGAGCTGCGTCCGTCCCGGTCCTCTCGTACTAGGGACAGCCTTCCTCAGATCTCCTACGGCTGCATCGGATAGGGACCGAACTGTCTC
>Ga0181524_10002267_pt1 | contig 20130 bp, 11 predicted proteins | sample PEATcosm2014_Bin_34_FD_119761 | JGI IMG/M metagenome (GOLD analysis project Ga0181524, IMG submission 119761) | Peatland microbial communities from MTU Mesocosm Facility, Houghton, MI, USA - PEATcosm2014_Bin05_60_metaG | ecosystem: Environmental > Terrestrial > Soil > Wetlands > Peat | place...
ATTCTCTTCAAGTACTCCTGCTTCGAGGCCTGACTCATCCTGTTACCCTTCTCCATATCGGGTAACATTCTAAAACTGCGCGACGATCCTCCTCGGGTAACATTTTAGATTGCGCGATACGCCATCTATCTTCTCCCCTCGGAAAAGTGCTAACATCCGCCAGCGCGAGTAAAATCTGATTTTCTTGACGAGACAATTTAGAGATCTTTGGGGAGGCAGCATTGTGACGGGAAGGATAAGTGAGCGGAGGGCCTTCGGGCATCGCATTCTTGCAGCGATGTTAGTTGGCGGTTGGGTAGCGGTGGCGATTCTGCTCGGCGGGGTCGCGCCGGCATCCGGGCAAGCGCCGGGGCAAGGGCCAGGCCAAAATCCTCCTCCGCCTCTGCTCCACATTCCCCACATGGGAGGTTCCCGGCAGGAACGGCCTCAGGCGGAGACTCCCACGGAGGGGCAGGTCTACGTGCTGCTCTGGTTTGACACAGAAGACTACATCTTGCCGCAAAGCGACGACGCCGCCAAGCGCCTTGCGGTATTCTTGACGGAGCAGGGAATTCCCGCAACCTTCAAGGTGGTGGGCGAAAAGGCACGTGCCCTCCAGCGCCGCCAGCGCCAGGATGTTATCTCGGCGCTCGCCCAGCATGATATTGGATATCACTCCAATACCCACAGCCAACACCCCACGGTGGCCGAATATGAATCAAACCTGGACTGGGACACGGGAGTGGAGGAATTCAACCGCCGTGAGCGTCCGGGCTTTGACGATGTTGCTCACATCTTCAGAAAGGCTCCTGTGGCTTACGGACAGCCGGGCGCTTCCTGGGCGCCGCAAGCTTTTCCGGCGCTGCAAAAGTGGGGTGTGCGCGTTTATCTCGACGAAGGCAAACAGGTTGGATTGCGAGGCCGACCCTTTTATTATGGAGGATTACTCAACATCTTCAACACCCGAGAGTGGGACGAGCTACGCCCCGATGCAAATTGGTCCAACCTGGACATGGTCAAGGTCCGATTCCAGGATACTTACGCCACGCTGACCTCGCGGAAAGCCGGCGGAATCATCAGCATACACTTCCATCCTTGCGAATTTGTGCATAGGGAGTTTTGGGACGCGGTGAATTTCCGCGACAGAGCGAATCCGCCGCCGGATCAGTGGAAGTTGCCGGCGGTAAAGACGCCGGAGGAAACGGAGAAGGCTTTCCACTATTTTGAAGATTTTGTACGCTTTTTGAAGTCATTCCCACGTGTCCAGTTCCTGACGGCTTCCGGCGCCGCCGAGAAGTTTCGTGACCACGCGCAGATGCACGTTTTCTCTTCCCAGGAAGTCGGCGCCATCGCCAGCCAAGTGGATTCCGAGGTATCGTTTCAGGAGGGTGAGAGTTTCAACCTGAGCGCGAGCGAGGTTTTTTATGTGATCAACAAATACTTGGCGGGGATCGTCCGGCGGAATGCGGCGGAGCCGCTGGTGCTGGAGCGGACCCCTTACGGTCCGGCCTCGGCGCCGCAGCCGCTCACTGCGAAACTGGTGGCGCCTTGGCAACAGGTGGGCAGGACGCTCCTGGATGTCCAGGACGACCTGGATAAGACCGGACGGATTCCCAGCGCCATCTGGCTGGGCAGTCAATCTGTTCCTCCGGAAAGCTACTTGGTGGGAATCGCGCAAGTTGCCAAAAGCATTATGGATAAAGGGCAAATGCCCGATACTGTCACGTTTTCGCCGGCCCGCCTTGCCGCTGCGGATTATGTCGCCGACGACTCACCTGACCTTTGGGACTGGGTGATATTCCCCCACGGTTTTCATGCTCCCAAGCTGATTTCGCTCGCCAAGCTCCAAACATGGACATTAAAGCCGGCGTCGAAGTAGATCTCCGGGCGCGGCAGCAAGTCTTAACCATTCGAGGCAGAAAGACCCCAACCCCAAAGCTGACAATATGTCTAAATTGATCAGCATAGATTGAAGGCGGCGGGAAGATCCCTCAGGCAGAGTCCTATTTCGCAGCCTGAGTCACCCTGCTTGCTTCGCCCGAAAGGCGCAGGACGACGCCCTTGAAGTGTGTTTCCGCAGGCTGTTCCGCTCTCTTGATTACCGATTTTTGTATATGACATTCTGTAGAAGCGGAGCATTTGAGCCCCACCAATCTTATTTCCATCCTGTTTTCAATAACATAACGCTCGAACATTGGTATGAGCAATGGCCCATGTTTTGCTTGACAACAAATTCGACATTCTATATTTTCTCGTTGTTTCGTCGGGATTTAACGGTAGCGACATAACCCTTTAATTTTAGGTGATAGCCAGCAAGGGAAGGTTGGCCGGTGATATCGAGTTCGCAGCAGCGCACTTGACCGGCTCAACACAGGTAGTTCCGAACCCATCCGAAATCCTTAGATCGGGAGGCATCCATGAGGCACGCGTCGCGTATTGCGATTTCTTTATTTCTTCTATTAGTAGCGGCCCCAAGCCTGTTGTGGGGGCAGGCTGCTACCACCGGAACGGTCATTGGGCAGGTCTCAGATCAGACCGGCGCCGTAGTGCCGGGCGCTCAGGTGACCCTTACCGATGTTTCCACCAAATCTTATCAAGGGCAACCAACCAACTCCGTCGGGCGTTTCGTCTTCGCTGACATCAAGCCCGGCACTTACGATGTGTCGGTGACGGCGAAGGGCTTTCGCAAGACGACGGTGAGCGGGCAGGAGGTGGTGGTGGGCCAGTCTCTCACCCTGAACCTGACCCTGGAGGTGGGCACCGCAACGCAGACGGTGGAAGTGAAGGCCGTCGCGGGAGCGGAACTGCAAACCCTGAACTCGACCATGGGCGCAACCCTTGGCGGCGATATTGTCCTGGCGCTGCCCAACGTGAATCGCGACGCGACCTCCCTCCTCGTTTTCCAGCCTATGACCGCTCCGACCTTCGGCGGGGCGGAAGGCAACACCACGGGCGGCCAAGTGGCGGGCGCCATGAGCGACCAGAACACCTTCACGCTCGATGGCGGCAACGCCACGGATGACTTAGCGGGTGACAACAACTATGTCGCCGGCAACCGCACTTATGTGGGGCCGCAAGCGGCCATCCCCACCCCCGTGGAAAGCATTGAGGAGTTCAAGGTTTCCACCAACAATCAGACCGCGGATTTCAGCTCCTCGGCGGGCGGCCAAGTGATGCTGGTGACCAAGCGCGGCACCAACACCTTCCACGGCTCCGTCTATGATTACTTCCAGGCAAACTGGCTGGATGCCGCCGGCTGGAACAACAATTCGGCATGGGGTTCGCACATCGTGCCGGTGAAGCAGCATCAGAACCGCTTCGGTGGCGCCTTCGGCGGACCCGTGCTGCCGACGCTTTGGGGCGGCAAGACTTATTTTTATGCCAACTTCGAAGGCCGGCGCTGGCCTTACGCCAACGGCCGTTATGAGAGAACCGTGCCCAGCATGACGCTGCGCCAGGGAATCATCACCTTGCCTGACACCAATGGCAGGACGGGCAGCGACCTCCAGCAGTATAACCTGAAGACCTCCACGGCCTGCGGGACGACGGGCGGGCTGCCTTGCGACCCGCGCGGGGTCGGCATCGCCCCAGTAATACAAAACCTGTGGAACAAGTATGAGCCAGTCCCCAACGATTGCGCCAACCCCAGCTACGGCGACAGTTGGAATACCTGTGGTTACTTTGCCTCCTTGAAGCTGGGCATCCGCGATGACTTCATAGTAGGGCGCATGGATCACGACTTCGGCTCCAAGTGGCGCGCCTATGCCAGCTACCGGTGGTTCAGCTTGAGTGAGCCGACCACCGACCAAGTGGACATCGGCGGCTTATTGCCCGGCGATACCTTGGGGGTGCCCGCGTCAGCATCCAACGACCCCGGAAACCCGCGTTTCGGCGTGCTCGGTTTGACGGGAACTCTCAGCCCGACGGTCACCAACGAATTCCACGTCAGCATGTTGCGCAACGATTGGAACTGGCAACGGGCGGGGGTGCCGACCAACCTCTTGGGCATCACCGGCGGGATGGAGGTCGGCGGAGAGACGGGGAACTCGCTCGATCCTCTAGACATGCAAACCCAACAGACCCGCAACCGCCTCTGGGACGGCCAGTCCTGGACTTGGTCCGATACCCTGAGCGTGCTGAAATCCAACCACTACTTCCAGATGGGCGGCCAATTCGCCCACATCCATGACACCCACGCGCGCAGCGACAATATCACCAGTTCTCTTACCCAGATGGTCTACCAGATCAACAACGGCAACAATCTCGTCTGGGGCCCCAACCTCGAACCCATGATGTGCTCGGCCACGATGACGACCGGTTGCCTGAGTTCGGCCTATCTCGGCAGCTATAAAGGGCTGGTGGGGGAGATGGCGGGGGTTGTGGCCACGGCTACCCAACTGATTATCCGGGGCGGCAGCAACTTGGCGCCGACTGGCGGCACCGAACTCGAGTCCCACCCCATTCAAGATAGCTACAGCATGTTCTTCACCGACTCCTGGAAGATCAAGCCCAACTTGACGCTGAACTACGGCATAGAGTGGGGTGTGCAGATGCCTCCCTACGAGCCGACCGGCTTCCAGGACATTTTTACCGATGCCCAAGGGAACCCCTTATCTATCAACACCATCTATAACAACATGCAGAGCTATTCGCTCCGAGGGCAGGTTTACAACCCGATTGTGGGCTTCACACCCATTCTCGGCATGGGCAACAAGGAAAAGTATCCTTACCTCCCGTGGTACGGCGGCTTCAGCCCCCGCGTGTCGCTTGCTTACAGCCCCCCCGTGAATTCAGACAACTGGCTGGGCAAGATCTTCGGCAATAAGAAGACGGTGATTCGCGGCGGGTACGTGCGCATTTACGACCGCACCAACTCGGTAAACAACGTGATGACGCCCATGCTGGGATACGGTTTTGGCCAGCCGGTCCGGTGCACGGGCATGACCAACGGCGGCGCCTGTCTCAACAATACCAACTCCACCGCTTTCGCTGCTACGACTCTCCCATCAGGTCAAGTGTTGCCCGCCGCTTGGCGCGCCGGCGTGGACGGCAACACGGCTCCGTTCCCCGCGATCCAGTCAAGCCTTCCCATTCCGGCGGAGCCTGGCATCAACGCTCCCGGCGCCAGCGACCTCTTTATGCTCAATTCCGAATTCCGGCCTGGCTCCGACGACCAGATCGACTTCAGCATCCAGCGCGAATTGCCGGGGCAGATGATTTTGGAAGTGGGGTACAACGGCCGCTGGGCCAAACACCTCTATCTGGGAGAGAACTCCGACAACGTGCCGACCATGATGACCCTGGGCGGGCAGACCTACGCTAATGCGGAATACAACCTGTTTCGAGCCGATCAGAAAGGCCTTACCAGCGTCGCCGCCCAGCCCTTCTTTGAAACCGCCTTGGGGGGCCCCAGCAGCGCCTATTGCCAGGGCTACGCGAGTTGCAGCGCTGCGGTGCTGGCGAACGAAGGAATCAACGGAACAGCCAACATTAGTTACTACGCGCCCTACTCGCTTTTTAGTGACCTCGATACGGCCGGAAGCAATGGCGGGGGCATTTGGAATTTCCCCGGTTGCTCGGGCTGTAACATTCTACCCTCCAACCTCGGGCACTATGGCTTTACCGATGACTCGACCATGAATGGCTTCTCCAACTATCAGGCGTTGTTCGGGACCCTCCAGAAGCGCACGGGCCATGGATTGGTCGTCAGCGCCAACTTCACTTACTCCCAGACCCTCAGCACCATCGGGATCAACCAGGAGTATGTGGAGGCCGCGCCGAACTGCCCCTGGAACCTCCACTGCGACTACGGACCGGCTCCCTTTGATCGCACCCTGGTGATGAATATCCTGGCAAATTATCAGTTGCCCTTCGGAAAAGGGAAGTACTTTGGCACCAAGAACCCGGTCCTGGACCGGATTATTGGTGGGTGGAGCTTCTCACCGATCTATTCCTGGGCCACCGGGACTCCCATCGAAAGCTACACCGGCTCCTGCCAGGAAATGGCCTCGGGTGGAATCAGTTGGTGCGCGGGAGCAGTACCCTTGGTGGACACCGGGAGCTTCGGTCACTCGCGCAACCTGGACCTCCACACCAGCGGTCAGACCGTCACTTACCAGGGACAATTTACCGGCAGTTTCGTCGGCAGCAACAACGATCCGTATAAGGACTGCAACGGTCAAACTTGCCATCTCAACGCGTACGGCGCCAATCTGTTCAAGAATCCGGCGGCCGTGTACAACAGCTATCGGCCGCTGTTGCTGGGCCTCGATACCACGGGCCGGGACTACGGCCCGTACCGCGGGCAGCATCGCTGGAACCTGGACTTCACCCTTGCCAAGCAGACCCACATTAAGGAGAAATGGAACGCCACTTTCTACGCTCAGTTCCTTAATGCCTTTAACCACATGGAGTGGGGCGACCCCGGCCTAAACATGGAGGACCCCGGGGACTTCGGGACGCTGACCGGCCAGTACAACACCCCGCGCGTCATCGAACTTGGCTTGCGGATAGCGTTCTAAGACGTTTCACGATTGCATTTGCTTGTGGAGGGCCAGCTTGCGCTGGCCCTCTTTTTCTTGCTAGGGATTCGGTCTGTTTGATGAACATGTGCGAAGCACCTTGGACTGCGGCGGCTCGACGCCGCCTTGAAATAAGCCGGAGGCTGCCGCCTTGGAATAAGCCGGAGGACGCCGGCTTGGGATGACTGGGAGGACGAGGGCCAAAGCGGCGTCGAGCCGCCGCAGTCCAAGGTGCCTTCGGCACAGGGAGTTTCCTGACCGTAAGACAACACCCCTTAATCCGGCCAATTGACACCTTGCCAAAAAGACAAGTAGACTGCCCTTTAGAGCGAAATGCTGACCTTTGAACAGTTCTTATACAGCACGGCTGAGAAAGGCAGGAGCATTAACACCTTGTTTGAAGAACGTATATTTGCTCTGGTGGGCACCCTGGAAAGAATTGCTGGATCGCTTGCCGATGAGAATATCCCCTACGAAGTTATCGGCGGGATGGCGGTGATGATACAGGTGCACCGAGTGGACCCGTCCGCCGTGCGAAATACCAAGGATATTGACATCATGATCCAACGCGCGGATTTGGAAAGGATCAAGGGAGTGGCGGAACGGCACGGTTTCCGGTTTCGCCACTCCGCGGGTGTGGACATGCTCCTTCCACGCGGCGAAACGAAAGCTCGAAGCGGCGTGCATTTGGTCTTTACCGGTGAGAAGGTCCGGCCCCATCAGGTCCTGCCGAACCCCGCGCTGAGACCCGAGCACCTGTCGGTGCATGGTGTCGACGTCGCCGTGATCCCTGTCGTGGACCTCGTCCGCATGAAACTCAGCAACAACCGGGATATCGACAGAGTGCACATTCGAGATTTGGATACGATCGGACTCATTACCGCGAAAGTCGAAAAGGGATTGCCTTCTATTCTCCGTACCCGATTACAGGAGATTCGCAGCCAGGAATGACCCGCAAAGGCGGGTCAGCCGTGCCGCTCTTGCTTCAGCCGCTCAGCAAGAAATACCTCCGTCACTGCCTTGCGGTATTTGTGGTAAACTAAGGGAGCGCGTAGGCTGGCGCTGCGGCCGGCCCTGCGGCCGGCCCTGCGGCCGGCCCTTCTCGAGGATTCGTTCAAGGGGTTATCATCATGAAACATCATTTCAACGTTCTCATGATATTGGCGGCGCTGTGGGGCTTGCCAACGGCATTGGTGGCTCAGGATATAGGTGGAGACCCCAACTATAACACCATGAACGTTATGAATCTCCTTCAGAAACACTGGCTCGTTTCCGGCAAGGTGATGAACCTGCACGGAGAACCGCTCGCGGGCGTGAAAGTACTGGTGCTGCCTACGGAGGCCGGTGAAGAGCGGGTTTTGACCACCGACGGCCAAGGGCAGTTCGTGACCGAATACACCTTGAATGCGGACTTGGTGAAAGAGTTCAGCGTGGTGGTGACCGTGAACAAGAAGGGCTTTCAGAAGGCTCACGCGCTGATTGATTTTGGCAACTCGGATAAGCAAACGGCCATTCCCATTACCCTCCGCGACCCCAATCCGGACCCGGAACTGCTTTCGCAGGCCGACTTCGTCTCCGCCCTGGCGCCCCGGCTGAAGAGGCTCGGGTCCACGGACGGCCTCTCGGACAAAAGCGAGAAGGACTACGCGCACGGCGTGGAGGAGTTTCTCAATCAGAAACGTCCGGATCGCGCTTTGGCGTCTCTTGCCAAGGTCATTGCGCGCGACCCTTCCTGCGTAGGATGCCGGATGATGCTGGGCCTCGCCGAGCTCGAGTCCGGAGACTGGGACGGCGCCAACCGCAACTTTTCACGGGGCGTCGATGACGTCCGGAAGGTTTCCAACACGGTCGTCGGCCAGCATACCACTGCCGTGCCGCCGGGCGTTGGACGGCCTGAGCCGGCGATAGCTCTCGGGGTGATGGAGAGCTGGCGACGGCAGATGGATAGGGCGGCGGGGTTTTTCGAGGAGGCGCTCAAATTCGCTCCGCAAGATCCGCTGGCCCTCCAGGAACTCGGCCGCATGGAGTTGCTCTTGCACGACTGGGGAGCGGCCAGCACCTACCTGGGCAAGGCGGTGGCCGCCGGCGCACCTCCCGAGGCGCGACTCCTGCACTCCGAGGCCTTGCTGGATACGGGTGAGTTTGACGGCGCGAACCAGGAAATGATCCGTTACCTGAACGGACGCGACGTGAAGACCATGCCCCTTCCCATCCGCCAGCTCTATTCGCGGATTGTGGAGAGGAAAAAGATCGAGGTGGCCTACATCAAGGCGAAGCCGAAGCAGATGGTCAATCAACCCATCGACTATCTCCATCGCACCATCCCGGAGCTCAAGGACCTGGCGCCCGCGAAGGACCAGGCGCCGCTCAATTCCCTCCTCAGCGCGGTGGGCAAGAACGTGGAGGCGTATTTCCGCAACTTCCCCAACACGGTTTCCTTGGAGGCCATTCATCAAGAAAAGCTGTCCCACAAAGGCAAGGTCGGCGGGAGCTTGGATCAGAAGTTTCATTATCTGTGTTTAATGCCGAAGGAGGAATCGGAACTGGGCTTTACCGAGTATCGGGCCGGTTTGTCGGGAGATGTAGGTCTGCCCCGAGGCCTGAACGACGGCTTCATGCTGACTTCGGGATTCGCCTCCGCTTCTCTCCTCTTCCATCCCGTCTACCAGGCCGAATCCACTTTTCGGTATCTCGGGCGCCAGAAGATCGACGGCCGGGACACGTTTGTGATCGCCTTTGCCCAACGGCCGGAAAAAGCGCGATTGAACGGCGTGTTTAAAATGGGTGAAACCAGCATGGCGACCTTTTCCCAAGGTCTGGCCTGGGTTGATTCCGAGAGTTACGAAATCATCCGTCTCCGTACGGATTTGCTGAAGCCGTTGCCGGAAGTGCGGCTGGAGAAAGAAACCACCGAGATCGATTTCAGCGAAAACCATTTTAAATCCACTGCCGAAGGATTCTGGTTGCCGCGCGAGGTGAAGGTGAGCGTGGTTTGGAATGGCAAGAGCCTCCGTAACGAGCATGAATACTCGGATTTCAAGCTATTCAGTGTCGGCGCCACGGAAAAAATCGGAAAGCCGAAAGAGCTAAGGCAGACTTCCAAGGAAGAAACAACCCCCCAAACACCGAACTGAGACAGTAGGGGCGGTTGGCGAACCGCCCCTACTGCCATTATCCACAGATTACGCAGATTTCGCAGATTAGACAAGACAAAGACAGACAAAGAAAGACAAAAAAACGGGGGAAAATGGGCTCAAAGAAGAGCCGAGGTTGTCACCAAAAAGTTGGGGGACAACCGCGCCCTATCTTCGCCCCCCGCCTTATCTTTTTCCCTCTTCCTCTTTAATCTGTGTAATCTGTGTAATCTGTGGATGCTGAGGACGCCAAATGAAGCGTTTGTACTCAAGCGCGCGTGCGCCGAAGTTTAGCAGCAGGCCGATCTCAAACCCCGATGCCTTGAGGTAATTCAGGATCTGGGCTTCTTCCGTGCCGCCGAGCTTCGCGAGCGCCTTGAGTTCAACGATCACGGAATCATAGCAAACGAAGTCAGCCCGGTAAGTGGTGTTGAGTTTCTGGCCCTTGTAGGAGATCGGCAAGTCCACCTGGCGCCGGGAGGGTAGGCCGCGCGCGGCGAGTTCCAACGCCAGGGCTTCCTGATAGACCGCTTCCAAGAATCCGCAGCCCAGTAGGCGGTGGACCTCCATCGCCGCGCCGATCAGGGCATAAGTCCGCTCATCCCTTCTTTCTTCGCTCATTGGCATCCACAGATTACGCAGATTTCACAGATTAAACAAGACAAGAAAAGACGGACAAAGACAGACAGAAAGGACAGACAGAAAAGGCAGACAGAAAAGACGGACAAAGATAGACAGAAAGGACAGACAGAAAAGGCAGACAGAAAAGATAGACAGAAAGCGACCGCCAGGAAGAGACAGACAAAGGCAGGCGGAAAAGGGCAATGAGACAACGGCAAGCGCAAGGGCCGGTATAAAAAGGGCTCAAACGACAGCCGACATTGCCTGAAAAAGAGTTTGGGGGATCCCTTCGCGCCCCTTCCTTAGCTGTCCGTTGATGTTTTTTCTTTCCCTCTCTCTTTCTCTAATCTGTGTAATCTGCGTAATCTGTGGATCAGCTCTCCGCGGGCAGGAAGACTGCGGCCGCGCCGTAGACGCCGACGTTCGTGCGCAGTTTGGCGGGCAACACCGGCGTCTTCGCCGCGAAGCCGTTGATCGTGTGCTGGGGAATAGTCTCTCTGATCTTATTAAACAAGGGCTTGCCGATATGTGAAACACCTCCGCCGATCACGATGGCCTCGGGATCGAACAGGGTGATCATGCCGGCCAGCCAAACGCCCAGGAAGAAGCCGGTCTCCTCGAGAACGGTCTTTGCCACGCGGTCGCCCTGGCGGGCCGCCTGCTGAATCATCAGCGGGGAAATCTGCTCGGCGCGGCCATGCGTCAGCTCCCGCAGGACGCTCGGGAGGTTATGTTCCTGCTCCAGCATCACGCGCGCTCGCCGGGCCATGGCCGGGCCCGCCGCCAGCGCTTCAATGCAGCCATAGGTTCCGCAGCCGCAGCGATAGGGGCTGCGATAGTCAATGGAAACATGGCCACCTTCGCCGGCGATACCGTTTTTGCCGTGATAGATTTTCCGGTTGATGATGATGCCGGTTCCGATGCCGGTGCTGACGGTGACGTAAAAAACATCTTTGTAACCCACGGCGGCGCCGAACAGCACTTCCGCCAATCCGGCGGCGTTGGCGTCATTTTCCACTTTGGCGGGCAAGCCGAATTCCTTCTCCACCAGCTTCGCCAATTCGATATTCCGCCAGCCCGGCAAATTGGGGGGATTGAGCACCACCCCGGTTTTGGGATTCAGCGGACCGGGCGCGCAGATGCCGATGCCGCCCACACTTTCCTTGCCTCTGGCCGCGCGCAGCAAGCGCCCAATCAGGTGAATGATCTGGGCATAGCTTTTGCTAAATCCCTTGTCCGCATGCGTGGGGACGATCTGCGATTCCACCAGCCGCCCCTTCTGCGTAACCAATCCTCCTGCCACTTTTGTGCCACCCACATCGATGCCGATAATCAACTGCCCCATAAGTTGTGGTCTCCCTTCGAGCTCCACAGATTACGCAGATTACTCAGATTTGACAAGGGGGAAAGGAAGGTGTCAGGTGCCAGGTGTCAGGGTTTTACTGAAACCTGATACCTGACACCTTGTCTTTGGGTTTTACTGACACCTGGATCCTGACACCTTCCTCTAAGAGCCTTTGTCTTGCCTAATCTGTGAAATCTGCGTAATCTGTGGATTATGTCACGAGGGCGCGCGGCACGCTTGATCCTGGTTTCCCCCACCGACGTGGCGATCCCGGACAAGCTGTATTTCCGCATCGGCGAGGTCAGCGAGTTGACTCGCACCAAGGCCTTTGTCCTGCGCTATTGGGAAACGGAATTCCCTTCGCTGCGGCCGGTGAAGGGTAAGTCGGGACACCGGCTCTACCGCCGCAAGGATGTGGAATTGATCTTTCAAATCCGCCGGCTCCTCTACGAAAAAGGGTTCACCATTGAAGGGGCGCGCCGGCATTTGGCGAGCGAGGGCAAAAATCCCGCGGAGCAGACGCACTTGTTTCCATCTCCCCTGGGCGTGGCGGAAATAAAAGCCATCCGGCAGGAGTTGCAGACCATATTGACAATGCTTTCGCGGAAGTGCTAGCGTGTCTAAGGAACAGGTTATTGGTGACAGGGGACAGTCGATTTCCTGTTCCTTCACTGTAACCTGTAACCTGTAACCTCAGTTCATCGGGACGTAGCGCAGCCTGGTAGCGCACTTGCTTGGGGTGCAAGGGGTCGGCAGTTCAAATCTGCCCGTCCCGACCAATAAGGCAGTGAAGAGTGATGAGTGAAAAGCGTTTTCTCTTGCTCATCACTCTTCACTCGTCACTGATTTCGGGGCGTAGCGTAGCCTGGTAGCGCGCTTGGTTCGGGACCAAGAGGTCCCCAGTTCAAATCTGGGCGCCCCGACCACTCTTTTCCATAACTTCCATTCCATCCAGAGCAGCGGGGGGCTTGGGCGACGTGACGTGTGCCCTACCCTCCCCGACTTGCCCGCTTTGACCGTGGCGAGGGCTTGGATGGCGGCGCGCTTGGCGGCCAGCCGGGGTGGCTGGAAATCCGCCTCGAGTTGTATTAGGGAGGCGGCACAGGTGTAGGGGTGCAAGCTTCGTTCGAGGGTACGCTCTGGATTCCACCCGAAGTTATAGCCGTAACGTAATAGCAATAACTCGCCCCTGCTACGACGTTTGTGTCGACATAAGTTAAGCCGCTAATAGGTGTGGAATTCTGCGGGGTCGAGGTTTCATTGCCCAAGCTCGGACCTCGATAGACATCATAGGATACTCCGGGGGTCAGGCTGGCGGTCCAGCTCAAAATCACATCATGGCTTGCCGTGCCGGTTATGGTCACGGTCTGAGTACTGCCCGGCGCGTTGTTGGTGTTGTCCGTGAGGACGAGCGATGCACTTCGGGCAAACGTGCTGTAAGCACCCGAGGAGGCAAAGGGTGTAGGGGTGAATGTCACGGCGACCGTGCAGGTGCCATTAGGCGGCAAGGAACCGTCGCAGGTGTTACTCTGACCAAAGTCGAGGGGATTGGTGCCTGTAAAGGAAATACCGGTAAAGGATAAGTTCTCATTGCCAGAGTTGAACAGGGTGACGCTCTGGGCTGAGCTGGCCGTGTCGATCCCTTGGCTGCTGAAAATCAGATCGGAGGGCGGCGGGGGAGATGTTAGGGTGGCTTGAGGTCCTGTGCCGATGCCGGTCAGGCTCACCGTTTGCGGGCTATTTGTGGCGTTGTCGGTGACGTTGAGCGTGGCAGTGAGGCTCCCAGGAGCGGCAGGTTTGAACGTTACACTGATCGTGCAACTGCCATTCGCCGCCACCGAGCTGCCGCAATTGTTCGTCTGTACAAAGTCAGTCAAATCCGTAACCTGAATGCTGGTGACGCTCAAAGCCGCACTGCCCGCATTGGTTAGGGTAATGGTCTGTGCGTTACTGGAAGATCCCACGCTCTCGGTTCCGAAGGTCAGGACCGTTGCGCTGAGACCGACGGTGGGCGTGGTGCCGGTGCCAATGAGGCTCACCGCCTGGGGGCTTCCCGCGGCATTATCCACGATGCTTACCGAGGCCGTACGGCTCCCGGAAGTGGAAGGCGTAAACGTCACCGTAATCGTGCAGGTGCCGCCGTTGGCTGCCACCGAAATGGGAGAGAGGGGGCAGGTGGTGGTCTCGCCAAAATCGGCGGCATTGGTGCCCGTCACGGAAATGCTCGTGATGGTCAAACTTCCGTTGCCCGTGTTCGTCAGGGTGATGATCTGAGGTGAGCTGGCCGTATGTACGGGTTGGTTGCCGAAATTCAAAGTCGCGGCGGAGAGGGTGGCAACGGAGGCGGTGCCCGTGCCGGTCAAGGTCACCGACTGCGGGCTGCTGGTGGCATTGTCCGTGATAGTGATCGAGGCCGTTCTGCTCCCGGAGGCTATGGGTGTGAAGGTCACATTAATCGTGCAGGTGCCATTTGCCAGCACCGAGGTGCCGCAGGTGTTGGTCTGAGCAAAGTCGCCGAAATTGGCGCCCGTCACCGCGATGCTCGTGATGCTCAGAGGCGCGTTCCCCGTGTTGGTCAGAGTAACGCCCAGAGGTGCGCTGGGGAAATTTAGGGACTGGCTGCCGAAGGGCAAGGTTAGGGCTGAAAGGCTGACTACCGGACCCGTCCCCGTGCCGGTCAGACTCACGGATTGCTGGCTGCCCGCCACGTTGTTGCTGTTGTCCGTGATGTTCAAAAAGGCCGTCCGGCTCCCGGCCGCTGTGGGCGTAAACGTGACGCTGATCGTGCAGCTACTACTTGCTGCTACCGAACCGGCGCACGTGGTGGTGTCAGCAAAGTCGCCGGGATTGGCGCCCGTAAACGCGATGCTGCTGATGGCCAGGGGCGCGTTCCCCGTGTTCTGCAGCGTAAAGGTCTGGGGCCCGCTCGTGGTGCCGAGGTTTTGGCTGCTGAACGTCAGGGGTGTGGTCGGAACACTCGCCACGGGAGCGCTGCCTGTCCCGATGAGGTTCACCGTCTGCGGGCTGCCGTGGGCGTTGTCCGCAATGCTCACCGCGGCCGTGAGGCTTCCGATGGCCGCCGGCGTGAACGTAACACTCATCGTGCAACTGCCATTCACCGCCACCGTACTGCCGCAGGTGTTGGTGACAGTAAAATCGCTGGGATTCGCGCCCGTCGTGCCGATGCTGGTAATGGTTAAACTTACGTTCCCCGTATTGGTAAGGGTCACGGACTGCGCGGCACTCGTTGTACCCAGGTTTTGGCTGGTAAAGGTAAGGGTCCCGGCGGAGAAACTGACGGCTGCACCGCTGCCGGTCCCCGTCAGGACCACCGTCTGCGGGCTGCTGGCGAGACTATCCGCAATGCTGATCGAGGACGTACGGGTTCCGGGGGCAGTGGGCGTAAACTGCACGATAATCGTGCAGGTGGCGTTTTGTGCCAACGAACTGCCGCAGCCGCTCGTCAGAGAAAAGTCGCCGGGATTGGCGCCCGTTAGACTGACGCCGGTTAGGGTAAAGCCCGTGTTGCCCGTATTCGTTAGGGTAACGCTTTGCGCCGTACTCGTGGTGCCGACATTTTGACTCGCGAAGGTCAGGCTCGAGGCGGAGAGACTAATCTGGCCGGAAAGGCCCGTGCCCGTCAGGGTCTCTGACTGGGGACTGCCGGGTGCATTGTCCACGATACTGATCGCGGCCGTTCGGCTCCCGGAGCCTGAGGGCGTGAACGTCACAATGATCGTGCAGGTACCGTTCGCCCCCACCAATCCGCCGCACGAGTTGGTCTGGGAGAAGTCGCTGGCATTGGCGCCTGTCACCGAAATGCTCGTGATGAGCAAACTGGCGTTTCCCGTGTTGGTCAGGGTGACACTCTGAGTCGCACTGGCGGTGCCTTCGGTCTCACTCCCGAAGGGCAAGGTCGAGGGGGGATTCAGGCTGACGATCGGACCGGTGCTCGTGCCAGTCAGACTCACGGATTGCTGGTTGCCCGCCACGTTGTTGCTGTTGTCCGTGATGTTCAAAGAGGCCGTCCTGCTCCCGGCCGCGGCGGGCGTGAAGGTGACGGTAATCGTGCAGCTACTACTCACCGCGAGCGAACTGCCGCACGTGGTGGTCTCACCAAAGTCGCCGGCATTGGCGCCCGTAAACGCGATGCCGCTAATGGACAGGGCCGCGTTTCCCGTGTTGCTCAGCGTGAGGGTCTGGGGCACGCTCGTGGTTCCGACGTTGTTGAAGGTCAGGCTGGCAACGGAAAGACTGGCTGTCGGACCGGTGCCCGTCCCGCTCAGGTTCACCGTTTGAGGGCTGTTGGTAGCATTGTCCGTGATGGTCAACGAGGCCGTACGGGTCCCCGAGGCGGTGGGTGCAAACGTCACACTGAACGTGCAAGTGCCTCCTGGCGCGACGGTGCTGCCGCAGGTGCTCGTCGCCGAAAAATCCCCGGCATTCGTGCCTGTCACTGGGTTGCTGGTGATGGTCAAAGGCGCGTTGCCGGTGTTATTCAGGGTCAGGGTCTGGGTCCCGCTCGTCGATCCCACCGCCTGGCTGCTGAAAGAGAGGTTCGAGGCGCTAAGGGCGACGACGGGACCGCTGCCCGTGCCCGTCAGGCTCACCGTCTGCGGGCTGCCCGGAGCATTGTCAGTGATCGTCACCGAGGCCGTGCGGCTCCCGGGCGCGGTGGGCGTAAAGGTCACGCTAATCGTGCAATTGCCCCCCGCCAGCACCGAGCTTCCGCAGGTGTTGGTCTGAGCAAAGTCGCCGGCGTTGGCGCCCGTGACCACCAGGCTGGTAATGTTCAGAGTTGCATTACCCGTGTTGCTTAAGGTGACAGGTTGCACCCCACTGGTCGTCCCCAGCGTTTGGCTACCGAAGATCAGGCTGGTGGCGGTAAGATTAACGGCATTACCGCTGCCCGTGCCGGTCAGGATTACGGTTTGCGGACTGCCCGCGGCATTGTCGGTAATGGTCACCGTGGCCGTCCGCGTGCCGGGGGCGGTAGGGGTAAACGTCACCGTAATCGTGCAGGCGCTTTTGGCTGGCACCGAATTGGGAGAGAGGGGGCATGTGGTGGTTTCGCCAAAATCGCCGGCATTGGTTCCCGTCAGCGCCAAGGTGCTAATGCTCAAACTTACGTTCCCCGTGTTCGTCAGAGTGACGGCCTGGGGCGCGCTCGTCGTACTCACGGGTTGACTCGCGAAGGTCAAGGTCGAGGCGGAAAGGCTTACCACGGAAGCGGTGCCCGTGCCGGAAAGGCTCACCGTCTGGGGGCTGTTGGCGGCATTGTCCGTGATGGTCACTGCGGCATTTTCAGTGGAGGTTAACGTGGGCGTGAACGTCACATTGATCGTGCAGGAACCACCGTTCGCCGCCACCGAGCCGCCGCAATTGTCGGTCTCGCCAAAGTCACCGGCATTCGTACCCTTCACGGCGATGGCAGTGGTCAAGGTTTGGTTGCCGGTGTTGCTCAGGATGACCGTCAGAGCCCCGCTAGTCGTCCCCAACGATTGGCTCCCAAAGGTCAAGCTGTTGGTGGAAAGACCTGCTACAGGAGCGGTGCCCACGCCCGTGCCCGTCAGGGTTATCATCTGCGGGCTGCTGCTGGCATTGTCAGTAATGACCACGGAGGCGGAGTAACTCGCGGCGGAAGTTGGCGTAAACGTCACGCTGATCGTGCAACTGCCCCCCGCCGCCACCGAGGCGCCGCATGTGGTGGTCTCGGTGAAGTCTCCGGGATTGGCGCCCGCCAAGGCGATACTCGCAATGTTCAACGCCGCATTGCCGGAATTACTTAGAGTTACCGACTGCGCCGGGCTGGTGGTTCCGAGGGTTTGGGTAATGAAGGTTAGGCTAGAGGCAGTCAGGGTGACCGTGGGACTGGTGCCCGTCCCCGTGAGGCTCACGGTCTGCGGGCTGCCCGCAGCGTTGTCTGAGATGTTCACCGTGGCGGTGCGGCTCCCGGCGGCCGCAGGCGTGAACGTCACACTAATCGTGCAGTTTTCCAGCGCCGCAAGCGAACTGCCACACGTTGAGGTCTCAGGAAAATCTGCGGCATTGGCGCCGGTCACTGCAATGCTGGTGAAATTCAAGGTCCCATTGCCATTGTTCGTCAGGGTGACCGTCTGGGCTGCCGCGCTCGTCCCTACCAACTGGCTGCCGAAAGTTAGAGAGCTGAGGGAAAGGCCTACTCCGGGAGAGGTTCCCGTACCGGTCAGGTTTAGCGTCTGGGGACTGCCGCTGGCATTGTCCGTAAACACCACCGAGGCCGTTCGCACCCCGGCAGCGCTGGGCGTAAACGTGACGCTGACCGTGCATTGGGCTGACGGCGCAAGCGAGGAGCCGCAATCATTGGTCACGGTGAAATCGCCCGCATTGGGGCCGGTCACCTGAACGCTGGAAAAGGTCAAGTTCGCGTTGCCCAGGTTAATCAAGATGGTGGCCTGAGCCGGACTGGTGGTACCGATCGGTTGGTTGGCGAAAGTGATGCTGGTTAGACTCGCCGAGAAGCTAGGGGTCGAGGGAGGAGCGACGGCGGAGCCGCCCCCGCCCCCACAGGATGTGGACCACAAGGCCATGGCGATGCAGGCCGTGGCAAGAATCACTGTGTTTCCGCGTTGCCGTTGAAACGTTCGCGCATCCATGCCAGATGACTCCATAGCACGCGTGCTACCAGATTCCTGTGAGTTTCTTCTTAACCTATTCGCTAACCCTTGCCAACTGAAAGGTTCGGTTGAGCGTTCTGCTCTTAACCGGCGCCCGAAGTGGTAGACATCCTTAAAAAAAGCTGGGCCGCCTTCAGGCCGTGGCAAAACTAACATCTTGGCAAATTGCCGAGGGGGAGAACCTTGAAGTTCCGGAGAGACATCTACCTTCTGCGAGTGCTCTGGGGAAGCTCGCGAGAGCTAGCTTCAAGGCCAATTCCTCCTTCCAACTGTCAAGAAGTGTTAAAGCCACGTGGACGGGATCGCCTTGTCAGAATCTCGATTCTGAATAGGAAATTGACGTCAAGCGGACACACGTGCACCCGAAGATGCTTGAAGGATATTTGGCCCCCGTCGCACATGTAACCGTCATGATCTACCCGCCTAACTAGACGAACTTGTGCGCGAGCTTTCCCCTGAGGGGTAATATTAATCACTTTCCAGGCTCCTGTCAACGCCAATCTTAAGCCAATCTTAAGCTGAACGGGCTCGTGTCTCGGCGACTTGTAGTATGATAATCCACGCTGCTGCGAGGAAAACGAAAATGGCCCTCGACGACAAGATCCGGGAGGCTTTGGCGCGAGTTGCGAAAGCTCCCATTCCCACCGACCGCGAAGCTTCGCTGTTTGACACCGGCGTCATCGACTCGTTTGACTTGGTCGATTTCGTGGCCGACCTGGAGAAGGAGTTTCAGGTCAAGGTGCCGGACAATGATCTTCACCCCTCCAAGTTCGAATCTCTCGCCAGAATTGCTGCTTACCTGAGCAGCCAGGGTGCCTCCTAGATGTCCGCGCTGGCTGGATTCGGGCACTTCCTTCCCGACGGCGTGTTGTCGAATGAAACGCTGGCGGCGGAATTCCATGTCACGCCGGATTGGATCGTGAGCATGTGTGGCATCCAGACGCGGCGCGTGGTCGCGGCGGAGGAAACGGTCTGCGACCTGGCTGAGCGGGCGGCGACGGCATGTTTGCAGGATGCCGGAATGACCCCGGACAAGCTGGGAGCGATTATCGCGTGCACCGGCACGCCGCATCGGCAGTTTCCCGGTGTATCGGCGGAAGTCCAGAAACGGCTGAACGCCCCGGGGATTCCGGCCTTTGATTTGCACTTGGCCAGCATCTCCGGCCTGTTTGGCGTGGCGCTCGCGGACCGAATGTGCGAGCAGTGGGGGCCGACCTTGGTGGTGGCGGCGGAAACGATGACGCGCGTCCTGGCGCAGGAACCCCGCGTTAAGGAAACGGCCATCCTGTTTGGTGATGGCGCCGGCGCGTGCCTGGTTACCCCCGGCGATGCTCCGTTAGCGATTCGGGATATTTGTGTCGCCAGCGACGCCACTTTCTCCGAGGCCCTGCGAATGGATTTTGGTTCCACCTTTCAGATGGATGGCCGGACCATCATCCTGCATGCGGCGCGCAAGCTCGCCCGCGCCGTGGCCGAATTGCTGGAAAAGAACTCCTTGCGGGTCGACCAGGTCAGCCTCTTCCTGTTTCACCAGGCGAACCTGCGGCTGCTGGAAAGGCTCATGAAAGAGCTTCAGATCGACCCCCATCAGTGCTTTATAAACGGTGATAAATACGGTAATACTTCCTCTGCGTCCTGGCTGATTGCCGCATCGGAAGCCAAGGCGGCCGGCCTGCTGCGCCCCGGAATGAAAGTGGTGATCGCCGCCTTCGGCGCGGGGCTAAGCTGGGGCGCAGCGCTGGTGGAAGTGGTTTCACTTGTGTCCAAAACAGGTTTTTGAGGTGATGGGTGAACGGCAGGGTTGCCCTCCTGCAACGGCGGCTTCAGAATGATGTTGCTGAAGTATCTCTGAACGCCATTGAGGAGGGCACCCC
>Ga0181524_10002270_pt1 | contig 20099 bp, 18 predicted proteins | sample PEATcosm2014_Bin_34_FD_119761 | JGI IMG/M metagenome (GOLD analysis project Ga0181524, IMG submission 119761) | Peatland microbial communities from MTU Mesocosm Facility, Houghton, MI, USA - PEATcosm2014_Bin05_60_metaG | ecosystem: Environmental > Terrestrial > Soil > Wetlands > Peat | place...
CGCGGCCACGCCCTCGCTCTCGTGGGGATTGACGATCAGCGCCCCGGTGAGTTCCGCCGCCGCCCCGGCGAATTGCGAAAGGATGAGCACGCCGGGGTCTTCCGGATCCTGCGCCGCGACATATTCCTTGGCGACGAGGTTCATGCCGTCTCGAAGCGGCGTAACCAGCGCGACGTCGGCCGCCCGATAGATGCCTGCCAGCGCGGTGCGTGTATGGGAACGATTGACGTAGCGTATCGGCGTCCAGGAAGCCTCGCCATAACGGCCGTTGACTCTGCCGATCAGCGTCGTCACTTCATCTTCGATCGCCGCGTAGTCCATGATGTCGGACCGGCTCCTCGGCGTGATCTGCAACAGGGTGACGCGCGATCGCCATTCCGGATTGACTTCGAGAAAACGGTCGAAGGCATTGATGCGCTGGATGATGCCCTTCGAATAATCGAGCCGGTCGACGCCGAGCACGAGACGCAGCCCCTTGAGGCTCTCCCCAATTTCCTTGGCGAGCGGCGAACGCGCAGCATTGCGCGCGAGCCGCGCGTAAGTGGCGGTCTCGATGCTGACTGGAAAAGCGCCGATACGGGTCCGGCGTCCCTCCACCTCGAAAGTCAAGTCGCGTCCCTCCTTGGCGCCCGGTATCGTCAATAGATAGGCGGCGAAGTTATCGCGATCGTTCTCGGTCTGAAAGCCAATGAGGTCGTAATAGGTAAGGGCGCCGAGAATCTCTTCGTGGTGTGGCAACGTGCGCAGAATGTCCAACGGAGCGCAGGGGATGTGCAGGAAGAAACCGATCGGATTGAGATGCCCTCGAGCGCGCAGTTCGCGCGCCAACGGCATCAGGTGGTAGTCGTGCACCCAAAGGACATCGTCATCTCTAATGAAGGCGCTGAGCTTGTCGGCGAACAGGCGATTGACCCGCATATAGCCTGAGTGGTCGGCGCGCGAATATTCTTGCAAATCGACGCGATAGTGCAGGATGGGCCACAGGACCCGGTTAGCCAGCCCATTGTAATATTCTTCAAAATCATTTTTCGACAGATCGATGACGGCATAGGTTATGTGATTGCGCTCGACGGTGCGCGGTTCCGCTGTTTCCGTCTCGTCGATGTTGCCGCTCCAGCCGAACCACACGCCTGTGCGGTTTCTCAACGCCGCCTTCACCGCGACCACGAGCCCTCCCGCCATCTGTTTGCTTCCCGGCTCGGGCACGGCGACTCGGTTCGAGACGATGATTAGACGCGGGCCCATGCTTCCTCCCAACTCGACGACAGACGGGTTGCCGTGTTGATGATCCCCGCCATCGAATACGCTTGCGGGAAATTGCCCCAAAGCTCTCCGGTCTCCGGGTGAATGTCCTCGGACAACAGCCCGAACGCATTGCGCCGCCCGAGAATGGCCTCGAACATTTTCCGCGCCTCGTTCTTGCGCCCGATGAGGCAAAGCGCGTCCATGTACCAGAAATTGCATGCCAGAAATGCTGTTTCGGGCGCGCCGAAGTCGTCGTATGCGGTATAGCGCATGATGCGCCCGTTGCGCATCAATTCGCTTCCTATGACGTCGCAAGTGCTGCGAAAGCGCGGGTCCGTCGACGCAAGCAGACCGAGTTCGGCGCACAACAGTACGCTTGCGTCGAGATCGGGATGTCCGAGAGCGCCGGTCAGCGCGCCGCGTTTCTCATCCCACGCCTCAGCGAGAATCTTGTCTTTGATCGCGACCGCGTGCGCATCCCAATATTGCGCCCGGTCCGAAAGGCGCAACCGACGTGCAATTTGCCCGAGGCGATCACATGCGGCCCAGCATAGCGCCGCAGAATACGTGTGCACCCTGGCGCGCCCACGATATTCCCAAATGCCCGAGTCTGGCTCAAACGCGTACTGAAGCGCATGCTCGCCGAGCGGCTCAAGGCGCCGAAAGAGCGCTTCGTCCCCCATTTTCGGCAGACGTTCATCAATAAACATTTGCATCGCCCCCAGTACGACGCTGCCATAGGCGTCGTGCTGCGTTTGGGTCGCGGCTTGGTTGCCCACGCGGACAGGACCATGCCCCATGAAGCCCTTGAGATCGGGCGCCACTGTTTCTTCGAGGGAACTGAACGGCACGATGCCATGCACAGGTCGCATCCGCGTCACGCCAGCGGCGGCGATGGTGGTGAAATAGTTGATGTAGGATTCCATCATGTGGGTGGAGCCCAACCGGTTCAGCGCCTCGACGACGAAAAATGCGTCTCGCAGCCAGCAGTAGCGATAGTCCCAAGTGCGTTGCGTCGATGGCGCTTCGGGGATCGAAGTCGTATGGGCGGCGACGATGGCGCCGGTTTCCTCGTAGTTGCAGAGCTTGAGCGTGATCGCCGCGCGGACGACCGCCGATTGCCACTCGAACGGCACGGCGAGATGGCGCACCCACTCGAGCCAGTGCTCACGCGTGCGATCGAGAAATTCCCGACTTGTCACGTCGATCGCGCTGCGGAACGGATCGTCCTGTCCGAAAATCAAATTGACGGGCTGGGTCAATACGAAATCGATCTCGGACGTGATGTAGGACAGCGGCGCGTCCGTGGTCAGGCGCATCACCTCGGCGCCGCCGAGGTAGCGGATATGATTCGATCCAACGACGAATTCATCGACCGGACGACCGTAGTTGCACGTCGGCCTGACTTTGATCGCGATGCGCGGCAGGCCGTGCAGCGGCTCGATGCGCCGTATGATCTGCGGCGGCCGGAAAGTGCGTTCGTAACGATCGAACCGCGGCGCGAAGTCCGTGACGCGCACTTGTGCGCCGTGCGCATCCGTCAGAACGGTTTCAACGACGGCGGTGTTGCGCAGGTATTTTGCATTGGAATCGACGAGGTCCGCGAGCGCCACCTCGCAAAAGCCCTTCTCCTCGTCGCCCGCGAGCAGTCTCGAAAAGACGGGATCGGAATCGAAACGCGGAAAGCACCACCAAACGATGCGAGCGTAACGATCGACGAGCGCCGCAACTCGGCAATTGCCGATCAGCGCGAGATCGAGGTTTTGAAATTTCTCTTGCACTTTATCGCTCATGGGCGCGCCATTTGTGCGGCTGAACGGGCGAGCCAATCGCGGACCAACGACGGCTTAGAAAATACTGCGCTGACGCCGGGCCTAACCTGGCCGACTGAATAGGCCGCGCCGTGGCGCTGGACGACCGCCGCGAAACCCGCCTCGTCGGTCCCATCGTCGCCGACGAAGATCGGGATCCGGCCGACGAACGGCGAGCGCGCGAGAAATCGATTGATCGCCGAACCCTTGTCGAACCCTCGGCCTTTGATTTCGAACGCAAGGCGCGCGTCGATGATTTCCACGTCGGGAATCGCCTCGGCGGCGACGAGCTGTCGCAGAACCTCCCCCAAGTCCGCTCCGCAGTTCGGCGCGGCTCTGTAGTGCACCGCGAAACTGAAGCGCTTGTTTTCCGCGAAGGCGCCGGGAAAATCCGCGAGCGACTCGTTCAAGGACCGCCAGAGCCGGGCGGGCAAGGCGGCGGCGGCCGCGTCGACGATGACGGGCGTCAGCGGATCGTAGCGAATTTCGGCGCCGTGAACGCCGCTCGCTCGCAGGCGCAGCGGCGAAAACAGCCGATCGAGATCCGCTAACGTTCGTCCGCTGACGAGAGCGAGCGCGCCGCCGAGCGCCCGTTCGATGTCGGCGATGCATTCGACGAGCCCGCGAGGAACAACCACTGCCGTCGGCGACGCGGCAAGATCGAGAAGAGTGCCGTCCACGTCCAGGAAGAGCGCCGTCCGGTCGGGCTGGAGCGCATCAATGCTCACTTTCGACATGTGCGCTCTCTCGATTGCCCCGTAAACGCCATCGACGCGGCTGCAGAAGACGTTGGCCGAATTCGGTGTGCGCTCCATGGTCGAATTGCGCGAAAACCCGTAACCCGATATTACGGGGCGCCATCACCCCATGCCGGCATTTTGGCCCCGTCCCAGCTCGAATCCGCTAGAGCGCGCGACGACATCCGTATCATTAGTTGCGGGCGGGTCCCAGCCGTAGAGTCGGAATCTACTCAGATCGGCCCGCCGCGAAATCGCCGACCGGTCGGAAGTCAGAAAACAATACGGCCGCAGGTGCGAAGGTGCTTGCTGGGCCTGATTTTGACGTGGTCGCGCGACGAATTCGCATGACATCCGCCGGTCGACGTCGATAGCTGGTGAAGCCAACGAAAATTCTCGAGGCAGAAATTGCCTTGAAAAATCAACAGCGTAATTTCTTGACGGCGTCTCTGCCGGAACATGCTGGCGCGGAGGAGACATTTGCCAGTCGTTTCAAGGCGTTATATCATCAAGAAACAATCGAGTGGGAGTGAGGAGAGTCGGCGCTTTTCGGATACTTTCGGTGTTTCTAGCGTAGGTTAGCGGGAAGTTCTCGTCGTCGGCTACGTCGATGAGACGGTCCCCGTGCTGGCGCGTATGGCGGCAGAGCGGCGAACTGGATATAGGGCGCTCGGCTACGCTGTTGAATAGGTCGTGTCCGATTCGGAACCCGTACCGTGGTCGCGAAAACGGTAGTGCGCCGATCGTCGATTTCGTGGATACGGGTCGCCGGGCATTGTTGCAAATATCGGAGTAGCGCGCCAGCGCCGCGGAAAAGGCGTCGGACGCCAGATCGATGTCTCGCGGGAACCTCTTGCTGAATGGAACGTGCTGCGATGAAAGCCGAGCGCCGAAACCCGAATTCCGCCACCAAGCCGAACAAGGAAACCAAGCTCTCGCGCACACACGCGCCCGCCGATCTGTCGCCGGTGGACTGGCAACGCGGCTTGCGCCGTCAGTTCGGCCGCGAGCAGGCCTTCGGGCTCGAAAACCTGACTAGCGACCCGTTTTTCTCCGAGTTTCGGGTCAGCAATCCTGTTTCGAAATCCAGCTATCGCGTGGCGATTCGAGGCTTGGGGCCGGGCGGCAATTTCTGTTCCTGCCCGGATTACGCCACCAGCGAATTGGGCACCTGCAAGCACATCGAATTCACGCTCGCCCGGCTGGAGAAGAAGCGCGGCGCCAGGGCGGCGTTCAAGCGCGGCTACCTGCCGGCGTTTTCCGAGCTGTACTTGCGCAACGAAGGCCGACGCCGCGTGCATTTTCGCGCCGGAACGGATTGCCCGCCGGAGCTGCGCGAGGCCGCCGCCGCTCTGTTCGACGTCGAGCGCGACGGGATGCTGCCGGACGAGCGCCTTGGCGAGCTGGAGCCTTTCATGGCCGCGGCGGCGAAGTGCGGTCATGAATTGCGCGCCTACGACGACGCGCTCGATTTCGTCGCGGGAAGGCGGGACGCGGACCGGCGCGCTTCGAAGCTCGAGCAGTTGTTCCCGCGCGGCGCGGCCGATCCCAAGCTGCTGGCGCTTCTGAAGGCGCCGCTCTATCCCTATCAGGCCGAGGGCGCGCTGTTCGCGGTGCGGGTCGGCCGGGCTCTGATCGGCGACGATATGGGACTGGGCAAGACCATACAGGCGATCGCCGCGACGGAAATACTGGCGCGGCATTTCGGCGTCGCGAAAGTGCTGGTGATCTGTCCGACCTCGCTCAAGTACCAGTGGCAGAGCGAGATCGTGCGTTTCTCGGGGCGACAGGGCGAAAACGCGGCGCGCGTCATCGCCGGCGGTCGGGCGCAGCGGCAGAAGGACTACGCCCTGGACGATTTCTGCAAGATCACGAACTACGAGAAACTCAAGCCCGATCTCGACCTGATCGCCGCCTGGGCGCCCGAACTGGTGATCGTCGACGAAGCGCAGCGGGTGAAGAACTGGAACACCATCGCGGCGCGCGCCTTGAAACGCATCGACAGCCCCTATGCGATCGTGCTTACCGGGACGCCCCTGGAGAACAAGCTGGAAGAGCTGATTTCCATCGTCCAGTTCGTCGACCAGCACCGGCTCGGGCCGACCTGGAAGCTGCTGCACGAGCATCAGGTCAAGGACGAAGCCGGGCGCGTCACCGGCTACACCGGGCTGGAGAAGATCGGCCAGACGCTGGCGCCGATCATGCTGCGCCGGCGCAAGTCCGAGGTGCTGCGGCAACTGCCCAGCCGGACCGACCAGAACCTGCTGGTGCCGATGACCGAGATGCAAATGCTCTATCACCAGGAAAACGCCGACGTGGTGGCGCGAATCGTCCAGCGCTGGCGCAAGACCAAGTTCCTGTCGGATCAGGATCAGCGGCGGCTGACCTGCGCCTTGCAGAACATGCGCATGTCGTGCAACAGCACCTATCTGCTCGACCAGGAGACCGACCATGGCGTCAAGGCCGACGAATTGGCGGCGCTGTTCGACGATTTGTTCGCCGAGCCGAAGGCCAAGGCGGTGGTGTTTTCGCAATGGACGCGGACCCACGACATCGTCATCCGCCGCCTCGAAGCGCGTGAGTTGGGCTACGTCAGCTTCCACGGCGGCGTGCCGTCGGACAAGCGACCGGCGCTGGTCGAGCGGTTTCGTGACGACCCCGCCTGCCGTGTGTTCCTGTCCACCGACGCTGGCAGCACGGGCCTCAATCTGCAGCATGCTTCGACCCTGGTGAACATGGACTTGCCGTGGAACCCGGCGATCCTCGAACAGCGCATCGCGCGCATCCATCGCATGGGCCAGACACGGCCGGTGCAGATCGTCAATTTCGTGGCGAAGGGCACCATCGAGGAGGGCATGCTTTCGGTGCTGGCGTTCAAACGCTCCTTGTCGGCAGGAATTCTCGACGGCGCCAGCGGCGAGATTTCGCTCGGCGGTTCGCGTCTCAACCGCTTCATGAAGGACGTGGAAAACGTCACCGGGGGTATGGGCGAGGGCGAGGCCGTGACGCCGGCCGAGGAGGTGAGGAATATCGTCGCCGGCGATGACGCCGGATCCGTGGAAGATGTAAACGCGGACATAGACATTGGCGCTGGCGAGACGGCGATCGCGCGGACTGACGGGGCCGAAGCGCCGGCGCGCGATGCAGGCCCCGATCCGTGGCGGGCCTTGGCGCAGGTCGGCGCCCAGTTCGTCGCCGCTCTGGCGGCCGCCAACGATCCCGGCGCTCCGGCGCACCCATGGATTGAGCGGGATCCAGCCACCGGCGTTCAAAACCTCAAAATGCCGCTGCCGCCGCCGGAGATCGCGAGACAACTCGCCAATGCGCTTTCGGCGCTCGCGGACAGCTTGCGGGGCAGGGTCGCGTGACGGGCGGTGGCGGCAGAACGCATGACCGCTTCAGTTGGCAGACTGGCCCCTTCGGTTCAATACAGCATATGCGCACGGTCACTCTGATTCCTGGGTTGAAGTTGTGGCCTGCACCTTCCCGATCGGATCACGCCGCCACCACCGAAATTCTCCCCGCCGCCCGCGACCTCGGCTTGTTCCTGATCACGATCTCCACGTCCTGATCGAGCGCGGTCAGGAAGACCATCAGCCGCTCTACCGAGAAGCCGTCGAGCTTGGTATTGGCCAGCGCCGACGCCTTCGGCTGGTTGACGCCGAGCTTGGCGGCCGCCGCGTCCTGCGTCAGGCGCCGCCGCGCGATCACGCCGTTGACGGCCAATGCGTCGCCGGCGCCGCGGATGACCGCTTCCCCCGCGCGCGATGCGTTCACTTGACTTGCAGCGTCAGCTCGAACCGGCCGAACGGACCCTCGGACATGGTGTTGGCGTGGAGGAGGATCACGTAGGCGCCGGTCGCCGGCAAGGCGAAGGGCGTATCCACGTCGACCCCGCCGCCGCCCCCATTCGGGAACGTGATGGGGATGCCGGGCCCGCTCTTGATATTCCCGCCGACGATATGGATCGTCAGCGTCTGCCCGGCTCTGGCCTCGAACGTGAAGTAGTAGTCCGGGCGCTCGCCGGAAACCGAGCCGCTGGCGCGGATCGACGTCGCGCCCGGCGCCATCTTCAGGACGACCGGGCACGCCTCCGCCCCGGGCGTGCAGGCCGGCGCGGCGGTCGCCGCCGAGAGGCCGCCGACGGCCATGACGCAGGCGGCGAGCGCGGCGAAGCGCGGCGCGCGGCCGATCGGCGTGCGAAAAGGTCCCATCCTCGTTCTCCCCGTTCGAGACCGTTTCGGCGCGGCCCGAAGCCGACAATCTCGCACATCGGCGCGACGCGCTCCAACTCGGGCGATTGCGGCGCGCCGAGGCCGCGCTATCGCCAATAGCCTTCCATCAGCTCGGACGCCCAGGCTGGCTCGACGACTTCCTCGCGCGGCAGGAAGCCGCGCATGCAGGGCTTGATGTCGATGACCGGCGTGCCGTCGACGGCGTCGAGGCCGCTGACCTCGATCGATGTTGCGCGCACTTCGCGCAGCTTGCAGATGGTGACGCCGATCCGGTTGGGGCGGTCCTTGCCGCGCTGGGCGAATATGCCGACCTTCGGCCAATCGGCGCGCCCGCGCGGATGACGCGCCGATGCGACGATCGCGCTGTCGGCGACGAGATGGAAGCAAAAGACGACTTCGACGTGCGAGAAGCCGTCGAGCCCGGCGAGCGACTCCGGTCCGAATTCCGGGGCCAATTCGATCGAGGCGACGACGCGATCCCAGGCGTCGTCGATCGGCTGCGCCCGGCCGCCGCGCACGTGGCCGACGGGGCGCAGTTGAATGAGCGCGCTCATCGGCCCGCTCCGGCTTCGACGAACGCGATGCGCTTCGACAGCGTCTTGGGCGCCGGGCACAGCCGGATCGCTTTCAACAGCAGGCTTCGCTCGGCGTCCGAGAGCGCGCCTTTCAGATCGATCGTCGAGCGGAACATCGTCTCGTCGCCGGCCGAGCGATCGACCTCCACCGTCGCGTCGGCCGACTCGAGCGCCAGGCCGCGTTCGTCGGCGATCATCCGCAACGTGATGGCCATGCAACTGGCGACCGCCGCCTCGAGGAGTTGGTGCGGGCGCACGCCGTCGCCTCGGCCGGCGGGCGGCGTCGTGTCGGCGTCGATTCTGCGCTCTCCGGCGGACACGATCGTCTTCGTCGCGCCCGCGGCGCCGCTCGCAACAATCATCTCGGTCTCCTGGGAAATTTGCGTCCGTCGCGGACGGTCGCGCCGCGACTATAACGGGGCCGAGCGCGGCGCGACAGCTCGGCGATCGGCGCGCCGGCCTACGGCGCCGCTTGCGTCGGCGCCGCGTTCTCTCGCGCGCGACGCGCCTCGTAGGCGCCGAGGTGCGCGCAGGCGATGCGCAGCAGGGGCGCGCGATCGGCGCCCGCGAGCCCGGCCCGACGCATGAGGTCGCCGAGGATATGGTCGCCCTCGGTGGGGGCGCCGCGTTCGATGTCGCGCAGCATCGAGGCGGCGAGCGGCGAGCCGAGCGCGGTCAACATCGCTCGGATCCGCTCGAGGAACTCGGGGCGGGGCGCGAACCCCTGGAGCGCTGCGACGCCGGCGCACTCGTCGACGAGCGCGTCGGCCAAATCCGCCGCGCCCGCCGCTGCGATATCGCCGATCGTGGCGCGCATCAGGCAGGTGATCCCGGCTGCCGCCGCGATGAACGCCCACTTCTCCCACATCTCCTGCACGATCGCCTCGCTGAGCGCCCCGTCGAACTTGGCGCCGGCGAAGGCGGCCGCGATCGCCTCGGCGCGGGCGGAGCGGGCGCCGTCCCGCTCGCCGAACCGCAGCGTATGGATGTCGTTGAGGTGGATGACCCGGCCCTGCGCGTCGAGGGTGGTCGAGATCGTGCACCATCCGCCTAGCACCCGGTCGCGGCCAAAGCGCGCGTCGAGCGCCTCGATGTGGCGCATGCCGTTGAGCAGCGGCACGATCGCCGTGCCTGGGCCGACCGCCGGGGCGAACGAGTCCATCGCGCCTTCGAGATCGTAGGCCTTGCAGCTCAACACGACGACGTCGAACGGCTCGTTCAGTTCGCTCGCGAGCAGGCGCGGCGGCGCGGGCAGCGCCGCGTCGCCGAAGCGGCTGCGGATCGTCAGCCCGGCGCTGGCGAGCTCCGCCGCGCGCCGCGGGCGCACGAGGAAGGTCGCGTCGCGGCCGGCCTCCAGCAACCGGCCGCCGAAGTAACCGCCGATCGCGCCGGCGCCGACAACGAGGAAGCGCATACTCGTCTCCTTCTTCGCACCCGCTCGCGATGGCGGCCACCGCTGGAAGCCGCGCGCGAAACCACCCCATTTAGGCCTCGAAGCGACGCCGTGACAACGCCCGGCGTCCGACGTCTCTCAGGCGCCGCGCGCGGCGTTCGCGTTCGCCGCCGTCCGCGGCGTCGTCAGAAGTAGCGCGCCAACTTGAAGAGGACGCTCGCCGCTTGCGGCAGTCTGCCGAAGTCCGAGCGCCTTGCGCCGAGATTGGCGCTGCCGAGCGCGCCGACCGTCCAGGAATTCGAGAGATAATAGTCGGCCGTGACCTGAACGAGGCTCGAGCCGTCGGTGAGGTCGGTGTCGACGATGCCGGTCAGCTCCAGCTTCGGCATGAAGGCGTCGACCCAGTCGGCGCGCAGGAACAGCGAATTCTTGCTGACGGAAACTTGCTGCTCCAGCGCATAGGCGCGGTTGTACCAGAGCTACCTAGTGCACCGGCACTAACAAAGGGATTCCCAAAGCGTCGCGGCGATGCGATTCTTGGGGAATGGAAACGGAAAGTTGCATTTGGCTATCTCCCGAGGACAGGGCGCGGCTGAACGGTTGGGTGGCGGACCGGAACGCGCCGCAGAAGTTGGTTTGGCGAGCGCGGATCGTGCTGATGTGGGCGGGCGGAGCCGGCGTTACGGCGATTGTCCGGGCGCTGGGGAAGACCAAGAAGACGGCCTATCGCTGGCGCGAGCGCTACGTTGAGTGCGGCGTCGAAGGACTGACGCACGACGCGAGCCGGCCTGGCCGGAAGAAGCCGTTGGCGGCGGCGACGATTGCGCGGGTGGTCGAAATGACGCTGCACGAGAAGCCGCCGGCGGCCACGCATTGGACGGCGCGCAAGCTTGCGGCGGCGGTCGGGCTCAGCCACACCAGCGTGCAGCGCATCTGGGCGGCGCACGGCCTCAAGCCTCATTTGACGAAGACGTTCAAGCTGTCGAACGACAAGCAGTTCGTCGAGAAGGTCCGCGACGTCGTCGGTCTTTATCTCGACCCGCCGGACCGCGCGCTGGTGCTCTCGGTCGACGAGAAGAGCCAGATTCAGGCGCTCGATCGCACCCAACCGGGCTTGCCGATGAAGAAGGGGCGGGCGGGAACGATGACCCATGATTACAAGCGCCACGGCACGACGACGCTGTTCGCCGCCCTCGACGTCGCCACCGGCCGCGTGATCGGGCAATGCATGAAGCGGCATCGTCACCAGGAATGGCTGAAATTCTTGCGAGCGATCGACCGCGCTACGCCCAAGGCGTTCGATCTGCACCTGATCGCCGACAATTACGCCACTCACAAGCACCCGACGGTCAAAGCATGGTTGGCCAAGCATCCCCGCCTCCACATGCACTTCACGCCGACCTCGGCGTCCTGGCTCAATCAGGTCGAGCGCTTCTTCGGCCTGATCACCGAGGACCGCATCCGTCGCGGCGTCTTCCACAGCGTCGCCGAACTCGAAGCCGCAATCCAAGGTTACCTCGACAACCACAATGCCAACCCCAAACCCTTCCGCTGGACCGCCCGAGCCGCCCACATCCTCGAAAAAGTCGCTCGTGGGCGACAAGTGTTAGAGTCGGTGCACTAGCGAAGGCCGAGGCGCTCGGCTTGCCGCTTCCGGCGGCGAACCAGTTGGTCCAGTCCTGCGGCGAGAAGCCCGGCTGGTAGTAGTGATATTCGAGGTTGAAGGCGATCTTGGTCGCGGTGGTGTAGGACGCGCCGATCGTGAGGGCGTTCTGGAAATACGCCTTCGGATCGTCCGGCAGCACGCTCGGCGCGCCTGCGGGCAAGGTTCCGGTCTGCTGGCCGTATCTCAGCGCCGCGTCGATCAGACTGGATTGATCGCCGCCCGCCCACTCGCCGTAGGCGACCACGCTCTGCCCGAGGCTCTCGGTCAGATTGGCGCCGAACGTCGTGCGATTGTCTTGGCGATAGACGAGCAGCTCCGGGCTGATGTCGCCGAAGACGTTGGCCGTGCCCTTGATCAGGAACCTGTTGGCGGCGATGGTGCGATCGAAGGAAGGATCGAAGCTGCGCAGATCGATTTCGTTGTAGACCGGGGTCGGTTGCGTGACCTGCGGCGGAAAAGCCGGCGCGCGGGCGCATCCTGCGCGCCGCCTTCGCGGCGTTCACGCGAAACGACTACGCCGAAACGACAACGCTCGAGATCGCCACGCGAGCCAAGGTTTCCAAGCGGGAGCTGTACACGCTCTTCGGCGCCAAACAGGGGGTGTTCGTCGCGTGCATCGCGGCGCGGGTGGCGAGAATGCGGCTGCTGCCCGACCTGCCCGCGGCGCGCGACCGCGACATGCTCGCCGGCGTTCTCGCGACCTTCGGGGCCATCCTCCTGCGGGAGGTCGGCGACAGCGCGGTTCTCGCCGTCTTCCGTTTGGCGATCGCGGAGGCGACCCGCTCGCCGCAATCGACAAATCGCTCTAGGACGCGCGCCGGGATATTGTTATGGGGTGGCGCCTCGTCCGGCGCCCGTCGCCGCCGGCGGACGATCCGGCAGAGCGACGAGCGGAACCGCCGATGAACAAGACCGAGCTTCGCGCCGCGATCTGCCTGGCGGCCGTGTTCGCCACGCGGCTGCTCGGGCTGTTCATGATCTACCCGGTGTTCGCGCAGCTTGCGCAGGGCCTCCCTGGCGCGACCCCGCAGATGATCGGTCTGGCGCTCGGCGCCTACGGCTTGGCTCAGGGCCTCTTGCAGATCCCGCTCGGACTTCTCTCCGACCGCTTCGGACGCAAGCGGGTGATCTCGGCGGGCCTGGCGCTATTCGCGGTCGGCAGCGTCGTCGCCGCGCTCGCGACCTCGATCGAGGGCGTGCTGCTGGGTCGCATCCTGCAGGGCGCCGGCGCGATCGGCTCATCCGTCCTGGCGATGGTGGCGGACCTCACGCGCGACGAAGTGCGCACGCGCGCCATGGCCGTGGTCGGGATCACGATCGGCATGTCCTTCGGCCTGGCGGTCCTCATCGGTCCGCCGCTCGCCGCCGCGGTGGGGCTGTCGGGCATCTTCTGGTTCACCGCCGGGCTCGCCGTCGCCGGGATCGCCGTCACCCTCGGCCTGGTGCCGACGCCCGCCCGGACCGTGGCGCGCGGGACCGCCTCGTCGAGCTTCGTCAGGGTGCTGCGCGACGGCGAACTGCTGCGGCTCGATTTCGCCATCTTCACGCTGCACGCCGTCCTCACCGCCAGCTTTCTGGTCATTCCCCGCGTCCTGTCGGGGGCGCTCGACATGACCGACGCGGACCAATGGAAATTCTATTTGCCGGTGATGGTCGCCGCGATGGCGCTAATGGTCCCCGCGATCATCGTCGCCGAAACGCGCGGACGCATGAAGGAAGTGTTCGTCGCCGCCATCGCAGTGATCGCGGCGAGCCTGGCGGCTCTCGCGGCGTTCCGCGCCAGCGCCGTCGCGGCGACGGCCGCGCTGACCGCGTTCTTCACCGCCTTCAACGCCATGGAGGCGATGCTGCCTTCGCTCGTCACCAAGTTCGCTCCCGCCGACGCCAAGGGCGCGGCGACCGGCGTCTACTCGACGTCGCAGTTCCTCGGCATTTTCGTCGGCGGCGCCGGCGGCGGCTGGATGCTGGCGGCGGGCGGCGCGACCGGCGTCTTCGCCTTCGCCATCGCGCTCACGCTCGTTTGGCTGGCGGTGGCGCTCGCCATGCGCCGGCCGGCGCCCGGGCGGAGCCGCGCGGCGTCGGGCGAGCCCGCCGAAGTCGGAGAACGGTGACCGCGCCGGGCGCGCTACTTGATGAACGTGCCGTCGCGCAGGTCCGTCAGCGCTTTCAGAATTTCGGCCTGGGTGTTCATGACGATCGGGCCGTGCCAGGCGATCGGCTCGCGCAACGGCCGTCCGGAGACGAGGAGGAAGCGGATGCCCTCCTCGCCCGCCTGGACGCTCACTTCGTCGCCCGAGTCGAACACCACCAGCGAGCGATTGCCGACTTTATCGCGCACCAGGATTTCCTCGCCGCCGACCAGGCTTTCGCTGAGCGCGCCGAAGGGTTTCGAGGCGCCGTCGAACGAACCCGAGCCCTCGAAGATATAGGCGAATGCCTGGCGGTAGGTCTCGACCGGCAGCCTCTTGCGCTTGCCCGCGGGAACGAAGACGTCGAGGTAGCGCGGCTCGGCGGCGACGTCGTCGACCGGGCCCGCCTTGCCCCAGAACTCGCCGCAGATCACGCGCACGCGCGTCCCGTCGTCGTCGACGACTTCGGGGATGTCGGGGCTCGTCACGTTCTGATAGCGCGGCGCCGTCATCTTCAGCCGCGAGGGCAGGTTGGCCCAGAGCTGAAAGCCGTGCATGCGGCCTTGTGGGTCGCCCGTCGGCATTTCCTGATGCAGGATGCCGCTGCCCGCCGTCATCCACTGCACGTCGCCGGCGCCGAGCACGCCGGCGTTGCCGAGGCTGTCGCCGTGCGCCACCGAGCCGGCGAGCACGTAGGTGATCGTCTCGATGCCACGATGGGGATGCCAGGGAAAGCCGGCCATGTAGTCGCTGGGCGTGTCGCCGCGAAAATCGTCCATCATCAGGAACGGATCGAAATCGGAGGTGTCGCCGAAGCCGAAGGCGCGTCGCAGCCTGACGCCTGCGCCCTCCAGGGTCGGCTTCGATTGGCTGATGCGCTTGATCGGGCGGATGGACATGGCGGCGAACTCGTCGTGTGGGAAAGAGGCCGTATTTGGGGGCGAGGGCGCCGAAGGTCCAGAGGGCGGGCTTGCAATTGCGCAATCGTGGCGGCGCTTCGGCGCGGCGCGGCGGACGAGCGCTCGCCACGGCAAGGATTTCCAAATAATTCCAAGTCTTTTGCAAACTTTTCCAAGGAAAATCCAAGGAAAATCCAAGGATTTCCAAACTTTTTCCTTGGCGGTTTCGTTTGATATCAATGGATTGCGGGCGGAAAGCCCGGTTTTGCGTTTTTCCGTTCGCTACGGCGTTCGGCGGCCCGACCCGGCGCGATCGGCGCCATTCTGAATTCCAGTGAATAGCATAGCGCAGTTTCAGATTTTCTAGAAGAAAATGTTGCGCGCTTTCGAGGACGGCCGGGCAAAGAAATCGGTCGTCCCGGCGAAAGCGCTACGAAATGCACACAACTCGGCCGCGGCGCGGAAACTCCCCCAGCCCCTCACCCTACCTCTCCCCGCAAGCGGGGAGAGGGGAAGAACGGCGCCGCCGCGCCCCTTCTCCCCGCCAAGCGGGGAGAGGTAGGGTGAGGGGCCTGGGGATTGGCCACAAGCGGCGCTAAGATGTGTGCACACCGTAGCGCGAAAGCGGGGATCCAGAACGAGTGGCCGCCGCCGGCGGCCGGACTCTGGATGCCCGCGCTCGCCGGCATGACGACCCGGCGCGGCGGCTCGACGCCTGCCGCGCCGGCGTCTCGCGCCAAAGAACTTCCCGCCCCGGCGCGAAATCGCCTTGTCCGCCGCGTGGGATCGGGGCATCGTGTCGGCGGCGATCGATCGGGTTGCGGAGGGCGGCTCGCGCCGCGCCGGGGGACGCCAGGCGAGGGCGGCGGCGATGCTCGATCCCGTGGGCTTCTGGAGCTACGCGCGTCAAGACGACGCGCACAGCGACGGGCAGTTGAGCCAACTGCGCGCGATCGTCGGCAAGCAGATCGGCTTGCAATTCGGCGCCGAGGTCACGCTGTGGCAGGACATCGCCGCCATCCCCTACGGCGCGGATTGGGCGGAGGCGATCGAGCGCACCATCGGGCAAACGACGTTCTTCATCCCGATCGTCACCCCGCGCTTCCTCAAGAGCCGCTATTGCCGCGAGGAATTCCTGTCGTTTCGGCGGCGGATGCAGGCTCTCGGCCGCGGCGACCTGATTTTCCCGGTGCATTACGTCGACGTCGCCGACGTCCGCCCCGAGGAGACGCTGTTCGGCGACGATCTCGCGGCGCTGAAACGCTCGCAATGGATCGACTTCCGCCCGCTGTTTTACGCCGACCCGAAGTCGCAGGAGGTGCGGCGCTGGGCAGGCGAACTGGCGGGCGACGTTTTGAAGGCGCTGCGGCGGCCGGTGGCGGCGGCGCCCGAACGTGCGGCGTTGCATGAGGCGCCGAGAGCGACTGAGGCAAAAAGGATCGAGGAAACGCCGCCCGTCGCGCCGGAAATTGCGCCGCCGCCGAAGCCGCTGCGGCCGGCCCCCCCCCCCGCCGGCGCCCGTCGCGGGCGCGGCCGCACCCGAGGAACCGGCGGCTTCGCCAGCCCCGGCGGCGGAGGTGCGAGCGATCCCGCGCGAGGCTGCGCCGGCGACGCCAAGCGTGGAATTGCCGGTGCTTCGCCCGGCGCCGCTTTCGCCGGCCGCCGAGCGCCGAGCGCCAAGCGCCGCCCCGCCCGCGCGCGAAGAGCCGGCTGCCTCGCAAGCGTCCGCGCCAGAGGCTGCGCCGGCACGCGCAAATGGCGAATTGCCGTTGATCAGCTCGGCGCCGCGCGGCCCGCAACGGTGGTCGGGCGTGATTGTCGCAGTCGTCACGCTGGTCGGTGTCGTCGCGGCGATTCTCGGCGTGATCGCAATACGGGCCCCGTCCGGGCTCGCGACGGCTCCGACGCAGACCCCGACGGCCGTCGCGTCGCCCGCTAACTCGGGGGCTTGCGACGGTTCCCGCGCCCCCCTGGCGCCGCTCTCGTCGCGAGCGCCTGGCGTCTTGTCGGCGGCGGAGCAATGCGGGCTGAAGCCGAAAGACGTCTTCCGCGAATGCGCGGATTGTCCGGCGATGGTCGTGCTGCCGGCGGGCTCGTTCACCATGGGCTCGCCCGCGAGCGAGCCGGGCCTCTCCGACTTCGAGGTTCCGCAGCATGAGGTGACGATCGCAAAGCCGTTCGCGGTCGGCGAGTTTACGGTGACGGTCGACGAGTTCAAGGCGTTCGTCGCGGCCACGCGCTACGACGCCGGATCGGCGTGTTACGCCTGGAACGGCGGGTCTTTGGAATTGCTATCGAACCGCTCCTGGCGCGCTCCGGGATTCGAGCAAACTGGGTCGCACCCGGTGATTTGCGTGAACTCGAACGATGCGCAAGCCTACGCCAAGTGGCTGTCCGGCAAGACCGGCGAGCCCTATCGACCGCTTACCGAGGCCGAATGGGAATATGCGGCGCGCGCCGGCGCGACGACGACCTATTATTGGGGCGACGAGATCGGCAAAGGCAACGCCAATTGCGATGGCTGCGGCAGCCAGTGGGACAACAAAGGGACGTCGCCGGTCGGCTCGTTCAAGCCGAACGCGTTCGGGCTCTACGACATGGCGGGGAACGTCTGGCAATGGGTTCAGGATTGCTTTCATGGCGATTACAGCGGAGCGCCCAGCGACGGCTCGGCGTGGACAACCGGCGATTGCAGTGGCCGTGTCGTTCGCGGCGGTTCTTGGAGCAACGATCCGCGGGGCCTCCGCGCGGCCAACCGCTACACGTTCACCTCCGACCACCGGATCAACGACTTGGGCTTCCGGGTCGGGCGGACGCTTGCCCCTTGAGTCTTTGCCTCTTTACGTGTTGGGTCGACGGCGAAGCCCTGGTCGAAATTTCCTAGACCGCTCCCCTTGTCGGCGGCCCCGGCGCCCCTTCCCCCCTCGCGGGGGAAGGGGCCCGCGGAGCCGGCCGCGGACGAATGCTTTGCATTCGCCTTGGGATGAGAACTCATCCGTCGTCCCTGCGGGACGACACCTTCCCCCGCAAGGGGGGAAGGGGCGGGCGGGCGCCGACGACTTCCGTCGCGGCGGCGCCGGCGGCGGCGGCGCGGCGCAGGCACGCTTCCATGTCTTCGCCCTGCAGCCGCGCCGCCAGGAACGCGGCGACGAAGGCGTCGCCGGCGCCGGTCGAGTCGAGAGCGTTCGCCGCGGGCGCTCCGACGCGCCAGCGCTTCTCGCCCTCGATCGCCTCGCAGCCCGCCGCGCCGCGCTTGACGACGACGAGCGGGTAGCAGGCGCTCAGGCGCTCGGCTTGCCGCTCGGGGTCGTCCGTTCCGGCCAGCACTTCCGCCTCCTCGCCGTTGGGGAACAGCATCGCGGCGCCGCGCGTCCAGGCGAGAAAATTGGCCGCGCCAACTTCGCGCAGGAACTCGGCCGAAGCGGGGTCGACGCCGATCGGCTTGCCTTTCGCGCGGCGCATGACGTCGATCGCCGCGGCGCGCGGCGAGGGCGCGAAGAAGGAATAGCCCGAAAGGTGAACCAGCGCCGCCCGCGCGATCAGCGCGTCGGGGATGTCGCTCGCCTTCAGCGCCTCGTTGGCGGCGCGGTCGGTGAGGAAGCTGCGCTCGCCCGAGGGGTCGACGAGCGCGATGAGGCGGCCGGTCTCGCGCGCCGCGTCGCCCGCCAGATGCGCCTCGACGCCGGCGCGACGAAAGCGCGCGCTCTCGCGTTCGATGTCGGCCGCACCGACGCGGCCGACGAAATCGACGGCGACGCCGAAATGGGCGAGCCAGACCGCCTGGTTGGCCGCCGAGCCGCCGGGGCGCTCGACGATCTTGGCGCGCCGGTCCGAGCCCACCGCGATCGGCCCTTCGAGGCGCACGATGGTGTCGACCATGACGTCGCCGACGATCAGCGCTCGCGGCGCGCTCATCTACAGGCGCGTCAGTTCGACCGCGAGCTGCGCGGCGAGAATGGCGTTGTTCTCGACCAGCGCCATGTTGGCCTCCAGGCTGCGCCCTTCGGTCAGTTCGACGATGCGGCCGAGCAGGAACGGGGTGACGTCCTTTTTGGCCACCCCTTGCGCCTTGGCCTCGGCGACCGCCTCGGCGATGCGCGCCTCGATCGCGTGGGCGTCGAGCGCCTTGTCCTCGGGGATCGGGTTGGCGATCAACAGGCCGCCGGGGCCGATCTCCCGCTGCAGGCGGATCATGCGCGCGAGGTCGTGCAGGCCGTCGCAGCGATGGTCGAGCTTGACGCCGCTGGAGCGCGCGTAGAAGCCGGGGAATTCGTCGCAGCGGAAGCCGCAGATCGCCACGCCGTGCGACTCGAGGTATTCGAGCGTCTTGTCGATGTCGAGGATCGACTTCGCCCCGGCGCAGACGACGGCGACCTTGGTGCGGGCGAGCTCGACGAGGTCGGCGGAAATGTCGAAGGTCTCTTCGGCGCCGCGATGCACGCCGCCGATGCCGCCGGTGGCGAAAATCTCTATTCCTGCGAGTTCGGCGATGTACATCGTCGCCGCCACCGTCGTTCCCGCCGCGCCGTGGCGCGCCGCCACCGCGCTCAAGTCGCGGCGCGAGGCCTTGACGACGCCGCCCGAGAGGCGGCTCAGCCCCTCGAGCTCGGCGCGGTCGAGCCCGACCTTGAAGCGGCCGTCGAGAAGCGCGACCGTCGCCGGCGTCGCGCCTTGCGCGCGCACCGCCTCCTCCAGCATCAAGGCGGTGTTGAAATTCTGGGGGTAGGGCATGCCGTGGGTGATGATCGTCGATTCCAGCGCGACGATCGGCCCCTTGGCGGCGAGCGCCTTGGCCGCGTCGGCCGACAGATCCAACAACGCCTTCGCCGCCATGCCTCTCGCCTTCGTCTCTTGCCGCGCCCGAGCGCCGAGCGAACCCCGTCCTGATTATCAGCATTCGCGGGCCGCGATCAAACTGCGGCTGCGCACACTTGGCGACAGCGCGGCTAATCGCCCCGCCCCTCATTCTGCCTCTCCCCGCAAGCGCTACGGTATGCACACAAGTCAATTTCCTGTTGCCGGCCAGACGGATATGCCTCATCAAGGCGCGCGCCCCTTCCCCCCTCGCGGGGGAAGGTGTCATCGCGTCAGCGATGACGGACGAGGGGGCGCGCCGCAAGGCGCGTTGTCACGATAAGGCGCAGTCGGCGGCAATTCTTGCGGCATGAGCCGAGAAACTTTCGCTGACGTCGAAGCAACGCGCCTTGCGGCGCCCCCCTCATCCGGCCGGCTCCGCCGGCCACCTTCCCCCGCAAGGGGGGAAGGGGCGCCTTCGACTTGTGTGAATCGCTTAGAGTCCGTCCGGAGACTTCATGAGGGATTACAGAGTTTTCTGAGCATCAGGCGGATGGAGGCGAGGCGGAGGAAGGCGAGGGCGTTGTGGTTGCGGTTTTCCCAGTCCTTGGCGAG
>Ga0181524_10002271_pt1 | contig 20096 bp, 17 predicted proteins | sample PEATcosm2014_Bin_34_FD_119761 | JGI IMG/M metagenome (GOLD analysis project Ga0181524, IMG submission 119761) | Peatland microbial communities from MTU Mesocosm Facility, Houghton, MI, USA - PEATcosm2014_Bin05_60_metaG | ecosystem: Environmental > Terrestrial > Soil > Wetlands > Peat | place...
ACGGCACGCACGCCATTCACTTCGGGATTCGCACCCGCCGCGACAGCGACGAGAACAACAATCCCCAGGGCTTCAACGGCAGCTTCAGCTTTTTGGGCGGCCTCGAGCCGGAGCTCAACGGCACCCAGATCGTCACCGATACCAGCGGCAACCCGGTGACCGCGTCGCTCACCTCCATTCAGCAGTACCAGCGCTTCCTGCAACTGCAGCAGGACGGCCTCTCCTACACGCAGATTCAGGCGCTGGGAGGCGGACCTTCGCGCTTCTCGATTCAAAGCGGCATTTCCTACGTCGCCATGGACCGCTACGATATCGGCCCTTTCATTCAGGACGATTGGCGCATGAAGCAGAACTTCACTTTGAGCCTCGGGTTGCGCTATGAATGGCAGACTCTGGTCAACGATAACCGCGACGTCGCCCCCCGCATCGGCTTCGCGTGGGCGCCGGGCAATGCCAAAAAGGGTCCGCAAAAGACCGTGTTTCGCGGCGGCGCCGGAATTTTCTATGACCGCATCGGCTTAGGTCCCTTCGAAAACGCCTATCTCAACAACGGCGTCAATCAGGTCGAGTATACGGTCTACAACCCCACCTTCTATCTGAATAACATTCCGGCGACTTCCACCTTGAGCCCCGGCCAGAACACCATCAACATGGTCGACAAGCATGTGCGCGCGGATTACAGCATTCAAAGCGCCATCGGGGTGGAGCGCCAGTTGCCCCACGCCACCACGGTTGCCGTGACCTACACCAACAACCGCTCCGAGCATCTTGCGCAGACCGTCAACATCAATACTCCGCTGCCCGGCACGTTCAATCCGCTGCAGCCGCTCGGGCCCGCCAATGGCGTGTTCCCCTATGGCTACAACGCCGGCGAGATTTACGATTACGAATCCGGCGGCATCCTGCGGCAGAACATCCTCATGGTCAACTTCAACACGCGCTTCAGCCGGCGCGTGTCCCTGTTCGGCAACTATTCGTACACGCGCGCCAAGGATCTCCCCGGCTCGCCCACCGATCCCTACGACTTTATGCTGGACTACGGCCGCTCCAACCTGGACCGGCACAATAACTTTCAGTTGACCGGCTCGGTCACCGGCCCGGCCAACATCCGCTTCGCGCCGTTTGTGACGATGCGTTCCGGCCAGCCGTATGACGTCACCCTGGGCTACGATCTCTTCGGCGACAACGGCACGGGGCGCGCCGCCTTCGCGCCCTCCGGCGCGGCTTGCGGCGGCGACGTGGTGTGCACCAAGTACGGCAACTTCGAAACCATTCCCAATGCCACCCTCGCCGGCAGCATGATTCCGCGCAACTACCTGACCATGCCGGGCCTGGTCTCCATCAATCTGCGCGTTTACCGCGTATTCGGTTTCGGCCCGGTACGCGGCGCCAACGCCGCGGCGGCGGGCGGTCCTGGCGGCGGCGGCCCTCCCGGCGGCGGCGGATTCGGCGGTCCCGGCGGCGGCGGGCGCGGCGGCGGCGGTGGCGGCGGCATGCGCATGGGCGGCGGCGGCGGTGGTGGGCGCGGCGGTTTCGGCGGAGGTGAAACCACCGAACATCGCTTCAACGTCACCATCGGAACGTCCGTCTCCAACTTGCTGAACCACTACAATCCCGGCGGCGTCGTGGGCGTCATGACCTCGCCGTTCTTCGGCCAGCCGACTACCGTCAACACCGGCTTCGGCGGCGGCGGCTTCGGCGGCGGCGGCTTCGGCGGCACCACCGCCAACAATCGCCGCGTCGAGCTCTATATGCGCTTCAGCTTCTAATCGGTACGACAGGCCTCCGGCTTGTCCAGGTTCCATCCCCAACGCGCGCCGCCAACCCCGGCGCGCGTTCTTCATTTGCGCTTCCCGCCGCGACGCCCTACAATCTCTACTGGGATACAGGTGATTCCCGCTTCACTCCATGAACATATCCGTTAAAGGTGAGTACGCCTTGCAGGCTATCTTCGACCTGGCTGCGCAACCACCCGGCGAGCCGGTCAAGATCGCCGACATCGCGCGCCGCCAGAAGATTCCGCAAAAGTTCCTCGAGCTGATCCTGGCGGGGTTGAAGCAGGCCGGTTTCGTCGAATCGCGCCGCGGCGCCGAAGGCGGCTACCTGCTGGCGCGGCCGCCCGATTCGCTTTCCGTGGGCGAGGTGCTGCGCTTCGTGGAAGGACCCTACCCGGGCCGCTCCCGCCGCAAAGCCGAAAGTCCGTTTACCGAGATGTGGCGCCAGGTGGACCGCGCCGTCGGCGACATCATCGACAAAACCACCTTCGCCGACCTGCTGCGCAACTGGGCCGACAAACAAAACCGGTTCGTCTTGAATTGGGAGATTTGATTGAGAGTTTACGAAGATAATTCCTTCAGCATCGGCCGCACGCCGCTGGTCCGCCTCAATCGCGTCGTCGATGGAAGCAAGGCCACCATCCTCGCCAAGATCGAAGGACGCAACCCCGCTTATTCGGTGAAGTGCCGGATTGGCGCTTCCATGGTTTGGGACGCCGAAAAGCGCGGCATCCTCAAGCCCGGCAAGGCCCTCATCGAACCCACCAGCGGCAATACCGGAATCGCTCTGGCCTTCGTGGCGGCCGCGCGCGGCTATCCCATCACCCTCAGCATGCCGGAAACCATGTCGCTCGAGCGCCGCAAGGTGCTCAAGGCCTTGGGCGCCAGCCTGGTCCTGACGGAAGGCTCCCGAGGCATGGCCGGATCCATTGCCAAGGCCGAAGAAATAGTGGCCGGGGATCCGCAGCGTTTTGTCCTTCTGCAGCAGTTCAAGAACCCGGCCAATCCCGAAATCCATTTCCGCACTACCGGCCCGGAGATCTGGGAGGACACCGAAGGCGCCGTCGATGCGCTGGTCGCCGGCATCGGCACCGGCGGCACCATCAGCGGCGTCTCGCGCTATATCAAAAAGGAAAAAAAGAAGAAGATTCTTTCGGTGGGAGTCGAACCGGCCGCCAGCCCCGTCATCACCCAGCACCTCGCGGGGGAGACCATGCGTCCCGGACCGCATAAAATTCAGGGCATCGGCGCGGGATTCATTCCCGAAACGCTGGACCTTGCCATGCTGGACCGCGTGGAATTGGCCACCGACGGAGAATCCATCGAGATGGCGCGCCGCCTGGCCAGGGAGGAAGGCATCCTGGCCGGCATTTCCGGCGGCGCCGCAGTCAGCGTAGCCGTTCGCCTGGGAAAACTTCCCGAGTTTGCCGGCAAGACCATCGTCACCATTCTGCCGGATGCCGCGGAGCGTTACCTCAGCACCGTTCTATTCGAGGGCTTGTTCGACGAAAAGGAAAATTGAAGCGGGCGCAAATTGGGTGATAGGGGTGAGTGCGCCCGCTGTCGTAACGGGGATTTAATTAGGAGACGCCCGAGAGAACCAGCGATGTTACAGGCTTCGGTCTTATTTTCGGTTAGCTCTTTAGGGCTATGCCTGCTGGGCGCAATCTACGCCCAAGATCAAGCTCCCTTGCCCGCACCCGCGCCCCCGCCGGTCCTGGAAAATCGCGGGGCGCCCCTGGTGGCGCCGTATTCCTGCTCCGCGGAAGACATTCGCGCCGGCGGTTTGAGTTGTACGGAAGACGAGCCCTGCGCAATTTTTTTGGAAATCTCGGCGGTCGATTCAAACGGTCACCGCATCCTAGCCGCTGGAAATATCCACAGCGAATCCGTCACGCTCTCCTCCGTTCTATTGACCAGCGACGATGACGGCAAAACCTGGACCGAGGCGTACCCGCCCATCCGCTCCGCCGGCCTGGATCGCATTCAGTTCCTGGATTCCCAGAACGGATGGATCAGCGGCGGGGAACTCTCGCCCCTTCCCCGGAATCCGTTTTTCCTGATCACCTCCGATGGCGGCAACTCCTGGCGCCAACGGCCGCTTTTCAACGAAGAAGCCGACAACCGCTTCGGCGCCGTGCAGCAGGTTTCGTTTTCCAGGACCGGCGCCAGCGCGGTGGTGGACCGCGGGCAGGGCAGCGAGGTCCGCTACGTTCTCTTTGAATCCAATGATGCCGGCGACACCTGGCAAATTCGCCAGGAAAGCTCCAAGCCCATCGCCCTGCCGCACCCGTTCGCCCCTTCGGCCACCTGGAGGGAACGCCCGGATGCCGCTACCAAATCCTCCATCATCGAGCGCCGCGTGCCCGGCGGCTGGCAGCCTGTGGCTAGTTTTGCCGTTCGCCTGGCGCCTTGCGTTCCACCCCAGTAGGACTGGCCTCCCGGCCTGCAGTCCGTTTTTTTCGGCGGCGGCCTGCAACCAAAGCCCCCATCCGCCGGCCTCTGCTAAACTGAAGCTGAACTGATTAATTGATTCGCCCACTTGACCCTTGACGGATTTCAAACGATATGACGAATGTTGTTTCGGCCCTTACCGCCCGCACCCAGCTCGGGCAAATCATCAAGCGGGCTACTCAAAAAAACGAGCGCTTCATGGTCGGACGCCGCGGCCAGCCCAGTATTGTCATCGTGAGTGTCCAGGACTACATGAAGAACTTTGCACCTGCTCCCCCCGAACTCAGAGCGATGCAGGTCAGAGCCAGGCGGACCGGCGCCAATGAACTCACTTCCGGCCAGATCAACCGCCTTGTCGCCGAAGTCCGGAAACAGCCAGGAACGCCCCCGGCTAAACGCCGCGCCAAATGATCCGTATGGTCCTCGACACCAACATCCTGGTGTCGGCCAACTTGAATCGCGACGGTCTGGAAGCCGTTGTCGTATCCCTGGCCTTGAACGGAAAGATTCAACTCTGTGTGTCCGAGCCCATTCTCGCCGAGTACCAGCGAGTGCTCCTCTATCCACGCCTGAAGTTCAGCCCTCGGGAAGTAAAGAACTTCCTGGCGCTCGTGCGTCGCTCCAGCACCTTCGTCAACCCCACCGGCGGCGTCAGTCAGTCCGCCGACCATTCCGATAATCGGTTTCTGGAATGCGCCGAAGCCGCCGGAGCCGCCTTCCTGGTCACGGGCAACCAACGGCATTTTCCTCCCCGCTGGAAGAAAACTCGCATTGTCAATGCCCGTGAATTATTCGGCATGATCGGGGCCAGCATCTTGAAATAAGATCCTGTTCCGCCGGCTGTGCACCGGCCTCCGCCGATTCCGCTCCCAGCGCAGCCGTGACGCGCAGGGTCTGCCGCTTCCTCCGGCCTAAGTTCGCCGCCGAAATCCGCCCTCGCCGCGCGCGAAGCTCTATTCGTTCCCCACCACCGTGTAGCTGTGGGTGATTTGCGTCTGGTTGCCGGCCACGTCCGTCGCCGTCACCGTGAAGCTGAAGGTCCCCGTCGAGCTGAGTTGCAGCACCTGCCCGTTGGCCGCCGTCCCGGTGCACGTCGCCACGCCCGAAAGCGCGTCGGCGCACGTGTAGGAAGCCACCACGCTGCTGTTCTGCGCATACTGCGCTCCATCGGCCGGCGAACGGAACGTCACCAGCGGCGGCACGGTGTCGATCTTGATCCCCGTTTGCGTCGCCGACGCCGAATTACCCGCCACGTCCATGCAAGTCCCGGTCGCCGAGAAACCCGTGCCGTTGCCGCTCACCTGCTGGCTCACGGTTGGCGAAACCGGCCCCGAGCCCGTGTCCGTACACGCCCAGGTCACGGTCACCGGCGATTGGTTCGACCAGCCCGCCGCATTCAGCGGCACGATGCTCTGCAGTTGAATCGAAGGCGGCGTGCGGTCGATCTTCACCGGCCCCACGGTGGTGGATGCCACGTTCCCCGCCACGTCGTAGCACGTTCCGGTGACATTCGTCCCGTTGGTATCCGCCGTCAGGGTGGTCCCGCCCGCCGGCGATCCCGCCACCCCCGAAAGCGCGTCCGCGCACTGGAAGCTCACCGTCACCGGCGGCGTATACCAGCCGGTTATTCCCGCCTGTGGAACGATCGTTCCGCTAATCACCGGCGGCGTCAGGTCCACGTTCACGGTCTGCGATGCGGTCACCGAGGTTCCCGCCAGGTTGGTGCAGGTCACCGTGGCCGTCTGGTTGGCGCCCTGCGTCGAGATGGTTCGCGAAACCGTCTGCGCCCCGCCCAATGGGTCGCTGCAAATCCACGAAACCGTCACCGGCGTCCGGTACCATCCCGCCGTGGCGGGCGGCAGCGGCAGCTCCGTCAGCACCGGCGGCGACGTCTCGATGTTGATTGGCCCGAAGCTGCTCTGCGTGGTGTTCCCCGCCAGGTCCGTGCACCTCCCGGCCACGAACTGGTTGGCGCCCTGGTTGGAAACCGTTACCGGCGGACTGATGGATTGGTACCCGATTCCTCCCGCCGGCACGCAGGTGAACGTCACGGTCACCGCCTGGCTCGTCCAACTCCCCGGCGTGTATCCGCCGTAGTTGGCGGTCAGCGACGGCGGCGTGGTCACGATGTTGATGGGGCTGAACGTGGCCGTCGCCACGTTCCCCGCCTTGTCCGTGCAACTGCTCGTCACCGATTGTCCCGTGCCCGACGAAATCAATTGCGATTGCGGCGCTTGCGCCACTCCCGACAGGGCGTCGGTGCAGTTGAAGCTCACCAGCACGGCCTGGTCGGTCGGCTGCCCCGTATAGGGCTGGCCGTCGACCGTCGCGCTCACCGTAATCGCAGGCGGAGTTTTGTCGATGTAAATTCCGCCGAAGGATGCCGGCGTGCTATTCCCCGCCGCGTCCGTGCAACTGGTCGTCACCGTCTGGTTGGCGCCTTCGCTCGCCACCGTCACCAGTTGCGTGTCGGGGGTCCCGGTCGAAGGCGTGCAGACAAATGTCACCACTACGTTCTGGTTGGTCCAGGTTCCCGCGATATACGGGCTGCCGCCGGCCGCCGCCGACACCGTAACCGTCGGTGGCGCCCCCAGCACGGTGATCACCGGCGTGGCGTAAGGCAGCGCCGGCGTCACCGAAATATTCGCGCCGCTGGCATCGTCCGTGGCCGTCACCGCGACCGAAAAGCTCAGCGTGCCCGACCCCGCCACCGAACCGCATTGGTAGGTATATGTCTGCGCGGCGCCGCCCGCAATGCTCGCCGAGCCCGGCTGCGGCGTCCCGCACGACGTGGTCGCCGTCCCGGTCGCGTTCACCGTCAGTACCGGTGTCACGGCGTCCGCCAGGCTTCCCGAATTGCTTACCGTCACCGTCACCGTGATGGTGTCGCCAGGCTTGGCCGTCCCCTGTCCGTTGCTGGTCTGCGCCGCCAGTCCGGTGATGGCCAGCGCCACGCTGCTGATCGACATGGTCACGGTTTCGGTGGCCGTCTGCGCCGGCGAAGAGCTGTCCGTCACGGTCACCGTGAAACTATAGCTTCCGCCCGTTCCCGTGGGCGTGCCGGTCACTTCGCCGCTGCTCGCCAGGGACAGTCCGGGAGGCAGGCTCTGGCCCGCCGGCAGCGCCCAGGTATAGGGCGTCTGGCCGCCCGCCGCCAGCAGGAAACTGTCGTAAGCGACGCCCACCACGCCGGCCGGAAGAGTCCCTGTCGCGGCGATCAGGTGCGATGCGGCGATGGGCGGAGCCGTCCCGCCGGTGTTGGTCGCCTGCGAAATCGTAATCGTCGTGACGTCCGCTCCCGGGTCGAACCCCAGCGGCTGCGTGGCATCCGTGTTGAAGAAGCGCAGCGTCACGTAAACCGTCTCGCCCGGTCCCACCGTGACCGTCACATCGTCCAGCGAGCTGTCCGTAATATCGCCGGTGGTCGAACCATCCGTCGAGGAATCGTCCAGCGGCCGCACTCCTTTTACGCGCGCCATCCGGCGCCGCAAAATCGCACTCAATTGCCGCCCCAGCGAGGTCTGCGAAAGGTTCTGCTGCTGCACCAGCGGCGGGTTGGCTACGTTGGCCACCACGATGGTCTGCGGCTGCGTCGTCAGCGTGCATCCGTTCGCCACGGGAGTGTTGTACGTCTTGTTGACGATCAGTTGCGGCAGCACGCGCGAGGGAATGTTGGTGTCGGTCAGAAAATGCACCGAATACGTCCCCGTGCTGTTGCCATTGTTGCTCACCGCCCAGTTGGAATCCGTGATGGACGTGTTGGCGATGGAGGGGTTGGCAATCGAGGGGTTGGCGATGGACGGATTGGCGATGGAGGGGTTGGCGATGTCGGCGTTGGCGATCGACGGGTTGGCCAGGTTCAGGTTGGCAATCGACGGATTGGCGATGGACGGGTTGGCAATCGAGGGGTTGGCGATGGACGGATTGGCGATGGACGGGTTGGCGATCGAGGGATTGGCGATGGAGGGATTGGCGATCGACGGGTTGAAGATTTCGGTTGTCGAGATGTCCGGATCGTCGGGATTCAGCGGGTCCGGATTCAGCAGAACCGTTCCGCTCAATCCGCCCGCCGTCAGGTTCACCGCGCCGGGAGCGGGAATCTGGTTGATGGTTACCTGCACCATGGCGGTGGGGTCGCTCGAGGTGACGAACACCATGCGCGACGCCGTCGAAAGCGGCGCCACCGAAATATCCAGCATGGTCAGCGGGTCCGGGAAGCCCGCGGTGGGGGTTTGCAAAAACGATGCCTTCCCGCCCGCCGGCTGGTTCACGATCGTCAGCCGGTAACTCTGGGTCAGGTTGACGGTATTGGTCACCACCACCGGAAACGCCCGCTGGATGGTCCCCAGCCGCTTGGCGTTGGATGGCGAGCCGACCACCAGCCCTTGCGTGATCTGCGACGTGTAGATGTTCTCGTTGCGCATCCCCGTCTGCCCCGTCACGCAGGAAGGCTGCGGTTGCGAGGGGTCGTAAACGCTCAACCCGCCGGTCGAAGCCGAAATCGGCGGCGTGTAGTCCGTCCAGTCTCCATTGGCTGGCGGACGCACGTCCCGGTTATCCGCCCACACCGCCTGGAAAGCCACCGATGGGGAGGGGTCGGCAGCGAATTTCCAGGTTCCCGGCTGCGCGCCCTGTGTCATGCTGGGCGAAGCCGCGATGTCCAGATAGTCCCCGATGAACGGCTCCGAGCCTTGCGAAAACATCGGAAAATTGGGCGGGTTCAACTGCAGTTGCTGGATGGCGCTGGAGCCCGGCAGGCTGCCGTACTCGAACTGCGAAACGCGCGCCGCGTTGAAATACGGCTGGTCCCCGGGATCGGCTTGCGCGCTCCACACTTCCACCGTGTGGCGCCACAACAGGCCGCCTTCGTTCAAGGCGGCGGGCGCGGCGTCCAGCACATATTGCGTAAAGACCTTTTCGGGATGCGGCGGGCTGGTCGCCAGGTCGCCTTGCGGCACGCGCTGCTCGTAATACTGTCCCTGCCCCAGGGGCACGTATCCGGCGATGGTGGTGTCCTCCCGCAGATCGTAAAAGATCACCATGATCTTGCCGCCGCCGAACGTCATGGCCGGCATAAACTGGTGCCCGCGCGCCGGAAAGTCGTCCACCGTGAACCGCTGGCTCCAACTGACGCCGTCGTGCGATGTGCTCATCACGATGCGCGCGTCCCCGCCGCTGGTGGGAACTCCCACCCCGCGCTCCGCCCACGCCATGTAGATCCGCCCGGTGGCATCCACCGTCATCGCCGGGTAGTCGTTGGTGCGGAAACTGAACGCCGTGGTCCCCTGGTCGAACGCGTTGATCGTCCCCACAATCGTGGGAGTGGTGAAGGTCTGCCCTCCGTCGGTCGATTTCGTCACCATGATAGCGTCGAACAGGGCTTGCGTCGCAAAGCGCCGCCAGGCCACGTACAGCGTGCCGCTGTTGGGGTCGATCGCCAGCGTCGCCCCCTGGTTGATGTTGGCGTCGGAGAGCGCCACCGGCGCGCTCCACGTCACCCCGCAATCGGTGGATCGCTGGAACCGGATCTGCGAAGGCGGCTGCCCGTCGTTCACCAGCGTGGTGTACGCAATATAGAGATTGCCCGCGGCAAAGGTCTGCTGCACCGTTGCGCCGGGCGTCGAGCCGGCAGCGCCCTGCGGCGCGGCGATGGTGCACGTTCCCGCTCCCGCCCGGGGAATGTCCACCGCCAGCCACGGCTTGTCCACGAATACCGTCGTGGTCCCCAACCCCACTACCGCCGTATCCACGTACTGGATCGAATCGCCGTTCTCCTGGTTGTTGTTATCGATGAACCGCGAAACGAACACCGCGCTCTTGGCCGGCGTGGTGCGCGTGAATACGATGCCCGAATAGTAGAACATGCCGTTGGCGCCGGTGCGCACCACCGGGTCGGCCGCCGCCGAATAGCCTTTCAACATGGGCGCTCCGTTGTTGCACACGTCCACGTTTTGCGGGCATCCCGGATGCAGCGTGCTCGTCCAGGTCGCGCCGCCGTCGTAGGATTTGAAGACTCCCAGCCACGCGTCGCCGGTTTCTCCATTGGGCAGTCCCGGCAGATCCACCGTCCGGTAGTCGTTGGCCCCTCCCAGCAGGTGCAGCGAATTGCGCGAAGACACGGCGATGGTGGGTTCGTTCTGCCGTTCCAGAAACGGGTCTCCCGTAGGCCACTGGGTCCCCGAAACCATGTTCACGTTGGCTCCGGGTATTTGGGCTATAGCTTGGACGGTCCAAAAAAAGGGCAGGAGGTAGCGCATGAGAGAGGGTCCCCTAAGTGCAATAAACCACTGTTAACTATATGGCTTTTAACACACTCCCGCAACGGGAAAATGCCTCTGCGTACTCGTGGGGCTGGAATTACGTTAACTAATGGGGTACTGGTACTGGAGCCGGACCCGCGTTATATTTACAGTCGCGATGGCCGTCCCCAATGTAAGTCCCATCTTCCGCGACGAGCGCCGGCCGCAGATTCCCGACCGCCTGGAAGACCTCGGTATTCAGCGCTCGCTGGTGAGCGATCTGATTCTGCGCTACCTGTGGTTGCACGGCGCCGGAACGCTCTCCGCTCTCAACGAACACCTCAAGCTGTCTTTTCCGGTGCTGGAGACCATGTTTCACCAGTTCCGCCAGCAGCAGCTTCTGGAAGTCAAAGGCATGATGGGGAACGACTACTCCTTCACCCTCACCGGTTCCGGCCGGGCTCTGGCGACCGCCCGCAACGAAGTCTGCCAATATGCCGGACCCGCGCCCGTCTCCATCCAGCAGTATCACCAGGTGGTGAACGGCCAGGCCGCGCGCGTCAAGTTGAGCCGCGAGAGCCTGCGCCGCGCTTTCAACGACCTGGTGCTGCCCGACGGCCTCCTCGACCAGCTCGGCCCCTCTCTGATCGGACACCAGTCGCTGTTCCTCTACGGCGGCACCGGCAATGGCAAGACCAGTATCGCCGAGCGCATCCTGCGCATCTACCACGACACCATCCTGGTTCCCTATGCCGTCGAGGTGGATGGCCATATCATCACCCTCTACGATCCCGTGGTTCATCGCCTGGCCTCGGAAACCGACGAGCGGCTGGACCCCCGCTGGGTCATCTGCCGCCGCCCCTGTATCACGGTGGGCGGCGAACTCTCGGCCGCCATGCTGGAGCTGCGCCTCGACGAAGCCACCCGCGTGTTCATCTCCCCTTGCCAGATGAAGGCCAATAACGGCATCCTGATCATCGACGATTTCGGCCGCCAGATGCTCTCTCCGCGCGACCTGCTCAATCGCTGGATCGTGCCGCTCGACCGCCGCATCGATTACCTCACGCTGGCCTCCGGCATGAAGTTCCAGGTTCCTTTCGAGTTGATGGTGGTCTTCTCCACCAACCTGAATCCCCACGAGCTCGCCGACGAAGCCTTCCTGCGCCGCATTCAGACCAAGGTACTGGTGGAAGACGTGGACGCTTCGGTTTTCGAGCAGATCTTCCAACGCGTGATGCAGGCCAACCAGGTTCCCTGCGAACCCGGCTGCGGCGAATACCTGCGCGAACGCTGTCTGGCCTCCGGCGCCCGTTTCCTGCGCGCCTGCTACCCCCACGATATTTACAAACTGGTGAAAGCCATCAGCGAGTACGAAGGCCGCCCGGTGCGCCTCACGCGCGCCAATATCGACCGCGCCGTGGCGCTCTACTTCGCCAAAGTCGCTCCCAACGAGGCAAACTGAAGAAGCTGCCCCGGCCCTAACCAAAGGCAATCTGGCGAGCCGCAACTTTCCTTTCCATACTGGGTTTCGACGATTATGCGCCCCGCGGGCGAGCTGCAAACATTTCGCGAATACCTGCAAGCGCTTCCCTACGACCTGCTGGAGTGCGTCACCGAAGATTACGTCTGGCTTTCCGGCTTGCAATTCGACCGCGAGCAACGCAGCGCCGATTTCCGCAAGCGACGGGAGTGCTGCCGCGAAGAATGCGCGCGGCGCGGCGTCCCCAACCTCTACCGTCACGCCGAGCGGGTCGTCTCCCCTTACGCCGCCTGACCGCCAGCGTTCCATACGTACTCGAATTCGCATAAATCCGGATCGGGCAAAACCAGATAAACCATTAGAAATAAATCGTTTACTGGGAAAAATTGAATTAACAGCGCCGACCTGAGGATGAGAGGCAAATGCTGGCGGATCGCATCCCGGCTCTCGGTTGAAATACGGATTTCCGGCAAGAAGCGCGATACCACGAACCCCAACCGCCTCGCGGCACGTCAAAGATAGTACATGACTCTTGCGACGGCTTTCCGTTTGGGTATCGCGGCGGCGATTCTGTCGGGCGCGGCTTTCGCTCAGGTCCCCGCCGGGGTAGGCAACTTTCACCAGGTGAATGACCGGCTCTATCGCGGCGCGCAGCCGACGGCTGCCGGTTTCGAAAATCTGGCCAAATTGGGCGTGAAAACGGTGATCGATTTGTGCGAGAGCGGTTCGCGCTCGCGGGCCGAACGGAAGATCGTGGAATCCGCCGGCATGCGCTATATCGGCATTCCGTTTTCGGGCCATGCGGCGCCCACGCGCGAACAATTGTCCCGGGTTCTGGCGGTCTTCGACGATCCCGCCGCCGGCCCGCTGTTCGTGCACTGCCGCCGCGGCGCGGACCGCACCGGCACGGTGGTGGCCTGCTATCGCGTCGGCCACGACCATTGGGCCAACAGCCAGGCTCTGGCCGAAGCCAAAGCCGACGGCATGAGTTGGATGGAAGTGGCGATGCAGCATTTCGTTCTGCGCTACCAGCCGCCGGTCCAAGTGGCTGCCGGCGCCGCGATGCGGGCGGGCAGTACGGCCACGGCCAATTAAGTATTGGCCGGGCTTGTGGATTCCCGCCATCCGCGGGAGCGCCGGTCACCAGACCGAGGCCGGCGGCGTGCTACGCCGCAAACGGCCACACCCGCTCGATGGTTTTACTGAGCATCCAGCGGCGGTCGTCGCCGTTGAGAAACTTCATTTCGTCGCGCACCACGCTGAGCGCGCGCGCATATGTGGACCAGCCTTCCACAATCGGCCAGTCCGTGGCCCACATCAGCCTTTGCGGGCCGAAGGAATCGTGCAGACGGCGCACATACTGCTGCGCATCCAGCCAGGGATACGGCTGCCGCGAAATGGACCACGTGTGCGAGATCTTGACGAAGACGTTGGGGTAGCGCCGCAAGGCGATCAACTTCTCCAGTTCCGCCGGCTGGTCGATGGGGCAGTCCGCCATGTGATCGATCACCACGGTCAGCTCCGGCGTGCGCTCCAGCAACGCGCCCACTTCGGGCATGCGCGCGATGGGCGCCAGCACCGTCATGGGAACCTTCAGTTCATAGCAGCGCTTCCACAAGGGCGGCATCAGCGGGCCGTGGAACCAATCGCCGGAAGCGTTTCCCGATGGGCTGAGCCGCACGCCGCGGAATCCCTGGGCGGTGAGCTGCGAGAGGTGGTCCGGCGCGGCGGAGTCCAGCGGATCCACGCGGCACACACCCTGGAAAGTGCCCGCGTAGCGCTTCAGCACGGAAGCCAGATAGCGGTTGTCGTACTTGTAATGGATCACCTGAATGATCACCGTGCGGCTCACGCCGTTGTCCTTCATCAGGCCGAGCAGCGTCTCCGGCGCGGCGTCGCGCGCGGGAACGTGCGCTCCTTCGGCGAAGGGGAATTCGGCATCGTGCTTCCAAACGTGCACGTGGGGATCGATGATGCGGTAGTCCGCGGGATTCGTGCCGGCCATCAAGGTGCTCGCCGCCGCGGCCGCCAGTAACTCGCGCCGCGATATCTCAAGCATAGATCGGTTCCAGTTTGTCCACCACATAAGCGCCCGAGCGCTCGTAGCTGGCGCGCGGGCCTTGCCGCGCGATGTCCAGGTCCACAATCAGCCAGCCCTGGTAGTGAATGGAGCGGAGCACGCGATGGCAGGCGGGGAAATCGATCTCGCCATCGCCTAAATCGAAAATGGTGTTGCGGTCGAAGCGGTCCGGCGAAGCGTCTTTCGCGCGGCGCGCGTCTTTGTAATCCGCCAGCATCAGGCGCGCGGAGTATTGGTCCAGGGTCTTGGCCACGTCGCAGCCCGCCAGGTAGAGGTGCGCGGTGTCGGGCGAGAAATGAAATAGCCGGGGATCCGTCAGGGCCATGCAGCGATCGATTTCCTGCGGGGTTTGCACCATCTGGCCCATGTGATTGTGCAAGCCGGCTTGAAAACCCATGTCGCGCGCCGCCGCCCCAATCTGGTTGAACGTCTGGCACATGGTTTCGAACGCTCCGGGCGCGGCGCCGTTGGTGCGGTTGGGCGAAAAAACCACCAGCCGGCTGGCCTCGAACTCTTTCAGAAAATTCATGGCGGTGCGCGCGCCGGCCAGGACTTCGGCGCGCCGCGCCGCATCGTGAGCCGCGCCGTTGAAGGAAATGGTCACCACGCGGCAGCCGCGTTTGGCCGTTTCGTCGCGCATGCGCTCCACGGTGATGTCGTAAGTCTTGAGGATTTGCGGAAACTGCGTCAGCCGGATGCCTATGAAGCCGGTATCCTTCATGACGTCCAGAATGTCGGTGAAGGGGACGCGCGGGAAGAAGTTCCAAAGGTTGGAACCGAGCCCCCACTTGACGTTGCGATTGGCGGGCAGGCGCGCCGCCGCGCGAGCCAGGGTTGCGGCGAGAAGCGCCAGTGTCTCGCGGCGTGTCATCATTCCGGCACCTCGTATGTATGATACGCCAGATCCCGATTCGCCCCGATCCCTCAGGAAAATACTAAGAGTTCTAAGAATTATCCTTAGGTAATAGCAGTTCTATTGTCAGTACCTTAAAGGGAATTCAGACCTTTTCATCCCCCCGCTTATCTGGCATCATTAACTTGAGATGTAAGGGTGTTTCCGCCCCTTATAGGGCCCAAATATGAAATATTGGATTGTGCTCATCTCGCTCCTGCTCGCGGCAGTGCCAGCGAGCGCCGATACCATGATTACCTTCACTTGGAGCGGTGAGGGTCAAAGCACCGGTCAACTGGGAACCTCCGCTACCTTCACGCAGAGCGGCGTGAGTTTGACCGCCTATTCGTATTGCGATGACGGAAGCACGAAATATAGCGGATCGTGCGCCACAGGCACCACGTACACCAACGATCTATACAACAATGCCGGCGGCTCGGGCGTCGACCCGGGATTGGGCACCACCGAAGGCGGCGACGCAATCGACACTGTCGACTATGTTGAAATCGACTTCTCGAACGTGCTCACCAACTACACCATCGAAAGCGTAACACTTGAAATCTCGCCCCTGGACACCGGGCAAGCCGACGATTGGGCGGTATACAGCGCCAGCACCGATGGGGGATCTCTGCCGGGCACCATGACAGAGGATGCCACGGGGACAAACAACACAGCCTACACGCTCACCAACGTTGTCAGCAGCAGCAAACCCGTGCTGGCCGTTACGGCGGATTGTGACATCGTAATACAGCAGGTGGAGCTGGATCTGGTCGCCAAAACGCCCGAGCCGGCCACCCTGGGACTGATGGCCGGAGCGCTGCTGCTGCTGGGATGGCGCGCCCGCCGCTCCCGCGCGTAACCGCGTCTACGCCGCCAGGGCGCCGTTCAAGCCGCGGATGGCTTCGTCGATCTCCGCGATACTTTTGTAGCCGATCGTGACCGAGTCCACGCCGGCCGTCTGCATGGCGAATTTCAGCGAGGCGTCGCGATCCTGGGGATTGGTGAAACGCCCTTCCCCCACCAGCTTCATGCTGATGATGCCGGCTCCTTGCGCGTGCACCTTGCGCGCGTTCGCCACCACTTCCGGCACATTGCCCCCCTGGCTCGAACCCTCGGTGGGGCCATCCATGATGGTGCCGTTGTGATTCATGCGGATCATGGCGATATCCAGCCAGGTATTGCCGGGGAAGGTGCGCAGGGCCGGCAGGCCGTGGACCGACGCGCCGTGCGCCAGAATGATCTTCTTCTGCTTGGCTTCGGAAAAGGCGTCGCGATGCCGCTCCATATCGCTGGACCAATCCGGGCTGGTCACGCAGTGGAGCAGCAGAATATCCATGTAATCGGTATTGAGCTGGCGGCGGTATTCGTCGATCTTGGCTTTGGGATCGTCTTGCGGCCGCACGGTGCACTTCATCATCAGGCGGTAGCTGTCGCGCGGAATGCCCTTCAGCGCGATGGCCAGCATTTCGGGCATGCCGCCATAGCTTTCGGCGGTTTCGAAAAAGCGGATGCCGCTATCGTAGGCATGGAGCGCCTGGCGGGTGAACTCATCCTGCCCCAGCGCGTGCTGCACATGGCCGCCGTGCGTGCCCGTGCCGAATGCCAGGCGCGTTACCTTCACGCCGGAATTGCCCAGCGTCACCCAATCGGTTGCGGTGCGTTTGGCGGCGGGAGCCGCGAAGGAAGGCCGTAAGCCGCCGAGCATACCGGCAGCCACGGTGGACTTCAGAAAGTCTCGCCTGGAATAACTCATGAGTACCCCCCCACCGCCAAAATATCACACTCTCCGCTATCATGAGCCCATGCGAATGGTGAGTCTGGTGTGGATTGTGGCGCTGGCGCACGGCGCGTCGCTGGAGGACGCCATCCGGGCGCGCATCGCCGAATTCCCCGGCGCGGTCTCGTTTTATGCCAAAAACCTGGACACCGGGCAAACCGCCGGCGTGCGCGAATCCGAGCCGGTTCGCACCGCCAGCACCATCAAACTGGCGATCATGACGGCGGTCTTCGACGCCGTGGCGCGCGGCCAGGCCAAATGGAGCGAGCCGCTTGCCGTCACCCCGGCCGGGAAAGTGGCGGGCTCCGGAATCCTGGGCAGCGAAATTTCGGATGGCGTCACGCTGCCCTTGCGCGACGTGGTGAACCTGATGATCGTCCTCAGCGACAACACCGCGACCAATATGATCCTGCAGCGCTTTTCCGCCGATGCCGTCAACGCCTGGCTGGATCGCCTGGATTTGCGCGGCACGCGCTCCATGCGCAAAGTCATGGGCAGCGAAGGGCATCCCGCCGACCTGGGTTGGTCCGCCGCCGGCAAGCTGCCCGAGAACCGCAAGTATGGCATCGGAGTTTCGACGCCGCGCGACATGGCGACCCTCCTCGAAAAACTCGAGCGCGGGCAGATCGTCAGCCCGGCCGCGTCGCAGGAGATGCTTGCCATTCTCAAACGCAACCAGGACAACACCGGCATCGCGCGCCACATGGAGGGCTGGCCCGTGGCGCATAAGAGCGGCGCGCTGGATGCGCTGCGCAGCGACGTGGGGATTGTCTATTCCAGGAACGGCCGCGTGGCGCTGGCGATTACCGTGGACAACATGCCGAAGCCGGACTGGAGCCCCGATAACCCGGGCTCGCTCCTGATCTCCGGCGTCGCCAAAATGCTGGTGGACGGGCTGACTGCAAAATAGCGCCAAAGCGCCGGACTCCGGCGGTTTTAGCGGGCCGCCGTGCTCTCCCGCACGATCAAGGTCGGCTCGGTGAGCAAGGTGACCGGCGCCTTTTTGCGCTTCGAGCCAATGGCTTTCATCAGGATTTCGGCGGCTTGCTGTCCGATTCTGGTGCTGCTCTGGTCCACCGTCGATAGGGGAATGCGCAGCAGATCCGAATAGTGCACGTTGCCGGCGCCGATCACCTTGATCTGTTGCGGAATGCGAATGCCGGCTTCCAGAATGGCTTTGAGAGCGCCGGCCGCCACGGGGTCGTTATAACCGAAAATGCCGTCGGGCGGATTGGGCAGCGCCAGCAACTTGCGCGTGGCCTGGTAGCCGCTCTCATCGTCGCTGGCGTGGACCACATACGATTCGGGGGCCGGAATCCCGGCGGCCTCCAACGCCTCTTGATAGCCCTTCAAGCGGCTGACGCCGGGCGTGTGCGCGGGGCCGGCCAGGTGGGCGATCCGGCGGCAGCCCACGTCGATCAGGTGCTGCGTGGCCAGCCGTCCGATGGCTTCGTCGTCGGCGCCCACGTAGGACGCGGCGCGGCTGGGAAACCTCCGGTCGATTAAAACGTAAGGCACGCCGCGCGCTTCGATGCGCTCGAAAATGTCCGCCGCTTCGGGCGGCTGCGCCGATGCCAGGATCAGTCCATCCACCTGGCGCGCCAGCAGGCGCTCGATCTCGCTGGCTTCCAGTTCGCAGCTTTCCTCCGAATTGCAGATCACCACGTCATAGCCGAATGGGCGGATGGAATTGGAAATCCCCTTGGCGATTTCGGCGAAAAACGAGTGCATCAAATCGGGCACGATGAGCCCGATCATAAACGTGCGCCGCGCCGCCAGGCTGCGCGCCACCCAGTTGGGCTGGTAGTTCAACTCCTTGATGCGCGCCAGCACGCGGCTGCGCGTTTCCGCTCCCACATCGGCGCATCCGCGAACTACTTTGGAAACGGTCATGACAGACACGTTGAGATCGCGGGCGATATCCTTCAGCCGCACGGGGGCGGTGGGCGTATTAGACGACATGACGATGCCGCGTGGCGGCTCTCATCCTTCCGAGCACTATGGTACTGGAAATACGTAACTGCTACAATCTCCTCAACCGGGAGGCGGGCGAGCGCCCTTCCGGCGAAGGAGGCTACGATGGACATTCAAATGGCGCCCGAGACGCGGTATTGCTCGGAATGCGGGCGAGCCACTCCCGCCGACGAGCTGGCCCGATTCGGCGACCGCCTGGTGTGTCCTTACTGCAAAGAGGTCTACGCGCAGAAACTCCGTGAGGGCGTTCGCCCCCTGGCCGCCGTGCAATACGGAGGGTTCTGGATCCGCTTCCTGGCATATTTGATAGATGCCATCATCCTGCAAACGGTTGGCGGAATCATTCAGTTTATGACGGTGGGCAGCTTCATCACCATCCCGCGCTTCGAGCCGGGCGAAAACCCGCTGGAGTCGATGGGGCCGTTGATGGCGCTGATCGGCACGGCGTCGCTCATCAGCCTGGCGATTTACTGCGCTTACGAAACCTTCTTCGTGGCCCGCTTCGGCGCCACTCCCGGCAAGATGGCGTTGGGACTGAAAGTGGTCCGGCCGGGCGGCGGCCCGGTGGACGTGGGGCGCGCCTTCGCCCGGTCGCTCGCCCGGATGCTGAGCGGGCTGATCCTGGGGATCGGCTATTTCATGATCGCGTTCGACTCCGAAAAGCGCGGATTGCACGACATGATCTGCGATACGCGCGTCATCAAGAGCCGCGTGTAACCGAGGCATGCCCGTCCCCTGCGCGCGCTGCCAAATGCCCTTGCCCAAGTGGGAACTGGCGGGCGGCGATACCGCCATGTGCACCTCCTGCGGCAGCAGCAACACGGTGCGCGCGTTTCCCGCGATTCTGAAGCAGTCCGCCGCCGAGCGGCCCGAAGCGGCTCTGCCTGGAGACGCCTGCTGCTACGACCACCCCGCCAAACGGGCGGTTGCCGCGTGCCGCCAGTGCGGCCGCTTCGTGTGCCAGTTGTGCGCGGTGGAATTCGGCGGCGAGACGTGGTGCCCCGGCTGCGTGGCGGCGGGCGCGGGGCAAGCCAAAGAAGCGCGCAGCGAAACCACGCGCACCCTCTACGATTCCATGGTGCTGCTGCTGCCCTTCGGTTCGCTGGTGTTTTGGCCGGCCCTGATCCTCACCGGACCGGCTACCGTTATCCTGGGAGTGATGAAGTGGAAGCAGCCGCTCAGCCTGGTGCGGCGCTCGCGATGGCGATTCGTAGTGGGGATGCTGCTCGGACTGGCGGGCAGCGCGGGCTGCGTGTGGATGATCATTTACCTGATGACGATGGGAAGGACGCTGGCCAGATGAGCGACGACGTCCGCATCCGTTACCGCAAGCTGCCCGGACATCGGCGTGGATTTATCCGCGGCGCCAGCGTATGGCTCGGTCCGGACCATCTGCTCTCGGTAAAATCCATGCGTTTTCGCGAG